>Ga0160472_100060_pt1 | contig 180204 bp, 133 predicted proteins | sample HID1973M_E11MG_FD_108267 | JGI IMG/M metagenome (GOLD analysis project Ga0160472, IMG submission 108267) | Enriched mosquito-associated microbial communities from UW Madison campus, WI, USA - HID1973M_E11 MG | ecosystem: Host-associated > Arthropoda: Insects > Digestive system > Unclassified ... | reverse complement strand
GACGCCGCTCGGCCACGTCGATGGCTACAAGGACGGCAAGCCCGCGGGCGATCCTCGCAAGCTGACCTTCGTCTGCGGCAAGCAGGCGGCAATCGGGAAGCTGTGACGGGCGTCGGTCGGCGAGGCTGAAAAGCCGGGCCGACCGATCGACAACCGTCGCGGAGCGCCGCGCCAGGGCTGGGAACAGCCGGGCGTCGGCGCTTTTTTCGTTGGAGGGATTGCGTCGCCGCGACGGGTCAGCTGCGAATCTCCGGCGGTACCGCTGCCAGCTGCCGCTCGACCTCCTGTGCCGTACGGTCCAGCACGGCCAGCATTCGCATCCCGGCCGCGCGACGCTCCGCGACGTCGCCGGTCCCGTGCAGAACCTGCTGGAACTGCGCGAACGCCGCCGTCAACGGCGGATACTGCAGCACCATGGAGGCCCCCGATGCGCGATGCGCCCAGGCACGCAGCAGGCCGCTGTCCGCATCGCCGAGCAAGGCATGCAGTTCAGAGGCATCGGCGCGGGCACCGTCGATGAACGTCCTCAGCAGCACGCCGATGGCCGACGGCGCACCGACGGTGCGCGTCAGCGTATCCCATGGCAATGGCGGCCACGTGCCGGCGGCCGGTGACTGGCCCGGGTCCGGGTCCGGCGCTACGGGCGGGACCGGCGCGGCCAGGGGTTGCGGCGACGATCTGGCAGCGCGCAATGTCATCGGCGCCCACTGCTGCAGGCAGTGCCGCAGCGTCTCGAGTTGCACCGGCTTGCGCAGGCAATCGTCCATCCCGGCCTCGCGGCAGCGCGTGGCCTCCTCGGGACCGATGCTGGCCGTCACTCCGACGACCGGCAACCGCCGGCCGCCATGCGCGGCCTCCTCGTCGCGGATGGCGCGCGTGAGCGCATAGCCGTTCATATTCGGCATATGGCAGTCGGTGAGCACCAGCGCGTGCCCGCCTGCGTGGAAGCGTGCCAGCGCCTCGGCGCCGTCTTCCACGATCTCGCAACTCACGCCGAGCAGTTCCAGCTGGCTGCGCAGCAACTGGCGGTTGACCGGATTGTCGTCGGCGGCCAGCACCAGCACGCCTGCCTGCCTGGCGGCGTCGGTCGTGAGCGGTGGGGGAGCCTGGGCGGATACCGCGTCGTCCTCGGCCATGCCGGTGACCGCGAGGCGGCAGGCGGTGCGCAGGGCGCGCGTCGACAGCGGGTTGATGCTGATGCGGATCTCGTCTCCGGACGGAAGGGGGGCCGCCTGTTCCGGAAGTGGCGTCACCTGAAGCGTCGCGACATCGCCCAGCGCGGCGGGCACGGCGGCAGCGTCATCCACGAAGACCATATCGACCGCCGGCATCGCCGCCAGCTCAGCGGATTCCATACGGACGGGATCGAAGACATGGGCGACGATGCCGAACGGCGCCACGGTGTCGGCGATGGCCCGCGCGGCGGGCGCGTCGCGCAGCAACACGACGGCGTGCAGGCCGTCCAGCAAGGGATCGTGTTCGTCGAGGGTGGCGACTGGCAGGGCGATGCGGACCGTGACCACGGTGCCGGCGTCCGGCGTGCTGTCCAGTGTCAGCATGCCCCCCATGCGCTCCACCAGCCGCCTGCTGATGGCGAGCCCGAGGCCCGTGCCGCCGAAGCGACGCGTCGTGGAAGAGTCGGCCTGCGTGAACGGCGCGAAAAGCCTGGCTCGCGCCGCCTCGGGAATGCCGATACCCGTATCCCGCACCACGATCGTGAGCGGCTGTGGCTCGCCTTCCCCGGCATCCACCGACAGCGAGACCTCGCCCTCCGTCGTGAACTTGATGGCGTTGCCCAGCAGATTGAAGAGCACTTGCCGCAGGCGCACGCTGTCGCCCGACAGCCGCGCCGCCACGCCTGCCGACACGCGATGACGTAACGACAGTCCCTTCTCGTGCGCCCGCGCGGCGAGCAGCCCGAACACTTCCTCGCATACCTTCCGCAGGTCGAACGGGACGCTTTCCAGTTCCAGGCCGCCGGCCTGCAGCTTGGAGATATCGAGGATGTCGTCCAGGATCTGGAGCAAGGCGCCCGCCGACGACTGCACCATGCTCACCATGCCTTGCTGGGCACGGTTCAGCGGCGTGTGCGCCAGTACCTCGACCAGGCCGAGCACGCCGCTCATGGGCGTACGGATCTCATGGCTCATGACCGCGAGGAACCGGTCCTTGGCCAGCGATGCTGCCTCGGCGACGTCGCGTGCCTCGGCCAGTTCGGCGGCGCGCGCGTGCTCGTCGGTCACGTCGATCCAGTAGCCGTTCCACAGGATGCTGCCGTCCTGCTCTCGACGCGGCTCGGCTCTCATGCGCAGCCAGCGGGCCGTTGTCCTGGTACGGAACTCCAGGTCGATCGGGCAGCCTTCCCGGGTCGAATCGCCGATGGCGCGCAGCACCGCCCGCACATTCTCGGGAGCGATCTGCCGGCGCACGGCGTGGGCGCTGGCGTCGCGCACGCCGCGCAGGCCTTCGCCCAATAATGCGATGTTGCCGCCGAGGTAGTCGTAGGAGCGCCTGCCGTCTGGGGCCCGTCGCATCTGGAAGACGGCGACCGGCAGGTTGCGCGTAATGTCGTCGAGCTGGCGCTCGGTGCGCACGACGTCGCCGATGTCTACCGAGGCGTCGACGGTTCCCGCCACGCGCCCCTCTCCATCGAAGAACGGTCGCTGCCAGTAGAGGACGTGACGGGGTGTGCCGGTGTCGGTGTCGTAGTTGACGCGCACGCCCTCCAGCTTCCGCCCGGCGAATCCGCCTCCGCTGGCTTCGGCGGCGTGCAAGGCGGCGACGAGCGATCCCTGACGGTCGGCCCGCTTCAGGATTTCGGGGAGTGTCAGTCCGATCAGCGGCACCTGCGGCAGGTCGAACACCGTCATCGTTGCCGCGTTGAGCTTCAACATGCGTCCCTGCGCGTCGCGCACCATGACCGGAAACGGCAGCCGGTCCAGCAGGACGTCCACGAAGGATGCCTGGGCTTCCGCCTTCCGCCGGGCCGCCGCCTCGTTTCGCAAGGCCCCGCGCAGGCGCCAGATCGCCACCAGCGCGGCAAGCAGCAGCACGCCGAGCACCGCCCCGACCCAGGCGGTGGCGCTGCCCGCCGGGGTCTGCGCCAGGCATGCCGCGGGCGCCAGGCCTGGCAGGATGAGCGCGCGGGTCAGTTTCATGCGAAGCCTCCGTGGGAGCGAGGTAACTACGAGAATAGGCGCTGGCGCCACTTTGCGGGGCGCCGCGCCGAAGCGCCGTGTCCTATACTCGGAGAGCCCGATTCCCGAAGCAGGAGACGCCGGCCCGTGTCAGGTCCCAGCCCCACGTCAGTCACGCGCATCCTCATCGCCGACGACCATGCCGTCCTGAGCGTGGGCGTTACCCTCGCGCTCGAACAGCATCCGCGCTTCCGCGTGGTCGGCACCGCGCGCGATTCGACCGAGCTTTTCCAACGCCTGGCCGAGGTCGAATGCGACGTGGTCGTCACCGACTACACCATGCCGGGCGGGAAGTTCGGCGACGGGCTGGCGATGCTGGAAGCCTTGCAGCGGCGCGCGCCCCATGTGCGGATCGCCGTGCTGACCATGATCGATAATCCCCAGGTGCTGTCCCAGATCATCAAGAGCGGCGTGCGCGCGGTGATCGCCAAGCAGGACGACCTCACGCACCTGACCAAGGCCGTCGACGCGCTTGCGCAAGGGGGCACCTACTATTCGCCCGCCATCACGGAGCGCCTCGAGGCGGCAAGCGACCGCGGCGCCATGGTGCGCATGGACCTGCCGCTCAGCACGCGCGAGGCGGAAGTCGTGCGCCTGCTTCTGTCGGGCCTGAGCGTGACGGAAGTCGCCGCCCAGTTGCACCGCAGCGTCAAGACCATCAGCACGCAGAAGGGGACGGCGATGCGCAAGCTGGGGCTGACCAGCGAAGCGGAGCTGTTCCGCTACGGGCTGGAGAACGGGCTGATTGCGGACGTTTCGCGGCCGTCGCCATCGGGGGCGTGACTTTCTCAGCCGGGTTTCACCCCTTTGGGTCTTGAACTGATATCTCTGGTGGCCCGATCCGAGGCAGGACGATCGCCACGGGCGTAAAATCGCGCCCCATGACGCCGACTACCCCCAAGCCTGTGAACGCACGACACCCCACGCACAAACGCCTGACGCAACGCCTGACCGCCGGCCTGCTGGGGCTGGCGCTCGCCGGCGCCGCCACGCTGGCGGTGGCCGAAGACGAGGACCACCCGCGCGGCCGTGACGAGGCGCCGGGGGCGCCAGTGGCATGCATGGAGGCGGCGCGTACTGCGTTGTCCAACCCTGCCACGTTCAGGTGGATAGGGCCCCGCAAGCGCAAGCTGGCGGAAGACGCCTACAGCATCACGGCCCAGGTGGAATACGGCCCCGCGGGCGTGACGCCGAAGGTGGTGAGCGTGCAGTGCGACGTGCTGCGCGCGCCTGGCGACCAGTTCGTCGTCGCCAAGATGCGGCTGCCGGCGACGCAGCGATAACGCCGGGGCTGGCCGCGCCGGCGCCTACCCCGCGATGCGCAGGGCGGCGCGCGTGCCCCACCAGGCCGCTTCCTCGAACACGGAGAGCCCCGACAGGTCCGCATGCGCGAACTGGATGCGTCCGTCCGCCTCGCGCAGCGCCACAGCCCCGGCGTTGGACAGGAATCCGGGCACGGGCGACGCCATCGCGTGGCCGCGCGCGGTGATCTCCACCTGGTCGGCGTGGCGCCAGAATTCGCGGCCGTAGACCTCGCGCAGGTCGGTCACGGCATGTTCCATCAGTTCGCCGGCACTGGCTTCGGCCAGCCAGCGGCGGACGTCGACCGGCGTGACCGGGCGGCCCAGCGCGGTGGTGTCCAGCGGGCAATAGGCGGTGAAGACGGTCTCGGGCGGTGGCGCCTGCCGGATCCACTGGTGCGTCGACACCACGTAGCCGAGGGCGCGCGAGCCATGGACGACGTTGTCCCAGGCCAGTGGCACGCCCGGCGCCTCGTCGGGGAAGCCACGCAGACGGAAGTTCGACACCAGCCAGGCGGCATGGGGCGACAGGTGTTGCGCGGGGTCGAAGCCGAAGCGCGACAGCGGCGTCAGGTGCGCCGCGACGTGCAGCGGCATGGCGCAGATCACGCGGCGGGCGCGCAGGCGCACGGTGCGCAGGTTGCCCTCGCCGTCGCCCTCGCCGTCGGGCCAGCGCGCGCAGAGCACGTCCACGCCGTCGCGCGATTCCTCCAGCCGGAGCGCCATGCCGGGACGATGCCAGTCGGCGCGGCCCATCAGCGCGTCGATGCGCGCGGTCAGGCGGGACACCAGCCCGTGCAGTCCATCGGGCCAGGTCAGCACGGCGCCGTCCGAGGCGTTGCGGGCATGGCCGCCACGGCTGGCGAAATAGTGCAGCCCGGCCCAGGCCGAGACGACGGCATGGCCGGCGCCGTAGTCGTCGCGGCAGCAATAGTCGGCGTAGGTATGCAGGGTGGGCGAGGTGAAGCCTTCGTCGAGCAGCCACTGGCGGAAGGTGCGGGCGTCCAGCGCCGTCCACTTCGGATCGCGGGAGGCCAGCGCGAGCGGGATGGTGAAGACCTTGCGACCATCGGCGCCCCGCGCATCCCTGAACTGTTCGATGCGGGCGAAGAAGCCCGCGATCTGGGTGCGCTCGCCCGCGTCGAGGCCGTCCGACGGCAGCAGGCCGTCGTGCCACCGGCCGTCGCGGAAGTGCCGCTCGTCCGGCGCGTGGACCACGATGCGCTCGTCGAAGCGCGGGCGCTCGCCGAGCGGGTCCTGCTCGATCACCCCGACATCGGCCAGCATCTCGCGGATATGGCTCGATTCGGCCGAGGGCAGCGGCAGGTAGTGCGCGCCGCGCGGAAAGCCGAGGTCGCCGAACTGCCCCCCGGCCGCATTGCCGCCGAATTCGGGCCCGTCGATGACGACGAAATCCCGCATGCCAGCCCGCGCGAGCTGCCACGCGGCCGACAGGCCGGCGGCGCCGCTGCCGAGGATGGCAACGCCGGTGCGCAGTTCGCCCTCGGACTGCGGCCATTGCCTGGCGTCGCGCAACGCATGGCCCTGCGCCATGCCGGGGCGCAGCACGACCGGGGTGGGCTCGTACAGTCCGGTGCCGGACAGGAACCGGCGCGTGGCATCGCCAAGCCGGTCGCATCCGGCCAGCGTGGCGCCGGCGGCGACGAGGAACGTGCGGCGGTTCATCACGGGGCGGCGGCAGCGGTGGAATCAGCGCACGACACCGGCCCAGTCCTGCTCGAAGTCATGCACGAGCGACTGCTCGTTCAGCCGGTTGGGGTGGCCGCTGCGCGGCGCCATGTCGGGCGGGAAGTGGAACATCAGCGCGGTGCTGCCGGCGTCCAGGAACGTCATCGGCAGGTCATAGTGCGTGGGCGGCGTGTAGTCGCTGCGCTTGCCGGCCAGGATGAAGCCCCATTCGCCGAACGACGGCACGTAGGCGTGGTACGGCCAGGTATGCAGGCCGGCTTCGGCCAGCGTGGCGTTGATGCCCCAGAAGGAGCGGGGCGCGTAGTAGGGCGAGGTGGACTGCACCACGGCGTAGCCCTTCTCGGCCAGGTGCCGCGACAGCAGCCGGTACATCGGCACCGAGTACAGCTTGCCGAGCCCGAAGTTGGACGGGTCGGGCAGGTCGACGATGATGGCGTCGAACACGTCCGTATGCTGTTCCAGCCATTGCGCGGCATCGGCGTTGACCACCGTCACGCGCGCGTCGCGCAGCGAGTCCTGGTTGAGCGCGCGCAGCGGGCCGCTTTGCGAGAACAGCGTGGTCATGGCCGGGTCGAGGTCGACCAGCGTCACGTGCTCGATATTGCGGTGGCGCAGGATCTCCCGCAGGGCCAGGCCGTCGCCGCCGCCGATCACCAGCACATGGCGCGCCCACGGCAGCGCCTGCAGCACGGGGTGCACCAGCGCCTCGTGGTAGCGATGCTCGTCGCGCGAGGAGAACTGCAGGTTGCCGTTAATGTACAGGCGCAGGTCGTCCTTCCACCGGGTGATGACCAGGCGCTGGTAGGGCGTGGTCTCGCTGTGGATGATCTCGTCGCCGAACAGGCCGCGCTCGGCCCAGTGCGTGAGACGGTCGGAGCCGGCGAAGCCGCCGCCCAGCAGCGCGATCACCAGCACCGCGCGCAGCGTGCGCAGCGGCACCTGCTGCAGTTCGGCACGGAAGACGCGCGTGGTGTAGAGCGCCACCGCCGCATTGAGCATGCCGAACAGGAAGCCGGTGCGCGACAGGCCAAGGCGCGGCGCCAGCACCAGCGGGAACACCAGCGACACGACCAGCGCGCCAAGGTAGTCGAACGTCAGCACCCGGCTGACGAGGTCGCTGAAGGCGGCGCGGCGCGCATTGAGGATGCGCATCACCAGCGGGATTTCCATGCCCACCAGCGTGCCGGTCACGAACACCAGCGCATAGAGCGCCGCGCGGAAGGGCGCCGACAGCCATGCGAACACCACGAACAGCAGCGCCGCCGAAATGCCGCCCAGCAGGCCGACCATCACCTCGATGTCGATGAAGCGCGCGAGGACATCCTCGTCCTTCACATAGCGCGACAGCCACGAGCCCACGCCCATGGCGAACAGGTAGCAGCCGATGATGGAGGAGAACTGGAGGATGGAATCGCCCAGCAGGTAGCTGGACAGCGCCCCGGCGATCAGTTCGTAGCCAAGCCCGCAGGAGGCCACGATCAACACCGAAATGACAAGGGTACGGTCGCGCATCAGGCGGCTCTTGTTGTTCGAAGGTGCGGCGAATCTGGCTGCCGGCGCATCGCGTGGCGAGGCGCTCAGGTCTGCAATGTTCGGGGATTTTGTGGAAGAGGCTGCTGATATACTTGCGACGCATTCGCGCACTGCCCCTGGAAACAGCATGCAACCGATCTACGCCTACGTCTTGCACCTGCTCGCAAGCCTCGTGCTGCTCGCCGTGTTCGTCGGAGTCTACACCAGGATCACGCCCTTCAAGGAGTTCACGCTGATCCGCCAGGGCAACGTGGCGGCGGCGCTGTCGCTGGGCGGCGCGATCCTCGGCTTCTGCTTCACGCTGTCCTCCAGCATCCAGCACAACGACACCCTCCTCACCTTCCTGATGTGGGCGGTGGGCGCGATGGTCATCCAGGTGCTGGTCTACGCCGCCCTGACGCGCGCGCTGCCGGAGATGAATGCCGCCATCGAGTCGAACAACACTGGCATGGGCGCCCTCATGGGCACCGTGTCGGTCACCGTGGGCGCGCTCAATGCGGCCTGCCTGTCCTGAAACGCGTCTGCACGCATCCACGCCAGAGGAAGCCTGACATGAGCATCGGATCCTTCATCAAGAAGCAGTTCATCGACATCCTCCAGTGGACGGAGGACACCGACGGCGTCCTGGCGTGGCGGCACCCCATGGAGGACATGGAGATCCAGTACGGCGGCAGCCTGACCGTACGCGAGTCGCAGATGGCGGTGTTCGTCAACGAGGGCAAGATCGCCGACGTATTCGGCCCCGGCATGTACAAGCTCACCACGCAGACGTTGCCGGTGCTGACCTACCTGAAGAACTGGGACAAGCTGTTCGAGTCGCCCTTCAAGTCCGACGTCTATTTCTTCAGCACGCGCCTGCAGATCGGCCGCAAGTGGGGCACGCCGCAACCCGTCACCATCCGCGACGCGGACTTCGGCATGGTGCGGCTGCGCGCCTTCGGGCTCTACTCGTACAAGGTCGCCGACCCCGCGAAGTTCTATAGCGAGATCAGCGGCACGCGCGCGGAGTACACGCGCGACGAGCTGGAAGAGCAGTTGCGCAACCTGCTGATCGCCACCATGACGAATGCGCTGGGCGCTTCGTCGCTGCCGTTCCTCGACATGGCGGCCAACCAGACGCTGATGTCGCAGACCATCCGCGAGCGGCTGGCGCCTGAATTCGAACGCTATGGCGTGGCGCTGGACAACCTCGCCGTCACCAACGTCTCGCTGCCCGAAGAACTGCAGAAGGCCATCGACACCCGCATCTCGATGGGGATGATGGGGGACATGGCGAAGTACACCCAGTACCAGGTGGCCAGCTCGATCCCGCTGGCCGCGCAGAACGAGGGCGGCGTGGCGGGACTGGGCGCGGGCCTGGCTGCCGGCGCGGTGATGGGGCAGGCCATGGCGGGCGGGCTCGCAGGTGGGCTCGCAGGGGGGCTCGCAGGTGGGCCGACCGGTGCCGGCGCACCTGGCGTACCGGCCCCGGCAGTGCCCCCTGCAACGGCCGCCGCGCCGGCGGACGACCCGGCCGCGCGGCTGCAGAAGCTGAAGGAACTGCTCGACAAGAGCCTGATCTCGCAGGCGGAGTTCGACAGCGCGAAGGCCGAGATCCTGAAGAAGCTGGTCGGCTGACGGCGCTGCATGCAACAGGTCCACTGTCCGGGTTGCGGCGCGGAGGTCGCGTTCCGTTCGTCGGCCGCCGTGATGGCGGTCTGCGAGTACTGCCACAGCACGCTGGTCAAGGATGCCGATTCCGTCCGGGACATCGGCAAGATGTCGGCCGTGCTGGAGGACTACACGCCGCTGCAGCTCAACACCTCGGGCCAGTGGCAGGGGCAGGGCTTCACGCTGGTGGGGCGCATCCAGCTGCGCTACGAGGCCGGGCTGTGGAACGAGTGGTATCTGCTGTTCGACGACGGCAGCGACGGCTGGCTGGCGGATGCCTCCGGCCAGTACATGCTGACGCGGCGAGCCACGGGCGAACAGGCGGCCGCGCAGGGCGATGCCTTGCCGAAGTTCGAGTCGCTGCATCCGGGCACCGGCCTCTTCTTCTCCAAGCGGCGCTACCTCGCCGGCGACGTGCGCACCGCCAACTGCACCGGTGGGCAGGGCGAGCTGCCGTTCACGGTCGGCTCAGGCTGGACCGCGCAGGTGGCCGACTTCCGCGACGAAGGCCGCTTCCTTACGCTGGACTACGCTGACGGCTACCCGCCAGTCGTTTACACCGGCGAACTGGTCACGCTGGACAGCCTCAAGCCGCAATTGCTTCGCGCGGCCGACGAGATCGGCCGCACCGCCGACCGCTATCGCGGCAAGACGGTGCCGCTCTCCTGCCCGGCCTGCGGCAGCCCCATCGCGTACCGCGCGGGCATGGCGAACTTCGTCGTCTGCGGGAGTTGCCACAGCGAGGTGGACTGCACCACGTCGACCGCCATCGTGCTGGAAAAGCACAACGAGCTGGAAGCGCTCAAGACCAGCCTCGCGCCCGGCGACACCGGCAATATCGACGGTGCGCCGTGGACGGTGCTCGGGCTGATGCAATGCACGGATAACGACGAGGACGAGGCGTCGACCTGGCTGGAATACCTGCTCTTCAACGAGGAGCGCGGCCTGCTCTGGCTGGTCGAGCAGGACAGCGGCTGGGACCGGGTCGAGGTGCTCGACACCTGGCCGCGCATGGTGTCCGCCGACATGGTGAGCTGGCAGGGCGGGAATTTCCGCAAGGGCGCGGAGTACCGCAGCGAGGTGCTGTATGCCGCCGGCACCTTCAACTGGCGCGTGCGCGTGGGCGACTCCACGCAGTTGACCGAATTCGGCCAGCCAGCGCAACGCCTGACGCGCGAGACCACCGACACGGAAATCGTCTGGACCCGCTCCACGCCGGTGCCCCGGGCACAGGTGGCGCGATGGTTCAAGGACAACAAGGCGCTGGCCGCGGCCGCCACACGCCCCGAGCCGGCGCGCCAGTCCGTGCAGGGCGGTGACCTCGCGTTCTGCCGCAAGGCGGCCAGGTGGTACGCCATCGTGCTGGCCATTCTCAATGTGCCGGTGTTGCTGGCGCGGGGAACCGGGTGGTTCACGCTCGTCTTCGCGATGCTGCTGCTGTGGGCCCCTGTATGGCTGGTCGGCCGCTGGTCGGCAAAGGACTGACGCGTGCGTTTCCTGTACCTGATCTATGGACTCATCGTGCTGTTCGGCGCGACCTTCTACAACCTCGGCGCGAGCACGGACCGTGGCGCCGGCGGGTCGGGGCGCGTGTGGGGCGGCAGCAGCGGGGGTGGCAGCTGGTCGTCGGGTGCGGGGCACAAGTGAGGCAGTCCACATGAATGCGCCACACCTGCCATGCCCGCCCGTGCTCGGACGTCACCTCCTGCTTGACCTGCAGGGCGTTGCGCCCGCACGGCTGACCGATGCGGCGCTGGTGGAGCGCGTCCTGTTCGAGGCAGCCTGCGCGGCCGGCGCCACGCCGGTGGATGCGTGTTTCCAGCACTTCGGCCCGGGGCTGGGCGTGACGGGGGTGCTGCTGCTCAAGGAGTCGCACATCAGCATCCACACGTGGCCGGAGTACGGCTTCGCGGCGGTGGACATCTTCATGTGCGGCACGGCGCGCCCGGAGGCGGCGGCGCAGTGCATTTGCGACGCCTTCGCGCCGGCCACGATGGCCTTGCGCGATGAAGCGCGCGGCGCGGCAGGCTGCCGCTGACTACCTGCCATGGCCCATCGTGGGCCGTGTATGCCAGAACACGGTCAGAACACGTCGTGACTGGCCAGTGCGAGAGCCTGCGGCGCGCGGCGCGCGGCCGGAGGCTGATCGACCTTCGACGCGCGCCGGGATGCCAGTTCGGCGGCATGCAGGTCGGCATCGATCCACGCGTGGCCGTCCCAGGCCTGGAAGCGCAGGTCGGCCACCGGCACGGCGGCCAGCGTGCCGAGCCAGTCGGTCGGCGTAGCCCCGTGGCGCAGGCCGCCCGAGACCATCGTCATCGCTTCCGGGACCTCCAGTTCGGCCACCCGCGTGATGGCCGGCCACGGCAGCAGGCGCATGTCGCCCTGCGGCAGCCCGAAGCGGTAGAGCCCCGGCTCCAGGCGAAGGCTGCGCCCGCCGTGGGTCTGCCGCACGTGGATCTCGGGGCGGGGAACCGAAGGCTCCCATTGCTGCTGCCGCGAGAACCAGAGGATCGCGCGGGCGGCGTCGACCGGGTTGAGCTGGGTGCGGGAGGGGTGAAGCCCGCCGGATTGGGCGATGGCGGGCAGGTGGCTGGCTACGGTGTAATGCCAGACGTAGCCGCGGGGCTGGGAGAACATGGATGACTCCAACTGATAACGGCCTCACTTTGCGCGTTTCGGACCTCATCCACAAGGAAGGTCACAAAACATTGCGTCGTGCGAAAGAATTGGCCTCTTCCTGTGACGGCCTCGGCACACCGATCCACATCGCCAGCCCGCTGGCCAGCAGCAGGCCCGCCAGCAGGAGCAGCGCGTAGTCGAGGTTGCCGGTCTTGGTCCGGATCAGGCCGATTACCCACGGGCTGACGATGCCGCTGGTGATCCCCACGCTGCTGATCAGCGCAATGCCCGCGGCGGCGGCATGGGCCGGCAGATGGCTCGGCGGCAGCGACCAGAACACCGGCAGCGCGGCGAAGATCAGCACGGCGGCCACCGACAGCAGGCCGAGCATCACCGCGAAGCTGGGCGGGTGCAGCGTGAGCGATGCCAGCGCCAGCGCACCGCCCACGGTGCAGGCGAGGAAGTGGCGATGGCGCTCGCCGGTGCGGTCCGAACGGCGGGCGATCAGGATCAGGCCGACCGCGCCAATGGCGTTGGGAACCACCGAGTACAGGCTCACCGCGACAACGTCGCGCACGCCGAAATCGCGGATCATCAGCGGCATCCAGAAGCTGAGCGCCAGCGAGCCGCAGGTCAGCGCGAAGTAGATGAAGGCGAACAGGTAGATGCGCGGGTTGCGCAGCACGCCCTGCAGCGCGGCCAGCGAATGCGACTTGGCGTGGGACTGGCCCGCGGCGGCGCCCTCGGTCACGCGCGCCGTGATGAAGTCCTGCTCGTCGGCGGTCAGCCAGTGGGCCTGTTGCGGCGAATCGACCAGCCATTTCGCCGCGACGAACGCCAGCAGCACCGCCGGCGCACCTTCGATGGCGAACATCCATTTCCAGCCCGCCAGGCCCATCACGCCGGCCATGTCGCGCATGATCCAGCCCGACACCAGCCCGCCCAGCACACCTGCCACGGCCACGCCGGCGAAGAAGATCGCCATCACGGCCGCGCGGCGGCGGGCCGGGAACCAGTACGTCAGGTACAGCACGATGCCGGGGAAGAAGCCCGCCTCGAACACGCCCAGCATGAAGCGAAGCAGGTAGAAATGCCCCGGTGTCGACACGGCCATCATGCCGACCGAGGCGAGCCCCCACAGCAGCATGATGCGCGTGAAGGTGCGGCGCGCGCCGAAGCGGGCCAGCAGCATGTTGCTCGGCACCTCGCACAGCACGTAGCCGACATAGAAGACGGCGGCGCCGAGGCCGTACATGGCGTCGGAGAAGCCGAGGTCGTGCTGCATCTGCAACTGCGCGAAGCCGATGTTGATGCGGTCGAGGAACGACACCACGTAGCAGACGAAAAGGAAGGGCACGATGCGCAGCCATACCTTGCGGTAGAGCGCATCTTCGTCCTGCACAGGGCAAACGGCGGGCCTGCCGGCCGCAGCGGCAATCATGGTCATGCGTGTCTCCTGGACTGGCCGGCCCGTCAGGCCTGGATGGCGACGGGTCCGGCGAAGGGGGGCGTCTTGTCTGCGCTTCGGGGTTTGAGATGGGAACGGGAAGGAAAGGGAAAAGGAGAATCAGGCGGCGCGCCGTGTGTCCAGCACGCCTTCGCGGGCCAGCCGCATGGCGGCGAGGAGTACCTCGTGGTCGCCGATGTGGTTGGCCAGCAGCAGGATGAGCTGCGCGTTGGCGGCCTGGCTCTGGGCGTCGTCCAGGTCGCGGTGCATGTCGATCAGGGCTTCGTAGAAGTCGTCGGGACGGGCCAGGTTGGGTTGCGTGTTCAGTGGCATGGCGGTTTCTCTCAGCGCTGGGCTTCAGGCGGCGTGGGCGGCAAGGTCGGCGGTGGTGCCCGTCGCCGGCACGGCATCGTCGGTACAGGTGGCGCGGGCCAGCGCGGCGCCGAGAGCGGCGGCATCGGCCTGGCGCCAGCGGGCGCAGACGTGCTGGTCGGGGCGGATCAGGTAGGTCGTTCCGGGCTGCGCGTCGTAGCGCCGGGCGGCGAGGCCTTCGCCGTCGTGCACGACGGTAGCGCCGGTCCATGCCGGGGTGGCGGCTTCGCTGGTGACGAAGACCAGCCTGACCGTGCCCTGCACACGCTGCAGCGCCTGCCGCGCGGCGGCATCCAGCTTCGCCGGATCGCCGAACACCAGCGCGGTGAACTCGCCGCCGCCGAGATGGCCGAGCAGCCAGCCGCCCTCCTGTCCGTCCTGTCCATCCTGGCGGACCGGGGCATCGACGCAGGCCGCGCCGGGCACCATCGCGCCGCCGAATGCTTCGCCGCATGGCGTATTGAGCGTCGACGCATGCAGCACGGCCGGCACCGACAGGCGCCCGCTGTTCACGAGCTGCCGCGCAAAGGTGTGATGGCGGGCGAGCTTCAGCACGGCGTCGCGGAACACCCGGCTGACCGGGCTCTTGGGCGTGATGAAGTCGGTCGAGCGCGTGGAGTTGCGGATGTTCTCGTCGGCGGCGAATTCGCGTTCGCTGGCGTAGGTGTCGAGCAGGCGGTCGGGCGCGCGGCCCTGGAGCACCCAGGCGAGCTTCCACGCGAGATTCTCGGCATCCTGCACGCCGCTGTTGGCGCCGCGCGCGCCGAAGGGCGACACGCCGTGCGCGGAATCGCCCGCGAACAGCACGCGGCCGTGGCGGAAGCTGTCCATGCGCAGGCACGAGAAGGTGTAGACGCTGACCCATTCGAGCTCGAATTTCGCATCGGCGCCGAGCAGGGCACGCACGCGCGGGATCACGCGCTCTGGCGTCTTTTCCAGTTCGGGGTCGGCGTCCCAGCCGAGCTGGAAGTCGATGCGCCAGACGTCGTCGGGCTGCCGGTGCAGCAGGACGGACTGGTTGGGGTGGAAGGGCGGATCGAACCAGAACCAGCGCTCGGCGGGGAAGCCGGCCGCCATCTTCACGTCGGCGATGAGGAAGCGGTCCTTGAAGGTGCGGCCCTTGCTGTCGAGGCCCAGCAGCTTGCGCATGGGGCTGCGCGAGCCGTCGGCGGCCACCGCGTAGCGGGCGGCGAGCGGATAGTTGCCGTCGGGCGTTTCGATGTCGAGGACGACGTGGCCGTCGCACTGGGTCAGGCCGGCGACCTTGTTCTTCCAGCGGATCTCGATGTTCGGCAGTTGCTGCGCGCGTTCGACCAGATAGCCTTCGAGGTAGTACTGCTGGAGGTTGATGAAGGCCGGGCGGCGATGGCCCGATTCGGGCAGGAGGTCGAACTGGTAGACCTGTTCGTCGCGCAGGAAGACCTTGCCCACATGCCAGCCCACGCCCTTCTGCACCATGGGCTCGGCGCAGCCGAGGCGGTCGAAGATGTCGAGCGTGCGCTTGGCGAAGCAGATGGCGCGCGAGCCGGTCGACAGCTTGCAGTCGTCGTCGACGAGCACCACGTTGACGCCCTGCTGCGCGAGGTCGATGGCGGTGGCGAGGCCCACGGGGCCGGCGCCGACGACCACGACGGGATGGATCGTGCCTTGCCCGCCCTGATGCCCGCTTTGCTGCCCGTGCGCGCGCTGGTCGGCGCAGGGCTGGTAGTCGTAGGTGAGGCGCTGGTAGTCGATGCTGCTCATTTGTCTCGTGTCTCCGTCTGTTTCTTTTTTCCTCTCCCCCTGGGAGAGGGGCAGGGGCGAGGGCGAACGCATCCGGAGGCGACACCGCGGAATCCGCCGTTGCCCCTCACCCCCAACCCCTCTCCCCGTGGGAGAGGGGAGTCACCCCACGCTTAGTTCTGCAGCGCCGCCCACATGTCCTTGTCGCGCTGGGCTGTCCAGATGCGCGGATGCGTGATGCCGCTGGCCTCGTCGAAGGCGCGCGACACGTCGAACGGCAGGCAGTGCTCGTAGATGAAGACCTGGGCGAACTTCGGGTCCATGCTGCGGCGGGTGTGGGCCATGGCGGCCTTGAGGTCGAGCTTGTCGGCCACGGCTTCCTTGCCGGCCTGGAACAGCGTGGTGACGAAGTCCTTGGTGTAGGCGATGCCCTTGGCCACTTCGTCGGGCGTGGTCAGCGCGGGGCCGCGGCCGGGGACGAGCTTCTCGGGCTTCAGCGCCGCCAGCGCGTCGAGCGTGGCGGGCCATTCGGCGAGCTGGGCGTCGCCGCAGTAGCAGGCGGCGTCGTACTCGACGAGGTCGCCCGAGAACAGCACCTTCTGCTGCGGCAGCCAGACCACCGTGTCGCCCTTGGTGTGGCCCGAGCCGAGGTGGGCGATGCGCACTTCCAGCTTGCCGAGGAACAGCGTCATTTCCTTCTCGAACACCAGCGTCGGCCAGGTCAGGCCGGGCACGGTCTCCACGCCGGCGAACAGGCGCGGGAAGCGTTCGATCTCCGACTTCATGTCGGCCTCGCCGCGCTCCACGATCATCTCGTAGGTGCCCCGGCTGGCGATGACCTGCTGCGCGCCCTCGGCGAAGTACGCCGACGCGCCCAGCACGCGCACCGCGTGGTAATGCGACAGCACCACGTACTTGATCGGCTTGTCGGTGATCTCGCGGATGCGGGCGATCAGGTCCTGCGCCATGGCCGGGGTGGCGGTCGTGTCGACGATCATCACGCCGTCGTCGCCGATGATGACGCCCGAGTTGGGATCGCCTTCCGCGGTGTACGCCCAGGCGTTTTCCGACAGTTGGGTGAAGGTGATCTGCTTGGCTTCCAGGTCGGCCTGGGATGCGAATGCCTTGGTCATGTGTGCCTCGACGGAGTGTTGGGGGACGGGCGAGGCCGACCGGCGCGGGATGCGCCTGGGAGGTCTGTCTCGCCCCGTTCGTTGTGGATTCGTTGTTCTTGATGACGACACGGCGACGTTTCTGCCGGGGTGATGTCATCTTAGAAAACGCGTCCGCATTAATCAAGAGCTAACAAGTTAGTCATTGACTAATATTGAGGTTGTCGAGGGATAACCCCTACGCCGCCCCGCACGTCCGATGTTGCGCAGTGACGTTCGATTACTATCTGGGGCGTTACAGACAAGGCCGGAGGGCAGATGGCGAAGGCAGCGGAGCAGGGTGACGGCGACAGTGTGGCGCCCAAGGCACAGCGTGGTATCCAGAGCGTGGAGGTGGGCGGGCGTTTCCTGCGCGCGCTGGCCGACGTGCGCAGCCCGATGACGCTCGCCGAACTGGCCGAGGCCGCCGGCCTGGCGCCGGCGCAGGCGCATGCCTATCTCGTCAGCTTCACGCGGCTGGGGCTGGTCAAGCGCGACCACCTGTCGGGCCGCTTCGAGCCCGGCCCGCTGGCGCTCCAGCTCGGCATGCTCCATCTCGACAACGATCCCGCCTACCGCGCCGCCGTGCCCCGCGTGGCCGCGCTGGCCGAGGCCACCGGCTTCAGCGTGGCGATCTCGCTCGCCGGTCCGCACGGGCCGACCATCGTGCGCTATGAGCCGGGCAGCGCGCCGCTGCACGTGAACCTGCACGTCGGCTCGGTGATGTCGGTCACGGCGACGGCCACAGGCCGCACGTTCTGCGCCTTCGCGCCCGAGGCGTCGTGGCTGCCGCTCTGGGCGCAGCAGTCGGCCAACCCGCCCGACCGCGCCGCCCTCGACGCCATCCGCGCACGCGGCATCGAACGCAGCATCGACGCGCCCAGCCCTGCCGTGAGCAGCCTCGCCGTGCCGGTGCTGGCGGGTGGCGTGTTGCGTCTCGTGCTGACCGTGGTGGGCTCCACCGGCGCCATCGACGTGGCCTGGGACGGCCCGGTCGCACAGGCCCTCATTGCCACGGCGCGCGACATCGGCGCGGAAGTGGATGCCAGCCGGGGAGATCCCGCATGACCGACGACATCAACGACGGCGCCGGTCGCCAGCAGCGTGGCATCCAGTCGTTCGACAGCACCGGGCAACTCCTGTCCGCACTGGTGGCGGCCGGCCGGCCGCTGCCGCTGCGCGATCTGGCGCAGGCCGCCGGGATGGCGCCCGCCAAGGCGTTTCCGCATCTGGTCAGCCTGCAGAAGATCGGCCTGGTCGGGCGCGACGCGGCAGGGAATTTCCTGTCCGGGCCGCTCAGCCTCGAACTCGGGCTGATCGCGCTGCAACGCCTGTCGCCGACGCGCGAGGCCGAGCCGGAGGTGATCCGGCTGGCGGCGGATACCGGCCTGAGCGTGGCGATGGCCGTCTCCGGCCCCCTCGGGCCCACGGTCGTGCGGCTGGAGGAAGCCGCCCGGCCGCAGCACGTGAGCCTGCGCGTGGGCACGGTGCTGTCGCTCGTCAACACGGCCATCGGCCGCGTCGTGGCTGCCCATATCCCTGAAAACACGCTGCTCGGCCTGCTCGCGCAGGATGGGCTGCGGATGGCGGGGGCGTCGTCCGCCGAGGTGCTGGAGGCCGATGCCAGGGGCCGTCCCGCGCTGACTGCCGCCTATGCGGCCCGGCTTGCCAGGGTGCGCGCCGACGTCATGGACAACGCGCAGAGCCGGCCCGTCCCCGGCATCGACACGCTGGCCGCACCGGTCTTCGACCATACCGGCAGCCTCGCGCTGGTGATCGCGGTGATGGGGTCGAGCGGGAGCTTCGACAGCAGCATCGATGGGGAGACGACGGCCAACGTGGTGCGGCAGGCGGCGCGGCGGTTGTCGTGGCGGTTCGGGGCGCCGGGGGAGGGGTAAGTTGGGACCTCCGGGAGCTGCTTTCGCCTCTTGCATTCGGTGCGATACTGTATAAATATACAGTTATCTTCCCGCCTTCCATGGTGAGACTCAAACCGCACCGCTGCCCACCGCACGCAGCCCAGCCGAATGCCAGCCATCCTTTCCTCTCTGCCGCCCACACGGCAACCACGGCAACATGCCATCGCCGACCTCGAGCAGCGCCATCCCTCCCTGTGGCGGGCCGGCCAGCTTGGCCGCGCCGGCGGGCAGGTCACGTGCCCGACCGGCCATCCTGCACTGGACGCCGAGTTGCCGGGCGGCGGCTGGCCATGCGGCGCGCTGACCGAACTGCTGGTCACGCAGCCCGGCGCGGGCGAGTTGCGCCTGCTGGTGCCGGCGCTGCAGGCGCTGGCCGGCACCGGGCGGCGCATCGGACTGGTGGGACCGCCATACCTGCCGAACGCGGCGGGGCTGGCGGCGCTGGGCTTGCCGGCGGGGCAGTGCTTCTGGGTGCGTCCGGCGCCGGGCGCAAAACAGGCCGCGCAGCAGGCCGACATGCTGTGGGCGGCCGAGCAGATGCTGCGCAGCCAGGCGTTCGGCGCGGTGCTGGTGTGGCTGCCGGCGGCGCGTCCGGAGGCGTTGCGGCGGCTGCAGGTGCTGGCGCAGGCCGCCGCTGACGGCAACAGCGCCGCCGTCTGGGCGCTGCGCCCGGCCACGGCCTTGCGCGAGTCCTCGCCGGCGGTGCTGCGGCTGGTGCTGTCGCCGCTGCCCGGCAATGGGCTGTCGATCACCTTCCACAAGCGGCGCGGGCCGGTGAGCGACACCCCGCTGCTGTTGCCGCTCGATGGCATGGAGGGCGTGGTCTCGCGTCCGCCGGCGCGGGTACCGGCCGTGGAGTCCGCGGCGCGGACGGTCAGGGCGGTGCCTGCTACGCGTACTGCGGAGGCGAGGACGGCTGCATTGATCGAGTAATCGGTGCGCGGCGGCCGCCGGCCTACGGCATACGCCGCAGTTCGCGCTCGAGTTCGGGGCTTGCGATGTGGGACAGGGGCCGGATGGCCTGCTCGAGCGTGCCGATGAGCGCAGCGGTTGCCCCCAGGGCCTCGAAGATGACTTTCCAGCCCCGGACCGCGGCCCAGACCCGGCGGATCACGGCAAGTGCCGCAGGCCGGTCCGGCACGAAGGCCGCAAATTCGCTCATCGCATTGTCGAGGGTGGCGAGCTTGCCCTGGGTGCCGACGCTCAGGTGCAGGCGCCTCTCCCGGGAAACCGTGGGCCTTGGAACGACGTCGTACAGCGGGCTCAGCCGCCAGCCCTGAAGTTGGGCGTCGTAGGAGAAGGCGTGATTCCTGAGATGGTCGTCGTCATTGGTGACGAAGATATTCAGCACCATCCGGGCGAACAGCTCTTCGTTGTCGCGCACGATGCAGGCCGGATGCACCTGCTCGCGAATGGCTTGCGCCAGGTCCTTGTAGCCCTTCGCGACAGAGTCCATCTCCGGGCATGCCATCAACGTCAGCGCACTGACCTGGTGGATTCGCCCTTCGGTGAAGCCCTCCCGTGGCTCGGTCTCGTAGCCGCGTGCCATGGCCGGCAGTGGTTGGCCGTCATGGGCCCAGTAGCGATCGAACCGGCGGATCAGCAGGACGGGTTTGTCGCCCACGGGAATCACGCGTAGCGGGGGCACTGTGAGCCCCGCCGCGCGTGCCAGTTCCAGCGTGCCGGCTTCGACGATGGCCATGTTGAACGTGTCGTTCCTGGCCGGAAACTTGGCGAGCCACAGCGTGCCCCGTTCGTCGCGCACGGACGCCTTGGGACGTGCGCCGCCCGCCGACGGGGCGCCGCCCAGGTACGGGAGGAGATTCGCCGGCACCGGCTCTCCCGCTTCCACTGCCTCCGCGGCCTGGAGCAGGTATGGCAGGCTCGGCAGGTGACCCGCTGCATGCCGGGGCGCTGCGTCCAGGCTCTCCCGCACATCGAGCGCGCCGACCCGGTCGCTGCCGGCTTCCAGCAGGTAGGTGAATTCATCCAGGCTGTTGGGTGCTGCATTGAGACGGGCCTCGATGACGCGCCGGCCCCATGCATCGGGCGCGGCGTCGCGAATGCCACCGAACTCGCCGACCCCCGGCAGTGGATACCACCGCATGCCCGGATTCTCGCGGGCCCGGGCCAGGTTCAGTGCCCGCGGATCGACCTCGAGCGCCTCCGGGCGCTTGAGGTAGCGCGTGCCGTAGGCAAAGCTCACCGTCTGCCGGTCGGCCGCCGCTGTCTCGCGGTCCAGCAGTCCGGCGGGCACGAAGTGATGCCTGCCCTCGGATGGATCGGCAACATGGGCGAACACAGCTAACCGGTCGGGAGGGCGGCGAGTGGCCAAGGGAGACTCCGTATGGGAACAGACTCTAAAAATCCAGGTCGCGAAGCTCGGCCTTGCTCACGGTGCGCACACGTTGCGGCAGTTTGCGTGCGTGCAAGGCGACGAGAGCGGGAACGTCGCCGGCCAGCAGGGCTTGCAGGGAGACGTCCGGGGCAAGGGCGTGCACATAGCGCAGGACCTGCGTCAGCGTGCGTCCGGGATCGCCTTTTTCGATCAGGACGGCGGTGGAACGAGAAATCCCCGCCCGCGCCGCGGCGTCGGACTGGCGTAGCTTCAGGCCCTGCCGTAGCTGGGTGATGCGCTCGCCCAGCAACTGCGCTTCGGTCAGGCGGGCGGCAGGCAGGAGAGGGATCTCGTTGCGCTTCATGATGTCTGCAAAGGCAGTTCCAAACCCTGTTAGAGACTGTGATTGCAGACAATCTATCGTGCCCCGCCTTTTCAGTCAAGACCGCAATCCCGTACCTTAACTATATTAAGGACTGTGATTGCAGTCATTGTTGGTCTGGTCCCGTACCAGGCGCCGTGCCGTACGCTTGCAATTGGCATGATACTGTATAAATATACAGTATCTCTGCGACGCCCGACACCGGTTTCCCATTTCTCTCCATTCCCTTCGTCCCCGCTTCCCCATCCTCCGTCCTGCCACCATGCCGTACTGGATCGCGGTGCACCTGCCGCGCCTGCCGCTGGACGCCCTGCAGCCGGCCTGGCCCGAGCCGGCCGGCGCCGTCCCGACCGTCACCACGCTGCAGCACATGCTCCCGGCCGTGGTGCTGGAGCGCGAGCGCGTGATTCTCGCCAATCGTCCGGCGATGGATCTTGGCGTGCAGGCCGGCATGCGGCGTGGCGGCGTACAGGCCTTGTCGGCCGACGTCGTGCAGTTGGAGCGCGACCCGGCCGCCGAGGCCGGGCTGCTGACCTCGGTGGCGCTGGCGCTGTTGCGCTTCACGCCCGCCGTGACGTTCGACGACGCGCCCGAGGCTGCCACCGTGATGCTCGACCTGAGCGCCAGCCTGCGCCTGTTCGGCGGCCATCGCGCCCTGTGCCGGGCGGTGCGGCGTTGCGTGCGGCAGCTTGGCACCTTCGCGCAGATCGGCTGCGGCACCACGGCGCAGGGGGCGGCCTGGCTGGCGCGCCAGCCGCTGCGGGGGTCGCGGCGGGGGCTGGTGCGGCCGCCGCGGCGGGCGATCGGGGAGGCGCGCACGGTGCGCCTGCTCGATCGCCTGCCCGTGACGCTGCTGGCCGACTTCACCGACCCCGACTGGCTCGACGGCATCGGCTGCCGCACGCTCGGCGAGGTGCGCGGCCTGCCGCGCGCGGGGCTGGCGCGGCGCCTGGGCGAAGAGGTGCTGGCCCGGCTCGACCAGGCCTATGGCGAGGTGCCGGTGCGGCATGCCTGGTTTGCCGCGCCGCCGGCGTTCTCGCAGCGCATGGACCTGCCGGGGCGCATCGAGTCTGCCGAGGGTGTGCTGGCGGGCGCGCAGCGGCTGCTGCAGGCGCTGGCGGGGTGGCTGACGGTGCAGCAGGCGGGGGTCACGCGCTGGGTGCTGGTGATGGAGCACGAGCGTCACCGGCGCGGCGTGGCGACGCCCGGCACCGCGCTCCCCATCGGCCTCGCCCAGCCCAGCCGCGACCCGGACCACCTGTCGCGCCTGCTGCGCGAGAAGCTCGACCGGCTCCAGTTCCACGCCCCCGTCACCGGCCTCGCGCTGGCCGTCGAGACGATGGAAGGCTGCATGCCGCAGACCGACGCGCTCTTTCCCGAGCCGGGCGGCACGCCCGCCGAATTCGGCCGCCTGCTCGACACGCTGATGGCCCGCCTCGGCCGCGACAACGTCCTGCAGCCGCGTCCGCTGGCCGACCATCGGCCCGAGCGCGCCAACCGCTGGTGCCCGGTGGACGAGGCCGTGCCGCGCGCCGAGCGCATGCGGGCGGGCGTGCCGGGACCGGAGCGTCCGCTGTGGCTGCTGCCCAAGCCGCTGCCGTTGCCGGTGCGGCAGCACCGCCCGCACCACGGCGGTCCGCTGGTGCTGCTCACGCGTGCCGAGCGCATCGAGAGCGGCTGGTGGGACGGCGGCCTCGCCACGCGCGACTACTTCGTCGCCGAGCGTGCCGACGGCCTGCGCTGCTGGGTCTTCCGCGAGCGCCCCGACCACGGCGAGGCCGAGGGGGGCAGTGAATACCGCTGGTTCCTGCACGGGTTGTTCGCATGATGGCTTCGCTGCTGTCCGGGCTGCCGGACTACGTGGAACTGCACTGCATTTCCAACTTCACCTTCCTCACCGGCGCCTCGCATCCGGGGGAACTGATCGAGCGGGCGTTGCGGCTCGGCTATCGCGGGCTGGCGCTGACCGACGAGTGCTCGGTGGCCGGCACGGCCCGCGCGCACGACGCCATCAAGACCCTGCGGACCGACACGCGCGATGCCGTCGGGCGCAGCGCCGCGCAGATCATCGCGATGGAGCAGGACCAGACCAGCGACCTCGTCACGCTCGACCGCCTGCGCCGCCGCCACCGGGTGCTCGAAACCCGCGCCGATGCCGCCGCGTCGTTCCGGCTCCTGATCGGCAGCCGCTTCAGCCTGACCGACCCGGCCGGCGCGCGTCCCCCCCTGCGGCTGGCCGTGATAGCGCAGGACCGCGAGGGCTTCGGCAACCTCAGCGAGTTCATCACGCTGGGCCGCATGCGCGCGCAGAAGGGCACGTACACGCTGCATCCCGGGGATCTCTCCGATCCCGCGCCCGACCAGCGCCACCTGCAAGGCCTGGCGGGCTGCCTCGCCATCCTGCTGCCCGACTACTGCGCCGACCCCGCGCTGCTCGGCGCCCAGCTCGCATGGTGCCGCGCCACCTTCGGCGACCGTGCCTTCGTTGCCCTGGAACTGCTGCAGGGCCATGCCGACCACCTGCACCGCGCGCGGGTGGAGGCGGCATCGGAGATGAGCGGCGTGCCGCTGGTGGCGGCCGGCGCCGTCACCATGCACGTGCGCTCGCGCAAGCCGCTGTCCGACGTGCTCACCGCCATCCGCGCCTGCAAGCCGCTGCCCGAGTGCGGCATGCTGCTGGCGCCCAATGCCGAGGCCCATCTGCGCATGCGGCAGGTGCTGTCGCGCCTCTATCCGAAGGAGGCGCTGGCGCGCACGCTGGAGGTGGCGGCGCAGTGCGACTTCTCGCTCGACACGCTGCGCTACGAATATCCCGAGGAACTGGTGCCGCCCGGCGAGACGCCCATCAGCTACCTGCGCAAGGAGGTGTGGGCGGGGGTGGCCGCGCGCTTTCCCAACGGACTGGAGCCGGCGTGGGAAAAGCAGATCGAGGACGAACTCGACCTGATCGAGGAGAAGCAGTACGAGCCCTTCTTCCTGACCGTCCACGACATCGTCCGCTTTGCTCGCGACCACGGGATCCTGTGCCAGGGGCGCGGCTCGGCGGCCAATTCGCTGGTCTGCTACTGCCTCTACATCACCGAGGTCAGCCCACAGCAGGCCAACCTGCTGTTCGGGCGCTTCCTCTCGCGCGAGCGCGACGAGCCGCCCGATATCGACGTCGACTTCGAGCACCAGCGGCGCGAGGAAGTCATCCAGTACATCTACGACAAATACGGCCGCGACCGTGCCGCGCTGGCCGCGTCGCTCATCACCTACCGCTCGCGCAGCGCGTTGCGCGACGTGGGGCGGGCGCTCGGCATCGACCCCGGCATCGTCGAGCAGGTGGCCAAGGGGCAGGCGTGGTGGGAGGGCGGACCCGGCTTCGTCGAGCGCATCGCCCGCTTCGGGCTCGATGCGGACTCCATGGCCGTGCAGCAGTGGGCGAGCCTGACCGAACAGTTGCGGGGCTTTCCGCGCCATCTGTCGCAGCACGTGGGCGGCTTCGTGATGGCGCGCGGCAAGCTGTCGCGGCTGGTGCCCATCGAGAATGCCGCCATGCCCGAGCGCAGCGTGATCCAGTGGGACAAGGACGACCTCGAATCGCTCGGCCTGCTGAAGGTGGACGTGCTGGCGCTGGGCATGCTGTCGGCCATCCGCCGCGCGCTGGCGATGATCCCCAATCCCGCGGAGGGGCGCGCGGGCCTGCCCACGCGCATGGAAGACCTGCCCGCCGAGTGCGAGGAGACCTACGAGATGATCTGCCAGGCCGACACCGTCGGCGTGTTCCAGATCGAATCGCGCGCGCAGCAGTCGATGCTGCCGCGCCTGCAGCCGCGCGCCTACTACGACCTCGTGGTGGAGGTGGCCATCGTGCGGCCGGGCCCGATCCAGGGCGGCATGGTCCATCCCTACCTGAAGCGCCGCGAGGAATTCCGCCGCACGGGCGAGCCGCCGGCCTATTTCAACGATGTCATCCGCAAGGTGCTGGGCCGCACGCTGGGCGTGCCGATCTTCCAGGAGCAGGTGATGCAGCTTGCCATCGACGCGGCCGGCTTTACCGCCGGCGAGGCCGACCAGTTGCGGCGCTCGATGGCGGCATGGCGGCGGCGCGGCGACCTGAAGAAACACCAGGACAAGCTCGTCAACGCGCTGACGTCGCGCGGCTATCCGGAGAGCTTCGCGCTCGCCATCTGCAAGCAGATCGAGGGCTTCGGCGAATATGGCTTCCCGGAGAGCCACGCGGCCAGCTTCGCCAAGCTGGTCTACGTGAGCGCGTGGATCAAGTACCACCATCCGGCCGCCTTCCTGTGCGCGCTGCTCAACAGCCAGCCGATGGGCTTCTACTCGCCGTCGCAACTGGTGCAGGACGCCGCGCGTCATCGCGTGCGCTCGCTGCCGGCCGATGTGACGGTGAGCGACTGGAAGTCGAAGCTGGAGCCTGTCGAAGGGGAAACCAAGCCAGGCGTCCGCCTGGGCCTCGACCGTATCAAGGGCATGCGCGAGGACGCCGCGTTGCGCATCGAACAGGCCCGCGCCCGAGAGCCGTTCGCCAGCGTCGAGGACCTTGCGCTGCGCGCGCATCTCGACCGCCACGACATCGACGCGCTGGCCGCCGCCGACGCCCTGTCCACGCTCGCCGGCCACCGCCGGCAGGCGCGCTGGGCCGCCCGCGCCGCCGGCCTGCAGTCGCTGCACCGCGACCTGCTGCGCGAGGCGCCGCCCGCCGAGCTGGATCTGGAATTGCCCGCGCCGCGCATCGGCGAGGACGTGGTGGCCGACTACGCCAGCCTCGGCCTGTCCCTCAAGACGCACCCGGTGTCACTGCTGCGGCGGCGGCTGACGGCCATGCGCTTCATCACCGCGAAGCAGCTCACGCTATGCGCCAACGGCCGCAACGTACGGGCCTGCGGCATCGTCACCGTGCGCCAGCGGCCGTCCACCGCGCACGGCACCATCTTCGCGACCATCGAGGACGAGACCGGATCGGTCAACCTGATCCTGTGGCCGGACCTCGTGGAGCGGCAGCGCAAGGAGGTGCTGGGCGCCTCGCTGCTCGGCGTGGTGGGCACGTGGCAGCGGCAGGGCAAGGTGCAGCACCTGGTGGCGAAGGAACTGATCGACCTCAGTCCGCTGCTGGGGCGTTTGCCCGCGGTGAGCCGGGATTTTCATTGACCTTCTCGTCGTTCTCATCCAGCGCTTCATCCAGCTCTTCATCCAGCGCCGGGGGCCGTGGCGGCCGTTCCTCCCGCTCGTCCGTATGGTCGGCCCGGTCGGCCGGCACGTCCGACGGCAGGGTCTCGGCGGCCTGCCGGATGTCGTCGTCGCGCGGCTCGTCGCTGGGCGGTTCGTGGCTCTCGTCCGCGTGTTGCCGCAGTTCGGCCTCGATGTCGTCGGTGTCCTGCGCGAGATCGGGGTCCAGCGTGCGGGGAATGCTGCCGGGGGTGTCGGGGTCCGAGACGCGCCCGACGTGGGGATGCTGGTGTTTTTTGCGGGTCATGGGGCGTTCGTCTCCTTGGGGTTCTTCCCGCGTCCTGTCGTGCGGGCTTCAGAAATCCTCGACCGGCGGCTCGCTGGCGTCCGGGTTGCCCGGCTGATTGACCGAGGGCGGTTCGCCGTTCTCGTCGGGGGTGTCGTGCAACCGCTCGATGTCGGTGCGGCGCTCGCGGCCCGGCTGGTCTTGCTCGTGGCCGTGGTCGGGGCCGCGCTCGAAGCGGCGGCGGTGCGCGGGATGACGGGTGGGAGCCATAAGGAGCGTCTCCTTGCGATGGACGGAAGTGATTGGAATTGATGAAATTGATGAAGGTGATGGCAGTTCACGGATGCCATGACCGGAGTCCCGCAAGGTTCGTTCCCACTGCCATGTGCAGACATTTGGCCGGCCCGTTCATACCCAATACAGGCCGAATACGGGCCGAATACGGGCCGAATACGGGGCGAATACGGGCCGCATCAGGCACCCCTTCGCCATCGCCCCAAAAAAGTCCTCGCCTTGGCGTAGCCCTTGCATACCATGAAAAAGCAGGCACTCGTCGCAGAACGGGCCCGTGGGGACACGTATCGCACACGTCACGGCAGCGGAGGTAGCGATGAATCTGGCCAGCATCCTGTCCACCCTCGTCCTGGCGTCGTCGGTGTCGGTGTCGTCCACGCCGGTGACCCGCGAGCTGTTGTCGATGAGTCCCGGGGACTTCGCGCAGCGTTTCAACGCCGTCGCCAAGGAGGCGAAGGCCGAGGTGGTCCTGCCGGTGTTCAAGACCGCGCCGGGCTGGCATCGGGGCAACGCCAGTTCGGGGGTGTCGGTACTGGTACGCGCCGACGGCAGCGGGCATGCCCTCGAGGAAGTCGTGGTGGTGTGCCGCGAGGTGCCGCGCTGCTTCGCCACCATCGGCACCGCCGCCCAGGCCATCGACGCCGAAGTCGATCCTCGCCTGCTCCAGCATTTCGTCATGGCCCGTATTTCCACGCAACTCGGCGAAGTGGGCCTTGTTATTTCCGGGCTGGCGTATATCGTCGTGACTTCCGAAGACGATGACTACGTCGCCCTCGTGATCCGGCAGTACAAGCCGGATTCCGGTTCCGGATCCCACGTGCAGGCAGGCCGCGGCGGGGAACCGGAACGTGTTGCGGGGCGCGGCAACGCGGTGGGAGCGACGACATGGCGAAACGCAAGCTGACCGTACTGGGTGCGCTGATCGATCTGTCACGCAGTGGCGAGGTGTGCTATCGGCATGCAGCCGAGGCCACCGGCAATGCGCATCTCAAATCCCTCTATATCAGCCGCGCCAACGAGATGGCGGTGGTCGCGCAGGCGCTGCAGCGCCAGTGGCTGGCGCTTGGCGGCGTGCCCGTGGCGGGCGGGCCCATGTCGGAGGTGTCATTGCGGCTCGTGCGGCGGGTCTCTCGGGTGGCGGAGCGCGGCGACGCCGCGCTGCTGCGCACCTGCGCCCGCGGCGAGAAGCGCGCCCGCAAGACCTGGGAAGCGGCGCTGCGCACCGGCTCGCTCGGCGGCCCGCTGCGCGCGCTGGTGGAAAGCCGCTCCGCCGACGCGCAGCAGACGCGAGTGCTCTTTCGCGATCTTTCCGACCGGTATCGCGCGGCCGCCTGAGGCTTCGCTTGCTACTGCACGCGGCCGCCCGTCGACGGTGCGCGCTGCGTGCAATCTTTGCTCCCGCTTGTAAATGTGCTCGGACCCGCCCGGCGCCGCCGCGCTCCTGGCCGCCGCCGCCGCGCGCGCAGGCTCCGGCACGTCCCTTGCGTCCCGCTCGGTGACACGAAGCATGACTGGAGACGCAGGATGAACCGAGGCGACCAACGATACGAGAGGGACTGGAGCGAAGAGGACCGGCGCGACCTCAGAGATGAGTCGGGCAATCCGCGCGGACGCTGGCAGGGACGCCGCTATGGCGCCCCTGGCGGTGGAGGCGGTGGAAATGGTGGTCCAGGCGCCTCCGGCGGTGGCTACGGCGGCCGCGGCAGCTACGGCAATCGCGGCTACGGCGGCATGGGCCGGGGCGGCAGCCCGCGCGGTTATGGCGGCGCTGGCGGCTACGGTGGCAGCGACAACAGCACCGGCGGCTATCCCGGCGCGCAATACGGTGAGAGTGGCTTTGGCTCGGGCCCCGCCAGCCGCTATCGGCATGAAGGCCATGAAGGTGGCGGCGATGCCGAGTGGTATCGCCGCCGGGCGCGCGAGCAGGGCGAACATCAGGGCGAGCACCTTCACGACGAGTTCAGCGACACCGGCTACGGCGGCTACCGCAGCCACGGCTCCGGTCCCGAACGTCAGACCCGCTGGGCATCACCGGATCGCCCGGTGGAGCGCTCGGGCGGCGGCTACTATGGCTCGCCATCCGGTGAGGGCGGGGGCTACCAGGCCAACTACAGCGGCCAGGGCGGCAACGGTCCGGTCCGCACGTTGGCGCGGCCCCCCGGCGAACGCGACTGGCGAGCGCGCACGGCATCGGACGAGGAGTCGGGCATGGGCTACGGCGGCGAAGGCCCCTACGAACAGCCCGCCTGGGCCCAGCACGCGCCGCGCCGCGCGGGACCGAAGGGCTATGTCCGCAGCGACGAGCGCATCCGCGAGGAAGTGTGCGAGCGCCTGTCGCGCAGCGGCCGGCTCGATGTGAGCGATGTGGAGGTCAAGGTCGACCAGGGCATCGTCACGCTGACAGGCACGGTGCCGAACCGGCAGCAGAAGTATTTGCTGGAAGACGTGGCCGACGACGTGCTCGGCGTGCAGGATGTGCACAACCAGGTCCGCATCCATCGGGACTGGCCATCGACGCCTTCATGGCTGGGTGGCGAGGGCGGGACGGGAAACGGCGGTAGTACGCCGACCGCGAAGTAAGCAGTAAAGGGTAGCAGAGGGGTCATGGCAGCGCGCGAGCCCTTCAACGGCTCGCGCGCACGCCATCAGTTCGCCTCGACACAATCGACACGGCGGACTTCACCGTCCTCGTCCTGCACCAGTAACTCCACATTGCAGCGCCGCGCGGCAGCGGAGCCAATTCGGAGGGCTTCGTCGAGACTTTCGTGATACGAAATCGCCGTGCCGGCGCCTTCGCTCTTCAGATGCCAGCCAGATCGGCCCGGCAGAACCTGATAATTACATGGCATGCCTTGCATCTCCTGAATGTTGTACCGGTCGTTCTTTTATTGTGGTGAGTGCCGGGACGAGTGCAATCGGAGGCTGTCTGACATGGTGCCGGTCGGCGTCTGACAGGACGGGGCGAGTCCATGCCCATGTGCGGGATGCGGTCCAATGAAATACGGCGGGGGTTATTGCCCGCCAGTGTCTTCATGGGTGTGGTCGTGCGCAGCGGGGTGCTCATGCCCCGACGGCTGCGCGGCGGGTGCGGCCGGGGCGGGATGCGCATGGCGCGCCGGCATCTGGCCGAGCAGGACGGCAGCGCACAGCACCGTGACGATCATCAGCACGCCCTCGATGCGCGCACGCCGGATGAAGGCGGCGAGCGGCGCGTCGCCATGGCCGTCGCCGTCAGGCTTGCGGAAGCGTTCCAGCGTCAGCACCGACAGCACAGCCGCCACCGCGCCGGCCGGCGGCTTGCCGCTGCCATACCCCGACGCCCATGCCTGCAGGGCCGGCACGCCGAGATAGCGGTTGGCGGCCCCCAGCAGGACGACCGCCGCCACCAGCGCCAGCTTGGCCAGCAACACCCCGCCATACGCCGTCTCCCACAGCGCCGACAAGTGCTCGACCTGCAACCATGTGTTGTAGATCCCGGTGACGACCACCACGCCCAGCGCGGCGGCGGACAGCGTCGACCAGCGGCGGGCCATGTCGGCAATCTCCTGCCTCCGTGCCTGTGCCGCTGCGCGGAAGCTGGCGAAGCCGGTTACCGTCAGGGCGACCAGGCTGCCGCCCCAGAGCGATACCGCGACCAGATGCAGCCAGTCCATCAATTCGGGCAGCGTGAAGTCGCCCGAGTCCGCCGCATGGCCCGACAGGCTGCGGCTGGCCGCGACGAGGCAGGCAAACGCCAGCATCACGGCCGCGCTGCCGGCGGCGCTCGGGCGCGGGCCGGTGCGCCAGCCGAGCCATAACAACAGGAGTGCGATCGGCCGCAGCAGCCAGACGCGCCCGAAGTGGGTTTGGGACACCACCGCGGGGAGAAAATCCGCCAGTTCCGACAGCGGCTGTCCGCTCATGTCGGCGGCGCGGCGCAGCAGGTCGGCCACGCTGGTGAGGGTGAGGAGGACGAGGCAGAGGCCGAGCAGACGCCAGAGGGGCAGCGGAAAGCCCTGGGTTTGCCGGTCGCCCGCATGCCCGTGCCCGGCACGGCCCTGCGGAAACACCCACAGCCGCAGGCCGAGGATGCCGATGGCCGTGCAGAGCGCCAGCAGGTCGAGCGCGGTGACCGCGATGCCGCCGTTCATCCGGCTGACTCCGGCTTAGGGCTTCACCGTGAAGGTGTAGTCGCCTTCCGTCGTGTGCCCGTCGCGGGCCACCGCGCGCCAGAACACGCGATAGGTGCCGGCTGCCAGGGGCTGCAGGGGCGCGGCGAGCAGGCGGGTGTTGGCGGCGTCGAGCCGGCCCGGCGCGGTGCTGACCTGCCGGCCCTGGGTATCCACCACGCGCAGCTTGCTGAAGGCCGGTTCCAGTTCGCCGTCGAACCAGATACGGACCGCGTCGGGCGCCTTGTCGGTGACCGCGCTGACGCGGGGCTCCATGCGCTCCGGCATGGAATGGGCCAGCAGCGGCGCCGGCCAGATGACGGCGCAGAGCGCGGTGGCGGCGAGCAGGGCCCTGGTGGCGAGGATCGGCGAGGCGCGCATGGTCGTTGTGGGGTCGAAGTGGCTGGCCGGAACGGCCTTGCGCGACACTTTACCGCACCGCCCGCCCGGGTACCCTTATTTCACAGTGTCGGCGAGGCCGACGGCCCGCAAGGGAGCGTCATGGTCGCGCCGGTGCGCCGGCCAGATGGTGTCGGCCCCCGGGCCGTCCTCGCGGTAGGCGTGGCAGGTGCCGATCACCCACGGCTTTGGCAGCGGCGTGGTTTCGCGGACCATGACGTTCCACGGCCGCGACTCGCGCCATTCCGACATGATGGTCTGCATGGCCGTGGTGGCCAGCGGTCCCAGCAGCTCGGTCAGGTGCGTGCAGCCGCGCGCGCCGGCCACAAGCGCCTTGGCCTTCTGCTTGAAGCCGGCGCCGATCTTCAGGCCCTCGAGGGCCGCGTAGGCGGTGTTGATCTCGGCGCAGTAAGGCGTGGCGCCCACATCGGTGCGCGAGGTCATGCGGCGGATCACGAGATCCCTGTCGATCGTCATGATCAGCCACATGTCGTGGATCTGCCCGCCGGCATCGATCTGCCGGAAGGGCAGTTCGGTGCCGTTGGCGGAGATGTCCGTCATGCGGGCCTCGATGTCGTAGAGGCCGTCGGCGCGGCGGTAGCCGTTGCAGTCGATCTTGCGGGTATGCAGCAGCGTGCGCGGCGTCTGGTCGTGGAGGGCGTCTTGCATGGCGTGGCTCTTGGGTGGCACGTCGGCGAATTGCCGAATGTCTTCATGATCGCCCGGAAAGGCAATGCCGGGCCCTCCCCCAATCGGGGAGGGCTGCCGGTTTGCCTGAAGGGCCTGGTGGCGGGGCCTAGTGGCCAGGTTGTCCGGGCTGGCCCAGCGAGGCAGCCATGTCGCGCGCGCGGGCCACGGCTTCGTCGCGCCCGGCCACGCGCAGCTTGCCGTAGATGTTCTTCAGGTGCCACTTGACCGTCTCGGGCGAGACGTTGAGGGCCTGCGCGATCTTCTTGTTCGACATGGCCTGCGCGACCAGCGCCAGCACGTCGCGCTCGCGGTCGGAGAGGGCGTCGGCGGCGTTGCCGGAGGGGAGGGGCGGGTTGTCGGTCGACGGTGCCAGCCGCTCGGCGAGTTGCGCGGCCGAGTCGCACACGCGGCGGCAGTAGAACGCCAGTACCGGATCGAAGCCGGGCGTCTCGGCCAGCGCGGCGAGCATGCGCGGGACCTGGGGCGACACGTCGAGCAGGGCGCGCACCAGCCCGAGCCGGTGGCCGAGGCGGATCGCTTCCAGCGCCTGCGCGTGCGCGGCGTCGGCGTGGCCCAGCGCCTGCTCGACCAGCGCCTGCTGCAGTCGCAGGCCGGCGGCACGGCGCCAGCGGCCGTGGGTCTCGGCGGTGGCGATCATCGCATCGAGGCGGGCGTGGGCGCCGCCGAGGTCGCGCGTGTGGATGGCGAGGTTGACGCGCGCCTGCTCGGCGCAGTAGACCGTATCGGGCACGGCGGGCCGCCCGTCGGCGCGGCCGGCGGCGAGTGCTTCGAGCCGGCTCAGCGTGGTGTGGGCCTGGTCGATCTCGCCGTGGCGCAGGTTGAAGAGCATGCGCACCAGCAACGCGCTGGCCGTGAGGCGGTCGAGTCCGTAGCGGCCGGCGTAGTCCTCGAGCCGGTCCAGGCACGCGCGCGCCTCGAGTTCGCGGCCCAGGGCGCGGTGCGCGGCGGCCAATGCCAGCAGGGCGCGCAGCACGGTGTCGGGAATCGATACGCGCTCGAGCATGTCCATGCGCCGCTCCAGCACGTCGCACACGCCCTGCAGGTCGTTGGCCTCATAGAGCGTGCCGACCAGCAGTCCCACCGCCTTGCAGGCGATGCCGACATACGGACGGCCGAGCAGTTCGGCCTCGTGCAGCACCTCGCGCGCCACCTGCTCGGCCTGCGCGACACGGCCTTCCATCACCATGCAGATGCCGCGCATGCAGCGGCCCAGCAGCGTGCTGCGCGGTGCGCCGATGATGCGGTTGCCCGGTTCGAGCACGCTCAGCGCCTGCTCGTATTCGCCGCGGTGCATGTGCATCCACGACAGCACGTTCCGGCCGCCGATCCAGTGCATGTCGGTGGCGTCGGGGGGCACGTCGTACAGGGCGTCGGCGAGCGGCTCGATGGCTTCGGGATCGTCGAGTTGCAGCGCCTGGCCGGCTTCGAGCACCACCAGGGCGTAGCGGTTGCCGGGCGTGAGTTCCTCGGGCCGGGCTCCAAGTTTCTGCACGGTCTCGCGCACGCCTTCGAAGTTGCGCGCGTACAGGTTGATGTAGCCCTGCGCCAGCGTCAGCGGAAAGCTGGCCGCGAGCTGCGCGGGCTCCAGGCGCCGCAGCAGGCCGTGCAGGAGGCCGAGGTGGCCCTGGGAGACCAGTTTGTCCACGCAGGACTCGACCAGCCTGGCGGCGGCGGATGTGTCGCCGGCCCGCACCGCATGGCGCACGGCTTCGTCCACGTGGCCGTGCGCGTCGAACCAGCGCCACGCGGCCGTGTGCAGCGCGTGGCGTTCGCTTTCCGGCCACGCCGCCATGCGCACGGCCAGCACTTCGCGCAGCAGCGGATGCATGCGATACCAGATCTCGCGGTCGGCGGTCTGGATCTGCGTGATGAAGAGATTGTCGCTGTCGAGGCCCGAGAGCCGCCGCATCATGCGCGCCACCGCCTGCGGATGGCCGAGGAGGCTGGCGCACAGCGAGGCGCTGAAGCGGTTGCACGCGGCCATGCGCACGAGCAGGTCGATGTCGTCGGCGGGCAGGCGCACCAGCACTTCGCGCTCGAAGTACTCGGCGAAGGCGCGCGGGTCGCGCACCTTGACGTGGGCGTATGACATCTCGGCGCTGCGCTTGGTCTTCATGTCGACCACGAAGAGCTGCAGCCCGGCCACCCAGCCGTCGGTCAGTTCATGCAGGACCTGTGCGTCGCGCTTGTCGATGGTGCCGAGATGCTCGCGGAGGAATCGCTCGGATTCCTCCGCTGTGAAGCGCAGGTCACGCATGTCGAACTCGGCCAGTTGCCCCTGCGCGCGCAGCCGGCGCAGCGACAGCGGCAGCGCGCTGCGCGAGCCGAGCACGATGTGCAACTGGGGCGGCGCGTATTCCAGCAGCCACTGCAGCGCCTGGAAGATGGCCGGGGCGTCGAGCTGGTGGAGGTCCTCCAGCATCAGCACGAGTTCGCGCCGGTGCTGCGACAGGCCCTGCACCAGCGTGATGATGTAGTGCTCGGTGGCGGCGTCGCCGCGCTCGATCAGCGGCAGCACTTCGCGCACCAGCTCGCGGTCCACCTCGCCGAGGCTGGCAATCAGGCACTCGAGGAAGCGGCCCGGCTCGTTGTCTTCCTCGACGAACGACACCCACGCCACATCGAAGTCGAACGAGAGGAGGGCCTTGCGGTACGCCAGCAGCGTGCTGGTCTTGCCCGACCCTGCGGGCCCCAGGACCATCATGCAGCGATGGCGCCTGACCTCGAGCAGGCGGGCGATGAGGGCGTCGCGCTGCATGAGATGCCGCGCGCCGCGCGGGGGACGGAGTTTGGTGGCGGCGATGGGCCGCACGGGAGTATCGGGTACTGCCGACGGGTCTGGCGCGATCCCTTCCTGAAGCATTTGACGAGCCTTCGAGTTCGACTTGCGGCCGGCGCCTGGTAGGTCGGGGGAAGCGCCGGTGCAGTGGGGTGAATGGGCCAGATTATAGGGCCAGACGACGGATTCGCCCGGCGGGGCGCGCATTTTGCCAGTATTTGCCGGCATTTGCGCGATCTGGCCAATTTCCCTGCCGCGCCGGATGCGGGTGAAAGTACCCGTCGCCCCCGCGAAGGCGGGGGCCCAGCGTCTTTGCCAGCGCCCGAAACGTCGCTGGGTCCCCGCTTCCGCGGGGACGACGAGTGGGTTGCGGCAATTTCCAAACAGGCTCTTACTTCTGCGGGTCGTACAGCTTTTCCTTGATGAACAGCGCCGGGATCAGGCCGCACAGGAAGTACGCGCCGCCCATGACGAGGAAGCCCAGCCCGATCGAGCCGCCCGTCGCCAGGTAGCCGATGGCCGCGGGCGCCACCGCCGCGCCGATGCGGCCCACGTTGTAGGCTCCGCCCACCGCGGAGCCGCGGATGCGCGTCTCGAAGCTCTCGGTCATGTAGGTGGCGTTGACGCCGTAGGGAATGCCGTACAGGAAGCCGAAGATGGTCATCAGGTAGACGATGTTTTCGGGCGTGTGATGCAGCACGATGACCGGCAGGAACACCGCGGCGCCGAGCGCGCCCAGCGAGAAGATCACGCGGCGGCCGAACCGGTCGGCCAGCCAGCCGGCGGCGATCTTGCCGAGGATCATGGCCACGTAGGTGCCGACCATGTAGCCCGTCATCGAGCTGAACTTCATGTGAAGCTCCTTCTCGAGATAGGTGGGCATCCAGGTATTCACGCCGAAATAGCCGAACTGCAGCGCGCAGGCGGTGGCCGACCACAGCAGGAACATGCGGCGGGAGCCGGGGTTGGAGAAGATCTGCTTCAGCGCGCTGCCTTGCGAGTCACCGGACTTGGCGGCGGACTTGCCCACCAGCCCCTTCGCCTTCGCGGCCAGCCAGCTCGGCGGCTCCGGCACGTAGCGCTGCACCAGTACCGCCAGCACCACCGGGACGATGGCGATGTAGTACAGCCAGCGCCAGCCGTGCACGGGCAGGATGGCACTCGCCAGCAGCGTCGCCACCACGTAGCCGACCGAATAGGACGCCTGCAGCGTACCGAGGATGGTGGTGCGGCGATGGGTGGGCGCGTATTCGGCCATCAGCGTGTTGCAGACGACGTATTCGGCGCCGAGGCCCATCGAGGCGATGAAGCGGAAGATGGCGAACTGCCAGAAGTCCTGCGTCATGCCCAGGATCGCGGTGCCGACGGAGAACACGAGGATGGTGCCGACCACCGTGCGCACGCGGCCGAAGCGGTCGGCCGCCCAGCCGCCGTAGATGCCGCCGAGGGCCATGCCGGCCAGCGTGATGGTGCCGAGCATGCCGGCCTCGACGCTGGTCAGGCCGAACTCCTGCCGCAGGCTCGACAGGCTGTACGAGAGGACCATCAGGTCCGCGCCGTCGACCATGAGGCCGAGGAAAGCGAAAACGAAGACCACCATCCAGATGCGGTCTCCCGCCATGTTGCCGCGTGCGGCAACGCCCTGGGCGCCTGCTGCGATACGCCCTTGGTGATTGGCTTGCATACTATCTCCAGATTTCTTCTACATCGGGGCGGAGGTCCGCCCATTGGGTCAGCGCCCGACGCCACTTTCGCCCAGCCAGCCGCGGATGACCATTTCTCGTTCCCAAACCGGGGGTTCGAGAATGGCGAACCCACTGAAAGGCAATCGAAAGGTGCGGTCCGGCGTGCCGGAAAAGCGGACGAAAAAAAGCCAGGCCGCCTGGGAGGGCCGGCCTGGTCGGGAATGCCAGACGATGGGTCATGACCGTCCGGGGGGCGCTGCCCCGCACGGGAGAGGCAGCGGAGACAGCGTAAGCCCCCCGGGACCCGCGATGTATCAGAAGTGTCGGAAGATCCCCTGGGATACGTTGGCAAGCAGGGTCGGATTCCGGAGAGGCATCAGGCCGGCTTGCGCAGCAGGATCAGCAGTTCCTTCGCCGCCACCCGGTCGCCCGGCACCACGTACACCGCCTCGATCTCGCAGTCGGCCTCGGCGGTGATGTGCGTTTCCATCTTCATGGCTTCGATCGACACCAGCGTGCTGCCGGCCGACACCTTCTGCCCGGCCTTGACCGCCACCGTCACCACCGCGCCCGGCATCGGTGCCGGCACGTGCAGCGGGTTGCCGACCTCGGCCTGCGGACGGGCCTGCGCGGAGCGGGCCACGCCGCGCTTCTCGGTGCGTGCCGTGCGCGACTGGCCGTTCAGCTCGAACTGCACCTTGAACACGCCTTCCTCGCGGTCGGGGTTGATGCCCTGCAGCGAGACCAGCAGCGTCTTGCCGGGAGCGATGTCCACCCCGATCTCCTGCTGCGGCTGCATGCCGTAGAAGAAGGCCGGCGTCGGCACGGCGGAGGTGTCGCCGTACAGGCGGCGGTGCGCGAAGTAGTCGGCCGTGACCTTCGGATACATCAGGTACGAGGCGAGCTGCTGGTCGTCCAGGCGGCGGTCGCAGGCGGTCTCGGCCTCGTCGCGGGCGGCTTCGAGGTCGACGGCGGGAATGGTGTCGCCGGGACGGTAGGCGGCGGGCGGCTCGGCCTTCAGGATGCGGCGCGACAGGTCGGCCGGGAAGCCGTCGGGCGGGAAACCCAGCTCGCCCTTGAAGAGCGATACCACCGACTCGGGGAAGGCGACTTCGCGGTTGGGGTTGACGACGTCGGCAATGGTCAGGTCGTTGGTGACCATCATGATTGCCATGTCGCCCACCACCTTGGACGTCGGCGTGACCTTGACGATGTCGCCGAAGGCCTGGTTCACCTCGGCGTAGGCGCGCGAGACCTCGGTCCAGCGGTGCTCGATGCCCATCGCGCGGGCCTGCTCGCGCAGGTTGGTGTACTGGCCGCCCGGCATTTCGTGGCGGTACACGTCGGCCGTGGACGAGCGGATCTCCGACTCGAACGGCGCGTAGTAGCGGCGCACGCCTTCCCAGTACATCGAGGCCTCGTGCAGGCTGTGCTGGTCCAGGCCCGGGTCGCGCTCGGTGCCTTCGAGCGCGGCGGCGATCGACGACAGGTTGGGCTGCGAGGTCAGGCCGCTCATGGCGTCGATGGCGCCGTCCACGGCATCGCAGCCGGCGTTGATGGCGGCCAGCACCGAAGCGGCCGAGATGCCGCTGGTGTCGTGCGTGTGGAAGTGGACCGGCAGGCCGGTTTCTTCCTTCAGCGCCTTGACCAGCGCGGAGACGGCGTCGGGGCGGCAGATGCCGGCCATGTCCTTGATGCCGAGCACGTGTACGCCGGCCTGCTGCAGTTCACGGGCGATGCCGGTGTAGTACTTCAGGTTGTACTTGTCGCGCTTCTGGTCGAACAGGTTGCCCGAGTAGCAGATCGCGCCTTCACACAGCGAGCCGGTGTCGCGCACGGCGTCGATGGCCACGCGCATGTTGCGCACCCAGTTCAGGGCGTCGAACACGCGGAACAGGTCGATGCCGCCCTTGGCCGCCTGCTGGACGAAGAACCTGACGACGTTGTCGGCGTAGTTGGTGTAGCCCACGGCGTTGGCGCCGCGCAGCAGCATCTGGAACATCACGTTGGGCACGGCCTCGCGCAGTTGCGCCAGGCGTTGCCACGGGTCTTCCTTCAGGAAGCGCAGCGCCACGTCGAAGGTCGCGCCGCCCCAGCATTCGAGCGAGAAGAGCTGCGACAGTTCGCGCGCGTAGAACGGCGCGATGGGCAGCATGTCGGCCGTGCGCATGCGGGTGGCGAAGAGCGACTGGTGCGCGTCGCGCATGGTGGTGTCGGTCATCAGCACGCGCTTCTGGTCGAGCATCCACTGCGCGAACTTCTCCGGCCCCAGTTCCCTGAGCTTGTCGCGCGTGCCCGGCGGCACCGCGCTGGTGATGTCCACGCGCGGACGCACCGGCGCGGGCAGCGGCAGCGCGGGCAGGGCGCGGCCCTTCATCTCGGCGTTGCCGTTGACGGCCACGTCGCCCAGGAAGCGCAGCAGGCGGGTGGCGCGGTCGCGGCGCTTGGCGAAGGCGAACAGTTCCGGCGTGCTGTCGATGAAGCGCGTGGTGACGGCGCCCGAGGCGAAGTCCGGATGGTTGATGACGTTCTCCAGGAACTGGAGATTCGTCGACACGCCGCGGATGCGGAACTCGCGCAGCGCGCGGTCCATGCGGCGGATGGCCTCGGCCGGCGTCTGCGCCGAGGTGGTCACCTTGACCAGCAGCGAGTCGTAGTACGGCGTGATGACCGCGCCGCCGTAGGCGGTGCCGGCATCGAGCCGCACGCCGAAGCCGGCCGCGCTGCGGTAGGCGCTCAGCTGGCCGTAGTCGGGCAGGAAGTTGTTCTCGGGGTCTTCCGTCGTGATGCGGCACTGGATGGCGTGGCCATTCAGGGGCACAAGCTCTTGCGGCGGCACGCCGGTGCCGTGCTGGAGCAGGTTGCCGGCGCTGTCGAAGGTGTCTTCCGGGCGGCCGATCTCGCCGCCCTCGGTGATGCGGATCTGCGCCTTGACGATGTCGATGCCGGTGACCTGCTCGGTCACGGTGTGCTCCACCTGGATGCGCGGGTTGACCTCGATGAAGTAGAACTTGCCGGTGTCGGCATCCATCAGGAACTCGACCGTGCCGGCGTGGGTGTAGCCCACCGCGCGCATCAGGCGCAGCGCGGCCTCGCACAGTTCGGCGCGGCCGGCGGCGTCGAGGTAGGGCGCCGGGGCGCGCTCGACCACCTTCTGGTTGCGGCGCTGGACCGTGCAGTCGCGCTCGTACAGGTGGACGACATTGCCATGCGTGTCGCCGAGGATCTGCACCTCGACGTGGCGCGCGCGGCGTACCAGTTTCTCGACGTAGACCTCGTCGTTGCCGAAGGCGGCCGCCGCCTCGCGGCGCGCCACCGGCAGCAGTTCTTCCAGGTCCTGCTCGTTCTCCAGTACGCGCATGCCGCGCCCGCCGCCGCCCCAGCTCGCCTTGAGCATCAGCGGGTAGCCCACCTCGGCGGCGGCCTTCTTGCACGCGTCCATGTCCAGCGGCAGGGGCGGCGTGGCCGGCATCACCGGCACGCCGGCCGCCACGGCGGCATTACGCGCGGCCACCTTGTTGCCGAGCGTACGCATCACTTCGGGCGACGGGCCGATCCAGCGGATGCCGGCGTCGATCACCGCCTGCGCGAAGTCGGGGTTCTCCGACAGGAAGCCGTAGCCCGGGTGCACCGCGTCCACCTTGGTCTGCCGCGCCACGCGCAGCACTTCGGCGATGTCGAGGTAGGCCTCGAGCGGCTTCTTGCCCTCGCCGACCACGTAGCTCTCGTCCGCCTTGAAGCGGTGCAGGGCGAGACGGTCTTCGCGGGAATAGATCGCTACCGTGTGGATGTTCATCTCGGCGGCGGCGCGCATCACGCGGATGGCGATTTCCGAGCGGTTGGCGATCAGGATCGACTTGATGGGCTGTGGGGGCAGGTGCTGGGGCTGCATGGGTCGGCTCTTGTTTGCTAGGGAATTCTGTAGGGGGACAGCTCGGACAGCAGGGACGGCTGGGACGGCTGGGACGGCTGGACCGCGGGGACGGCGGGCCTCTGCGCCACGCCGGTCAGCGCGGACGCAGCGCCGTGGGGCCGGCCAGCGAGCGCCCGGCGGGCTCGTTCATCACCGACCACACCGCGAAGTGTTCGGAGGGCAGCATGCGCCGCACCCAGTGGGTGTCGCAGGTCGCACAACGAAAGCCGGCGGCGCTGCCTGGCGCATTGAAACGAGGATAGGCGCTGGCGGGCTCCAGTGTGGCATGCGGCGCGAAGCGGCGCGAGTCCTGCTGGAGGGCGCGGCAGGCGTCGCAGGGGCAGAGGGCGCGCGGCGCGCCGGTGCCGGCGGCCGTGGCGGCGGCGTGGGCATCGGCCGGGGGCTCGGCCATGCCGGGCAGCAGGCGGCCCCAGCGTTGCGCGGTAGTCCAGTACAGGGCCGACAGGGCCATGTGGTCGCCCGGCTCGGCCAGTGCGTCGATCTGCATCAGGGTGCGCCGGCCCAGTTCGAGATGCCTGAGGCGCAGGACGCCCTGCTCGGCGGCGCACGCGAGATAGATGAGCTGGCGGCGGCCGCTGCTCTGGACGATCTCCCGGTCGAGCAGGAGCGCCAGGTGGGTGCGGTAGTCGCCCTCGCCGGCGTCGGCCAGCGCCTGGACGGCGCGCTCGGTGGTGCGGCGGACGGTGCGCACCTCGGCCAGCAGCGCCGACAACTGCGGCTGCAGGCGGGCGCGGCCGGTGCGGGTGCCGCTGCCACGGACGGGGTGCGCGGCAGGGGGGCTGGGGGAGCGTGCGGAATCGGCCCGGCTGTCCGGCCTGGCCTCCTGGACGGTGCAATGCATGATGCTGCTACTGAGAACTGCGTCGGTTGCCCGGAGCGCTGCCCGGGCTGGGCGGCGCAGTATGCCGCGTGCGCGCGCCCCGCGGGGGGCGGCGGCCGGTGGCGTTCCGGAAAACGAAATGGGGCCACCGTGCCGGCGGCCCCGGTCTGACCCTGTCTTTTGCCTCTTCCCTTACTTCGCCTTGCGCCAGACCGCGCCGGCGCCCTGCTTCAGGGCGGCCGCGACTTCATCGCTGTGCTGGCCGTAGGTCGGCAGGACGCCGGCTTCCAGCGCCTTGCCGTCGAAGCGCGGCGCCGGGGTGACTTCCAGCCGGCCTTCGCGCTCGAAGTAGACGCCGCGCGCCTGCATGTGCGGATGCTTCGCCGACTCGTCCGGGCTCAGCACCGGGCCGAAGCAGACGTCGGTGCCTTCCATCAGCGCGCACCATTCGTCGCGGGTCTTCGTGGCGAAAATCTCGGCGAACTGCTTCTTCAGCGCGGGCCAGCGCTTGCGGTCCCACTGCGGCGTGGCGGCCGGGTCGAGGCCGAGCTTGTCCAGCAGGATGGCGTAGAACTGGGGCTCGATCGAACCGACCGTGACGAACTTGCCGTCCTGGCAGCGGTAGGTCGCGTAGAAATGCGAGCTGTCGTGGGCGTTTTCGCCGCGGTCGCCGAAGGTCAGCTTGCCGCGCGTGGCCAGCAGCAGCGACAGCATGTGCGCCGAGCCGTCGACGATGGCGGCATCGACTACCGTGCCCTTGCCCGTGGCGCGGGCGTTGAGGATGCCGGACAGGATGCCGACGGCCAGGTAGAGCGCGCCGCCCCCGATGTCGCCGATGGCGGTGATGGGCGAGGACGGGATGTCGTCCGCGGTGCCGCTGTAGTACAGCGCGCCGGACAGCGAGATGTAGTTGTTGTCGTGGCCGGCGGCGTTGGCCATCGGGCCTTCCTGGCCCCAGCCGGTCATGCGGCCGTAGACCAGGCGCGGGTTGCGCGCCTGCAGCACGTCCGGGCCGAGGCCGAGGCGTTCCATCACGCCGGGCCGCATTCCTTCGATCAGGGCGTCGGCGTCCTCCACCAGCTTGAGCACCGTCTCGCGGCCCTCGGCGGTCTTCAGGTCGACCACGATCGAGCGCTTGCCGCGGTTCAGCGGTGCCTTTTCGGTCGGCTGCCTGCCTTCAACGGCGCGCTCGACGGCAATCACGTCGGCGCCGAGGTCGGCCAGGTGCATCGCGCAGAAGGGGCCGGGACCGATCCCGCAGATTTCGACGATCTTGATGCCTTGCAGCATGTTTCTTTTCTCCTGTAACGTTGTTCGAGTGCCACGGCGCCCGATGCGGCGATGATGCCGGCGAGATTACCTGCGGCGGCACCAGCCTCGGCCCCCCCGCGATGAGTAGGAGTATCCCGGGGCCTGGCCCGAACCACATCGTCCGAATTGCTGAAACGCTCCGGGCAGATTGGGGTAAACGCCAAGGCAATAGTCTCTCAACGATGCGACCATAGCGGGCGGCCAACGTTGCGCTCATTTTGTGCCTGAAGCGTCTCTGGCGCGCGAACCTCCGCGCCGACCGGGCACCGCGACGTCCGTAGCGGCCACCAGCACCAACGAATCATGTAGGCCCGATGGGATTCACTCCGCTTGTTGTCGTCGCGAAATTCGCGCCCCCCCGCATCGGTTCACGTACCCTGGCACGCGCCCAGTTGATGCCGCGCCTGCAGGAAGCCCGCCACCGCAAGCTCGCGCTGATGGTCGGCGGCGCCGGCTTCGGCAAGACCACCCTGATGGCGCAATGGCGCCAGGAACTGAGCAAGACGGGCACCCGCCCGGTCTGGATCTCGCTGGCGCCGGACGACGGTTCGCTCGCGCAGTTCTGCACCACGCTGTACGGCGCCCTGCAGCTGGCCGGCGTGGCGGTCGGCGAAGACATGCTGCTGCTCGGCAACGGCGCGGGCAGGCCGCAGGTACTGGCCGCGCAGTTGCTCAATGCGCTGGCGCAGGTCCCCGGCGAGCTGTACCTGATGTTCGACGATTTCCACCACGTCACCGATCCGGTCACGCTGGGGCTGGTGCAGGCGGTGGTGGACGCCACGCTGCCGAGCGTGCACGTGGTCATTGCCACGCGCGTGGCGCCGACCCTGCTGCTCGGGCGGCTGCGCGCGATGGGCGAACTGACGGAGATCGACTGCACCCAGCTCATGTTCGACTTCCGCGAGACGCTGGCCTTCCTGAAGACGCATCTCGACGCGCGCATCGACCTGGATGCCGCCAACCAGCTTCACGAGCTGACCGGCGGCTGGCCGATCGGCCTGCAGCTCATGTCGATCTCGCTCAAGGCCAACCCGGCCAACCGCGCCCGCCTGCGCACGCTGGCGCCCGACAGCGAGGCGCTCGAGGCTTATCTCTCCGAGGATGTGCTGGCGGACCTGCCGCCCGGCCTGGCGGACTTCATGCAGAAGCTGTCGGTGCTGCGGCGCTTCAACGCCGGCGTGGCGGCCCACGTGACGGGCTGCGCCGACGCCGGCAGCCTGATTGCCGCCATCGATGGGCGCAACCTGTTCCTGCTGCCCGTCGAGACGCAGGGGGGCGGCCAGTGGCTGCGCTTCCATCCGATGTTCGCCGAGTACCTGGCCAAGCGGCTGGCCGACCAGGGCACCGACGTGCTCGCGCTGCATCGCCGGGCCGCAGAATGGTTTGCCCGCGAGGGGGTGATCGAAGAGGCCATGCGCCATGCGCTGCTGGGCGACCACTTCGAGGCGGTCGTGACGCTGATCGAGCGGTCGATCGGGTCGGCCGCCACACTGTCGCAGATGGGCCACTTGCTGCGCTGGCTCGAGCGCGTGCCGCGCGACCGGCTGGCGGACCATCCCGCCTTGCTGCACGCGGGCGCGTGGGCCGGCGCGCTGACCGGGCGCGCGGCGCAAGCCGAGGGCTGGATCGCGGCACTGGCGGCCAGCGGCTGCGACGTTGCCCGCTCGCGCAGCGTGCGCCTGCTGCGGGCGTTCCTGGCGGCCGAGCGCGACGATATCGCGACGATGGAAGCCGAGCTGCTGGCGCTGGGCGACAAACCGATGCGCAGCCCGATGCACGAGCATCTGCGCATCGCCCTGAATATCTCGCGCCTGACCTGGCGGGGGCAGCATGCGCAGGTGCGCGCGCTGTACAACTCGCCGGCGGCGCGCCGCACGCGCACCGAAGACCGCGAAATCGCCCTGCTGGCGCGCACCGCGATGGCCAGTGCGGTGCTGACCGAAGGCAATGTTCTGGAGGCCGAGCGCATCGGCGCCCCGGCGCTGGCGCTGGCGGAGGCGCAGTTCGGCCGGCGTTCGGTCAGCGGGTGCGTCTGCGCGGCGATGCTGGGGGCGATCTGGCACGAGCTGGACCGCGTCGAGGCCGCGCGCGAACTGCTGGCGAACCGCAGCGACATGCTGAGGCTGTCCATGCCCTACGTGGCCCTGCGCGCCGCGCAGACGCTGGCATGGGCGAAATTGATGCAGGAAGGCCCGCACGCGGCGATGGAGTACCTCGTGCAGGAAGAGGCTCACTTCCGCGTGCGCGGGGCGGACCGCTGCGTGGCCCACATCGTGGCGTCACGGCTCAAGGTGGCCCTGCATACCGGCGACTGGCGTCATGCCGAGGCCCTGCAGGCCACGCTCGACGACCTGGCCACGCACCACGGGGACGATGGTCCGCGCAGCCGCGAGATCCAGATGATCGCCCACCTGACCCGCGCCCGGCTGGCGCTGGCGCGGCACGCCCCGGAACGCGCGCTGCAGGCGCTTGGCGCCGGCCGTGCCATTGCCACGGCGCACGGCTGCGGACGGGTCCTGGTCACGGCCGACCTGCTGGAAGCCCGTGCGCTCGACGAACTGGGCCGTACCGGCGAGATGCTGGATTGCCTGCGCTCGGCGCTGACCGCGGGCTACCGCCTCGGGCTGGTGCGCACGTTGCGCGACGAGGGCGAGAAGGCGCGCGTCCTGCTGTGCCGGCTCGAGGGCCACCTCGATAGCACCGGCGAGGACCGCGCCGCATTGTCCGACTACCTGCGCGTGGTGACCGACGACGGTGCCGGCGCCTTCCGCCCGGCCGGGGCTGCAGGCGCGGCCGCGAACGCCGGGCTCGCAGGGGCAGCCCCGGCGGTGGCCCAGCCCGCCGCCGCCTCGCCGGAAGCCCAGCTGACGCGGCGCGAACTGGAGATCCTCGGCCTGCTCGAGCAGTCGATGTCGAACAAGCGCATCGCGCTCACGCTCAACCTGAGCGTGCAGACGGTGAAGTGGAACCTGAAGAAGATCTTCTCCAAGCTGGGGGTGTCGAGCCGGTACGAGGCGATCATCGCGGTGCGCGGGACCGGGGCCGGCGTGGGCTGACTGCCGGCACGCGCGGAGGGGAACGGACCGGCCAATGCAAAACGGCCCGGCGCAGGCGCGTCGGGCCGTTTTGCATGGCGCCTGCCGGGGGGCAGGCGCGCTGGCGAGGATCAGAAGATGTGGCGGACACCCGTTGCCACGCCCACCATGTTCTTGCCGCCCGGGGGCAGTGCGTAGTTGAACAGGTACAGCGTGAAGGCGCCGTCGTTGCCGAGGCTGCCGTTGTGCGCCCAGGCCGTCGACAGGTAGATGTCGGTACGCTTGCTGAGCGCGTAGTCGGCCACGAAGCTGACCTGCTGCGGGTTGGCCGGATTGCTGGCAACGCCCGCTTGCCCGCCCAGGTTCATCTTCTTGATGTTGGAGTAGTAGTAGCCGAGCTCCAGGTCGAGCGCGCTCGTTGCCTTGTAGTTCACGCCGGCGAACCAGAAGTCGTCGCGCAGGGCCACGTTGCCGTTGGCGTAGGTCTGGTCGCCCCAGCGATAGCCGGCCATGACCTTGAACGGGCCGGTGGTATAGCTGCCGCCCGCGTAGGCCTTGCGGATCTTGGCGGTCTGGCCGACCACGACCGACGGATTCCATTGGTCGTAGGCGAGGGCCGCGCCGAAGTTCTGGCCGAGGTACGTCACCGACGCGCCGTAGGAAGTGTCGTCGCGCGGGTTGCCCGGGATCTCGCCGTTGCCGCCGTTGGTCAGCTGGGTGCCGGCACCGCCGACGCTCAGCGAGGTCACGGGAAGACCGGCACCGAACGAGTAGTAGGCGGACGTGTAGACGTTGCCGAACTGGCCGGTGTACTTCAGCGCGTTGTTCGGCTTGTAGTTGATACCCACCAGCCAGATGCCCGGCTCATAGGCCGGCGAGAAGCGGGTCGGCGAGAAGTTCGTCACCGCGTCCACCATCGACGAGAACTGCTTGCCGAAGCCGATCTTGCCATATTGGTTCTGCAGGGCGACGAATGCCAGGCGGTTGAAGATGCCGCTGTTGCCGGTGAAGGCGCCGGTATCCGAGTTGAACTGGCTTTCCAGCGTGAAGGACGCCTTCAGGCCGCCGCCCAGGTCTTCCACGCCGCGCAGGCCCCAGCGCGAGGCCGACAGGCCGCTCTGGTTGATCATGTCGAAGCGGGCCCCGACGGGGTTGGCGCCTACGCTCGGGCCATTGGCGCCCGGCGGCAGCACGGTGGGTGCCGTCGCAACGCGGTTGATGTATTCCACGCCCGTGTCAATCACGCCATACAGCGTGACACTGGTCTGCGCGTGGGCCGCGCCGGCAACTGCGCTGAATGCGGCCAGCGCGATTAGCGATTTCCTCATGCTCTGAGTCTCCACTTAGTTTTATCTAGATCTCTTGCGCGCTCGGACAAGTCCTGCTTTTCCTCCGGTCCGTGCTACCGCAGGTGCAAGTAGACATTTCACACCCCACTCTCCTACCCACTCCAATTGGGCGGTTTGTATCTTTCTCGCCCCACCCCTTGGCAGAAACCCTCACCCGGTTGTGCACGCGACAGCATATCACCCACCCTCCGGCCACCCTTCCCGAGTGGGATGGCGCCGGCGAGGCCGCCGTTATCCTGCTTTCCAGGCTGGTGGGCCGCTCCGGGCAGCAAGGGGGTGGGTGGGTCCGCCGGCGTGCAGTTATCTCCAAGCCCCTACGGTCTCCAGTCCGCTCTGGGCTTTTTCCGCTCCGGCCTCGCGCCGGAGCTTTCTTTTGTGCAGCGACTACACTGGAAGAGGCTCCCGGGCCACTCCGGCCCCCTCTGGTCACTTTCCGGCCACTCGTGTCGCTGACTTCGCTTCCCCTCCTGCTCGAACAGATCGGCGCCTGCCATGCGTGCGACCTGCCGCATGCGCCGCGGCCGGTGGTGCGTGCCGGCGCCGGCGCGCGGCTTCTGGTCGTGGGCCAGGCGCCGGGCCGGCGGGTGCACGAGACCGGCGTCCCGTGGAACGACCCCTCCGGCGACCTGCTGCGCGACTGGCTGCAACTGACGCCGGACCAGTTCTACGATGGGGAACGGGTGGCGATCGTCCCGATGGGGTTCTGCTACCCCGGCAAGGCCCCCAGCGGTGACTTGCCGCCGCGCCCGGAATGCGCGCCGCTGTGGCACGCCCGGCTGCTGGCGGCCATGCCGGCGATCCGGCTGACGCTGCTGGTCGGGCGCCATGCGCAGGCGTATTACCTGCGGGACAAGGCGAAGCCGACGCTCGCCGAGACCGTGGCGGCCTGGTCCGACTACCTGCCCGGCGTCTTCCCGCTGCCGCACCCGAGCCCGCGCAACCGGCCCTGGCTGAAGCGCCATCCGTGGTTCGAGGCAGACGTGCTGCCGCTGCTGCGGCGGGAGGTGGCGGAGGCGCTGGCGGACGAGGGGTGACCGGGCGCCGGGGCGAATCGAAGTTCGGGAAGTTCTCTACCCATCCACACAGTCAGCGGAGCGAGACCATGAAGACCTACGAGACCAGACTGAAGGGCAGCGAGGAAGTCGCGGATGGAACGATGGCGTTCCATTTCGACAAGCCGGACGGCTTCCGCTTCAAGCCGGGGCAGGCCATCGACCTGATCCTCGACGGCCTGCCGGCGGGAGACGAGCGCCATACCTTCTCCATCGCCAGCGCGCCGGGGCAGGACGAACTGGTGGTCGCCACGCGCATGCGCGACAGTGCATTCAAGCGGGCGCTGCGGGGGCTGGCGGCGGGGGCGCCGGTCAAGGTGGAAGGCCCGTCCGGGTCACTGACGCTGCACGGCGACGCGGCCCGGGCGGCGGTCTTCATCGCCGGGGGCATCGGCATCACGCCGTTCATGAGCATGCTGCGGCATGCGGCGGCCGAACCGTCGGCGCGCCAGTTCACGCTGATCTACTCGAACCGACGGCCGGAAGACGCCGCCTTCCTCGACGAACTCGGCAAGCTGGCGCAGTCGCAGGGAAACTTCCGGCTCGCGGCGACGATGACCCAGCCCGGCAAGTCGGCGCGGCAGTGGGACGGCGCGCGCGGCCAGATCGACGGCGCCCGCATCAGGGAAGTCTGCGGGGGACTGGCGGCGCCGGTCTACTACCTGGCCGGGCCGCCGGCGATGGTGGAAGGGATGCGGGAGGTGCTGAACGAGGCGGGCGTCAGCGATGACGATATCCGCAGCGAGGAATTCTTCGGCTACTAACTACTAGTGCGGTGGCCGGGGCGGTGCGAAATCAGTCCCAGCCCTCGAGCACCACCTTGCCCCGTGCCTTGCCCGACTCGATCAGGGCGTGGGCGCGCTTGAGGTTGGTGGCGTTGATGGCGCCAAAGCGCTCGGCCAGCGTGGTCCGGATCAGCCCGGCATCGACCAGGCCGGCCACCTCTTCCAGCAGGCGGTGCTGGCCGATCATGTCCGCGGTGCCGAACAGCGAGCGCGTGAACATCAGCTCCCAGTGGATGGACACGGCCTTGCGCTTGAACCGGGTCGCCTCCAGCGATTTGGGGTCGTCGATCAGGCCGAACTTGCCCTGCGGCGCGATGGCTTCGACGATCTGCTCGATGTGCTGGTCGGTCTGGGTCAGGCTGACGATGTAGTCGACGCTGGCCACGCCGATGCGCGCGAGTTCCGCCACCAGCGGCTTCGCGTGGTCGATCACATGATGGGCGCCGAGGTCCCTGACCCAAGCCTGCGTCTCCGGCCGCGAGGCCGTGCCGATGACGGTGAGGCTGGTCAGCCGGCTGGCGAGCTGGGTCATGATCGAGCCGACGCCGCCCGAGGCACCGATGATGAGCAGGGTCTTGTCGCTGGGCTGCTTGCCCGGCGCGATGCCCAGGCGGTCGAACAACATTTCCCAGGCGGTGATGGCCGTCAGCGGCAGGGCGGCCGCCTGGCTGAAGTCCAGCGACTTCGGCGCATGGCCGACGATGCGCTCGTCCACCAGGTGCAACTCGCTGTTGGTGCCCTGCCGGGCGATGGAGCCCGCGTACCAGACGCGGTCGCCCGGCCTGAACAGCGTGACCTCGGGGCCGACGGCCTTGACGATGCCGCTGGCATCCCAGCCCAGCACCTTGTACGTCTGGCCTTCGGCAGGCGCCGCGCTGGTGCGCACCTTGGTGTCGACGGGGTTGACCGACACGGCCTTGACCTCGACGAGAAGGTCGCGCCCGGTGGCCACCGGATCGGGCAGGGTGATGTCGATCAGGGAGTCGGGCTGGCTGATGGGCTGGGGCGTGAGGTATCCAATGGCCTTCATGATCGGGTGTCCTTCTGGCAGGGTTGAACGGAACATCATCGGGGATTGGCGTAATTGGAAAAAGAGGGCGCTTCTTGTATATATCTTCAAATATTGTTTGAAGATGACCCGATGAAAGCCCTGCAGGATCTCGATATCTTCGTCCGTACCGTGGACACCGGAAGCCTGTCGGCCACCGCCCGCGCGCTCGACCTGACACCGGCGGCCGCCAGCGCGGCGCTCAAGCGGCTGGAGGCGGAACTGGGCGTGCCGCTCTTCGTGCGCTCCACCCGCAGCCTGCGCCTGACCGAACAGGGCGAGCGTTTCCTGGAGCAATGCCGTCCGGCGCTGCAGGCGCTGCAGCAGGCGAGCCAGCAACTCGCGGCCGGGGGGCAGGCCCTTCGCGGCGTGCTCAGGCTCGCCGCGCCGTCGGACTTCGGCCGCAATCTGCTGCTGCCCTGGCTCGACGAATTCCAGGACCTGCACCCGCAGGTCGACGTCCGCCTGCACTTGTCGGATCGCCTGGCCAATGTCTACAGCGAGCCGGTGGACGCTGCGTTGCGCTACGGCGAGCCGCCCGACTCCGGCCTCGTGGCCCTGCCGCTGGCGCCCGCGCATCGCCGGGTCCTGTGCGCCTCGCCGGACTACTTGGCCAGGCATGGCGCGCCGGCGACACCGCATGAACTGGCGGGGCACGACTGCCTGTGCTTCATGTTCGGGGAGGACGTGCACGACCGGTGGCGCTTCTCGCGCGACGGCGAGGCCGAGGTCACCATCCGTGTCCGGAGCGTCAATGTCTCCAACGACGGTGACGCGGTCAGGCGCTGGGCGCTGCTTGGGAGGGGTGTCGCGTACAAGGCCCGCCTCGACGTGGCGGCCGATCTGGCGCAGGGAAGGCTTCAGGCCCTGTGTACCGACTGGACGACGGAGGCGACTCCGCTATTTCTCGTGTTGCCCGGGCGGGCCCAGTTCACGCCCTTGCTGCGCTGCCTGCGCGACTTCATTGCGTTGCGGACGGCGGAATTGGAGCAAAAGCTCGAGCAAGGACTTGCGCAAGACTAGCCGCCGGAATCGAGATAGGCCGCCACCACGCGGCTGCTGCCGTATTCGGTGTCGCCGGGCGCCAGCACGTCGGCCAGGCAGATGAAAACGCAGGCCAGCGCGGCGAGCAGGCAGAGCGCGAGGATGGGCAGGGGGTGCATGGCAGGGTCCGGTTGGATGGCATGGTCATCCAGGACAACGCACGGAGCATGCCGGGCGGGAAAAGTGACCGCAGCGCGGTCCCGTGCGGCGATACATGCACGCGGATGAGGGGTGGCTGGGCCGACCTGTCAGCGGGAAGCAGACAGGGTGACGCCGGGCGTTTGCGTGGATCCGGCAGGAAGGAGGCTTGTCGACGGGAACCCGACAGGCCGGGAAGGGGCGTCCGGATGAACCCACGCCGCGAATTCTCCGCCGCGTGCGGATGCCACGGCTTCAGGGCAGGGGCCTGGCGCAGATGTCATCCTTATAGATACTGGATCGTAAAGATCATCGACGTATTCGCCGTTCCGCCGCTCACGCCGCCGATCCGGTAGTAACGGGCTTTCAGCGGGATCCCGTAGCTGTAGGCAATGTCCGGCCGGTGGTCATCGAATCTCCGCAGTGTGCCGAGCGGAAACGGCTTGTCGTCATTGCCCAGAAGTTGCAAGGCGACTCCCCTTGCCGTCGAACTGCCGTCCTGCACATCCCGCGTGACGCAGGCAGCCAGGGCGAGGGTTCCGCTCAATGCGCCGGTGTACATGGCGGGGAGAGACCACGTTCCCTCTTGGTTGTTGAGGCGGTATGACATGGTGACCGCGGGCATCGACTTCAACTCTCCTGCCTGGATGAGACCCGTCTTGACGAATTCCACCGACGTTCCCCAGGACCAGGACAAGGTGGTGTCATGGAGGATATGGCACGTGATGGTGTAAGACGAATTGGGAATGGTCTGGTCGAAGGGAATATCGCAGGCCAGCCCGGAATTTCCGGCAAAGTGGTACTTGACGCCAAGGCCCTTGATATTGGTTGGATACACATCGGTATATCCTGGAACCGGCGCCTCCGAGACGGAGAACGTGATGTAGGCATCGCGGTCCTGGTGCTTGTCGCCGGGACAGGACATATGGTAGCCGCCGACCTCGGTCCTGATTTTTGGGATCACGATGGTCGTCGTGCCGGCATCGCGGGGGATATTCCGGTGCCCTGTCGCGACGGCATAGTTGCCACCGCTGGTGTGACGGCAGGATGCCGCGGACGCCAATGCCGGGAAGATGCCGAGGCAAATCAAACACGCCGGCAGAATGAAATATCTCGAAGTGGAAGTCATCGGAGTTCCTGCTGAGGTTCTGGATACAACACGACCGGCTCCCAAGGTGCCGACTGGGGCGACCGACATGGGCGACCGCAGTTCCTTCCGCGGCGCGTGGTGTCTCGGTAGCTCGAGTCTGGTCTCGCGAAAATGGGGACGAAAGCGGGGCGAGCGCCAGTCTATGCAGGTGGATAACGGACGAATATCGTATTTTTCCGAGAACAAGCCGGCATTGAATCGGAGAGAAAGCAAGGAAAACCGGCGGGAGACAAAAAAAGCCTGCCGGCGTGGCGCCGACAGGCTTGATCAGGGTTTTCCGGCGGGCGCCGGCGCACCGCGTGCAATGCCGTGGCCGGCGTCAGTTCACACCGGCACGTCCCGCGCCGGGTCCGTCTTGCGGTCGTCGAACCACCGGTACAGCGTGGGCACCATCACCAGCGTCAGCAGCGTCGACGTGATCAGCCCGCCGATCACCACCACCGCCAGCGGGCGCTGCACCTCCGAGCCCGGTCCCGTCGAGAACAGGAATGGCACCAGGCCGAGCATGGCGATGGTCGCGGTCATCATCACCGGGCGGAAGCGCTGCGTCGCGCCCTGCACCACGGCCTCGTCCAGGTCGAGTCCGGAGTCGCGCAGCGTGCGGATGTACGACACCAGCACCACCCCGTTCAGCACCGCCATGCCCCACAGCGCGATAAAGCCCACCGAGGCCGGCACCGACAGGTATTCGCCCGTCACGAACAGCCCGATGATCCCGCCGATGGACGCGAACGGCAGCACCGTGATGATCAGCGTGGCGAAGCGCAGCGAGTTGAACAGCAGGAACAGCAGGAAGAAGATCGCGGCGATAGTCACCGGCACGATGATCTTCAGGTGGCCCATGGCGCGCTCCATGTTCTGGAACTGGCCGCCCCATTCGAGGTAGTAGCCTTCCGGCAGCTTCACCTTCGATCCCGTGGCCTGCTGCAGTTCGGCGACGAAGCCGCCGAGGTCGCGGTCCTTCACGTTGATCATCACCACCACGCGGCGCTTGCCCATCTCGCGGCTGATCTGCGCGGGGCCGTCGGTGACCTCGATCTTCGCCACGCTCTGCAGCGGCACCTGGATGCCGTCGGGCGTGTCGACCAGCAGGTTGCGGATGGCCTGCACGTTGTCGCGGAACGGCTCCGGCAGCCGCACGGCGGCGGCGAAGCGGCGCTCGCCCTCGAAGATGTCGGTGGCGCGCTTGCCGCCGATGGCGATCTCGATGATGTCGTGGATGTCCGACACGTTCAGCCCGTAGCGCGCAATGGCCTGCCGGTCGATCGCGATCGACAGGTACTGCTGCCCCGAAATGCGCTCGATGCGGATGTCCTGCGACCCCTGGATGCCGCCGGCCACACGGGCGATCTCGCCGGCAAGATCGCGCAGCTTGTCGAGATCGTCGCCGAACACCTTGACGGCCACGTCCGAGCGCACGCCCGACACCATCTCGTCGACGCGGTCGGAAATCGGCTGCGCCATGACGATCTGCACGCCGGGGATGGCCTTGAGCTTCTCGCGGATGGCGTTGGCGATGTCGTCCTGCGTCCAGCCGTCGGGCCACTCGCTGCGGGCCTTGAGCGAGGCGATGGGGGTCGACTCGTTCTGGCCCTGCGGATCGGCCGGACTCTCGCCCCGGCCCACGCCCGACACCACCGACTTCACGCCCGGCACGCCGAGCACCAGCCGGTTGGCCTCCTTTTCCAGCTTGATCGACTCTTCCAGCGAGATATTCGGCACGCGGTCGATGGCCGGCACGATCGAGCCTTCCTTCATCTCGGGAATGAACGACGTGCCCAGCAGCGGCACGATGGCCAGCGTCAGCACGAAGGCGCCCACCGCGCCGATCACCGTCTTGCGGCTGTTGCCCAGCGCCCAGTGCAGCAGGCGCAGGTAGTGGCGCTTCATGAAGGCGATGACCTTCGTGTCATGCTCCGCGCCGCCCTTGAGCAGGTACGACGACAGCACCGGCGACAGCGTCATCGACAGGAACAGCGAGATCGCCAGCGCAATCGAGATGGTGAACGCCAGCGGCGCGAACATCTTGCCTTCCATGCCCGACAGCGTCATCAGCGGCAGGAACACCAGGATGATGATGCCGACGCCCACGATTACCGGCGTCGCCACTTCCTGCACGGCCCTGACGAGGATCTCGGTGCGCGTCAGTCCCAGCTTCTCGCGGTGGCCCAATCGCTCGAACGCGTTCTCGACCACCACCACCGAGCCGTCGACCATGAGGCCAATGGCGATGGCCAGCCCCCCGAGCGACATCAGGTTGGCCGACAGTCCCACCTGGTTCATCACCATGAACGTCAACAGCGGCGTCAGCACGAGCGTTGCCAGCACGATCACCGAAGACCGCACGTCGCCGAGGAACAGGAACAGCACGATCACCACCAGCACCACCCCTTCGAGCAGCACCTTGGTGACGGTCCACAGCGCGGCGTCGACCAGTTCGGAACGGTCGTAGTAGGGCACGATCTGGAGCTTGCCCGGGAGCATCCCCGTGGCGTTGATCTCGGCCACCCGTTCCTTGACCCGGCTGACGACCTCCTTGGCATTGCCCCCGCGCATCATCATCACGATGCCGCCCACGGCTTCCGTCTGCCCGTTCTTGACCAGCGCGCCCTGCCGGACTTCGTGGCCGATGGTCACGGTGGCCACGTCGCGCAGGTAGACCGGCGTGCCGGCGATCTCCTTCAGCACGATGCTGCCGAGATCGTCCACGCCCTTCGCCAGCCCCACGCCGCGAATCAGGTACTGCTCCGCGTAGTGCGGCAGCACGCCGCCGCCCGAGTTGGCGTTGTTGCGTGCCAGCGCCTGGTAGACCTGCTGGATCGGGATCTGGTAGTGGCGCATGCGCTCGGGGTTCACCAGCGCCTGGTATTGCCGCACATAGCCGCCCTGCGAGTTGATCTCGGCCACGCCCGGGATCGAGCGCAGCAGCGGGCGGACCACCCAGTCCTGCGCGATGCGGCGCTCGGCGAGTTCTTCCTGCGTGAGCTCGCGGTCGCCGTCGTCGGCGCGGTCGAGCGTGTACTGGTAGACCTCGCCCAGCCCGGTCGACACCGGGCCGAGCACCGGCGCCACGCCTTCGGGCATCCGTCCGCCCACCTCGATCAGCCGCTCCATCACGAGCTGGCGGGCGAAGTAGACGTCGGTGGCGTCGGTAAAGACGAGGGTGATCAGCGACAGGCCCGCCTTGTTCAGCGAGCGCATTTCTTCCAGGCCGGGCAGGCCGGTCATCGCCATCTCGACCGGCACGGTGACGAAGCGCTCCACCTCCTCGGGCGAGCGGCCCGCCGCCTCGGTGGCGATCTGGACCTGCACGTTGGTGACGTCGGGGAAGGCGTCCACTGACAGCTTGGTCGCCGCGCGGAGCCCAAAGAAGAACAGCACCACGGCGATCACGCAGACCACCAACCGCTGCCGGATGGCGGCTTCGACAAGGGATTTCATCATGTCGGCTTACCCTTGTTCGCGCTGCTTGCGCTCGTTGTCGAGGTGGAAGGCACCATCGACCACGATGCGGTCGCCGGGCTTGACGCCCGACTGCACCACGCGCATGCCGTCGCTCTCGGCGCCGAGCTTCACGCGGGTCAGGCGGTAGAGCTGGTTGGGCAGTTCGACATAGACGAGTTCGTCGTTGCCGTCGCGCACCACCGCCGCGGCGGGAATCACGAGCTGGTCGACCGGTTTGCTGGTGATCAGCATGCTGGCCAGCATGGCCGGCTTGAGCTTGCCTTCGCGATTGTCGAGTTCGGTACGGACCAGCACGGTGCGCGACTGCGGATTGACCGTGCGGCCGACGTAGATCAGCTTGCCGGTCACCTGGTGCCGGCCCCCGCCGTTGGCGAGCGACGGCACCTCGATGTCCACATTCTGCCCCTCGGCCACCTGCGCGGCCTGCGATTCCGGCACCTCGGCCACCACCCACACGCGGGAAAGGTCGGCCACGGTGTAGAGCGCATCGGCCGGCTGCACCACCTGGCCCTGCGCCACGTTGCGCTCGACCACGGTGCCGCTGAAGCTGGAGAAGACCGGCGAGTACGAGTCGATGCTGCCGTTCTTCGCCAGCGCGGCGATGGCGCCGGGCGACATGCCGAGCACGCGCAACTGGTCGCGGTAGGCGCGCATCTCGGCGCTGGCGATGGCGTATTCGCTCTCGCGGCGCTGCAGCTCACCCTTGCCGATGACGTCGGCGGCGAAGAGCTGGCGGGCGCGCTCGGCGTTGCGGGCCTGCAGTTCGTTTTGCGCCTCGGCCTTCAGGAAGGCCATCTGGGCGGCGCCGAGTTCGCTGCTGTGCAGGCGGGCGAGGACCTGGCCGGCCTTCACTTCCTGGCCGAGGCTGGCGTACAGGTCGGTGACCCGGCCGGTGACGCTGGCGCCGATGCGGGCCACGCGCTGTTCGTCGAAGTCGATGCGGCCGGCTACGCGCAGCATCTCGCTGAAGGGCGAGGTGGCGACCGGGGCGACCTTCAGGGTCTGGCGCAGCGTATCGGCGGGCTGCACCACGCCGGGCGGGAGCTTGTTTTCGGGCGCCGTGGCCTGGGCCTTGCCGGCGCCGTCGGAGCAGGCCGTCAGGGCGAGGGCAAGGACGGCGGCGGCCGTGATCGAAAGAAGATTCTGGGGATGCATGGCTTATCGGATTCCGGAAGTCGGGGAGGCGGGCGCCGTAGAGGGTGAAGTTGACGTCGAGGCCGAGGCCGAGGCCGAGGTCAGCTTCTCGATCTGGATGGCGGCCACCTGCAGGTCGTACTGGGCGGTAATCAGGTCGTTGCGCGCGCCGCGCAGCACGCGCTGGGCGTCGAGGTAGTCGAGGATGCCGCGCTCGCCGAAGCGGTAGGCCGACTCGGCCACCGCCAGCGCCGACTCGGCCTCGCGCACGATGCCGGACTCCAGCGCCGTCACCTGCGCCTGCGTGATCTCGTACTGGCGGTAGGCGGTCTCCAGTTCCTGCGCCAGCTCGAACTCGCGCGCCTCCAGCGCATGGCGCGCCTGCGTGGCGCGGGCGGTGGCCTCGCTGACCGGGCCGCGGCGGCGGTCCCACAGCGGGATGGTCAGCACGAGGCCGACCTGCGACACCGTGTTGTCGGGCTGCCGGTCGGTGCTGGCGCGCACGGCTACGTCCGGCCAGCGCAGCGAGCGCTGGTAGTCCATGTCGAGCCGGGCCTGTTCGAGTTGCGAGCGGCGCTGGGTCAGTTCGGCGTTCTGCCCTTGCACGGTATCGCGCAGGGCGGGCAGGGGCGGCAGCCCGGGCGTCTGGCCAAGCTCGCCGGCGAGGTGGAATTCGCCCGGCAGGCCGCCGCCGACCTGCTGGCGCAGGGTCGCCTTGGCCTGGTTCACGCGCAACCCGGCGGTCAGCAGCGTCTTCTGGGTGGCGAGCAGTTCGGTTTCCGCCTTGATCGATTCGTAGCGCGGCGCCTCGCCCACCTGCACGCGCAGCCGGGCGCGCTCGTGGATCTGCCGCATCATCGCCAGGTCTTCCCGTGCGGCGGCCAGTTCGGACTCGCGGCGCAGCACGTCGAAATATGCGGTCTTCACGCGCGCGGCCAGCTCGGCCTCGAACGCCAGGCGCTGGGCCTGCGAGGCTTCGAGGCCACGTCCGGCCATGGCCTCGCGCAGGCTGCGCTGGTGCGGATAGTCGAGTTTCTGGGTGAAGGCATAGGACGGCGCGTAGCCGGCGGCGACGCCCGGCTGGCGCGCCGACACGCGGCCCTGCATGACTTCGACCTGCGGGTTTGGCCAGGCGCGGGCAGTGTCGATGGCCGCAGTGGCAGCGTCGACATTGGCCTGCGCGGCCTCGACACCCTTGTTGGTGGATTGGGCCAGCGCCAGGATCTGGGCCAGCGTGAATTCGGCCTGGGGGGCTTGCGGAGTGGTCTGGCTGGCGGGCGGGGGCGCCACGCCGCTCTGCGACGCCACCGGCCCGGCCGCGAACGACAGGGCAAGCAGGGACGCCGTCAGGGTCAGCTTGTACGGATGCATGGATTGGACAGGACGTACGGTACGGCCGTCCGCCACCCCGCCTGCCGCCGCGCCGGGGCGACGGCGGCAGGCAAAGGGGATGCGCCGGCTGGCTGCGGGAGTCAGGCCGGAACGATCAGCGGATCAGCGGAAAGGGGAAGCCGCCGGCCCGGTGCCGCCACGGCAGGCATGGCGGGTATCGGCAGGCGGCAGGGCTCAGGCGAGCCCGATGGGAGGCTTGAAGAAGCGCGAAGGGGGCGGCGAGGCGCGCCCGTTGCCGGCTTGCGCCACGGTCTCCCGTGGCAGCAGCAGCCGCACCGGGGGCAGGGCGAAGAGGGCGCCGGATTCCTCGATCTCGTCGAGCACGTCGAGCGGATCGAGCAGGTCGGCGGACCAGATATTGCAGAAGCCGGGCGGGGGCTCGGCGCAGGCGGTGTCGGCAGGCGGGCTGTCGCGCGTTGTGCCGATTTCGCCGATTTCCGTGGCGTTGCGTCCGAAGTCATCCACCAGCAAGGCGGACTCGCCCGCCGCGAGCGACGTTGCCGTCGCCTGGACTGAACCGGGCTGCACGGCGGCCGCTGCCTCGAACGAGAGCAGCGACAGGCACATGGCAGTCAGCAGGATCAGCAGGAAACGCATGGAGCGGGGCGATGGAATCAGGGCAGCCGGGCGCGGGACGTGCCGCGCAGGATGGTCGTGCTGCAGGACAGCATTGTACTCAACCGATTCCAGTTGACACAGATTAGATACGTTTGGTTCCGGCGTAGGCCATCCGCATCAAGGCTGCCTCAAGCCTGCCTCAAGCCTGCCTCAGTGCTTTGCCGGCACCCCATACCCGTCGTCCAGCGTCTTCAGGAACGCCACCACGTCCCGGATCTCCGGCTCCGACAGCGCCGGCTTGCCGCCCGGCTTCCCGCCGAAGGGCGGTTCGGTGTTGACGTTGCCGTGGTACTGCCCGGGCAGGTCGTCGAACTTGTCGACGCTGCCGTCGGCGCGGCGCGGATACCACTTCTGCGGGCGCACGTCGCGCTCGGCGTAGAAGCGCACCACATCTTCCAGCGAGCGGAAGGCGCCGTTGTGGAAGTAGCGCTTGCGCAGCGCCACGTTGCGCAGGGAGGGCGTGCGGAACAGGCCGCAGTATTCGGCGCGGTCCTTCAGGTCGGTGCGGTCGGGGCCGCACAGGCCGAGATCGTGGAAGGCCGGGTTGCGGTTGGCGGCCAGTTCGCGGTTGCGCGGCACGCCCAGCGCGATGAAGCCGAAGTCGCTGAAGGCCGGAAAGGCCCCCTCGGCGCTGATCCCGCTCGGGTGGCAGGCGGCGCAGTTGCCTTTGGCCGGGTCGTTGAACAGTCGGAGGCCGCGCATCTCCTGCGCGGAAAGACGGACCTGGCCGCGCAGGAAGGCGTCGTACTTGCTGGTGTACGGATAGAAGTCCGACGGCGTTTCCTGGAAGACCTCCAGCACCATCAGCGTGGCCTGGAAGGCGGTGTCGTCGCGGTCGAGGATGTCGGCGCCGAAGACCTCGCGCATCGTCTGGGCATGGCTGCCGTGGCGGATGCGGTCGGCCACGGCGGCGGGGTCGGCATTGGCCATCTCGTGCGGCGCCAGCAGCGGCACGCGGGCCTGGTCGTGGACCGAGGCGGCGCGGCCATCCCAGTCACGGCCGCCGGTGGGGCCCTGGTCGACGCTGTCGTTGCCGTCGTTCTCGTGGAAATGCTCGGAGAACGGCGGCACGTTCTGCAGGTAGCGCAGCGACGGCGCGGCACGCGCGCCGGTGAGGTTCATGCCGGGGCCGCCTGGCTGCACGGCAAGATCGTTGGGCGGACCGTAGGCATGGTCGGGGCTGTGGCAGCTTGCGCACGCCAGCCGGCCCGAGGCCGACAGCGCCGGGTCGAGGAACAGCGCCCTGCCCAGCGCCGCCATGCCCGGCACCGACGGGCGGCGCGTCGCCATCATCGTGTAGAACGCATCCGCGTAGGCGGGCCGTGCCGGGGCGGCCTGCGTGCCGGCTTCCGCTTCGCCGTCGGCCTTGCCGCAACCTGCGAGCGCGACAGCAGCCAGCAGGAGGGCCGGAAGGCAAGCCAGAAGGGACGCAGGGCGGAAGGCAGGATGCGGAGGCATGGCGGACGCCAACGTAGCACAGGCACATGACAGGTCCGTGATAGCCGAACGTCCTGCTCGTCATCCGAGTGTCATGCCGGAGGACAACACTCCCGGGGCGGTTCCACATTGCCCTATCGAAGAAACAACCATAACAACAGCAACAGGCCAGCTCAGGGAGTCCTCCATGCGTCAGATCGTCAAGCTGTTCCCCCTTGCCGCGGTGGCCGCGGCAGCAATGGTCGCGTGCGGCGGCAACGATGCCGCGCCCGCCAGCACCTCCGGCGTCGTCAGCGGCAGCTACTTCGAGCACGCCAAAGTGTGCGTCGACACCAATGCCAACGGCCAGTGCGACCCGTCCGAAAGCAGCGTCTTCACCGACGGCAAGGGCGCCTTCACGGTGCCCGGGCAGGGTCCCGTGGTGGCCGAGATCGGCACCGATGCCTTCCGCAACGACGACAGCGGCAGCCACGACCCGGTCACCCGTCCGCTGGTATTCCGCGCGCCGGCCAGCGCCAACGGCGTGGTCAGCGCCATCTCCACCGAACTGGTGGCGATGATGGAAGCCGACGGCAGCAGCCTCGACACGGCGCGGTCGCGTCTGGCCACCCGCCTGGGCGTGTCGGTCGACAAGCTGCTGGAGGACCACAACAAGGAAACCGACAAGAACGTCAGGGCGCTGCTGCAGGCCGAGATCGACCAGGTGATCGATATCATCGCCGACGCCAGGGCGAGCGGCGGCGCGGCCGGCGGCATCCTGCAGGCCCTGCGCGACGCCGTGGAACGCCGCGTGAAGCTCGACAACATCAAGACCGTGGTCGTGATCTACGCCGAGAACCGCGGCTTCGACAACCTCTATGGCCTGTTCCCGGGCGCCAACGGCATCCCTGGCGTGAACCCCTCGGCGCAGGGCGACATCGTGCAGCAGAAGGACTTCGACGGCTCCACGCTGCCCGTACTGCCGCCGACCTGGGGCGGCCTCACCGCCGCCGGCCAGAGCGTGACGCTGCCGCAGGCCAGTACGGCCAACTGGGCCAACAAGCCGTTCCAGATCGACGATCCGGCCGGCGTGAACGGCACCGGCACGGTGGTGTCGCAGTCGGTCGTCACGCGCGACCTGGTCCACCGCTTCTACAACAACCAGATGCAGATCAACGGCGGCAAGAACGACAAGTTCGCCGCCTATTCCGACGCCGGCGGCCTGAGCATGGGCTACTACGACGGCAGCAAGATGAAGATGTGGCAGGACGCGAAGGACTACGTGCTGGCCGACAACTTCTACATGGGCGCGTTCGGCGGCTCGTTCCTGAACCACCAGTACCTGATCTGCGCCTGCGCGCCGGAATACCCGAACGCCGATGCCGACAGCTCGCCTGCGAAGAACTCGATCTCGGCCATCGACGTCGACGGCAGCGGCAACTTCGTGCGCCTCACCCCGGGCGCCTCCAGCCCGGCCTCGGTGCTCAGCGGCCCGCCCACGTACCTGAAGGACAGCACGCTCACGCCGAAGGACGCCAGCGGCAGGATCTACGCAGTCAACACGATGCAGCCGCCGTACCAGCCGAGCGGCAACGCGCCGGCTGCGGGCGACGCCACCAGGCTCTTCGCCGACACCACCAGCGCCACCACGCTGCCGCCGCAGACGCAGACCACCATCGGCGACCTGCTCGACGCACGAGGCATCAACTGGGCCTGGTACGGCGGCGCGTGGGCGAAATCGTCGCAGGACCGCGCCAACATCTACAACAACACGGTGCCGAACTTCCAGGCCCACCACCAGCCGTTCAACTACTACGCGAAGTTCGACCCCGTCGCCCACGCCGACTATCGCGCCGCGCACCTGAAGGATTTCGACAGCCAGTTCCTCGCCGACGCCGCCGCCGGCAAGCTGCCGCCGGTGACGTTCTACAAGCCGCAGGGCAACCTGAACCAGCACGCGGGCTATGCCAACGTGGCCGACGGCGACCAGCATATCGACGGCATCATCCAGCAGCTCAAGCAGAGCCCGCAGTGGAACAACATGCTGATCGTGGTGACCTACGACGAGAACGGCGGCTTCTACGATCACGCCACGGTGCCGAAGGCGGACCGCTGGGGCCCGGGCACGCGCATCCCGGCCATCCTGGTGTCGCCGTACGCGAAGAAGGGCTTCGTCGACCACACGCAGTACGACACCGCCTCGGTGCTGCGCTTCATCACGCACCGCTTCGTGCTGCCCACGCTGCCGGGGCTGGCGCTGCGCGATGCCTCGCTGGTGGCCAACCACGGCCAGCCGATGGGCGACCTGACCAACGCGCTGGATCTGTCGGCGGCGAAGTAGGGGCTGTGTTGCAAGCCCGGCAACAGGTAACAGATGGAAGCGCCGGGCTGATTCTTTCTCCCCTCTCCCGCTTGCGGGAGAGGGGTTGGGGGAGAGGGCAGGCGGTCGTGCAACCCATATCGCTCGACGCGGCGCCGCGCCCTCTCCCCCGCCCCTCTCCCATGCATGGGAGAGGGGAGCAAACAATGAGCCTCTTCGTTCTGCTAGCGTCTCTTACTGCGTAGGCGTCAGCTTGCGGATCTTGTCGTTCTGCGTATCGGCCACGAAGACGTTGCCGTACACATCCACCGTGATGCCCAGCGGCTGGTTGAACAAGGCGGCCGAACCATTGCCTTCGGTCGAGCCGGCCGTCGTGGTGCCGGCCGCGGTGCCGACCGCGCCCGAGGGCGGAATCTTGCGGATCTCGTTGTTGGCCGTATCGGCCACGTAGAGATCGCCGCTGGAGTCGATCGTCACGCCATGCGGCTGGTTGAACGAGGCGGCCGAACCGGTGCCGTCGGCTGCACCGGGCGTGGTGGTGCCGGCCACCGTGGTGACCACGCCCGCGGGCGTGACCTTGCGGATCTCGTTGTTGCCGGTATCGCCAACGTAGAGGTTGCCGCTGCCATCGATCGCCAGCCCTGTCAGCTGGTTGAACGAGGCCGCCGCGCCGCTGCCGTCGGCCGCGCCGGCCACCGTGGAGCCGGCCAGGGTGGTGACGCCGCCGGCAGGCGAGATCTTGCGGATCTCGTTGTTGAGCGTATCGGCCACGTAGACGTTGCCGCTGCCGTCCACCGCCACATCGGTCGGCCCGTTGAACGACGCGGCCGAGCCGGTACCGTCCGCGGAGCCGGGCGTCGTGGAGCCTGCCAGCGTGGTGACGACGCCGGCAGGCGTGATCTTGCGGATCTCGTTGTTCAGCGTATCGGCCACATAGACATTGCCGGCCGTATCCACCGCCACGCCATTCGGACCGTTGAACGATGCCGCCGCGCCGGTGCCGTCGAGCGAACCCGCTGTCGTCGATCCGGCGAGCGTGGTGACCACCCCGGTCGGCGTGATCTTGCGGATCGTGTTGTTGCCGAGATCCGGCACGTAGAGGTTGCGGTTGGTGTCCACCGCCAGCATCGCCGGCAGATTGAACGCGGCCGACGTGCCGGTGCCATCCGTATTGCCGGCGGTGCCGGTGCCGGCGAAGGTCGAGGACGCGTAGTAAATGCCGCCGCCGCCTCCGCAGGCAGCAAGGAATACGGCCAGGGCGGCAGTCAGGGGTCGGAGCTTGTGGAGTGGCTTCATAACATCCGGAATCGGTCACGCAGACGGAATACGCACGCGGTCGCCGTTGGGCGATGTGCCGGCGGATTCTAGGGGATTCCGGAGGGCTGGAGAGGGGTGGCGGGCCGGCGCTATATCTCAGAGCTAACGAATACGTAAGCGCAAATTAAAGCGTGCCTAAAGCGTGTCGCGACAGGGGTGGACAAGGCAGGATGGACGTACGGCGAGCCATACATGCGAACGCGGTTCGCCGCAGCACTTGTCGCCAGTCGTCCCCGCGAGCGCAGGGACGACCGTGATGCCCGGGCTGTCGTTCAGTCCAGCTTGGCCCCCGACATCTGCACCAGGCGCTGCTGCACCGGGAACTGCGCGTCATAGTTCGCGCGTGCCTGCTTCGCACCTTCGCCGAGCGCTTCGAGGCCAAGTACCTGCATGCGGGCGCGGTACCGCGGGCTGTTGATCACGGTGCGCGCTTCCTTCTCGAGCTGGGCGACGATGGGCGCCGGCGTGCCGGCGGGGACCATCATCACCATCGAGCCCGTGACCGTGTACTCGGGCTCGGTCAGGCCTGCTTCGGCGAGCGTGGGCACGTCGGGGAGTGCCGCGAGGCGGTGGCGGCCAGCCACGGCCAGCACGCGTACCTTGCCGCTCTGGATGAACGGTCGCGTCGAGTTCAGCGAGCTGAAGGCGAAATTGATGCTGCCGCCGGCCAGGTCCTGCAGCATCGGCGCCTCGCCCTTGTACGAGACGTTGACGACGTCGATCTTCTTCGTCTTGCCGAGATAGGTGGAGGCCAGGTGGCCATAGGAGCCGACGCCCCAGTTGCCCGCCGACAGCTTGTTCTTGCGGCCCCAGTCGATCAGGTCCTTCACCGAGTGCACCGGCGCGTTGGTGCTGACCGTCAGCAGGATCGTGCCGGTAACAACCTCGGTCACGAAGGCGAGATCCTTCATCGGGTCGTAGGGCAGCTGGGAGTACAGGAAGCGGTTGTTCAGCACCGACTGCGTCAGCGTGAGGAGCACGGTGTAGCCGTCAGGCTGGGCCTTGGCGACCGCGTTGGTGCCGATGATGCCCGACGCGCCCGGCCGGTTCTCGACGATGATGGGCTTGCCGAGCGCCTTGCTCATGTCCTCGGCCAGCGCGCGGGCGGCCGTGTCGCCGCCACCGCCGGCCTGGTATGGCAGCACGAACGTGATGGGGCGGCTGGGCCAGGTGTCGGCGGCCATCGCGGACGTGCCGGCCGCGGCAAGCAGGCAGGCGCCAAACAGTTTCCCCCAGAACAACTTCCCCCCCAGCAACTTCCCGTCAGGCAACTTCCTTTTCATGGTGCTTGTCTCCGGTTTTACGTCTTGTCATGCCGGGCCGTGCGACCCGGCGCGGCACGTGGATGTCCGCGTGGGCGCTGCGTCCCGTTCCCGGTCTCCGGCGGCAGCTTTCGGGCGGCGGCCTGCCGGAGTGGTGCGGAGGATGTTGCCCTGCGCAAGGGGGGCGTCACCCACTCCTTTGGAGTGGAGTGGTGCAGGGGCGACATGACTATGGGGGGTTGTGCAACGCAACAATCCACGCGTCAGATGCGTGTGGCGATCTGGTCCGACATCATCAAATAAGCTGAAAAATGCCGCGCGATACGTCCATGATGCGTTGCATCAAACCGGAACCAGCAGCGCCACCGGCAGCGGATCGAGGATTTCCCTGAGTGACAGCGCCTGCGCCGTGACAGCGCATTCGCGCCCGGTCAGGACGTCGCGCCAGCGCGTGGGATGGGTGGCATGGGAGGCAGGCAGCCGCACCACGGTGTCAGCCCAGGCTGACGGGTCGATGGCCGGCATGTCGGGCCGCGTCAGGCGGGCGGCGAGCCGCGCGACGATGGTGACGGCCTGCGCGTCGCCGTATTGCCGCCCGAAGGCCAGCACCTGCCGGCCCCGTTCGCCTTCCGCCTGCCATGGCACGCAGGTCCCCTCGCGGAACAGGGCGGGATGCCCGCGGCGCAGGGCCAGCGCGGCGCGGATCAGGCGCTGCTTGATCTGCCCGTCGCGCCAGCCCCGGAGCAGCATTGACCAGTCGTCCGGGGCGCAGAGCCAGGCCTCCAGCGTGTCGAAGTCCACCGGCCGGCGGTTGTCCGGATCGACCAGCGAGAAATCCCAGCCTTCGGTGCCCTGGTAGCGGTCCGGCACGCCCGGCGCGGTCAGTTGCACCAGTGTCTGCGTGAGGCTGTTGCGGGCGCCGGCCGGGCCGATGCCGTGAGCGAAGCCCGCGATGGCGGCGAGGCGGCCATCGGTGACGAGGGCATCGACGAAGGTATTGGCGGCGGCTTCGTAGGCGTCGTCGGGGCGCGTCCAGCTACCATGGCGCCGGGCTTCGCGGATCGACTTGGCCTGCCATGCCCGCACGCGCTCGACGAAGGCGGCGACGCCCGCGGCATCGCCACTTTCCAGCGCTGGCGGCCACGCGCCGACGAGGGTCTGGTAGAGCATCAGCCGGTCCGCGCCGTCGGGGGCGGCGCCGTGCGGCGTGTCCCACGCGTGGACGGCCACTTCCCATTCGTCGGCCAGTTCGCTCAGCACGGCCAGCCGCATGCGGGTGTCCTCGCCGCGCTTGTGGTCGTGGGTGGCGGTGGCGAGCATGGCGTGCGGCCAGCCGTGGGCGCGGGCGGCCAGCCGCGCGTGGAAGGCATCGGGCGACAGGCCCAGCGTGGCGGGATGGCTGCCGACCTCGTTGCGCGACAGCAGCCGGCCATAGCGGTAGAAGGCGGTGTCCTCGCCGGCCTTGGCTGCCAGCGGCGGCATCAACTGCTGGATGCGCACGCGGATGTCGCGCAGGGTGGGGGTGCCGTGGGGACCCGCGCAGAGCCATGCCACCAGCTGCTCGAGCGCGGCGGCATCGTCGGCGCCCAGCGCGCGGCGCGCGGCCTGCGCGCAGGTGTCGAGGATGCGCATGTCCCCGGGCGGCCAGTCGCGCTCGCTCAGGTAGGTGCGGTAGACGTCGAGCGGTTCGAGCAGCGCCACCAGCGCGCGGCGCAGGCTGGCATAGGTGAGGTCGCGCGTGACGGCGCGCTCGCGGGCGGCGGCGTGCAGGCGGCGGCAGACGGCGTCGACTTCGGTCACCAGATGCCGGTGCAGCATCATGCGGCGCGCCTTGCGTACATACCACCCGTAGCCGGCGGGCTGGCCGCTGACCTCGCGCCACAGCCGCGTCAGCGCCGCCTCGCCGCTGCTGTCGTGCAGGACGGCGCTCACGTCGTTCATGAAGTCGTAGCCGGTGGTGCCGTCCACCTGCCAGCCGGCGCGCAGCGGTTCATGGTCGGCCAGGATCTTCTCGACCACCACCCACGGGCGCAGCGGACGGCCCGAGGCGGCCGCTGCCGCATTCAGTGCGGCGCGCAGGTCCTGGCAATAGCCGGCGGGATCGGCGAGTCCGTCGACATGGTCCACGCGCACGCCGTCGATCAGGCCCTCGCGCATCAGCTGCAGCGGCAGCGCATGCACGGCGGCGAATACCTCCGGCCGCTCCACGCGCACGCCCACCAGTTCGCTGATCTCGAAGAAGCGCCGCCAGTTCAGCTCCTCGGCGGCGGTGCGCCACCAGGCGAGGCGGTAGTGCTGGCGCTGCAGCAAGGGGTGCAGGCTTTCGGGCATGGGGGCGGCGGCGATGTCTTCGAGTTCGGGCAGCGTTTCGGCCGCGAGCGGCAGGTCATGGTCGTGGTAGCGCAGGGACAGGACGCCGTCGTCGCCGCGTGCCAGTTGCAACTCGCCCGCCGCCAGCGAGGCCCAGTAGGTGCGGCCGAGGATGGGCAGCAGGACCTTGCCGCGCAGGTCGGGGTCGGGCACGTCCCAGTCGATGTCGAAATGGCAGGCGTAGGCGCTGGCGGGCCCGCGCGCCAGCACATCGCGCCACCAGGCGTTGTGCGTGGCGCTGGCGGCCATGTGGTTGGGGACGATGTCGAGGATGAGGCCGAGGCCGGCGGCCCGGGCCGTGGCGGCGAGGGCGAGGAAGCCGGCCTCGCCGCCCAGTTCCGGATTGAAGCCGCCGAAGTCGGTGACGTCGTAGCCGTGCGTGGAGCCGGGGCGCGCGGCGAACACCGGGGACAGGTACAGATGGCTCACGCCGAGGGCGGCAAGGTAGGGCACGCGGCGGGCCGCGTCGGCAAAGGTGAAGCCGCCGTGCAGTTGCAGCCGCGCCGTGGCGCGGGGCACGAGCGTGTCCATGCGCGTGTCCATGCGCGTCAGTCGTTGACTTCGCGCGGACGGATGGCGGCCTCGCGCAGGCAGGCCACGGTGGCGTGCGCGGGCAGGGTGCCGGCGGCGAGCGCGCCGCCCGCGCCGTCCGCGCTTTCGGCCAGGACGCAGATGTGCGAGGGGATCTCGCACGCCACCGGCGCATCGCCGAGGTTGGTCCAGAGGGTCAGCAGCGAGCCGTCGCCCAGTATCCAGCCTGCCCGCAGCGCGCCGGGGCCCAGCACGGTCGCGCCGGTGCTGCGCGCGCCGGGCAGGCGCGGCACGATCTCGCGGCGGCGCAGGGTCAGCAGGGCGCGGTAGAAGGCGGGCCAGCCGGCGTCGTCGGACGGCACTGGGCGCGAGGCCTCGAACGTCGCCGGATCGTTCGGGTCGGGGATGCGTGCGGCCCGTTCCGGCGTGGCGAAGGCGGGATCGGCGCGGAACTCGCGGCGGCGGCCCTCGCGCACCGCCTCGCCCAGTTCGGGCGGGTGGCTGGTGAAGTAGAGGAAAGGCGTGTCCGCGCCGCACTCCTCGCCCATGAACACGAGCGGGATCTGTGGCGAGAGCAGTTGCAGCGCGACGGCGGCGCGCAGGGCGTCCGGATCGGCCAGCGTGGCGAGGCGCTCGCCGAGGGCGCGGTTGCCGGTCTGGTCGTGGTTCTGCAGGAACAGCACGAAGGCGGTCGGCGGCAGTTGCCGGCTCGGCTGGCCGCGATGCGCGGGCTGGTCCGGCGTGCTGCGGAAGCGGGACACCTCGCCCTGGTAGGCGAAGCCCTCGGCCAGCACGCGGGCCAAATGGTGGGTGGCAGCGGGGCGGGGATCGGTGTTTGCCGCATTCCCGGCGTCGTCGGCAGGGGCGACGCGGTAGGCGTAGTCGACGTAGTAACCGCTGCGTTCGCCAGTCAGCAGCACGTGGAGCGCGTGGTGGCCGTCGTCGTTCCACTGGGCGTCGTAGCCGGCGCCGCGGCGGTCGAGCAGGGCGGCGTCGTTGCGGTCGTTTTCGAGGACGAGGTGGATATGGCGGCCGGGGAAGCACCGGCGCAGGTGCGGTGCGAGTCCGGCAAGCCAGCCTTCGTCGGCGATGGCGTGGACGGCGTCGAACCGCAGGCCGTCGAAGCGGAAGTCGTGCAGCCAGCAGGCGGCGTTCTCGGTGAAGAAGTCGCGCACTTCCTGCCGGCGGAAGTCGAGCGCCGCGCCCCACGGGGTATGGAGGTCGTTCCGGAAGAAGGGGCTGGCGTAGCGGCCGAGATAGTTGCCCTCGGGGCCGAAGTGGTTGCAGACCACGTCGAGCAGCACCATCAGGCCGAGGCCGTGGGCGGTGTCGACGAGCGCGCGCAGGTCGTCGGGGGTGCCGTAGCTGGCGTCGGGCGCGAAGGGCAGGACGCCGTCGTAGCCCCAGTTGTGCGCGCCGGGGAAGTCGGCCACCGGCATCAGTTCGACCGCCGTGAAGCCGAGCGCGGCGAGCCGGGGCAGTTCGCGGCTGACGCCGGCAAAGCCGCCGCAGAGGCCGGCGTGCAGTTCGATCACCACGGCCTCGTGCCAGGGGCGGCCGGTCCAGTAGGGGTGCGACCAGTGGTAGTTGGCCGGGTCCACCACGATGCTGGGGCCATGCACGTCGCCGTCCTGCGCACGCGAGGCGGGGTCGGGCACGACGGCGCCGTCGCCCAGCCGGAACCAGTAGCGCGCGCCGGGCCCGCACGGGGCGACGGCTTCGAACCAGCCGGGTGCGTCAGGGCGCTCGGTCATCACCAGCGGGCCCTGGCCCTGCACTTCGAGGCGGGGCGGCGCACCCAGCCCGGCGGCGTCGGGCGCCCACAGGCGGAAGCGCGTGCGGCCGTCGGCCAGCAGGACGGGGCCGAAGCGGGTAGCCGGCAGGGCGGATGACGGCGCCGCCGTCGGGGCCGGGGCCTCGGCGGGGGGCGCCCCGAGCGTTTCCCATCCGCCCTGGGCCTGCCGTGGTGAAGGAGTGGCGGCGAACCAGCTCATCGCGCGGGGATGCCCTCCGGGTTATGCGGCTGCGGTTGGCAGGATGGTGGCCGGCACGTCGGGCGCCGGAGTGCAGGCCGGAATCCTGCGGCCACGTTCGGGGACTGGCGCAGCCGCTTCGGCTGCGACGGTTTCCAGCTGCGGGACCAGCGATGGCGCGAGGTCCCGGTACATGGCGAGGTATTCGTGCGCGCGGTCGTCCCAGCCCCAGCGCGCCGTCATGCCGTTGCGCTGCATGGCGGCCCACGCGTGCGGGTCGCCGAACCAGTGTAGTGCCCGGCGCAGCGCCGCACTCACGTCCGCGGGCGTCTCGCCGTCGAAGACGAAGCCGGTGGCGCCCGGGGCAGGCACGTGGCCGCGGCCTGCGTCGCGCACCGTGTCGACCATGCCGCCCACGCGCGACACCACCGGCAGCGCGCCGTAGCGCATGGCATAGACCGGCGCGAGCCCGAACGGCTCGAAGCGGCTGCCGTGCAGCAGCAGGTCGGCGCCGGCGTGCAGCAGGTGCGCGGTTTCCTCGCGGTAGCCGATCGACACGGCCACGCGGCGCGGATAGCGCGCGGCCAGCGCCACGAAGGCGGCCTCGATGTCGGCGTCGCCGCAGCCCAGCACGGCAAACTGCACGGCGCGGTGCGCCGCGAGCGTGGCCTCGATGGCCGGCACGGCGAGGTCGGCCATCTTCTGGTGGGTGAGGCGGTTGCCGATCGCGACGAGCGGCTTGTCGGGCTCCGGCGGCAGGCCGAAGCGGGCCTGCAGCGCGGCCTTGCAGGCGCGCTTGCCGGCGAGGCTGCCGGCCGCATAGGGCGCGGGCAGCAGGGGGTCATGGAGCGGGTCCCACTGGCTGGCATCGATGCCGTTCGGCACGGCGTGGACACCGTCGGGCAGCGAGGCGAGCAGGCCGTCGAGCCCGTGGCCGAAGCGCGGCGTCAGCACTTCGGCGGCATAGGCGCGGCTGACCGTGGTGACGCGGCTGGCGTAGCGGATGCCGGCCTTCATGAAGCTCATCTGCCCCCAGAACTCGATCCCTTCCGGTCCCAGCCACGCGGGCGGCACGCCCAGCGACGGGGCCACGCCGAGCGGGTAGAGGCCCTGGAAAGCCAGGTTGTGGATGGTGAACGCGCACGGCGTGGCGAGGCCGGCGGCGCGCATCAGCAGCGGCGTCAGTCCGGCGTGCCAGTCGTGCGCATGCACTAGTTGCGGCGCGGGCAGCGCGGTGCGGCCGGCGGCGATGGCCGTGGCGGCGTGGGCGAGGGCGGCGAAGCGCTGCGGATTGTCGGGGTACTCGCGGCCGGCATTGTCCGTGTAGGGCGAGCCGGGGCGGTCGTACAGCGAGGGGCAGTCGAGCAGGGCGACCTGCACGCCGGTATCGGGCATGCGGCCCACGAGCAGGCGCATGGGACTGTGGCCGGGGGCCAGTTCGAGACGGGGGTGCGCCTCGTGCAGCCCGAGCGCGCCGATGCTGCGCACGCCGAGCGCGCCCGCAATGGCGGCAGGGTAGCCCGGCAGAAGGAGGGTCACGTCGACGCCCTGCCGCCGCAGGCAGCCCGACAGTCCGCCCAGCACGTCTCCCAGTCCGCCGGTCTTGACCAGCGGCACGGCTTCCGCCGCTACGTACAGTACGTTCGCGTTCAAGTTGTCTCCCCCGCTGGTTCCGACGGCGTGGACGGGATGTCGTGGCTCCCGATCTTTTCGGGCAAGCGAGGTTCGTGCCAGAGGCGCGGCAGCGCGGCGCTCATCCGGGGCGGGGTGGACGGCGGAGAAAATGTGTAGTTAATTCAGTAGGTTGCTTCGGAATTCTCGAAACGTCTTGAAGATGACGGCCGGCGGTGGTTTTGCCATTTTTGCCAACGCCCGGGCCGCGATGGGGCAAGGTCTTCCACGGGCATGCACCGTAGCGGCATGACGGTTTGCTCCCCTCTCCCGCGCGCGGGAGAGGGGTTGGGGGAGAGGGCGAGCGGTCATGCTGGCGATAGCGCTCGACGTGGCGCCGCCCCTCTCCCCCGCCCCTCTCCCAATGGGAGAGGGGAGAAAACAGCCGGGCCCCCTATCCCCCCGCACTCACCGTTCCCGTCCCTTCCGCCTGCGCCACCTGCCGTGAGCGCGCATGCCCCGGTTGCAGCAGCGGCACGCTGACCGGCGCCACGTGCCACACCCGCTCGCTGTACTCGCGGATGGCCCGGTCCGACGAGAACCGCCCCGAGCGCGCCGACGACAGCACCGACATCTTCTCCCACCGCTCCGGATCGGCCCACGCCAGCGAGACGTCGCGCTGGCAGTGCGCGTAGGAGGCGAAGTCGGCCATCAGCAGGTAGGGGTCGCTCTGCAACAGCCCCTCGAACAGCGGCCGGAACACCGAGGGATCGCCGTCGGAGAAGAAGCCGCTGGCGATCAGGTCGATCACGGCGCGCAGTTCAGGGTCGCTTTCATAGAGCGCCGAGGGCCGGTAGCCCGCCGCCTTGAGCGCATACACCTCCGGCGCCGACAGCCCGAACGGGAAGAACTGGTCCGGCCCGATGGCCTCGCGCAATTCGATGTTGGCGCCGTCCATGGTGCCGATGGTGATGGCGCCGTTCATCGCGAACTTCATGTTGCCGGTGCCCGACGCCTCTTTCCCGGCCAGCGAGATCTGCTCCGACAGGTCGGCCGCCGGGTAGATCTTCTGCCCGAACGTGACGTTGAAGTTGGGCAGGAAGGCGACCTTGAGCCTGTCGCGCACCTGCGGATCGCGGTTGATCACCTCGCCCACCGACGTGATGAAGCGGATCATCAGCTTGGCGTAGTGGTAGCCCGGCGCCGCCTTGCCGGCGAAGAGGAAGGTACGCGGGGCGATCTCGGCATGCGGGTCGGACTTGATGCGATGGTAGAGCGCGACGATATGCAGCGCGGCCAGATGCTGGCGCTTGTACTCGTGGATGCGCTTGACCATCACGTCGAACATCGAATCGGGGTCGACCGTCACGCCTGTATGCGTGCGGATCACGGCGGCGAGGTCGACCTTGTTGGCGCGGCGCGCGGTGCGCCATTGCTGGCGGAAGGCGGCGTCGTGGGCGTAGGGCTCGAGGCCGTGCAGCATATCGAGGTCGCGCACCCAGTCATCGTTGCCGATGGCGTCGGTGATGAGGCGCGTGAGGCGCGGGTTGGAGAGCGCCAGCCAGCGGCGCGGCGTGACGCCGTTGGTGATGCTGGTGAACTTCTCGGGCCACATGGCATGGAAGTCCTTCAGCACGTCCTCGCGCATCAGCCGCGAGTGCAGCTCGGCCACGCCGTTGATGGCATGGCTGCCCACGCAGGCGAGCGCCGCCATGCGCACGGCCTTCTGGCCGCTTTCGTCGATCAGCGACAGCCGGCTCGCGCGCGAATCGTCGCCGAAGAAGCGGATGCGGACTTCGTTGAGGAAGCGCGCATTGATCTCGTAGATGATCTCCAGGTGGCGCGGCAGCGTGCGCTGGAACAGCGGCAGCGGCCAGCACTCCAGCGCCTCGGGCAGCAGCGTGTGGTTGGTGTAGGCGAAGGCCCGGCGCGTGATGTACCAGGCGGAGTCCCAGCCGACGCCGCGCTCGTCCACCAGCAGCCGCATCAGCTCCGCGATGCCGACGGCGGGGTGGGTGTCGTTGAGCTGCACGGCGAACTTCTCGTGGAAGCGCGTGACCGGCACGTCGTGCGACTCCAGCAGGCGCAGCATGTCCTGCAGCGAGCACGAGACGAAGAAGTACTGCTGCTCCAGCCGCAACTCCTTGCCCTGCTCGGTCTCGTCGTTGGGATAGAGGACCTTGGTGAGGTTCTCCGAGGTGACCTTCTTGCCGACCGCCCCGAGGTAGTCGCCCCGGTTGAACTGCGAGAAGTCGAACGCCTCGGTGGCCTCGGCGCGCCACAGGCGGAGCGTGTTGCAGGTATTGACCTTGTAGCCGAGGATCGGCGAGTCGAACGGCAGGCCGACCACGATCTTGGCCGGCACCCAGCGCACGCAGTAGCGGCCGCGGTCGTCGGTGTAGTGCTCGGTATGCCCGCCGAGCTTGACCTGGACCGCATGGTCCGGGCGCTGCAATTCCCACGGATTGCCGAGCCGCAGCCACATGTCGGTGCTTTCCACCTGCATGCCGTCGACGATGGACTGCTGGAAGATGCCGTACTCGTAGCGGATGCCGTAGCCGAGGGCCGGGATCTCCATGGTGGCGAGCGAATCCATGAAGCACGCCGCCAGCCGGCCGAGGCCGCCATTGCCCAGCCCGGGCTCGGGCTCCTGGGCGAGGATGGTGTCGAGGTCGAGGCCGAGCCCCGACATGCTGTCGCGCACCTCGTCGTAGATGCCGAGGTTGACGAGGTTGTTGCCCAGGTGCGGGCCAAGCAGGAACTCGGCCGACATATAGGCCACGGCGCGCGGCTTTTCGGCCAGGTAGGCCATGCCGGTGCTGATCCAGCGCTGCACGAGGCGGTCGCGCACGGTATGGGCGAGCGCCTGGTAGAGGTCGGGGGCCTTGGCGTGGCCGGGCATGCGGCCCTGGGTGAAGATGACGTGGTCGAGGAAGGCGCGGCGGATGCTGGCGGCGGACATCGCGGTGCGGGTGTCGTCGGTGCAGGGCGTGGCGTCGTCGGGCGTCGCGGCGGAAGGAGTCGCCATGGTCATTGCTCCGGAGGCGGGTCGCCGCGCAGGGCGCCCAGATGGACGGAAGCGGGAGGGGTTGCGCCGAGTGTGCGCATGTCGGCGTCGAGGCGGCGCTGCCAGTTGGGGTGGCTGCCGGGGCCGCCGATGGTGCCGGGCAGGTTGGGCTGCTCCGCTTCGCCAATGATGTCCTCGACCGGCGCCATGCGCAACGCGGTGCCGGCGGTGGCGAGCCAGCGCAGGATGGCGGCGACGGGCGGGGCGCCGGGCGGCGGTGGCGGCGTGCCGGCCGGGGCCAGACCGTCGCGGCCGAGCGCCTGCCACATCGCATGCCGCTCGGCGGCGCGCACGCCGCGCGAGGCGCCTTCGGTCTCGCCGGGGCCGAGCTGGCCGAGGCGGGCGCGCCAGCCGATATCGTTGCCCGCCCACCAGCCGGCGATGGTCGGCAGGTCGTGGGTGGTCGTCACGCCCAGCGCCACCGGCGGCCAGTCGCGCGGCGGCAGGAAGGCCGGCACGCCGGCGGGCACGTCGTCGGCTTCGTCGTCCACCGGAATGTGCTCGTGGCTGCGCTGGAACCACATCACGTCGATGCCGAGCATGCCGCGCCGCTCCAGCGCGGCGTTGAGGTCGTGCGGCACCGTGCCGAGGTTCTCGCCGACGATGACGGCGCGGGCGCGGTGCGATTCGAGCGCGACGAGGCGCAGCAGGTCGTCGAGCGGGTAGCGCAGGTAGGCGCCGGCCTGCGGCGGGCTGCCGTCGGGCACGAGCCACATGCGGGCGAAGCCGAGCACGTGGTCGATGCGCAGCCCGCCAGCGCGCGACAGGTTGGCGCGCAGCATTTCCAGGAAGGGGGCATAGGCCAGGCGGCGCAGCGCGCGCGGCGAGAAGACCGAGATGCCCCAGCCCTGCCCGACCGGGTTCAGCTGGTCGGGCGGGGCGCCGGCCGAGAAGCCGGTCAGCATGGCGTCCTGCCGCATCCACGCGTGCGAGCCGGCGGGGTCGGTGCCCACTGCGAGGTCGGCGATGAGGCCGATCGACATGCCCGCGCCCACGGCGGCGTGCTGGGTGGCGGCGAGGCCTTCGTCGGCCAGCCACTGCGCGAAGACCTGGCAGGCGATGTCGTCGGCATGGGCGGCGGCGAACTCGCGCACGGCAGGGCTGTCGGGGTGGCGATACGCGGCGGGCCAGCGGCGCCAGTCGCCCGCGATCTCATGGCCGTTGCCGGCGGCGAGGAGGTGGGCCTGCAGCACGTCGTAGGTGGCGTGGGCGTGCAGGCCTTCGCCGCCCCGGAGACGGAACGCGTCGAAGCGTGCGGCGTGGCTGGCACCCAGGCAGGTGTCGCGGTGCTCCCACAGCCAGCGCAGGATGGCGAAGCGGGCGCGGGAGACGCCGGGCCAGTCGATTTCGGGCAGGGCTTCGAGCGTGGCGAGCAGGTCGGCCAGTCCCAGCGCGCTGACAGCGGCCTGCCACGCGCCGGAGCCGAGGATGGCGGCGGGGTCCGCATAGAGCGGGTTGAGGAACAGGCGGCTCGACGGCGAATACGGGCTGTAGCGTTCCGGCAGGCCGGGGAAGCCCGCGTGGAGCGGGTTGATGGCGACGGCGTCGGCGCCGAAGTACGCGGCGCTGCGGCACAGGGCGGTCAGCGCGGAGAAGTCGCCCATGCCGGTGTCGGCGCCACGCCGCAGGGCGTAGACCTGCGCGGCCAGTCCCCACGGCTTCTTCCGGCCATCGTGCTTCGGAGCGGGAAAGAAGCAGCGCGGCGGTGCCACGGCGAGCGTGAAGGCAACGTCGCCGTGGTCGCCGAGCAGCAGCCTGTGGTATCCCCACGCGCCGACCGGCGGCAGCGTCAGCCAGTTGTCATGGCCGGGCGTGGCCGTCCCCGCCATGCCGCTGCCGTCCTCGAACTCCAGCCGGAACGGCGTGGCCTCGCCGCGCAGGGGCAGCCACACGGTGGCGTCGGCGTCGGCGGTGAAGAGCGGCGGCAGGGTGTGGTCCTCGCCGATCAGCTGGCGGCGCGAGGCGTCGCACTGGCCTGCGTCGTCGCAGGGCAGTTGCAGCTGCCGCAGCACGGTGCGCAGCGCATCCACGCCCAGTTCACGCGGACGGCCCCCGGCGTCGTGCCAGTGGCGGATCAGGCCGGCCTGGTCGGCCAGCGCGTGCAGGGCGGCGATGTCACGGTCGGCAGGCTGGTCAGCCATGTTGGATGCCCTCGTCGAAACTTGCCAGCGCGAACAGCAGCACGAGGGCGTGCGCGGGCACGGTGACGGAATGGCCGCCGTCGGGGACGTCGAGCGCCTCTTCCGGCAGGTCGGGATCGCTGCTGTCGAAGAGCCGCGCCCAGCCGAGCAGCGGCGCGGGCAGCGTGAAGCCGACGTCGTGGCCGACCGGGTTGAGCAGCATCAGCATCACCGGCACGGAGCCCGTCGGCGTGCGCGCCGCCCAGCGTACCGCGAGCGGGCGGTCCTCGGGATCGGACCAGCGTTCGGGTGTGAGCGGCTGCCCGTCCGTGCCGAACCACTCGATGTCGCGCAGGTCCGGCGCCACGTCCTTGCCGTGGGTGAATTCGCGCGTGGAGAAGGCCGGCAGCCGGCGGCGCAGGGCGATCAGCCGGCGCACGCAGGTGGTCATGGCGAGGCCGTCGTCGCTGCGCGCCTGTTCCCAGTCGAGCCACGAAATCGGGTTGTCCTGGCAGTAGGCGTTGTTGTTGCCCTGCTGGGTGCGGCCCCATTCGTCGCCCGCCGTGATCATGGGCGTGCCCTGCGAGAGCAGCAGCGTCGACATCAGCGCCCGTGCCACGCGGGCGCGGGTGGCGCGGATGGCGGGGTCGGCGGTCGGGCCTTCCACGCTGCCGTCGGGGCTCCAGTTGGCGCTGGCGTTGTCGTCGGTGCCGTCGCGGCTGTCTTCCTGGTTGGCCTCGTTGTGCTTGTGCGCGTAGCTGACGAGGTCGGCCAGCGTGAAGCCGTCGTGCGCGGTGATGAAGTTGAGCGACGCCCACGGCTTGCGGTGGCGGCGGTCGAACAGGTCGGCCGAGCCCGACAGCCGGCGCCCGAGGTCGCCGCGCTGGCCGGGGTCGCCGCGCCAGTAGCGGCGCACGGTGTCGCGGAACTTGTCGTTCCATTCGACCCAGCCGGGCGGGTGGTTGCCCACCTGGTAGCCGCCGGGGCCGAGGTCCCACGGCTCGGCGATGAGCTTCACGCGCGACAACACGGGGTCCTGGCGGACGGCGTCGAAGAAGCCGCTGCCGGGGTCGAAGCCGTCGTTGTGCTCGCGCCCGAGCGTGCTGCAGAGATCGAAGCGGAAGCCGTCGACGTGGTAGGCCTCGACCCAGAAGCGCAGCGAGTCCATCACCATCTGCAGCACGCGGGGGTGCGAGAGATCGAGGGTGTTGCCGCAGCCGGTGTCGTTGGCATAGTGGCGCGCGTCGTCGGGCATCAGGCGGTAGTAGCTGGCGTTGTCGAGCCCGCGCCACGACAGCGTGGGGCCCAGTTCGTTGCCCTCGCAGGTATGGTTGTAGACCACGTCGAGGATGACCTCGATGCCGGCGGCATGCAGGCGGCGGATCGCCACCTTGGCTTCGTGGCGGTGGCTGCTGCTGAGGTAGGCGGGGTCCACCGCGAAGTAGGCCAGCGTGTTGTAGCCCCAGTAGTTGCGCAGGCCGCGCTCGACGAGGAAGCGGTCGTTCAGCAGGGCATGGACCGGCAACAGTTCGAGCGTGGTCACGCCGAGCCGCAGCAGGTGGTCGATCAGGCGCGGATGGGCCAGCGAGGCGAAGGTGCCGCGCATGTGGGGCAGTACGTCGTCGCGCAGCATCGACAGGCCGCGCAGGTGCGCCTCGTACACCACGGTGCGCTCCCACGGCACGTTCGGCGGGCGGTCGTCGCCCCAGTGGAAACTCTCGTCGACGACGATGGCCTTGGGGACCAGCGGCGCGCTGTCGCGGCGGTCCGGGACGAGGTCGGCACGCGGGCTGTTGGTGCGGTAGCCGAACAGGGCGTCGGACCAGCGCGGCGAGGCGGTCAGCTTGCGGGCGTAGGGGTCGATCAGCAGCTTGTGCGGGTTGAAGCGGTGGCCGCGCCCGGGATCATAGGGGCCGAAGGCCCGGTAGCCGTAGACGGTGCCGAGGGTGGCGTGCGGCAGGTAGCCGTGCCAGACCTCGTCGGTGCATTCGGGCAGCGGCAGGCGCACCAGTTCCTTGCGGCCGTTCTCGGAGAACAGGCACAGGTCGATGCGCGCCGCGTTGGCCGAGAACACGGCGAAATTGATGCCGAGGCCGTCCCACTCGGCGCCCAGCGGACAGGGCTTGCCGGGCAGCAGCGGGCCGGGGACGTGGGATTGCGCCACGGACTGGTCTCCCGATCGTTCTTTTTAGAGCGCGTTTGGAAATACCCGTCGTCCCCGCGGAAGCGGGGACCCAGTGACTTTTCTGGCGCTGCCAAAGACACTGGGCCCCCGCTTCCGCGAGGGCGACGTGTAGGGTTACGACAACTTCCAAAGTTGCGTGTTTCTACCGTCCCGCCGGTTCAGCCGGCGTACCGCAACCACACCGTCGCCAGCGGCGGCAACGTCAAGGCGAGCGAGGCCGGCTGCCCGTGCGACGGCTGCGCCTGTGCCGCCACTTCCCCGTCATTGCCGACATTGCTGCCGCCATATGTCCCGGCATCCGTATTGATGATTTCCTCCCACCGCCCCGCGAACGGCACGCCCACGCGGTAGGCGTGGCGCGGCACCGGGGTCATGTTCGATACGGCCAGCACCACCTCGTGGCTCCCCGGCGCACCGTAGCGCAGGAAGGCGAACACGCTGTTGTGGCTGTCGTCCCCGATCACCCACTGGAAGCCCTCGGGCCGATGGTCCAGCGCATGCAGCGCGGGCAGCGCGCGCGCCGCATGGTTGAGGTCGCGCACCAGCGCCTGCACGCCCCGGTGGGCGGGATCGTCGAGCAGCCCCCAGTCGAGTTCGGCGTCGTGGTTCCACTCGCGCCGCTGCGCCAGTTCGCCGCCCATGAAGAGCAGCTTCTTGCCGGGGTGCGCCCACATGAAGCCATAGTAGGCGCGCAGGCCCGCGAACTGCTGCCAGCGGTCGCCCGGCGTCTTGCCGATCAGCGAGCCCTTGCCGTGCACCACCTCGTCGTGCGAGAGCGGCAGCACGAAGGCCTCCGACCACGCATAGACCGTGCCGAAGGTCCAGTCCTGGTGGTGCCAGGCGCGATGCACGGGTTCCTTGGACACGTAGCGCAGCGTGTCGTGCATCCAGCCCATGTTCCACTTGAACGTGAAGCCCAGCCCGCCGCTGGCGACCGGCGCGGTCACGCCCGGCCAGGCGGTGGATTCCTCGGCGATGGTCATGGCGCCCGGGCAGTGCTCGTGCACGGTGGTGTTCAGCTCGCGCAGGAAGGCCACGGCTTCGAGGTTCTCGCGGCCGCCGTAGCGGTTGGGCACCCACTGGCCGGGCTTGCGGCTGTAGTCGCGGTAGAGCATGGAGGCGACGGCGTCCACGCGCAGGCCGTCGGCGTGGTAGTCGCGCAGCCAGTGCAGGGCGCTGGCGAGCAGGAAGCCGCGCACTTCGGTGCGGCCCAGGTTGTAGATGAGCGTGTTCCAGTCCTGGTGGAAGCCCTCGCGGGGGTCTTCGTGCTCGTACAGCGCGCTGCCGTCGAAGCGGGCGAGCCCGTGCGGGTCGGACGGGAAATGCGCGGGCACCCAGTCGAGGATCACGCCGATGCCGGCGGCGTGGCAGCGATCGACGAACGCGGCAAAGTCTTCCGGCGGGCCGAAGCGCGCGGTGGGCGCGAAGAGCGACAGCGGCTGGTAGCCCCACGAGCCGCCGAAGGGGTGTTCGGTGACCGGCAGCAGTTCGATATGGGTGAAGCCGAGGTCGACCACGTAGGGGATCAGGCGGTCGGCGAGGAAGTCCCAGCCGTGCACGGTATCGTTGGCGCCCCGCATCCACGAGCCGGGATGGACTTCGTAGATCTGCATCGGCGCGGCGTGCGGGTCGACGGCGGCGCGCCGGCGCATCCAGTCCTCGTCGGTCCACACGAAGGAGGCGGGATGGGCGATGACCGAAGCGGTGCCCGGCGGGACTTCGGTGGCGAGGGCGACCGGGTCGGCCTTGTCGGGCAGGGCGTGGCCCTGCGCGTCGGCCACGTCGAACTTGTAGCGGTTGCCGGACACCGCGCCGAGCGTGGCCGGGATGAACAGCTCCCACACGCCCGCCCCGTAGCGCAGCCGCATCGGGTGGCGGGCCGGGTGCCAGCCGTTGAAGTCGCCCAGCACCGAGACGCGGCTGGCGTTGGGCGCCCAGACCGCGAAGCGCACGCCTTCGATGCCCTCGGCCTGGGTCCATTGCGCACCGAGGCAGTGCGCCAGTTCCAGGTGGCGCCCCTCGTTGAACAGGTGCAGGTCGAGGTCGCCCAGCAGCAGGCCGAAGGCGTAGGGGTCGGCGCCGCACTGGCGGGTGCCGTCGGGCCAGTCGATCAGCAGGCGGTAGTCGGCGGCGCCGTGGCCGTGCCCGGGGGGAAGCGTGCCGGCGAAGAGCCCGCCCGGGTGGAGGCTTTCCATGGGGGCGAGGGTCTTGCCGCCGGCATCGGCGAGGGTGACGGCGACGGCATCGGGCAGGCAGGCGCGCACGACCACGTGGTCGCCCTCGACATGGGGGCCGAGCAGGGCGAACGGGTCGGGATGGCGGCCGGCCAGCAGCGCTTCGTACTGCGCGGCGGCGTGGGCTGGCCGCGGTGGGGCGACGGGGGGCTTCATCGGCGGCTTCATCGGCGCTTCATGGTTTCCGTGGCGGGGCGGGCTCGGCATCCCCGGCGTCCTTGCCGAGCAGGCCACGCAGCAGTCGTGCCAGCCCGCGCACCGGCAGGTCGAGCCAGGCCACGCGGTTGTCCGCCTCGTACCGCACTTCGTAGGCGGCGCGCTCCAGCAGGAAGAGGTCGAGCAGCGTGCGCGCCTGGTCCGGGCTGGCCCAGGGATGTTCGGCGGTGGCGACGATGTCGCGGTAGCCGCCGATGAAGGCGTCGGTGGCGAGCTGGCGGAACCGTTCGAGCAGCATGTCGCGCCGGCCGGCCTGGGTGGCGGGCACGGCGGCGTGGGGGCGCTCGTGGCGGTCGGTGCCGACGGCGGAGGCCGCGTAGTCGAAGGAACGCAGCACGCCGGCCACGTCGCGCAGCGGCGAGGTCTTGCGGCGGCGATAGTCGAGCGGCAGGCCGGGCTCGCCCTCGAAGTCGATGATGTAGGTCTCGTTGTTGGCGATCAGCACCTGGCCCAGGTGCAGGTCGCCGTGGATGCGGGTGCACAGGGAGCCGGGCGCGGCGGCGGCCAGCCGTTGGGTGAGGGCGGGCAGATGCGGGCGGGCGTCGAGCACGGTGCGGACGTCGGCCCGGAAGGACTCGGTGCCGGTCGGGCCTTCGGTGGGAAAGGCGCCGGCGCGGGCCTTGAGCAGGTCGAGCGCGCGGTTCAGTTCGGCGAGCGCGGTGTCGGCCCACTCCTTCGACTGCGTCTCGCCGGCTTCCTGCGGGGCGAACGCCGGGTCGTCGGTCGGACGGGCCAGCACGGCGTGCAGCTCGCCCAGCCGCACCCCGAGCGTGTGGGCCATGGCGCTGAAGCCCTTGATGGCCTCGTCGAATTCCTCGGCGGCATGTTCGGTATCGTCGGCGGGCAGGGCGTCGTCGACAGCGCGGCTGACGTATTCGAGCGTCCACGTCCAGCCGTCGCCCTGGTTGAGGATGTAGCCCTGCAGCAGCATCAGCGTGTACGGGGTGCCGCTGGCGCCGGTGCGCACCACCTCGCCCAGCAGCGGTGCCGAACTGGCATAGCCGTGGTGGGTCAGGTAGCGCGTCATCTCGGCTTCTGGATGGATGCCGCCGGAGATGCGGCGCACCATCTTGAGTACCGCCTCGTTGCCATAGCTGAGCGAGCTGTTCGACTGCTCGGCCGAGATCCATTCGATGGGCTGCTGCTCCAGCGGCTTGCCGGCCAGCGCAGGCTCGGGCCGGAATTGCAGTACCCCGCGTGGCGTCTGGAGTTCGGTGCTGGCGCGGAAGGCGGCCACGATCTCGCGGGCGAAGGATTCGAGGGCGAAGGCGTCGGTGGCCAGTCCCACCCGGCTGCTGCGCCGCACGCGCGCCATGGCGAGGCCGACGGCGAGGGGCGACAGGGTGGCGCCGGGGGCGTCGTGGTCCCATTGCACGGCGATGGGCAACTGGTAGCAGTCGGCGCCGCGGTCGGGGTGGATCACCTCGACCTCGGACAGGAACAGCGGCGCATTGGCGTTGGCCGGGTTGTTTTGTCCGAAGGGCACCGCGTAGGCCATGTTGACCTCGCGGATCGGCTCGCTCTTGGAGCCGTACCAGCGGCGGCGGGCGATGTACTCGGGCAGGACGTCGCGCGACATCACGCGGCGCGACGCATCGGTGAGGTCGGTCTGCCCGGTGCTGCGCAGGATCAGCGTGATGAGCTCGGGCATCTGCTCGGGCGTGTGCGCGTGCCAGGACGGCGGCTGGGCGTCGGGCGACAGCACGAACCAGTAGAAGCCGTAGGGCGGCAGCGTCAGCAGGTAGGTGAGCTGGCCGATGGCCGGGAAGGACGTGGCGCCCATCATCTCCACCGGCACGCGGCCGGCGAAGGCCGACAGGTCGAGTTCCACCGCCTGCGGCGAGCGCGACAGGTTCGCTACGCACAGGATGTGCTCGTCCTCGAACTCGCGCAGGTAGGCGAGGATCTTCCGGTTGCCCGGGAAGAGGAAGCGGAATGTGCCCCGCCCGAAGGCGCGGTGCTGGCGGCGCATGGCGAGCATGCGGCGCATCCAGTTGAGCAGCGAATGCGGGTCGCGCGCCTGCGCCTCGACGTTGACCGCCTCGTAGCCGTACAGCGGACCCTGGAGCGGCGGCAGCACGAGGCGCTCGGGGTCGGCGTGGGAGAAGCCGCCGTTGCGGTCGGGCGACCACTGCATCGGCGTGCGCACGCCGTCGCGGTCGCCGAGGTGGATGTTGTCGCCCATGCCGATCTCGTCGCCGTAGTAGATCACGGGCGTGCCGGGCATGGAGAACAGCAGGCTGTTCATCAGCTCGATGCGGCGGCGGTCGCGCTCCATCAGCGGCGCGAGGCGGCGCCGGATGCCGAGGTTGATGCGGGCGCGGCGGTCGGACGCGTAGACCTGCCAGAGGTAGTCGCGCTCGCTGCTGGTGACCATTTCCAGCGTCAGTTCGTCGTGGTTGCGCAGGAAGATCGCCCACTGGCAATTTGTGGGGATGTCCGGGGTCTGCCGGATGATGTCGGTGATCGGAAAGCGGTCTTCCCGGGCGATGGCCATGTACATGCGCGGCATCAGCGGGAAGTGGAAGGCCATGTGGCATTCGTCGCCGACCGGCGGGGTGCCGCCGTCCGGGCCGGGCGTGCCGCCGAAGTACTGCTGGGCGTCTTCCGGCCACATATTGGCCTCGGCAAGCAGCAGCCGGCCCTGGTAGCGCTCGTCGAGGTGGGCGCGGATGGCGCGGATGATGTCGTGCGTTTCCGGCAGGTTCTCGTTGGTCGTGCCTTCGCGTTCGACGAGGTAGGGCACGGCGTCGAGCCGCAGCCCGTCGATGCCCATGTCGAGCCAGAAGCGCATGACGGAGAGCACGTCGCGCAACACCAGCGGGTTGTCGAAATTCAGGTCGGGCTGGTGCGAGTAGAAGCGATGCCAGAAGTAGGCGCCGGCGACGGGGTCCCAGCTCCAGTTGGACTTCTCGGTGTCGCAGAAGATGATGCGGGTGCCGGCGTAGGACTGGTCGGTATCGGACCACACGTAGTAGTTGCGCGCGGCGCTGCCGGGCCTGGCGTGGCGGGCGCGCTGGAACCACGGGTGCTGGTCCGAGGTGTGGTTGATGACCAGTTCCGTGATGACCCGCAGCCCGCGCACGTGGGCGGCGGCGATAAAGCGCCTGACCTCGGCGAGCGTGCCGTACTCCGGGTGGACGTTGCGGTACTCGGCGATGTCATACCCGTCGTCGCGCCGGGGCGAGGGGTAGAAGGGCAGCAGCCAGATGGTGTCGACGCCGAGGCTGGTGATGTAGTCCAGCTTCGCGTGCAGGCCGGCAAAGTCGCCCACGCCGTCGCCGTTGGCGTCATAGAAGGACTTGAGGTGCAACTGGTAGATGACGGCGTCCTTGTACCAGAGCGGATCGGCGCGCAGGTGGGCGGCGCTGTCGCGGTCGGATAGGCGTTTCATGCCGGGGTTCCTTGCCGGTCATGGATCGGGCCGCAGGAAGCGCCTGGGCGGTGGAAGCGGGTATGGCGATGATTGTTGTTGTTCTGCACGGGTGTCGGGGGCCGGGGGCGCGCGGGCGGCACGCGGGGGGGCTGGGTCGTGAGCGTGGAGGGGGGCATGCGAACAACGTGCCAACGGGCTGGGTGGGTCTCGCTTTCGGGTCCTGGGGCGTTACCGGGCCTGGGCTCGGGGCTGGTTTGCCAGCGTTTGCGGGCGTCGCTGTGTTGTAAGAGATGCACGCGGGGTATGTCGGGGCGGCACGCATGAACGGTATGAAAGCGTGACGGGTTATTCAAGGTTCGGGTGTGGTCGGGCTATGCCGCCAGCTTTTCGATTCCTCCCAAAGTCGGCCATCAGTCATGCAGGCGAGGACTGGCCGCTTGGCCGCCGCCGCGCCGTAAACGTTTGTAGCCGCATACCGGAAATCAGGGAACAGCGATATCTGTGGGGAGCATGGCACCGTACGGTGAGCCCCTCGGGCAGTCGGCTGCTTCCACGCTATCGGGTGGGTCGCCGGCATTTTTGTGCTACATTTATTCCCGCTGCATGGAAATTACCTACGACGAGACCAAGCGCCAGCAGGCACTGGTCGGGCGCGGACTCGATTTCGCCGACGCCATGGAAGTGTTCAGGGGCTGGCATATGACCTTGCCCGACACGCGGATGGACTATGGCGAAGACCGGTTCGCGACATTCGGCTTCCTGGCCGGGCGGCTGGTCGTAGTCGTCTGGACAAAACGCGGCAACAGCCGCCGTGTCATCAGTATGAGGAAAGCAAATGACCGCGAAAAAGCGCGCTTTGGGAAGTGACTTGGCGAAGGTCGATGCGCATCGCATTACCCCGGAAGAATACGAGGAGATCCCCGAGTTCAGTGAGGAGGATTTCGCTGCGGCCGATCTGTATCACGGCACGACGCTCGTTCGCCGGGGCAGGCCGAAGCTGGAGCAGGTGAAGGAGCATGTGTCGCTGCGCCTGTCACCGGAGGTGGTGAAGGTCTTCCGCCAGACCGGCAAGGGGTGGCAGGGGCGTATCGACACGGCATTGAAGGTGTTCCTCACGGAACACCCCGTTTCCGACGCCGACCAGCCTTTCGCGATCGACCTGAAGGCATAGTTGCGCCCTGTGCCTGGATTGCGAAGCAACCCCGGCGACCTTTTCGGCATTGTGCTGTCTATTGTTTTTGCATAGCAGGCACGTGGACGCGCCAGGCCTTCGTCCAGCTTCCGGGTACGGTCTGCGTGCAACTCACCATGACACTGGGCGCTGAAAGCCCGTACTCCTTGGGGGTCCAGACAGACTTCAGTGGCACTGCACAACGTGGAACGACAGTCTTCAAATTCGGCTCCAATGCGATCCATTGCTCGCGGCCCTTGGCGTTCTGCTGGGCGATGAAGCGTTGTGCTTTTTCCTGGATCTCATAGAGGCCATGCTTCGCCGGCGTGGAACGATCGTCTTCAATGCTCCAGGAAGCGAAACACTGAGCCATCGTCAGGGCAGCAGGTATCAACAGGAACAGCTTGCTAGGCGATAGTGATCGTGCCGACGTACTCATTGTTCTTTCCCATGCGATTCGAGATCAGGTATTGATACAGCGAATTCCACATATTTAGCTGGTACATCGTGACGCAGCCTTCGGACAGATTGCCCACATGGACGAAGTTGCTGTTGTGCGTGGCGGCGTATTCGATGGGGAACCAGACGGTGTGGTACTTCAGGTCCTTGTCACCGCCCGGCGCGCTCACATAGAACGCCGTGTTCGCTGCATCGCCAGAGGTGTAGGGCACCAAGATCTTGTAGGTCCCCTTCGGCAGCGGGGTGGAATGCTTCCGCTTTCCGAATTCGGGGCTCGCTCGGTTGGTTTCTACGTAGTTCACATCGGAATCCAGAGTGATCTTCGCACTCTTGCCATCGAATGAAAGAGTGGCGAACAACTGGCTCAGCACCTGGCCGCCTCTGGGCTCGGAGCGCGCCAGACTCCGGCCAATGATCTTGGCGGTAAGCATTGCGCCGCTCCCGCGCCTGGCGGACACAAGGCACTTGTTGGCATTCTCGGTGCCGAGGCTGGCGGTCTTGCCCTGGTATCGGCCTTCCTGAATGAGGAAATGGGTCCGGTCGCCTTCCCTGGTGATCAGCACTTTGACGAATTCACAGACAAAGGCTGACTCACCGGAGGGCTCCAGCCTGATCCGCAGCCATCCGGACGTATCCAGCGACTTGGTGTAGCGCGTTTTCCCGGTGACGGCATGGCGGCTGCCCTCAGTTGTGTTGGTCGGAGCTTGGGCGATGGGGGAGTGCGGCATGGCGTCGGTCAACGGTCGTGGATGTGGCCGATGTAGAAGTCCAGCATCTGCGCGCCGTTGGTGAAATAGCGACGGGTGCAGCCATCCGAGTCCGTCTCACCATGGTCCAGCACGCCCGACGGCAGGCGCACAGAATAGGGGATGCCGGGCAGGATGTTTCCGTCTTCGTCCTTGAGTACGAATTGCTCGTCGTAGTCAGTAGTCGTCAGTCCTGACGGTTCGGCGACGCCTCTCGTGCTGAAGAACGTTTGCGAAGGCACGAGTACGGGCGGCGGGTGGCACCGGCAGATGCACAGGTCTCCGCTCAATGCCGCTTCTTTGCCGTGCCGGCCCTTGTGCGAGATTCGTGTGCCAGCAGCCTTGATGGTGCCAATGGTCTTGCATCTCGGGCATTGGATTTTGTCTCCCTCGAATGCATTGGCCTTGCCATGCCAAGTACTGGTGGAAAGACCGGAGATAACAATGCCGCCTACGTTGGTCATGCCTCCGACCTGGATGTAGTATCGCTTCGACATCGTGGTGACTCATGCTTGCCCAATCCACGTCCAGACGACCCATGCCTCGTGGGCTGGATTGGCTAGCCCAAGGCGCGGAATGGTGGCTCCTTCTTCCAGTCGGATCGGGGATACGACGCTTCTGAAGTAGCTTTCGTTGGTGACACCCACTGGAACGCTGGGTAGCCAGAGGCCTGCGCGAGGACATCGACCAAGGGAGTGGCCTGTAATCTGCGCGTCCGCAAATGCCTCCCATTGCCATGCTGCAGCGTGTCCAAGATCCTGTCGTCCACCCCGAATTAGTTTCTCGATAGTACGGGTCGGGAAAATGTCGCCCGCCGCAAAGCGCTTGGGTAAGCTGTCACGCTCCCCATTCTCACCGTACGCACGATAGTAGCCCGCCTCCGGTACCGGGGTGCCGACGGGATACGACAGGTGCGAAATCTGCTGGCGCCGATAGGATTCGAATTCAGATTGCTCCTTTTGGCTTGAGGGGTAGTCCTGTTGAAATTCGACCTTTGTGTCAGAAAATTCGAACTCAACGATTCCTCTTAATTTTGGTGGATCAAGAAATTCCTTAATGAAGGAGGCGCCCCCGGAATCATAGGTACCGTTTTTGATCTTATCTTCTGGATAGCTCAAGAATTTCACCAATCGATATTGGCCGGGTGGAATAGAAATTACGTCGCCCGGGTAGTCGGCGGCGTTTGAAAACTGGTCGTGTCCAAGGAGGGGGATCGAAAATCCGCTTTCGTTCGTGCCCCCTCCAACTTCCGCCCATGAATTTCCATTTATCGGGTTGTATGTTCCCTCCCATGTGGCTGGGCTCTTGAATGCGACTCCAATCATGCCGGAGTTTATAAACTTCAGAGTAATAAGGAGCTTTCCATCTTTGGGTGCTATCGCTGCCTCGACATCGAGCTTTGCAGTCTTACGTCCATTTTTGTAGAATGACTCTGTGAGGAGGTGTGTTAATTGTAATATCTTTCCATTTTCGACTGGATTCGCATGGACAAGATCGATATAAGCGCTCACCTGTTTCCCATCTCTGCATTCAACGGTTGCTCCAAAAAACGGATTTCCTGACGACATCGTGGAAGGCATTTGCATCGTGCAGATGACATGACGTAGTTCTTCAAGGTTTCGCTGGTCTTCCGAAGTCGGGATTCCTTCAAAAATTCCAACTCCTGTCATCCGGAAAGCGGCGCGTGGCCCCGACTTCTTTCCTCGCATGACCATTGAGAAGTGGCCATTCTTTATACTAAAATCGGTGATTGCGTTACTGTATCCATTGTAACTAAATGACATATCATCGTTTGCCATTGCGCTCTCCATGCTTAATGACAGATGGGTGAGAAGAACTAACGCGATTACAAATTTCATTTTGATATGGCCCACTGCCTGCCGGTCTTAGATTCGAACCAGTTCGTGATTCTTTGAATGTAATATGGCGGGGTCTCTGCCCTTGTGTTGTATACTCCATTTCCCATTAGGTTGTTAGGGCTGAATCCTCGCCAAGTATTTGTATCGGGGTTTGATTTTGCTAGGGAGAAGATTACGCTCTTGTCTGTTCCAACATATTGGCGATGTACTGCGCCGCCCCAAACGTAGTACTCATCAGGGTAGCTAAAGAGGTGTCCAATTTCATGCGCGATGACATGCTCAGGGCGGATGATTCGTTCCCTCCCTCGGGTGTCAACTTGAACATTTTCCTCGCCCCAATTGCCTGAATTGGCTCTTAGTGCTTTCGGGAATAGATTAACGGTTGCATGGGGCCGAGAGTCGGGGGTGGTCGTGACAAACTCGACATTAAATAGCACCGGCACTCTGCAGGAGCAAGCGGAGGTTTGAGGGCAATTACGAATGCTAAGTTTGTAGCCTTCCTGGTTGAGAGTATTTTCAACGCGCCTTTTTAGTCTGTCGAAATCTACTGTTGCCGCTCCCCGATTTACTAGCAGTCGATTAGGATTGATCCTTGTATCTTCATCATGATCATATGGGGCAATCTTGGGTGATCCATCGGAATTAACATCTGGTAGACCGGTCGTCAGATTACGGAGTTGAATCTGCTTGGGAACGACCCTAATTCTTACTGTTGCAGTAATCGTCTTGGTATTCGGGTCGAATGCCAGGTCAAATGTTCCAGAAGCACTACCGTATCTCAGGAGTCGCTGGCGACCCGTGTCCGGATCAATAACCGGCTGATCGCGATTATCAACCATCAAGTAATCGGCGCTCTCCATACTCATCGTCACATTGTTGTCAACGATGGCAGGTATAGCCCACGTACAGGTATGGGTCGGTGGTTGCGCAGTGCCTGAGCTGGAAGCAGCGGCCGAACTGGGAGCAGGGGCCCGGCCCGCCGTGCCTTGTGCGCTTGGCGCTGGCGCGAACGAAACAATGTGCTCAGATTCCACGGCTTCCAGTCCCGCGCACTTCACCTCAATGGGATGTGTCGCCAGTGCCGGGAGCAGGGCATTCATGCTGGCGGGGTCTTCGAGGTCAAGCCCTGCGCTACGGACGCGATAGACCGCGTGGGTACCGTTGTGAATCCCCTCTGCGGACCACTTGGTGAAGCTCCCGCCGCCGTTCACGAGGACGGCCTTGTCCGAGAGGATCTCGACGGTATCTTCCGTACTGATCAGCCGGAGCTTCATCTTGGCGATCACGTCGATGGCGTCAGACAGTGCCTGGATATTGATTTTCCCGGCCCGCGCGAACAGGTAGATGCCCATCGTTTGCGCATATAGCGAGATGCGTTGTTTGACGCTGGCGACCCAGCTTTTGCCCACGGAGAAGGACAGGTACTTGCCGGTGCTCAATGCGGTATGGTTGCCGCTGACGATATGGGTGCTTTCTGGCGTTGCGCTGGCGATGCCCGCGGGGCTGGCGAGTACCAGGTGGGGCTCGGTCATGTCGCCAGGCAGCTTGTCGCCTTCCAGGCCTTTGCGCTGGTGCTCCAATACCTGGTTGACATCATGCTGCTCGGTGGATTGCGCGCCGTGCTTTGTTGCGGAGCCCGCTAGCTCGGCATCCATATCGAGGATCTGGCTGAACAGCACCATCACCTCGTCCAGATTCATCGCGTTGCCTTGTGCCTTCTGCCGCGCGTAGGTGGAGACGAGCATGCCAAGCGCGGCACGGAGCGCGCCGTGAGCATCGGTGCGCAACTCGAAGCCTTCGCCGCGCTTGTCCTTGCGGCCTTCCGCGTTCGGGACTCGCACGTTGTGGCCCAGTGCCAGCAAGCTGTTCTGGTGATCCGATGCCACCTGTACCTGCTGCTGGCCTTGCGTGTCGTCATAGACCGTGTAGTTGTGCCCTCCGCCAAACAGTTCTTTGCTTCGGTAGCCGGAAAGGGCATGCTGACCGGGCAGGTTCCATGGGGGCAGGTTGAGGCGGTTGTTGACCCGCCCGATAATGATCGGCAGGTCCGGATCGCCGCCCAGGAATTCGACGATCACCTCCTGGCCGATGCGCGGCACGTGCGTGCTGCCGAACTGGTCGCCCGAAGCGAAATCGGCTACGCGAATCCAGCAAGAACTGTTCGCATCATTCTTGCCATAGCGGTCCCATGGGAACTGCACGCGCACGCGTCCCACGTTGTCGCACCAAATTTCCTGGTTCTCGGGACCGACTACCCTGGCGACGCAATGTCCCCCAACGTTGGGCTTTTCGATGCGTTCGGGGCGGAAGATCTCGCTGGTTGGCTGTGCCTCGAATTCGACCTCGCAACGCCATTGCTGTCCGCTACCGGTGACCTGGCCCACGTCCTCGATCAACAAGTGCGTGGCATAGATCAAGTATTCCCGGTTGGCCTTGCCCCGCATGAAGCGCTTCAGGGCAAAGGTATGGCCGGGTGCCATGGCGCGCACGTTGCCCTTGCCTCGTACACGCACACCATGCTGGCGCATGGCTTCCATGCGGATGCGGGCGAGCAGGTCGCCTTCCTTCCAGGCGTCGTTGCCGGTCTTGGGCTGAGTGAAGTCCCCGGGCCACACGTACATTTCCTGCGTTGCATGGCTGGTGTCGCGCGGGTCCTTGGCGTGGACATTCAAATCGGCGCGGGGCTGGTTGTGGTCGTAGTCGCCATGCGTCCACTGGCCCGACACCAGCCGATCGTGAATTTCGAATTCGTACAGATGCTCTTCGTCTACCCGGTCCGACGACGGGTACCAACTGATGGTTTGGTAGGCTGCGCTGGGAATATGGCGGAAGGCGCCGTTGCCGTCCGTCAGCACCATGCGGTGGAAGCCGTCACTGTGCTCCCAAAAGAAGCTGATGCCAAACTCACTGAGGATTCGGCACACGAACTGGTAGTCGGTCTCGCCGAACTGCACCTGATACTCTCGTGCCGGATATTCGATGCTGCCGAGGCGGTTTTCGACAGAGAAGTTGTAGTCGGCCAGCACTTCCCTGGCGATCTCGACAACTGTTTTCTGCTGGAAAATCTTGTAGTCGGTGGTCAACGTGGCGAGCCACAGCCACGGACGCAGCGTCATGCGATAGGCTATATGGTCGTTTGCAAAGATCGGCCCGCGCAGGTCGGTGACGATGCCGGTGATCTCACGGGTTCCTTTGCCAACGCCGCCTGCCAGGCCAAAGCCGGAACCGTCCAACTCAATCTCGACGGTGAGTTCCCGACCCTGCATTGCCTCCATGTCCAGATCGGCGGCAGGGCCGTAGACAATATTACGCGTGTCGGGCGTCTTGACTTCGAGTTCATAGGCGAATAGCCCATTAATGTTCTCGGTTCCCTCTAGCTTGGAAAAGACCAAGACTGGCTGTCCGAGAATTTCAGGCATTCCAGGTCCCGTCACGCGGACGGTTCGGGACGAAAACAGTGGTAGGCGGTTACCCATGCAAAGCACTCCGTGGAGTTGAGCTATCTCTTGCCGCAAATGACAAGTGACTCGATGCTTCGTTCGCGGCACGACATTGCTGCGGTAGCTATCAAGTGCAGGCGAAGCAACTCAGGCTCGATCATAGAAGTGAATCAGGCGCGGTCTCAATCAGGCGATTCCTAGAACGCGCGATAAATTTATAAAATCAGCATTAAAAAGAATTGAATTCATGCTGGCGTGCCTAATAGCAAGGACGTGTGCGTCAAATGCGCACACAGGGAATACCTCCACGCAGTGATACTTGTTCACAATGCGTGGGGTGCCAACAACGCTGTTTTGGCGTGAACAACGCTGCCTAAAGCGGATTGCGGCCTGAGCCGGAATGCGGTCTATGCGGGCAAATGGAGATTGGGAGAGAGGGATGGAGCACCATAGAGCCCCGCATCACATGCGGTAAATCGTCGTTCGACGAATTTCGACTCGCGTTGCCAATGGGCTTTCAGCTGGGTTCGGACCCTCGCCCCTTCAAAATGAGGGCGACGTGGCGCAGCGCGGGCCACTGGAGTAGCGGCGGCGCAGGCGAGGCATCAGAGGCTGCTCGCCGGAGGTGCGATTTCCCCGCGCCCTTGTCACCCCTCCCGCGCCGGCCAGACCTGCCAAACCCCAAACGGCAACCCCTTCGCCGGATCCAGCCGCATCCGCTGCCGTCTCCCATGCCACGTAAACCGGCTCCCGTGCATCAGGTCCTGCACCGCCAGCGCCCCATGGTCCGGCAGCCCCCATTCCCATAGCGGCAGTTCGATATCCCCCTCCCGCGCCGCGTGTGGATCGAGGCTGATGGCGACGAGCAGCACGTCGTCGTCGAACGCCATGCGCGGCATCTCGCCGCCGCTGCTGAAGTCGTTGCGCGGGACGAAGCGGGCGAACCAGAGCATGGCATCGTCGCTGGCCGACAGGAAGCGCAGGCCGAGATGGTTCTGCAATGCCGGGTGGGTGTTGCGGATCTCGTTCAGGCGCGTGATTTCCGCGACGATGTTGCCGGGCCGGTGCAGGTCCCAGATCCGCAGTTGGTACTTCTCCGAGTCGGCGTATTCCTCCTTGACCACGCCATTGACCACCAGCGGCGTCCCCTCGCACACCTCGAAGCCGTTGTAGACCCCCCAGAGCCCCGACAGCGTCGCCGCCAGCGCGGCGCGGATCAGGAAGCCGGGGCGGCCGGAGTCGTGCAGGAAGTAGGGATTGATGTCGGGCGTGTTGACGAAGAAATGCGGACGGAAGTATTCGCGCAGCGGACCCTGCGTCAGTTCCGTCATGTACTCCGTCATTTCCTTCTTGTGGTTGCGCCACGTGAAGTAGGTGTACGACTGGCTGAAGCCGAGCTTGGCGAGCCGCGCCATCATCTTCGGCCGGGTGAAGGCTTCGGCGAGGAAGAGGGTGTCGGGGTAGTGCTGGCGCACGTCGGCAATCATCCATTCCCAGAAGGGCAGCGGCTTGGTGTGCGGGTTGTCGACGCGGAAGATGCGCACGCCTTGCGCGGCCCAGAACATCACCACGTCGCGCAGGGCGATCCACAGCGCAGCCGCTTCCCGGCCGCCGGCCCTGGCGTAGAAGTCGACGTTGACGATGTCCTCGTATTTCTTCGGCGGATTCTCGGCATAGCGCAGCGATCCGTCCGGGCGGTGCGCGAACCATTCGGGGTGCTCGCGCAGCCAGGGGTGGTCGGGCGAGCACTGGATGGCGAAGTCGAGGGCGAGTTCGAGGCCGTGGCGGGCGGCGGCGGAGACGAGCCGGAGGAAATCGTCGAGGGTGCCGAGTTGGGGGTGGATCGCGTCGTGGCCGCCCTCGGCGGCGCCGATGGCATAGGGGCTGCCGGGGTCGCCCGGCTCGGCGCGCAGGCTGTTGTTGCGGCCCTTGCGGTTGGCCTGGCCGATGGGGTGGATGGGCGGGAAATACAGCACGTCGAAGCCCATCGCGCGGATGTCGGGCAGGCGGCGGATCACGTCGTCGAAGTCGCCGTGGCGGACGCCGTCGCCGCTTTGCGAGCGGGGGAAGATCTCATACCAGCTCGCGAAGCGCCCGGCCAGGCGGTCGGCCTCGACCGGGATCTCGACCGGGTGGCGCAGGCAGAAATGGCGCGGGTCGGCGGCTTGCATGACCTGGCGCGTCTGCGGGGTCAGCAGGATTTCGAGGCGGCGGCCGTCGTCGCCCCGGGCGGCCTCCAGCCGGGCGATGAGCTCGTGGAGCGCGGGCTGCACCGCGTGTTCGCGCGCGACGCGGGTGTGCTCGGCGGCGGCCACGAGGCGGACGCCTTCCTCGGTTTCGAGGGTCACATTCACGCCGGCCTGTTTCTTCTTGGTGACTTCGTCGCACCAGGTGGCGAAGCCGTCGTGCCATGCCAGGACGGTGTACAGATGCCGGCCGACGCCGATCAGCGGGAAGCTGCCGTGCCAGCGGTCGTTCACGCCCGGCGTCATCGGCGCCTCGCGCCAGTCGTCGTCGCCGGGGGCGCGCCAGAGCAGGGCGGCGGCGAGCTTGTCGTGGCCGTCCATCCAGATATCGGCGCTGACTTCCACGCGTTCGCCGGTCACGCGGCGCACGGCGAAGCGGCCGTTGTCGCAGGCGGGCTGGACGTTCTCGATGGCTACGCGCGGCGCCTGCAGGGCCGTGGCGACGCTGCGTTCCAGCGCATGGCGTACCGCCTTGCCGACGCGGTTGCCGTTGCGGCGCGTGGTCTCGGCGTGCGACGCGGGGGCGGCGTAGAAGAGCTGGATGCCGGCGGGGGCGAGGGTGATGCGGTCGGTGGCGTCGAGCAGCGTTCCGGCCGGGGCACCGCCGCCGGGGCCGCCCTCTACCGCCACCAGCGCCGCCGCGCCGTGCGGCAGCCCGGCCAGCACGCGGTCGGCGCCGAAGGAGGCGGGGTGGTTCGGGTCCGGATTGACGACGATGGCGAGCGGGGTCTGGATGGCGGCGTCGGGCGCGGGCAGGCGGGCCAGCACCGTGAGGGGCGCGTCGTGGCCGCTGAGGTGGCGGATGGCAAGGCCCGGGGCGCCGGCGCGGGCGACCTGCCAGGCGTTGGCGTGGAGGATCTCGGGCGACAGGTCGTACGGGCCCGGCACGCCATCGTCGCCATCATTGCCGCAGGCGGGACTGCCGTACTCGAAGCCGGCCGGCACGAGCAGGCCGTCGCCCAGCGCGGCGGCGGTCCAGAGCGCGCGGCGGGCGGCGAGGGCGTCCATGCCTTCGGGACGCAGCGCCGGTGCGGCGTAGAGCTTGCCGAGCGGGCGCAGCCTTGCCATCTCCTCGGCCAGCCACGTGCTGCGATAGTCCCACCACGGCAGCGAGCAGAAGGCGCCGTCGAAGCCGGCGGTGGCGAGGTCGGCAAGCTGCGCGGGCGTGGTGCCGGGTGTCCAGGCCAGGAACAGCGGGCGGTCCTTGCCCAGCGCTGTCATCAATGCATGCCAGTACCGGCCCGACACACGTGCGGGGGCGCGGCAGCAGAAGCCGGCAATCGGCAGGTCTGACAGCTCCCGCAGCCGGTCAGCCCACCAGCGCGCCAGCGCAGGTCCGATGCCGGGGTCACCCCAGCGCAGCCGCAGGCCTTGCAGATGGGCATCGGTCTCGCGCGGGTCGCTGCCCGCGCCGTGGTCGGGCCATCCCGGGTCGATGGCCGGGCCGCCGTGAGGATAGCGGTCCAGCGCGAGGTCCACGACGCAGCCCAGTCCGTGGGCGCGACAGTGCGCAGCCGTAGCGGCGAGCGCCTCGCGGGGCGCGTGCAGGACCGAGGTGTTGGTCAGCAGGACATGGTCGAAGCCGAGCGCAGCGGCGCGGCGCATGGCAGTGCCGTCGGCACATTGCGGGGAATGGAGGTCGATCTGGCAGAGGCGCACGAGTCTGGGGCGGTGTCCGATCGGGGGTGGCGGATGCGCTACCCGACGAGCCGCCGATTTAGCAACATCCGGGTTGCCATGCGAAGCGCGTGCCAGCCGGAGCCGTCGGAGTGGCGAATGCCTTGCGTGGCAAGGGAGTATCGGCATTTCCGGAGGCCGGCCGCCTGCAGCGGGGCGGCGCGCGGTTTGTAGAAAATATAGTGCGTCTGTTCCGATCCATGGGCAGGTATTACTGGGGCGATTGTTCGCTGGGAGCGCATTCTCACTTTCATTGAGGCCGGATTATTCGCGCGACGGCAAACAGTAAGCTGGCGAGACTCCCTCAATCCCTGCCCGCCCATGACTTCCTCCGCCCCGGCCTCCGCCACCCTGCAAGGCGTGGCCCTGATGACGGCCGCGGTGGCCTGCTTCGCCGCGCTCGACACGATGACGCAGGTGGTCAGCGGCACCGTCCCGGTGGTGCTCGCGCTATGGGTGCGCTACCTCGTGCAGATGGTGCTGACCGGCACCGCGCTGCTGCCGAAGCGCGGCCGGGCCCTGTTGCGCACGTCCCGCCCGTGGCTGCAGGCCGCGCGGGCGGTGCTGCTGCTGCTGTCCAGCCTGTGCATCTACTTCAGCGTGCGCACCCTGCCGGTCGGGGAAGTGACGGCCGTGACGATGCTGACGCCCGTGGTCATCGCACTGGTCGCGGCGACGGCGCTGGGCGAATACGTGTCCTGGCTGCGCTGGGGCTTCCTGCTGCTCGGGTTTGCCGGGGCCCTGGTGGTCATCCGCCCCGGCGCCAGCTTCGCGCCGGCGATGCTGCTGCCGCTGGGCGTGGTGGCCACCAATGCCGCCTACCAGCTCATCACGAGCGTGCTGACGCGGACCGACGGCGCCGGCACCACGCATTTCCTGACCGGCTGCATCGCCACCGCACTGCTGACCGCAGCGCTGCCGCTTGGCTGGACCTCTCACCTCGGCCTCACGCACTGGCTCCTGCTGGGGACGATGGGTCTCGCGGGCTCCGCCGGCCACCTGTTCCTGATCCTCGCCTACGGCCGCGCGCCGGTGGGCGTGCTGACGCCCTACCTGTACCTGCAGATCGCCTTCGCCATGCTGGGCGGCTGGCTCGTCTTCGGCTACCTGCCCGATGCGTGGGCGGTGCTCGGCGTGGCGGCGATTGCCGTGAGCGGCGTCGGCGGGACGGCCGTGATGGCCTACGAGCGGCGCGTCGCCGTGCGGGCGGCGGTAGCTTCGGCGTCCTGATCCTGGTCGATTCGGTCGTCCCGGTCGTCCTGCTTGCAGGGGCCCGCAACACTGGCGCGGCCGGCCGACAGCGCCGCCAGTACCGCATTCGCTGCGCTGCTCACGCTGCCGGACCAGGCGGGCATGATGAGGTGCGCGACGTCGCGATAGAGGGGATCGCGTACCTTGAACAGCGCCTCGAGCCGCGCGCGCGGATTTTCGGTTTGCAGCAGCGGGCGGTTGCGGTTGTGCCGCACGCGGCGCCAGAGTTCGGAAGGCGTGGCTTCGAGATAGATCACCAGCCCCCGTACGCGCAGCAATTCCCGGTTGGCGGGCCGCAGCACCGCGCCGCCGCCCGTGGCCAGCACGATGCCGGCGCGGCCGGTCAGGTCCTGCAGGATGCGCGATTCGCGGTCACGGAAGCCTTCCTCCCCCTCCATCTCGAAAATGGTGGCGACGGGCACGCCGCAACGCGCCTCGATCTCGTGGTCGGTATCGAAGAAAGGCCGCCCCAGCCGCTGGGCGACGAGGCGGCCGATGCTGGTCTTGCCGGCACCCATGAAGCCGACGAAGAAGAGATTTTCCGGCAGTTCCGGTTCCAAGATGAGAGTGACCGGCGCCGAGATGGCGCCGGCCGGGCCGTGTGCGTCTGGCTGAACCTTAGCATGTGACAGGCTGGCCGCAAGCGCGGCAGGGCACCAAACGCGACGGTGGCCGTCCGGAGCGGCTGTCTTACAGCCCCAGCAGCGCCCGCGCCTGCGCCGGCGTGGCCACGGCGCGGCCGTATTGCCCGCACAGTCCGGCCACGCGCTGCACCAGGTGGGCATTGCTGGCGGCCAGCGTGTCCTTGTCCCAGCGGATGTTGTCTTCCAGGCCGGTGCGGCAGTGGCCGCCCAGTTCGAGCGTCCAGTGGTTGACCTCGAGCTGGTGGCGGCCGATGCCGGCGGCGGTCCATGTTGCGCCGGGCAGCACCTTGCGCAACTGCTCGACCTGGAAGGCCAGGATCTCGCGACGGGCCGGCAGGGCGTTGCGGATGCCGAACACGAACTGCACGTGCGGCGGCGGGGCGATCAGGCCCTCTTTCACCAGCTCGGCGGTGTTGTAGAGCATCGCGAGGTCGAAGATCTCGATCTCGGGCTTGACGTGGTACTCGCGCATGCTGGCGGCGAGCTCGCGGACGAAGGCGGGCGGGTTCTCGTAGACGGTGGTCGGGAAGTTGACCGAGCCGGTGGCGAGCGAGGCCATGTCGGGGCGCAGGTACAGCATCGCGCCGCGCTGGCTGGCCTCGCGGCCGCGGCCGCCGGTGGAGAACTGCACGATCATGCCGGGGCAGTGCTTGCGGATGCCGTCCTGCAGCGCGGCGAAGCGGTCGGGATCGGAGCTGGAATTCTCCTGGTCGTCGCGCACGTGCAGATGGACCAGCGTGGCGCCCGCCTCGAAGCTCTCATGCGTGCTCTCGACCTGCTCGGACACCGAGATGGGAATGGCGGGGTTGTCTTTCTTGCGCGGGACAGAGCCGGTGATGGCGACCGAGATGATGCAAGGTTCCTGCATGGGGGCGTCTCCTGTGGGGAATTGTCGGGAATGCATGGTTGGGGATCAGTTCGCACCGGCCGGCGACACGTGGTCTTCGAGCCAGCGCAGCGAGCGCAGTCCGTCCTGCGCGACCGGGCGGGCCGGACTGGCGCGGAATACGTCGTTGAACACCTCGAGCGAGAACGGGCCGTCGTAGCCGGTCTGCTGCACGGCGCGCGCGAAGTCCGTCACGGCGAGTTCGCCCTGGCCAGGGAAGTTGCGGTGGTGGCGGCTCAGCGAGAGCACGTCCATCGACAGGCGCGGCGCGTCGGCCAGCTGCACGAAGAACAGGCGCGCGGCGGGCACGTTCTCGATGCCGCGCAGCGAGTCGGCCAGCGATTCGCCTTGCGAGGCCCCCAGCGCGAGCGTGTGGAAGCTGTCGAGGATCAGGCCGAGCGACGGGTGCGCGGCGCGCTGGACGATGTCCCACGCCTGCCGCCAGTGGCGCACGTGGCGGCCCCAGGCCAGCGCCTCGTAGCCCACGCGCAGGCCACGCATCGCGGCGGCTTCGGCCATCTGGCGGAGGTCGGCGGCGGCGCGGTCGGGGTCGTCGATGGCGGCTTCCTGCACGTTGGAGCAGACCAGCACCATGTCGGCGCCGAGCTGTTCCATGACGTCGAAGGTACGTTCGGCGCGGGCCATGTTGTCGGCGAACTGGTCGGCGGGCATGGCCTCGAAATCGCGGAAGGGCTGGTAGAGGAGGATCTCCAGGCCGAGCCCGTCCGCCATGCGGCGCACGTCGGCCGGCGTGCCGGCAAAGTCGAGCAGGTCGTTGCCGAAGATCTCCACGCCGTCGAAGCCCGCCGCGGCGGCGGCTTCGAGTTTTTCCGGCAGCGTGCCGGACAGCGAGACGGTGGCGATCGACGTGGCGTGGCGGCAGAGGGAGGCGGTCATGGCGAGAGTTCGGTGGGTCCTGCGTGGATGACGCAAGGTTAGGAGCCGCCCGACCATCCAACAACCACTATTCGCCCCGAAGCGTGCGACAATCGCGCCATCAGGATCGACTGCCGCGCTAACCTGGGGTTTACACCATGAACGACAAGGAACCGCTGAGCCGCCGCGACTGGATCGCCGGCCTCGAAAAGGGGCTGGCCATCCTGGAGGCTTTCGACAACGACCACCCCCGCCTCACGCCCACGCAGGCGGCGCAACTGACCGGGCTCACGCGCACGGCGGCACGCCGCTACCTGCTGACGCTGGAGCATCTCGGCTACACCACCAGCGAAGGCACGCTCTTCAGCCTGACGCCGCGCGTGCTGAAGGTCGGCTGGTCATATTTCGACTCGGCGCGACTGCCGCGCACCGTCCAGCCCTTCCTGCAGCAGATCACGGCGGCGGTGGGGGAGGCGGCCTACCTGAGCGTGCTCGACGGCTGGGATCTCGTCTTCATCGCCCGCACCAGCACCAGCCGCGTGATGAGCACCGGCTTCGTGCTCGGGGCACGGGTGCCGGCGCCGCTGGCGTCGGCGGGGCTGATGATGCTGGCGTCGCAGCCGGAGGAGACCGTGCGCGAGTGGCTGGAGACGGTGGTGCTGACGCCCTATACGCCGTACACCATCCTGCAGCGCGACCGGCTGCTGCAGGAGATCCGCAAGGCCGGCGCGCAGGGCTATGCCCTGGTCGAGCAGCAGTTGCAGACCGGCGTGCGCGGGGTGGCGGTGCCGCTGCGCGACCGGCACGGCAAGGTGATTGCGGCGTTGTCGGTCAACATGCAGATCGGCGAGGAAAGCGCGGAGCAGTCGCTGGGCCGGGTGTTGCAGGTGTTGCAGGACACGGCGCTGTCGATCATGCGGGTGATGTAGGCGGATCGAGTTTCGTCGCCAGTGCGAGCGGCCCTTCGGTCAGGTGCGTCTTCAGGAAATCGAGGCAGACGCGCATCCGGGGCGAGGCGGACGCGCGGGCAGTCGTCACGGCCCAGACGTCGGCAGGCTGGTGCCAGTCGGGCAGCACGCGCACCAGTTCGCCGGCGTGGATGCTGTCGGCCATGTCCCACACCGAGCCCATGATGATGCCGAAGCCGTCGTGCGCCCACTGGCGGGCGATGTCGCTGTGGTTCGACGCCATCGGGCCCGTGACCTTCACCGTCTCCATGCCGCCCGGGCCCTGCAGCCGCCAGACGCCGAAGGCCTGGTCGCGCTCGCGGAAAAGCAGGCAGTCGTGGCGGGCGAGATCGGCGGGATGTTCCGGGGTGCCGCGCTGGGCGAGATAGGCCGGCGAGGCGCACAGCACACGGTGGCCCGGTGCGATGCGGGTGGCGATCAGGTGCGGTTCTTCCACTTCGCCCACGCGGATGTCGATGTCGAAGTTCTCGCCGATGAGGTCCGCGCGCCGGTCGAGCAACTCCAGCCAGACCTCCAGCCCGGGATGCTCGCGCCGCAGCAGCGCCAGCACCGGCGCCACGAACCGGCGCCCCAGCCGCAGGCTCGTGGCGATACGCAGCAGGCCACGCGGCGCGGCGTCCTTGCCGGCGCCGCCGACCGCTTCGAGCATTCCGTCCACGTCCTGCAGGATCTTCTGCGCCCAGGCGAACGCGCTCTCGCCCTCGGCCGTCACGCTGACGCGCCGGGTGGTGCGGTGGAAGAGCTTCGCGCCCAGCATCGCTTCGAGCATGGCGATGCGCTTGCTGACGTGAGCCGGCGAGATCCCCGTCTCGTGCGCGGCGGCGATAAAGCTGGCGCGGCGCGCCACCGTGCAGAACAGGCGCAGGTCGCGCAGGAACGGGTCATTGTTCGCTGCCAGCGCATTGTGAGTTTCCATGGCATCCGATTGTTTGCTGTCCGGATAACGATACGCTTGCGCCAACGGCCGCGCCAGAGCGGCCGGCTGCTTTGACATGGAGACGCAATGAAAACGATCCTGGTCCTGAATGGCCCCAACCTGAACCTGCTCGGCACCCGCGAGCCGGCCATCTATGGCAGCGAGACGCTGGCCGACGTCGAGCGGATCTGCCGGGAGGCGGGCGAACGGCTGGGCCTCGCCGTGGAATGCCGGCAGACGAGCTACGAGGGGCAACTGATCGACTGGATCCATGAGGCCGGACGGACCTGCGCGGAGGGGGCCCTGCTGGGCGTGGTGCTGAATGCCGGAGCGCTGACGCATACGTCGATTGCACTGCACGACGCCATCAAGGGTGCGGCGGTGCCGGTGATCGAGTACCACATCTCGAACGTGCACGCCCGGGAGAGCTTCCGGCATCACTCGTGGATTTCGCCGGTGGCGAAGGCGGTGATGGCGGGGTTGGGGGTGAGGGGGTATGGGTTGGCGGTGGAGGCGCTGGCCGGGATGGTGGGCGTGGCAGCGTGACGCTTCTGTAGCGGCAAGGTCCGCAACAAATACTAGTCAAACTGTTACGGCTAAAACTAGTTAGGCAAATACGTCTTATACTAGCTGAAGCAGAGCACTTAAAACTAGTTGAAGCAAGGAGTGCTCATTTCACGACAAAGTGAGGCTCCTGAATGGCCACGACACCCGCCGCAAAACAACTGGGCGCCGCGCTGCCGGCGCTTAAAGCACTGCAGGACCAGGGCCGCGCAGTGTTCCAGACCGACGAGTTTTCCCGGACCGACCGCCAGGCGTTGCTGTCTGCCGGATTCCTGCAACCGATCCTGCGGGGTTGGTACATGCCCAGCCGGCCTGACGACAGGCCCGGCGACACCACGCCATGGTACGCGGCCATGGACAGCTTCCTCGGCGCCTATGGCAATCATCGGTTCGGCCAGGGGTGGCACGCGTCGCCCGAACTTTCGCTGCTGCTGCACGCCGGCTCGACGGCGCTGCCCCGGCAGTTCGTCCTGCACAGCCCGGCAGCCGGCAACAACGTCATCCAGTTGCCCGACGGCTATACGCTGCTCGACCTGAAGACGAAGGCGGCCCCGGCTCCCGGGGACCTGACTTCCATCCGCGGCATTTCCGTCCTCCAGCTGCCTGTTGCGCTGAGCCGGGTCGAGCAGCCTTTCTTCCGTGCGTATCCGCGGGATGCGCAGATCGCGCTCTCGCAGGTGCCCGATGCGTCGGACCTCAATCGCGTTCTCCTCGAGGAGGGCAGGAGCCACTATGCCGGGCGTCTGGCCGGCGGTTTCCGGGCGATTGGGCGCGGCGATATTGCCGACGAGATCGTGGGCGCCATGCGGGCCGTGGGCTACGTTGTGCCCGAGGTGAATCCGTTCGAAGCGCCGCCGTCCGTCCAGTCCGACGAGCGCGTCGGCCCGGCGGCATTGCGGGTCCGGTTGATGTGGGCGGAGATGCGCGAGGCGGTGCTGGAGGTCTTCCCTGATACCCCCGGCTTGCCCGCCGATGCCGGAGCCTACCTGAGCGCGGTGGAGGATATCTACAAGACCGACGCCTACCATTCGCTGTCCATCGAAGGCTACCGGGTCTCGGAGGCGCTGATCAGCAAGGTGGCAAGCGGCGACTGGAACCCGGAACTATCCGAGTCCGACAAGGATGCCAGGAACGCCATGGCGGCGCGGGGCTACTGGCTGGCGCACAACGTCGTCAAGCAGACGATCGGGAAAATCCTGGGCGGGGCCAATGCAGGGCAGGCGTACCAGTCTGACCACGCTGCCTGGTATCGGGAACTGTTTGCGCCGAGCGTCGAAGCGGGCATCCTGTCCGCCGCCGATCTCGCGGGCTACCGTGGCCACCAGGTCTTTATCCGGAACGCCAAGCACGTGCCGCCGCCGAAGGAGTCCGTGCGCGAGATGATGCCGGAACTGATGCGGCAGCTTCGCGCCGAGCCGAGTGCCGCCGTGCGCGCGGTTCTCGGGCACTTCGTGTTCGTGTATATCCATCCCTACATGGACGGAAACGGCCGGCTGGGGAGGTTTCTCATGAACGCAATGCTCGCTTCCGGCGGGTACCCGTGGACGGTCATCCAGTTACCCCGGCGCGACGAATACATGGCAGCGCTCAATATGGCCAGTTATGAAGGGAATATCCGGCCGTTTGCGGAGTTCGTGCTGTCGTCGATGCAGGTGCCGCCGGAAAGGGTCTAGTTCACAGCCCCTGGGTCACGAAGGGGCCGCGTGCCACGCCTGGCACGCGGTCGCACGGTCAGAACTTGTGCCTCACCCCCGCCATCACCCCCAGCCGCGTCCCGTTCCCGAACGTATTCCCGCTGTTGTTGAACGTCGGCGCGCTGTTCAGCGCCACCCATGCCCCCTGCAGGTGCGTGTAGTCCACCTCCATATACACATCCGTCCGCTTCGAGAACGCGTAGTCCAGCATCCCCGCCGTCGTCAGCCGCTTGCCGCTCTCGCCCGCGTGGCGCAGCCAGTCGTACTGGAACGTGCCGATGAAGCTGATGGCGTCGTTGAAGGCATAGCGGCCGCCTACGTAGCCGACGTTGTTGCGGTAGTCGGCCACATCCAGCCGGTTGTTGGTGTAGCCGAGGTAATACTGCGCCCGGCCCGCCTTGTACGTGCCGCCCAGGCCCCACACGGTCTGCTTGCTGGCCTGCGCCGCCGGCACCGCGTTGAAGAAGGCCGAGGAGACGTTGTACGTCTGCTGGTAGACCGCGCCGACTTCGAAGGCGGTCGAGCTGTAGACCACCGAACCGGCCGCCGCCGAGCTGTTCCTGACGCTGCCGGCCACCTCGCCGAAGGTGTAGGCGCCGGCGAACTGCAGGCCGCCGAAGCTCTTGATGTACTTGACGGTGTTGTCGTACCGCAGGCCGGTGTAGTTGCCGCCCTGGTAGCCGACGATGGAGTTGTTGGCGAAGGCCATGGCTTCATACGACGAGAGCACCTCGTGCGCCAGCGTGTACTGGCGGCCCAGGGCCAGCTTGCCGTAGTCGCCGTCCAGGCCGACCACCGCGGTGCGGCCGAAGAGGCGGCCGCCCTGCTGGCTGGTGCCGGTGTCGGGATTGAAGCCGGATTCGAGGATGAACCACGCTTTCAGGTTGCCGCCGAGGTCCTCGGTGCCGCGCAGGCCCCACCGGCTGCCGGTGAGCACGCCGTCGGTCATCTGCACCTTGCTGTGGCCGGCGGCGTCCTCGTGCGTGCTGTAGCGGATGGTGGTGTCGACGAGGCCGTAGAGGGTGACGCCGGTCGTCTGGGCGGCCGCTCCCGCGCTGCCCGCGCCGAGCGCGAGCAGCGTAATCATTTGCTTTTTCATGGGGTGTGGATTCCCTGCTGTCTTGTGTGATCTGGCTCGTGTAGCTGTCTGGATGCGACGGGAGGCGCGGAGCGGCTCAGTGCTCTGGCACCTTGCGCGGCGCCATCAGGAACATCCACGTCAGGGCGATGAAGTAGGCGCAGGGAATCATCGTGAACAGCACGGCGTAATTGTTGTGGGTGGACGTCAGCACGTAGCCCACGAGCTGCGTCATGAACATCCCGCCGACCGCGCCGATCATGCCGCCGAACCCGAACACCGAGCTGACGACGTGCTTGGGCGTGTAGTCCATCACCATGCTCCAGATATTGGCGGTCCAGGCCTGGTGGGCGCCGATGGCCACCGAGATCGCGGCGACGGCCGTCCACAGGCTGCTGGCGCCGGCGGCGAAGACGATCGACGAGATGCACACGGCGAAGATCAGCATCGACAGCAGGCGGGCGCGCACTGCCTGCATGCCGTGGCTGATGAGCCAGGAGGAGAGGGCGCCGCCGCCCACGCTGCCGACGTCGGCCGACAGGTAGATCACGATCAGCGGAATGCCCATCTGCGTGACGCTGATGCCGAGCTGGTACTGCTGGTTCAGGAACGGCGGCAGCCAGTAGAGGTAGAACCAGAACACCGGGGCGGTCATGGCGTAGGCCAGCGCGAAGGCCCAGGTGCCGCGCATGCGCAGGATGCGCGAGTAGGGGATGCGGGCGGGCGGCGGATCGACGTCCTTGGTGATGTGGGCCAGTTCGGCCTGGGTGATGGTCGGGTGCTGCTCGGGGTTGGCGTACTTGAGCCACCAGAAGACCAGCCACACCACGCCCAGCGCGCCGACCACGATGAAGGCGGCCTGCCAGCCCCAGGTCTGCAGGATCAGCGGCAGCATCACCGGGGTGACCATGGCGCCGACGTTGGTGCCGGCGTTGAAGATGCCGGTCGCCATCGCCCGTTCGCTGGACGGAAACCACATGCGCGTGGTCTTGACGCAGGCGGGATAGTTGGCGGCTTCGGCCAGGCCGAGCAGGCAGCGGCAGATCATGAAGCCGACGGCGCTCGCGGCCAGTGCGTGGGCACCGCAGGCGATGCTCCACAGCAGCACGGCCAGCGCGAAGGCGCGCTTGACGCCCACCATGTCGATGAACCGCCCCTGCAGCGCGAAGCCGACGGCGTAGCCGACCTGGAACCAGAAGTTGATGTTGGCGTAGTCCTGCGCGGTCCAGGACATGGCCTTGGCCAGCACCGGCTGCATTACGCCGAGCGCGGCGCGGTCGATGTAGTTGAGCGTGGTCGCGAAGAACACCAGGGCCAGCATGCCCCAGCGGACCTTGCCGATGGCCAGGCAGGCGCGGACCGTGTCGGCCACCGAACTGCCGGCGGCGGGGGGCGCCGCGAGTGGCTTGTGCGTGGTTGTCATGAAGTTGTCTCCACCAGTGAATGAGTATGCGTGCGCCCGTCCATCGTGTGGCGCGGGCTGGTTGTCGTGTCGTGTCGTGTTGTGTGACCGGTGCTGGGGGCGGGGGGCCGCCCGACGCACCGGCGGAAGATCAGTAGCGGATCGTGGCCACCTCCCGCAGCGCGTCCGGCGTAGCGGTGCCGAAGCCGAAGAATTCCAGGTAGGCCGGGATCATCTCGAACAGCATGTCGGTGCCCACCTGCACCTTGCAGCCGCGCGCCACGGCGGCCTCCAGGAAGGGCGTGTATTCGGACTTCATAACGACCTCGCCGACCATCGCGCCGGGTTCGATGCGCGCGATGTCGAACGGCAGGGGATCGCCCGGGTTCATGCCGAGCGGCGTGGCGTTGACCACCACGTCGTAGCCGGCCGGATCGGACGAGCCGGTCGTGACGCTCAGCGCCGGGTAGTGGGCGACGAGGCGGTCGCGCAGGGCGTTGGCGGAGGTGTCGCGGGTGTCGTACAGGGCCAGTTCGGCCACCCCGGCGGCAGCCAGCGAGGCGGCGATGGCCGAGCCCACGCCGCCGCTGCCCGACACGATGGCCCGCGCACCTTCCAGCCGGCAGCCCTTGCGCTGGATGCCGCGCACGAAGCCCGCGCCGTCGAACTGGTCGCCCACCAGCTTGCCGTCGTCGCGCAGCAGCACGGCGTTGCAGGCGCCGGCGATGCGGGCGGTGGGCGTGAGTTCGTCCACCAGTTCGACGGTGGTGACCTTGTGCGGCATGGTGACGAGCGCACCACGGATATTGGTGAGGCGGAACAGCGAGCGGAAGAACGCCGGGTAGTCGTCGGCCTTGCAGCCCATCGGCACCACCAGCGCATTGATGCCCTGCTGCGCGAACCAGGGGTTGTAGATCATCGGCGCCTTGAACGATTCGGTCGGGTAGCCGACATGCGCGATGAGGAGGGTCTTGCCGTTGATGATCATGGAGGGCTCTTGAATGGGGCAACGTCTTCGATGACCGGAGAGTAGTTGCGCCGAGCCCCCGGCGCCAAGTATCGTAAAAAGCCCTTTGCGCGATAAATGAACGCTGGTGGGCGATCAGTGTCCGCAGTGCGGGTTTCTACGGGGGCGGCGGATGCCCGCTTGCGGGGCCTGTCGCGCGGCTTGGGTGCATCGCCAGTTGCTATGATCCAGACGCATCCCCACACCAAGGAATGACGATGACGAGCGCCCCCGCAGATGCCTTTACGCCAAGCGCGGACGAGTTCGAGCCCTGGGAAAACCCGCTGGGCATCCAGGGCTACGAGTTCATCGAATTCGCCTCGCCCGACCCCGCGCAGCTTGGCCAGACCTTCGAGCGCTTCGGCTTCGCGGCCATCGCGCAGCACCGGCACAAGGCCGTGCGGCTGTACCGGCAGGGCGGGATGAAATTCATCGTAGACGCGGAACCGGATTCCTTCGCCACGCGCTATGCGTCGGAATACGGCTTGTCGATCTGCGCGGTTGGCCTGCGCGTGCAGGATGCCGCCGCGGCCTACGAACGTGCCGTCGACGCGGGCGCATGGCCGTTCGAGGGTGGCACGGTGGGGCCGATGGAACTGAACATCCCGGCCATCCAGGGCATCGGCCAATCGGTGATCTACTTCATCGACCGCTGGCGCGGCAAGGAAGGCCGGCCGGGCGACGTGGGCGACATCTCCATCTATGACGTGGACTTCCGCCCGTTGCCGCCATCAGCACAACCAGCGGATGCCGGCCTGCTGCGGGTGGACCACCTGACGCAGGCCGTCGATGCCGGCCACCTCGACGAATGGCTGGAGTTCTACCGCCGCGTCCTCGGTTTCCGCGAATTGCACGAGGTGAATCCCCGCTGGCAACTGACGGACGATTCCCGCGTGCTGCTCTCGCCCTGCGGCCAGATCCGCATCCCCCTGTACGAGAAGGGCACGGCGCGGCACGACCAGATGCGGCATTACCTGTCGGACCAGCATGGCGAGGGCATCCAGCACATCGCGCTGGCCTCGGGCGACCTCGTCGCCAGCGCCGCCGCCCTGGCGCGCAACGGCGTGTCTTTCATCGAGCCGCCGCCCGCGTACTACGACTCGGTCGACGCCCGCCTGCCGGGCCACGGGCTCGACCTCGACGCCCTGCGGCGCTACGGCATCCTGGTCGATGGTGCGATACAGGACGGCCGCCGCGAACTGTTCCTGCAAGCCTTCGCGAAGCGCGAGGCGGGGGAGTTCTTCTTCGAGATCGTCCAGCGCGAGGGACACCATGGATTCGGCGAGGGCAACCTGCCGGTGCTGGAGGGGCTGGCGGGGCGCTGAATCACCCGTCAGGCTACCGACCCGGCCGCCGTCGCCCGGACCATCCCCGCGAAGGCTTCCACCACCGGTCCCGGCGTGCGATCGCTACGCCGCAGCAGGCCGATAGGCTCCTCCGTGCCCTGCGTATCCAGCGGCAACACCACCAGTTCGCCCCGTCCTGCCGCCCGCCGCGTGGCCGACAGCGGTGCCGCCCAGACGCTGTCGCTCTGCAGCGTCGCGAGGAGGCCCAGATACGCGTCGGCGGTCTCCAGGCAGCCGTCGGGAAGCCCCAGCCCATGGCGCGCCAGCAGGCTCTCGGCGCTATGGCGTGGAATCGACCCCACGGCAGGAATCACCAGTGGCCAGCCGAGCAGGTCGGCGAGGGCGGGGCGGCTGGTCCCTGCGAGCGGATGCCCCGCGCGCACGGCAAACACCAGCGGCTCCGGGCCGAGCGATTCGAACCACAGGCCCTCCATGGCGGCCGGATCGTCCATGCGCCCGATGACGAGGTCGAGCACGTCGGCCTTGAGCCAGTCGATCAACGTGCGGTTCATGCCGGTCTGCACCACCAGCGCGACTTCGGGGTGGGCCTGCCGGAACGCGGTCAGGGTGTCGATCAGCACGGCGGGCACCACGCTGGGCAGCGCACCCAGTCGAATGCGCTCATGGCGCGGCGCGCCGGCGCCGGTCAGGCTGCCGGCGGCGCTGTCGATCTCTTCGAGGATGCGCAGCGCGTGGCGCAGGAAGCGCATGCCGGCCGCCGTCAGGTCGGTGCCGGCGCGCTGGCGCACCAGCAGGCGCTGGCCGACCAGTTCCTCCAGTTCCGTCAGCGTCTTCGACACGGCGGGCTGCGTCAGCCCGAGCCGGTCGCCCGCCCGGCCGAGGTGCTGGGTTTGCGCCACGGCCACGAAGCAATGCAGGTGGCGCAGGCGCAGGCGATGGCGGAAGGTGTCTTGCATCAATAAAAGTCATCGAAAAACCATGAAAACTCAATTTACATGAATTTCCGGCTTGCATAAAGTGAGTTCCGTTGATCCCTGTCATTGACACCGATCCACAGCAAAGAGCGATCCCCCAAATTCCAGCACCGGAGACAGCCCGATGACCCGACCGGCCCAGTACCGCCGTCCCTATTGGGACACCCAGCCCGAGTACCGCTACGACCCCTACACCTCCACGGTCCTGCGCTCGCCTTCCGAGCCGCTGATTGCCCTGCCGCAGTCGCTGTCGGAAACCACCGGCCCCCTGTTCGGCCCCGAGTTCGTGCGCGAGGGCGACAACGACCTGACCACCGGCAACGGCGGCGAGCCCATCGGCGAGCGCATCCTCGTGTCGGGCCGCGTGCTCGACGAGAACGGCCGCCCGGTGCCGCACGCGCTGGTCGAGGTCTGGCAGGCCAACGCCGCCGGCCGCTACCTGCACAAGCGCGACCAGCACGACGCCCCGCTCGACCCGCATTTCTCGGGCGAAGGCCGCACCATCACCGACACCGAGGGCCGCTACCAGTTCAAGACCATCAAGCCGGGCGCCTATCCGTGGCGCAACCATTTCAACGCCTGGCGGCCGCAGCACATCCATTTCTCGCTGTTCGGCAACGCCTACGCCACGCGCCTCGTCACGCAGATGTATTTCCCCGGCGACCCGCTGCTGCCGTTCGACCCGATCTACAACTGCGTGCCCGACGAGAAGGCCCGCGAGCGCCTGATCGCCACGTTCGACTGGGAATCCACGCAGTCCGAGTACGCGCTCGGTTACCGTTTCGACATTGTCCTGCGCGGCCGCGATGCCACGCCGATGGAGTAAGTCCCCATGCTCTATGCCACCGCTTCCCAGACCGTCGGTCCCTACCTCCACATCGGCCTTACCGGCCCGGACAACAACCTGCAGCGCGACGACCTGACCGCCGAGGCGCCGTCGCTCGCCAGCCAGCGCATCATCATCGAGGGCCGCATCACCGACGGCACCGGCGGACCCGTCCCCGACGGCATGATCGAGATATGGCAAGCCAACCCGGCCGGCCGCTACCGTCATCCCGACGACCAGCGCGAACTGGCGCTGACCCCCGGCTTCACCGGCTTCGGCCGCGTGCCGACCGGCCCGGACGGCGAATTCCGCTTCGTCACCGTCAAGCCGGGCGCCGTGCCGGGCGTGGACGGCAAGCCGCAGGCGCCGCACATCATGGTGACGGTGTTCATGCGCGGGCTCGTCAAGCAGGTGCGCACCCGCCTCTACTTTGCCGACGAGGCGCAGGCCAATGCCGCCGATCCCGTGCTGGCGCTGGTCCCGGCCGCGCGCAGGCAGACCTTGTTTGCGCAAGCGGGGGCCAATGGCGTGCTGCGCTGGGATATCGTGTTGCAGGGAGAAGGCGAGACCGTCTTCTTCGACATCTGACACACCCGACCCGATATCCCTGAACCCACGGACCCCATGCCCACGTCCACCCGCCTGACGGATCCGATGTTCGGCAGCGCCGAGGCGCTCGCCATCTTTTCCGACGCCTGCACCGCGCAGCGCATGCTCCACGTGGAAGCCGCCCTGGCGCGCGCCTGCGCGCTCTGCGGCGTGCTTCCGCAAGCGGCGGCCAATGCCATCACGCGGGTCTGCCAGCAGCCGCTCGAGCGGGTGATCGACCTCGACGCGCTGGCCGGGTCGGCGGTATCCGCCGGCAACCTCGCGATCCCGCTGGTGAAGCAGCTCACCGCCAGCGTGGCGCGCGACGATGCCGAGGCGGCGCGCTTCGTCCACTGGGGCGCGACCAGCCAGGACGTCCTCGACACCGCGCTCGTCCTGCAGCTGCGCGACGCGCTGGGCACGCTGGAGCGCGACCTCGTCGCACTCGGCAACGCCTGCGCGCAACTCGCCACGCGGCATCGCGCGACGCCGATGGTCGGCCGCACCTGGCTCCAGCACGCGCTGCCGATCACGTTCGGCCTGAAGGCGGCCGGCTGGCTCGACGGACTGGGGCGCGACCTGCTTCGCCTCGCCCGCGCGCGCCGGCAGGTGGCCGTGCTCCAGTTCGGCGGCGCGGCCGGCACGCTGGCGAGCCTGGGCGACGCGGCCCCCAACGTGTCCATCGCGCTCGCCCGCGAACTGCGCCTCGAACTCCCCGCGCTGCCATGGCACGGCCAGCGCGACCGCCTCGTCGAGGTGGCCGCCGCGCTGGGCATCCTGACCGGCTCGCTCGGCAAGATGGCGCGCGATATTTCCCTGATGATGCAGACCGAGGTGGGCGAGGTCGCCGAGCCTTCCGGCGCGGGCCGGGGCGGGTCGAGCACCATGCCGCACAAGCGCAACCCGGTCGGCTGCGCGGCGGTGCTGACGGCTTCCGTCCGCGTGCCGCCGCTGGTGGGCACCCTGCTCGCCGGCATGGTGCAGGAGCACGAACGCGCGCTCGGCGGCTGGCAGGCCGAATGGGACACGCTGCCGCAGGTCGTCACGCTCGCCGGCGGCGCGCTGCGCCAGATGGGCGAGGTGGTGGCCGGGCTCGAGGTGAACGTCCAGCGCATGCGCGCCAATCTTGGCCTCACGCGCGGGTTGATCCTTGCCGAGGCGGCGATGCTTGCGCTCGGCAGCCGTATCGGGCGCCTGCCCGCGCATCACCTCGTCGAAGGGGCGTCGCGCCGGGCGGTAGAGCAGGGCACCACGCTGCGCGAGGCGCTGGCCGCCACGCTGGCCGAAGATCCCGCCCACGCCGGCCTGCTCGACGATGCCGCGCTCGATCGCCTGAGCGACCCGGCCAACTACGCCGGCCAGGCCGCGCCATTCACCGACCACGCGGTGCAGGGTTGGCAGGAAGCGCTGGCCGCGCGACAGCCGGCGCAGCAATGAACGACTGAACCGACCTGACCGACTGAACCGATCCCGAGGAGGAGACCTCCCTTGCCCTATTTCGACCACGCCGGCGCCCGGCTCCATTACACCTTCGATGGCCCGGCGGACGCCCCCGTCCTGATCTTCTCCAACTCCCTCGGCACCGACCACACCATGTGGACGCCGCAGGCCGAGGCCCTCGCCACGCGCTTCCGCGTGCTGCACTACGACACCCGCGGCCACGGCCGTTCCACCGCGCCCGGCGAGGCCTACACCCTCGACCAGCTCGGCGGCGACGTCCTCGCCCTGATGGACCACCTCGGCATCGCGCAGGCGGCGTTCTGCGGACTGTCGATGGGCGGCCTGACCGGCATGTGGCTCGGCATCCATGCCCCGCAGCGCTTCACGCGGCTGGTGTTCGCCAACACCGCGCCGAAGATCGGCAGCGCCGAGGCCTGGAACACCCGCATCGACGCCGTGCGGCGCGATGGCGTGGCGAGCCTCGCCGACGCCTCGCTGCAGCGCTGGTTCACGTCCGGCTTCCTGTCTGCATCGCCGCGTGCGGTGGACGACCTGCGCGCCGTGCTCGGCAGCCTCGACCGTACCGGCTATGCCGCCAACTGCGCCGCCATCCGCGACGCGGACCTGCGCGAGGGCGTGAAGTCGATCCCGGTGCCCGTGCTCGTCATCGCCGGCACGCACGACCCGTCCACCACGGCCGAAGAGGGCCGCGCGCTGGCCGCCGCCATCCCGGGCGCCCGCTATATCGAACTCGACGCCGCCCACCTCTCGAACCGCGAACAGCCCGGCCCCTTCACGCAGGCTCTCCTCGACTTCCTGCTCGACCGCGCCCCGGTGCAGGACGACGCCGCGCGCTATGCCGCCGGCCTGTCGGTGCGCCGCGCGGTACTCGGCAGCGCGCACGTCGACCGCTCGCTCGCCAACCTGACGCCGCTCAACGAGGAATTCCAGAACCTGATCACGCGCTACGCGTGGGGCGAGATCTGGACCCGCGAGGGCCTGCCGCGCCATACGCGCAGCCTGCTGACCATTGCCATGATGGTGGCGCTCAACCGCGCCGAAGAACTGAAGCTGCACCTGCGCGCCGCGGCCAACAACGGCGTGACGCGCGACGAGATCAAGGAAGTGCTGCTGCAGACAGCCATCTACTGCGGCGTGCCGGCGGCCAACTCGGCCTTCCACCTGGCGGCGGAGGTGTTCGGGGAGATGGATCGGTAACAAGGCCGATAAAAGTCCGCGGCGGATGGAATAGACCAGCCCCAGGCGGTGTATACCGGTTGCGTAGTCCAGCCACCGGAGGTCCTGCCATGAAAGTCCTGCGCCTGCTTTCCGCCGTGCTGCTAGCCATGCTGGCGGCGTCGGCCTGTACGACGGACAACAACACGGATGCGTCCGGTTCGCGCAATACGAAGAGCTCGGGGAGTGACATGGGCAGCTCGGGTGGCGGGTATTAGTCGATGAATCTGTAGTCCGAAGTGGCAGCAAGCCCGGCGCGGAACGGTGGGGTCGCCGGCACCGGGCGGCAGGGGTGACCATCATGTGCAGGCTGATGTGGGCGGCGGCGCTTGCCGCCGGGTGGATCGGCGCCGGTGCGGCGCTGGCTCAGGATGCGCCGTGCCAGCAGGTGGCGGGGCAGGCCGAGATCGGCGGCGTCCTGCAGGAGATCTACGGCGTGGCGTGCCTGCAGCCTGACGGCACCTGGCACCTGGTGGATGCCGGCGACGGCACCGGCTATGGCGATGAGCCGGTCTATGCCACGGGGCCCGCGTACTACTACGATCCGTGGTACTGGTCGCCGTACGGCGCGGGCTTCGCCTTCGTCTTTGTCGACCGCTTCCACCATTTCCACCGGATGCATCACGTATTCTTCCGTCACCAGGGACCGGTTTTCCGCGGCATCCGCGTGATGCCGGGCCGCGGCGTTCCGGCAGGCGGCTTCCACGGGGGCGGCATGCACGGCGGCGTCCAGGGCAGCTTCCACGGAGGCGGCATGGGGCACCGATAGCGCGGATAGCGCCGATAGCGTCATTGCGGCAGGCCGGCTCCCGACCACGATCCTGAAGACGACCTCACCCGACGACCTCTCGCCGCTTGCCGCCAACCCAGCCCGACTCCCCGCCAGCCCTTCGCGGCGCGCCTGACCTCCAGCGTGCACTGCGGGCCTTCACCGCCGTGCTGGGCGAGGACGCCGTACGCAGCGACCCCGCCTCGCTCGCCCGCTATACCGATCCCTACGCATTGCCCGCCGACGCAGCCGCCCGGCTGCCGGCCGCCGCGCTGCTGCCGGCGGACCGGGAGCAGGTGCAGGCGGTCGTGCGCATCGCGGCCGGCGAGGGCATCGCGCTCTGGCCGGTTTCGGGCGGCAACAACCTGGCCTATGGGGGCGGCGCCGCCCGTACGCCCGGTGACGTCATGCTGGACCTGCGTCGCATGGACCGCATCGTCAGCGTCGACCCCGCGCTGGCCTGCGCGGTGGTCGAGCCGGGTGTGCGTTATGTCGATCTCCACGCCCATCTGCGCGACGCCGGCCTGTCGCTGTGGATCGATCCGCCGGCCTTCGGCGAGGGCAGCATCGTCGGCAACACGCTGGAGCGCGGCTTCGGCGTGACGTCCTATGGCGAGCATGCCGATACGCACTGCGGGCTGGAAGTGGTGCTGCCGGACGGCAGCGTGGTCCGCACCGGCATGGCGGCGCTTGGCGACGTGGCTTCGGCGCACGCGCGGCGCGACGGCTACGGCCCGTCCTTCGACGGCCTGTTCTTCCAGTCCAATCTTGGCGTGGTCACGCAGATGGGCGTGTGGCTCATGCCGGCTCCCGAGCACGTGCTGTTCTGCCACGGCAGCTTCCGCAGCGAGGATGACCTCGGCCCGCTGGTCGAGATCCTGCGCGACCTGCGCCTGCACGACGTCCTCAACGGCCGCGCCGTCGTCGAAAGCCCGGTGCGCTGGATGGCCGCCGTCTCGCGCCGTACCGCGTGGCAGGACGGCGATGGTCCGCTGACGCCGGCCGCGCTGGCCGATATGGTCCGGCGCGCCGGCATCGGCTGGTGGAACCTGCGCTTCGGCCTGTACGGCCCGGCCGGTCTGACCGACGCCCGCTGGCGGACGGCCCGCCGCGCGCTGGCGGCGATTCCCGGCGCCCGCCTGTCGGCCCGGGCCTGGCGTCCCGGCGATCCGCTCGCCGGCGCCGGCGATGCCGGACTTGCCGGCGTGCCGTCGATGGCTGCCATGGCGATGCTGCGCTGGCCGGAAGGCTCCGGCTGCACGCCCGGCAACGGCGCCCACCTCGATGTCGGCCCGATCTGCCCGGCCACGGGCGCCGACGCGCTCCGGCAATACCGGCTGGTCCGCGACCAGGCCGCCGCCCACGGCTTCGACTACTACGGCGGTTTCACGGCGGCGCCGCGCTTCCTCCACCACATCTTCGCGGCCATCTACGACCGCACCGACGGCGGGCAGGCCGCCCGCGCCCGCGAACTGTGCCGGGGGCTGACGGTGGCGCTTGGCGAGGCGGGCTACGGCATGTACCGCGCCCACCTCGACCAGATGGACCTCGCCGCCGCGCAGTACGCCGCCCATGATCACGCGGCACTGCGGCTGGCGGAGCGGATCAAGGCGGCCCTGGACCCGGCTGGCGTGCTGGCGCCGGGAAAGCAGGGGGTCTGGCCGGGCCGGCCACGGGCCCGGGAACGGTAAGGTCTTCCGCTCCCCCTCGCGGTGCCCCTCCAACATGGGGGGGCCGAAAGGCCCGGGTCTTCCCCTATGCTTCCGACAAGCCTCGCAGGAGCAGCAGGAGCAGCAGGAGCAGCAGGAGCAGCACATGAAGTCCCCCGAAAAATCATTGCGCGCCATGGTTCATCGCTGGTTCGGCACCGCGCCGGCCCGCGTCACGCATTTCGGCCGCGCACGTCCGAATGGCCAGCGCTACGCCCACGTCCAGGTGCAGGGCGAGCAAGGCGGCCCGGGCTTGTACTTTTTCCGGCACAACGACGGCTGCTGGCGCGTGTTCCCGGCCGGCTGAAGAAAGAAGCGGCCGCTCCGCCTGCAGGAAAGGCACGAGCCGGCACAATCAGCGGGACCAAGCTAGAATCCGCTGTCCGCAGCCATGGTGGTTGCGCGACGGTACAAGAACAACAGGATTCAGGACGCGTCCCCGCATGCACCAGGACTTCCAGGACACTGCGCTCCCCGACAGCGCAACGCTGCTCGGCATCGTCCAGGCCCAGACTGAAATTGCCAAGCTCGGCCTCGACCTCGGCGGCGTGATGGCCTTCGTCGCCGAGCGCGCCCAACGCCTGACTGGCGCCACCGGCGCCGCCGTGGAACTGGCCGAGGGCGACGACATGGTTTACCGCGCCGCTTCCGGCGTGGCGTCCGGGTTGCTCGGGCTGCGGCTGGCACGCAGCGGCAGCCTCTCCGGCCTGTGCGTGCAGACCGGCGCCATCCTCCGCAGCGACGACTCCGAAACCGATCCCCGCGTGGACCGCGAGGCCTGCCGGCGCGTGGGGCTGCGCTCGATGATCGTCACGCCGCTGCGCCATCTCGACAGCACCGTGGGCGTGCTCAAGGTGGTAGCGCCCCAGGTCAACGGCTTCACCGACACGGATATCCGCACGCTCCAGCTGATGTCCGAACTGATCGCCGCAGCCATGTTCCATGCCGCTCGCCACGAAGCCAGCCAGCTTTATCTCCAGGCCACGCACGACGCGCTGACCGGGCTGCCCAACCGGGCGCTCTTCTACGACCGCCTGCGCCAGTTCATCGACATCGCGCGCCGCTCGTCGGGCACGCTCGGCATCGTCAATCTCGACATGGACGGCCTGAAGCCGATCAACGACCGCTACGGCCACCGCGCCGGCGACGCGGCGATCCGCGAGGCGGCCCAGCGCATGGCCGGGGCGGTGCGCAGCGCCGACACGGTGGCGCGCGTGGGCGGCGACGAGTTCGCGGTGCTGCTGCCGGGCATCGGCGCGCGTGCGGAAGCGGAGCGGCAGAGCCGCCGGCTGGCCGACGCGGTGTGCGCGCCGTTCGCATTCGAGGGGCGAGCGCTGGATCTCAGCGTCAGCGTGGGCGTGGCGCTGCTGCCGGACGACGGCTCCGACATGACCGCGCTGATGGACCAGGCGGATGCGGCGATGTACAGGATGAAGCGGGCGCGGCGGGGGACGGTGGAGGTTGGGGAAGAAGTCTGAGCGCTCGCTCCCCCCACTTGTTTGCTCCCCTCTCCTGAGGGAGAGGGGCCGGGGGTGAGGGCGAGGCGTGACGTCGGCGAAACCGCCAGCATTACCGCTGCCCCTCACCCCCAACCCCTCTTCCGGCTGGAGAGGGGAGAAGCTGTCCGCTACAGCACGTCATCCTTCATGTGATACCAGTGATACAGCACCCGCTGCCCCATGCGGCGGAACGGCGCGAAGATCGGTGACTCCACCATCTCCCGCACATTGGGATACGGCAGCGCCGAGCGGAAGATCGGCAGTTCCGGACCGGCGTTCTTGCCGGCAATCATCGCGGCCATGCGGCGGCCCGCCTGCGCGGAGTACATCACGCCGTTGCCGCCGTAGCCCAGCGCGTAGTAGATCGTCTCGGCCGGATTGGGACGGAAAATGCGCGGCATCATGTCGTGGCTCACGTCCACCCAGCCCCACCACGAATAGTCGATCTGGATGCCCTTGAGCGACGGGAATTTGCGTTCCATGTCGCTGATGAGCTTCAGCCTGTACTTGTCCTGCGGCGCGTCGTTGCCGGTCACGGCGCTGCGGCTGCCGATCTGCAGGCGGCCGTCGGGCATCAGGCGGTAGTAGTGGCGCAGGATGCGGGTATCGGTGATGACCTGCGTGGTGCGGAAGTTGGTCGCGGCCAGTTCAGACGGCGTGAGCGGGCGCGTGACGATGGAGTTCGAGAGGATCGGGAACAGGCGGTTCTTCAGCTGGCCGTGCAGCGACTGCGACGTGTAGCCGCCCGTCGCCACGCCCACCGCGCGGGCGCGCACGATGCCGCCCGGGGTGCGCAGGTAATGCACGCCGTTGCGGGTCTCCCAGCTCGTCACCGGGCTCGACGGATGCACCTTCGCCCCCAGCGCGCGGGCCTTGCGCAGGTAGCCGAAGGCAAGCTTGCCGGCGTGGATGCCGATGCCTTCCGGCTCGTGCATGGCGCCCGCGGCTTCCTTGTCGTCCACGTATTGCGTGCGCACGGTGCCGGCGTCGAGGATGCGCGCGTCGTACTTGAAGACGTCGCGCAGGACCTTGGCTTCCTTCTCCAGCGCAGGCATGGCCTTGTCGCGGTGGGCGATGTAGAGGTGGCCGCCGGGCTGCGGCTCGCAGTCGATGTCGCGGATCAGGTCCTTGAAGGTCTGCATGCCGGCGCAGACTTCGTCGTGCAGGCGCAGCGCGGTGTCGAGGCCGTAGCGCTGGATCCATTGCGAGCGCTTGAGCCGGCCCGACGCGCATTGCGCCTGGCCGCCGTTGCGGGTGCTGCAGCCCCAGCTCACGCGGTTGGCTTCCAGTACGGTCGCCTTGATGCCATGTTCCTGTGCGAGAAAGATGGCGCAGGTCAGGCCGGTGAAGCCGGAGCCGATGATCGCCACGTCCACGTCGATGTCGTGCGTGATCGGGCCGTCGTCCTCGGGCGGCTCGCCGGCGGTGCCGATCCAGTAGGTGGGGGCGTAGTCGCGGCCCTCGCCGGGCGTGGGGGTGCGCAGCGGGTCGTAGGCCGGGTCATAGGGACGCCTGGGCGCCGTGGACTTGCCGGTGTGCCCGGGGGCGTCGGTGGTCGCTCTGGTCGAGGTGTTCTGGGTGTTCTGAGTGTTCGAGGTGGGGATTACCGCAGCTTCCATGATGGTGTCTCCTCGCTGGAAGTTTGTACTCAGGCCGCGACGACGGGCGGGCGGTCCTTGCGGTAGGCGTTCTTCACGGCGATCTTGCCGTCGCGGAAGGTGAAGACATCGACCATGCGCGCCTCGATGCGGGCGCCGTCGGCGCGGGTGCCGCTGAAGGTCGATTCGCTCACGCCGCGGTCGCCGCTGACGAAGTGGTCGCCGTCGAGCCAGGCGGCGTCGGGGAAGCTGTCGAACGCGAGCCTGAAGCCTTGCCGCACCGCCTCGCGGCCGACGAAGCTGCGGCCGAGCAGCTCGGGACCGGCCACGCCGTGGAAGGCGCAGTCATCGGTCATGAAGGACATCAGGGCATCGAGGTCGTGGCGGTTCCAGGCGTCGTTGAAGGCCTTCAGCAGTTCCACGCCGGGCTGTGCTTGTTGCATGGCTTTGTCTCCAGTTCTCATGTGTTGTGCATGGCTGGAGCATAGTGACGCCCGCGCCCCCGCTGTAGCGCCAGATCCGGACAATCGCTTGGGCCAGGGGAAAGGTGCCCGGCGAAGGCTAGCGCGAGGGCGTGGACACGGGCGGTTGCGGCGGCGCCTTGGGCATCTGCGTGACGTCCGCCGCGAGGCCCGCCTGCGTCCGCTCGCGCAGGTAGTCGAGCAGCGCGGCCACGTCTTCCTCGCCCAGGCCGAGGTTGGGCATGGGCACGCGGTTGTAGCGCTGGTAGAGGTCCAGCGCGAGCGGGTCGCCCTCGGTGCGCATGCGGTCGGATTCGGCGATGAACCGCGTCAGCCACGCGCGCTCGCGCCGCAGCGTGACGCCCTGCAGGTCGGGGCCGACTCGGTCGCCGCGGCCGATGGTGTGGCAGGCGGCGCAGCGGCTCTGGAAGACCGCCTGCGCCCGGCTGATGTCGAGGGGCCGCGCGGCGGCGTAGTCGGCGCCCGGCTGGTCCGGCGGCCAGCCGAGGAAGTTGCCGATCTGCGTGGCGAGGAATTGCGGATTGTCGGTGCCGGACTGGCGCATCCACAGGCCGGCGGGCACGTTGCCGATCATCAGGCTGGCGGCATGGCCGTCGGGGTTCTGCGCGTCGGTGGCGCGCCGCAGGCCGAGCTTGCGGGCGATGAGTTGCACGTCCTCGGCCTTGCCGGCGAGGAAGAGCCAGCCGGGGCCGACGTGGAACTTGCCGGCGTAGGCCTTCATCTCGGCGGGCGTGTCCCACGGGTCGATGGCGATCGAATAGAAGTAGATGTCGCGTCCCATGCGCGCGCCGAAGCGCTGCTGCACCTGCACCAGCTTGGCCGTCTCCAGCGGGCAAACATTGGTGCAGCTCGTATAGAACAGGTTGATGACGACCGACTTGTCCTTCAGCAGGTCGTCCCAGAAGCGCACGGTGGCGCCGTCCTGCGTGGTGAGCGTGACGTTGGGGAAGTAGTCGGCGCCCCACGGCGACTGCGCGCAGGCGTGTGCGGCCGCCAGGGCGATGGCGGCGGCCACGCACGCCCGGCGCACCGCCATGCGCCAGGCGCCGGCCCGGGTGGTCATCTTCATGACGACGGCGGGCTCAGTTCGCGGGGTTGGTCGAAATCGTCACGCTCTTCGACGTGGTCGACCCGTTGTAGACCTGGAACGAGGCCAGCGCCGACTGCGCGGCCAGCGGCTTGCCGGCCGGGTAGTACGGAAACTGGACCTCGACCGTCTCGCTCGGCAGTACGTGGCGGTGCAGCGTGACCGAGCTGGTGGCGGTATACGCCGCCCGGCTCGACACGCCCTTGCCGCTCACATTGGAAAAGTCGACCGTGATTTCGGCCACGGGTGCTTCCTTGCCTTCGACATCGGGGATGACGGCGGACTGGATGCGGACCTGGCCGGAGAAGGTGACATCCTCGGCGGCGCCGCGCACCCGGCCGGACGCGGGCAGCATCACCTCGCGCGTGGTCACGGCCTGGGCGGCAGCGGGGAGGCTCGCCACGCCAACGAGCGCGCCGAGGATCGGCGACAGGAGGAAAAGGGCGAGACCGGCGCGGCGCGACGGCGTTGCGCGCAGGAAATTCGGGCAGGACATGATGCGCTCCTTGCCGCGCCGTCAGGCGGCGTCGACGGTTTTCTGGAAGGTCACGCCCTGCGCGGTCGGGATGGGCGTGGGCAGCGGCCGCAGGTAGGGCGATCCGCCGCCGTCGAGCTCCCAGCGCAGCAGCATCGCGTTGTCCTCGTGCGTGGTGTTGTGGCAGTGCTCCATGAACATGCCGGCCCAGTCGCGGAACTGGATGCTGACGGTCATCTGGCCGCTGGGGCGCAGCCGGTAGACGTCCTTGCGTCCGCGCTCCCACGCCGGCACGTTGTTCGCGCTGCCGTTGCGCGTGAGGATGACGCCCTCCTCGAAATGGATGTGGATCGGGTGGTCCCAGCCGCCCCCCCGGTTGACGAGCGTCCAGATCTCGCGCGTGCCCGGCCGGGGCGCGGCGGAGAGGCGGCCATAGTCGGCGTCGAGCAGCTGGCCGTTGTCGACCTGGATGCCCCATGGGCCGGCGAAGGCCGAGGGCGAGTTGCGCGAGCTCTGGTTCGCGCCGTCGCCGAAGATGAAGGTACGCTGGCGCGCCACCGGGATCTTCGAGAGATCGGGGTTGGGAATCAGCACGTCGGGCACCTGGCTGTAGTCGGGGGTCGCCGGGTCCCGCACGATGCGGAATTCGAGGAACTTGCCCACGCACGGGTCCTGCGAATTGCCCGACAGCGCCTCCGACAGCGTGAGGTCGTGCCCCGGGCGCTTGCCATCCTGGTGCTCGCAGAGGTTCACCATCCACACCTTGCTGCCGTTGCTGTAGCGGGAGAAGTCGATGACGATGTCGTATCGCTCGGCGATGCCCTGCTCGTCGAGCTGGGTGAGCATGACCGGGGCGGGCAGCAGGTTGCCGTCGTTGGCGATCTGGATCATCGGGCTGCCGTCGGACAGCGCGATCTTGAAGAAGCGCGCCACCGCGGCGTTGAGGATGCGGAAGCGGTACTTGCGGCGCTCGACCTCGAAGTAGGGCTTGTAGAAGCCATTGACCGTCATGCGGTCGGCCAGGAAGCCGTCGAAGTCGAAGATGTCCATCATCATCTGGCCGCTGGCGTCCCACGACTTGTCGGCCACCATCAGGTTGACGTCGTAGTCGAGGTTGCCCCACGCCCTGGCGGTGCCGCTCGGCAGGCGCAGGTTGACGCCGTCCTTGATGGCCTCGTTGCCGCGGTCCAGCGAACTGTAGATGTTGTACATGGCCGCGTTGCCCTTGTACACGTTCTGCGAGGTGAAGCTGAACATGTGGTCATGGAACCAGTGCGTGCTCATGGTTTCATGCCAGTCGCCCGGGATGTTCTCGATGCCGTTGTCGGTGGGCGTGCCGGCGCGCGGGTCGGTGGCTCCGGTGTTGATGGTACGGAAGCCCGCCAGCACGAGCGGCCAGTGGTAGTCGTAGAACTGGCCGGGAAAGAAGAACGCGCCGGTAAAGCCGTCGTTCTCGGCGCCGTGGTGGCCGTTGTGCTCGTGCGTGCTGATGGTGTGGAGGCCGAAGCCGGTATTGAGCCGCTTGTCGGGCGGCAGGTCGTTGTAGTGGCGGAACAGGATGGGCTCGCCGTAGCGCGCCTGCACCAGCTTGAACGGCAGCGTGCCGTTGAAGGTCCAGAAGCGGTTGGCGCCCTGGTGGGGCATCGACGGATGGAAGCAGGGATCGACGCTGGTGCCGGCACCCACGCCGCAATTGAGCGCGGCGGATACGCCCGGGTCATAGGGGTAGTTGGCCGCGCCGCTCTGCGTGATGCTGCGCTGCCGGGCGATGATGGCGACCTTCGGCGGGAAGGTCTTGAAGTCCTGGTGCGCCCACACCGGCCCGGGCGGACGCCCCTCGATGGGCCCGTAGCCGCCGCCCAGTTCCGGCGGCACCTGTCGCTGGGTGACGTTGGCCTGCTCGGTGGGCGCCGGGTTCAGCACGCCGAGGTCGGTGTAGCGCGGCATGAGGTCGAGCCGCAGCATCGGCTGCGTGAATGGCTGCACGCCGAAGAGCGGGCTGGCTGGCATGCCGGTGGGAATGTCGGTGCTGGCGCGCACGGCCGACACCAGCGGGCTCAGGCCATGCCTGTCGGCCAGCAGGCCCGCGGTGGTGAAGAGGCCCCACTTGATCAGGTCGCGTCGCGTGACGTGGCCCTGCGTGAGTGCGTTGATGATCTCCAGGCGTTTGTCACGGGCGCGCGTCGCCTCCCGCACTGCCTGTGCGGAGGCATTCTCGGGCAGATACATTGTTGCCTTCCCCTGCGCAGAGCCGCCACCCCCGTTGAACATTGGTGCTCTGGCGCGGTTCGCATGCGTCTTGCCTCAATCCGGCGGCAAAATACGCAGCGTCGGTCCTGACGTACACATCGTCATTGCAAGGACGTCCGAAGGCTGTACCCGGGCCCAGTCGGGTCAGTCGACAGGCTGCTGATCCGTCATCTCCAGGCGGCCATGGCAGGAGGGGCCGCCGATTGCATTGCGTCACATTGGGTCATCGCAGTTAGCGTTTTATTTCTGGATGCCAATGAGACGCGCAATGGAAACGATTTAAGACGGCCAAACGCAAAGATCAATCGGTCAGAAGGTTGAGGCCTCCATCTCCCGCACCACTTCCGCCAGGGTGCGGATGCCGGGCTCGATCCGCGCCAGCGGAATCGACGCATACCCCAGCCGGAACACATGCCGCGGCGCCGGCTCCGCCATGAAGAACACGCTGCCCGGCTCGATCAGCACGCCTTGCCGCTCGGCCAGTTGGGCCAGCGCACCGGCGTCGAGCCACGGCGGGCCCTCCACCCAGCACGATGCGCCACCCTGGATCGGCACCATGCGGAAGCCGGGCAGGTATTTCTCCAGCGCCTCCGCCACGGCCTGCGAGCGCTCGCGCCAGGCGGTGTTGATGCGGCGCAGGTGGGCATCGTAGTGGCCCAGCGACAGGAAGAGCGCGAAGGCACGCTGGATGTATGCCGACGGATGCCGCAGCATCAGGCGCCGCACGCCGCGCAGTTCGGCAATCAGCGGCGCGGGGCCCACGATGTATCCGATGCGCAGCCCCGGCGCCAGGCTCTTCGACAGCGAGCCGACATAGATCACACGGTTGTTGCGGTCGAGGCTCTTGAGCGTGGGCGTGGGGTCGCCCTCGAAGCGGCTCTCGCTCTCGTAGTCGTCCTCGATCAGCACGAAGTCTCCTTCCTCGGCCTGTGCGAGAAGCGCCTGGCGGCGCTCCAGCGGCATCGTGACGGTGGTGGGGCACTGGTGGCTGGGCGTGACGTAGAGGTAGTCGCAGGCGCGCAGGGCGTCGGTCAGCATCAGGCCGTGGTCGTCGACCGGCTGGGGCAGCAGCAGCGAGGTATGGCTGGCGAAGATGTTGCGCGCATCGGGGTAGCCGGGGTCTTCGATGCCAACCGGCGTGTCGGGACTGACCAGCAGGTCGGCCAGCAGGTAGAGGGCCTGCTGCGCGCCCACGGTCACCACGATCTCGTCGGCGCTGGCCCATACGCCGCGCCGTGGCAGCACGCGGGTGCGGATCTGCTGCACGAGCGATTCGTCGTCGCGCAGGAACATGTCCTGCGCCCAGTCGTGGATGTCGAGCACGCTGAGCGCCTTCAGGCAGCACTCGCGCCAGTCGGCGGTGGGGAAGAGCGCGGGGTCGTACTGCCCGTAGACGAAGGGATAGGCATAGTCGCGCCAGTTGGCGCGCTTGACGATATGGCGCTGCAGGCTCGGGCGGAAGACGAAGCGGCGTTCCCAGTCGGGCGCGCCGTCGCGCGCGGGCGTGCTCACCGCGGGCGCGCTCGCCACGCGGGTGCCGAGGATCTCGGGGTTGACGAAGAACCCGCTGCGCTCGCGCGCCAGCAGGTAGCCCTCGTCCACCAGTTGCTGGTAGGCCAGTACCACGGTGTTGCGCGCCACGCCAAGCTGTGCCGACAGTTCGCGGCTGCTCGGCAGCGCCTCGCCCTGCGGCAGTTGTTCGTCGAGGATGGCGGACACCAGCATCTGCCGGATCTTGCCCTGCAGGCTCAGGCCGGTGCCGGCGTGTTGCTGGAAGCGCTGGGCCCACATGGTGCCGGTGGATTTGCTGCTCATGGAGAAACGGAAAGGGGGCGGAACGGGCGATCCATGCAGGGTAGCCCATTCCGCCCCGGCGGGGTCAGGCCGTGTCGGGCACGGCACTATGAGGACGGTCTGCGCCGGTCAGAACTCGCGCGTGATCTCCGGGATGACGACCGCATGGCTCACCGCATTTTTTCGGCGCACCTGCTGGCGTACGGCATAGCCGGCCAGCAGGATGCCCAGGCTCACCACGCCCAGCAGCAGCGGGGTGCGCTGGTCGGGGATGAAGGCCATTGCGACCACGATGCCCAGCATGCCGAGGATCGCGACGTACGTGAGATACGGATAGCACCACATGCGCACCTTCAGCTTGTGCGGCGCCTCGCGTTCGAGGCGGGCGCGCAGCTTCAGTTGCGAGACGGCGATCAGGATGTACACGAAGATCGCCACCGTGCCATAGGAGTTGACCAGGAACGCGAACACTTTGTCGGGCGAGACGTAGGACATCACCACCGCGCCGTAGCCGAATACCGTGGCCACGAGGATGGCGCGCACCGGCACGCCGTTCTTGCTCACCTTGGCGAGCGACTTCGGCGCATCGCCACGGCGCGTCAGCGCGAACAGCATGCGCGACGAGGCGTAGAGGCCGGAGTTCAGCGCGGACAGCACGGCGGTCAGCACCACGGCATTCATGATCTGGCCGGCGGCCGGGATACCGATGGTGTTCAGCGCGCTGACGTACGGCGTGGCGATGCCGCTGCCGTTCCAGGGCACGAGGCAGACCACCAGCAGCACGGAGCCGACGTAGAACACCAGCACGCGGGTGATGACCGAGCTGGTCGCCTTCGCCACGGCCTTCTGCGGTTCGGCGGTCTCGGCGGCGGCGATCGTCACGATCTCCGCGCCGAAGTAGAAGCCTGTGGCCGCCACCGCGCCGGTCAGGACGGGCACGATGCCGTGGGGCATGAAGCCGCCGTTCGCGGTGAGGTGCGCGACGTGCATGCCGCCGGCGCCCGGCCACATGCCCAGCGCGTAGACGCCGGCCACGAACAGGAACACGACGATGGCCGCCACCTTGATTGACGCGAACCAGAACTCGAACTCGCCGAACGACTTCACCGAGATCAGGTTGGTCAGCGTCAGCATCACGAGCAGTACGAGGCTGATGGTCCACGCCGGTACGTCTGGCAGCCAGTAGCGTACGAGATCGGCCCCGGCCACGGCTTCGAGCGCGACCACGATGACCCAGAAGTACCAGTACATCCACCCGGTGAGGAAGCCGGACAGCTCGCCCACGGCGGGCCGGTCGCTCCAGGCCTCGCGGGCGTATTCATAGAAGGAACCGCCGCCGGGCATGGCGCACGCCATCTCGCCCAGCATGCGCATCACGAGTACCACCAGCAGGCCGGTGATCAGGAAGGAAAGAACCGCCGCCGGACCGGCGGACTTGATGACGACGCCACTGCCGACGAAGAGCCCCGCGCCGATCACGCCGCCGAGCGCGATCATCGTCATGTGGCGTTGCTTGAGGCCGTGCTTCAGCCCGCTCTCATTGGCGTCGGGCTGCAGGTTGCTGATCATGTTGTGTCTCCTGTACTTCCTCTACGACTTTGATGTCAGGCGTCACGGCTTCTTTCTATATAGTCGGTGCAGCGCACTGGGTGCGGACTGCTGACCGGGCCGGGATCGCCATGTGATTTCAGGCTGCCGCAAGGTGCTGCTGTCTCAGTGCATGGTGGGCTTTCTCCGCAAACACTTAATAAAAATGGAACCAAACGTTCCGAAAAATCTATCTGCAACCGGAATGTAGGTCGTGTTTGGGCGAAGGTCAACCAGAAGTTTCGATAATTGGTATGATTTGTATCTGATTCTGAAACTCGACTATGATGGGGACTAGCATGAACGACATGCTCGCCGGACGCCCCGCGAAGGGCGACAGGCTGGAAGGCGACACGCCCGCGTTGCGGCTGTTCGGACTGCTCGAGGTGATTGCCGAGCGCGACCACGCCTTCAACCTGCAATCGCTGGTGGAAGAAACCGGGCTGCCCAAGCCGACCGTGCACCGGATGCTCCAGCAGTTGGAGGCGGCCGGCATGCTCCAGCGGGTGGGCGACGGGCGCCAGTACGGCACCGGCCTGCGCCTGCGGCGGCTGGCGGAAAACCTGCTGCTGAACAACACGTCGCACGGTGCGCGCCACATCGTGCTGCGCAAGCTGGTGGAGGAGGTGGGCGAGAGCTGCAACCTGACCGCCTTCTCGAACGGCGAGGTGCTGTACCTGGACCGCGTGGAAACCGCCGCGCCGCTGCGCTTCTACCTGCACCCGGGCTCGCGCGTACCGGCGCACTGCTCGGCCACCGGCAAGCTGTTCCTGGCGCAGCTGGCGCCGGCGCAGCGGCAACGGTTGCTGGCCCATGTGCCGCTGGAGCGGTACACGGCCAACACGCTGACCGACTTCGCCGCGCTCGACGCAGAACTCGACCGCGTGAAGGCCAACGCCTACGCGCTCGACGACGAGGAATTCCTGCCGGGCCTGTTCTGCATCGGCGTGCTGGTGCCGGCGGTGGATGGCGGCAAGTCGAACCTCGGCGTGGCGCTGCAGGCGCCGGTCATGCGGGTGAGCCGCGAGAAGGTCATGCAGATGCTGCCGGCGCTGCAGCGCGCGGCGCAGGCGCTGGCGAAGATCGAGGCCGAAAGCGCCAGCGCCTACGGCGGGCAGGGCGACGACGATAGCGACGAAGGCGAGGAGACGTAGCCGGAGAGCCGGCACTCCCCTGCGCCTGTGCATGGATCAAGGACAACAGGAAGGGGAGTGCAAGTGACACAGCAGCAAGGCATGCCGGACCGCATGGTGCCGGTCCGCAGTGTTTTCGGCATCGATTCGCCGCTCATGGTGCCCGCGTTCGGCACGCGCGACGACCACGTGCCCGAGGTCGACGAGAGCTACCGTTTCCAGCCGGATGTGACGCTCGCCATCCTGGCGGGCTTCATGCGCGACCGGCGCGTGATGGTGCAGGGGCTGCACGGCAGCGGCAAGTCCACCCACATCGAGCAGGTGGCCGCGCGGCTGAACTGGCCGTGCGTGCGCGTGAATCTCGACGGCCACATCAGCCGTCTCGACCTCGTCGGCAAGGACGCCATCGTGATCCGCGAGGGCCGCCAGGTCACCGAATTCCAGGAAGGCATCGTGCCGTGGGCGCTGCAGCGTCCGGTGGCGCTGATCTTCGACGAATACGACGCCGGCCGGCCCGACGTGATGTTCGTGATCCAGCGCATCCTGGAGCGCGACGGCAAGTTCACGCTGCTCGACCAGAACCGCGTGATCCGGCCGCATCCGTCGTTCCGGCTCTTCGCGACGGCCAATACCGTGGGGCTCGGCAACACGAACGGGCTTTATCACGGCACGCAGCTTCTCAACCATGCGCAGATCGACCGCTGGAATGTGGTCGCCACGCTCGACTACCTGCCGCCGGCGCAGGAAGCCGGCATCGTGCTCGCGCGCGTGCCCGAGCTTGGCGACGAAGCGGGGCGGCAACTGGTCGACGCGATGGTCGCGCTGGCCGGTCTCACGCGGCGCGGCTTCGCGGCGGGCGATCTGTCGATCCTGATGTCGCCGCGCACGGTCATCAGCTGGGCCGAGAACTGCCAGATCTTCCGCGACACGGCGCTCGCCTTCCGCCTGACCTTCCTGAACAAGTGCGACGAGGCCGAGCGCCCGGTCGTCGCCGAATACTTCCAGCGCTGCTTCGGCCATCTGCCCGATTTAGCGACGACCGGGGCGCAGGCATGAGCGCAGGGCTGAGCGCAGGGCTGAGTGCAGGGATGAATGCAGACGCGCCCAGCGTCCAGCAGCTGGCGCGCTTGCGGCAGCAACGCGACGCGCTGTGCTCGGCCGCCGTGCGCGCGATGACCGGCGACGCGGCCTTGCACTACCGCGAGGGCCGGCTGTGCCGCGACCTGGGCGTGGTGCCGCTGCACGCGCCGCATCTGCGTACCGATCCCGGCGTGGACGCGCTCGCCTGCCTGCGCGGCGCGACCGACGGCGCGGCCTTGCGGCTGGGGCATTCGGACGCCGTGCTGCATCGCTCGCTGTGTCCCGGGGATGGCGTCGAACGGCTGCTCTTCGAACTGCTCGAACAACTGCGCTGCGAGACCTTCGTGCCGGCGGGCATGGCCGGCATGGCGGCGAACTTGCGGCATCGCTTCACGGCGTGGTCGCGCGCGTTCCAGCAGTCCGGCCTGATCGAGGGCGAGTTGGGCATCCTGCTTTATACGGTCGCGCAGATCGCGTGGTCGAGGCTGAACGGCTGGCCGGTCCTGCCGGAGACCGAGGACCTGATCGAACATACGCGCGCGGGCATCGTGCCGGCGGTCGGGCCGATGCTCGCCGGCATGCGGCGCAGCCTGCGGGACCAGCCGGCCTTTGCGGTCCATGCGCTGGCCCTGGCAAGCGAGATCGGCGAACGGGTACGTGGCGCCACGCCTGCCGGCGAGGCGTCCGCCGCGCGCCGGGCCGCAGCATCGGGCTTTGCGCTCTGGCTGGATTTCGACGACGAGACCGCACAGGCCTTCGACCTCGCGCCCTCCGGCCATAGCCGCGTGCTGGCCGACGCCGCCGACGGCTACCGCATCTTCACCACCCGCTACGACCGCGAAGTCCGCGCCGCCACGCTGGTGCGCCGTGCGTTGCTCGACGAATACCGCGTGCGCCTCGACACCCGTATCGCCCGCAGCGGCCTGAACCTGAGCCGCCTGACCCGGCGCTTCCGCGCGCTGGCGCAGCCCGTGCGCGACGGCTGGCTGCATGGCGAGGAATCGGGCCGCATCGACGGCCGCCGGTTGTCGCAACTCGTGACGTCGCCCAACGAACGCCGCCTGTTCCGGCGCGAGGCCGACAAACCGCAGGCCGACTGCGTGGTCGGCTTCCTGGTGGACTGCTCGGGCTCGATGAAGGCGCATATCGAATCGGTCACGCTGCTGCTCGACGTGCTGACCCGCGCGCTCGACCAGGCCGGCGTGGCGACCGAAGTGCTCGGCTTCACCACCAACGCCTGGCATGGCGGCCGCGCCCGCAACGACTGGCTCGCGCGCGGCCGTCCGGCGCATCCGGGCCGGCTCAACGAGGTCTGCCACATGGTGTTCAAGGCCGCGCGGCAAAGCTGGCGCCGCGCTCGCTCGGAGATCGTCGCGCTGTTGAAAGCCGACCTGTTCCGCGAAGGCGTGGACGGGGAAGCCGTCGAATGGGCCTGCGCGCGGTTGCATGCGAGCGGCAAGGCGCGGCGAATCCTGGTGGTGGTGTCGGACGGGAGTCCGATGGACTGCGCGACCGGGCAGGCGAATGACGAGGGTTATCTGGATAACCACCTGAAGGACGTGGTGGCCCGTCATGCGGCGCTGGGGGATGTGGAGGTGCTGGGGTTGGGAGTAGGACTGGATATGAGTCCGTTCTACCGGCGGGCGCTGGCGCTGGATTTGGGAAAGGGCGCGGATATGGAGGCGCTGGAAGAGGTGGCCGGGCTGATTTGCGCAGGGCGGCGCTGAATACAGGATAGTGGAAGGGCCCGGACTATGGCCACCGCCGGGACGGTCTGTCCCATCTGGGGAGTCATCGCAGCAGGGCTCTTCGACTCGTAATATGCCAGTCTGGCCCCGGCGTATGTGACGGGTCAGCAGGCCATCAGCGGACAGCGACCGGCCGCCCGCGTCGGCCCTTGAGCCGACCGTTCATGCAGGGAAAGAACGTGTCATCCTGCTCGATCAGTTCGAGCCGTTGCCTAGCGATCCTGCGCGCTTTCCAGGTTCACATCGCGCGGGACACTCAGCGTGACGACATTATTCGCCACCAATATTGAACTGAGTCTGGAATCTGGAATAGAAACTCGCAATATCTATCGAAAAAGCAAATCTCCTTCCATCAATTTCACCAGACACTTCACCTCCATTTTCACCGCGACCAATATAGATGCTTGGAACGGTTAGGCCGCGCAACCCAAAGCAGATCTCATGGCGCCGCCTGTACTCAAAAACGCGGTCAATCATTTCATCTTGATCAATATCTACTTCGTCGTAGAATTTCTCGATTGAACCAAATATTGAGCCATTCCATCTCACGCACTCCGGGATTGCCTCCTCAGAAATTGCTCTGGAATTATCTATTAACCAGATAATTAGCTCGCGCAAGTCCCATTTCACTGCAAGCAATAAATCACCTTGCTCGTTCGAGGAATAACAAACGATAAGCTGTATGAGTCCAATTTTTGCCCCATCGTGGAATCCTGCGCATCCCGGGGAGATTCCTTCAGAGGGCTCGAATTTAAGAATTAGCTCACACATCATTTACCCTTAATCATCTTATTGTATTCAGCCTTGCTAATATCGCCGTGCTGAACAAATTGGCGCAAGACACTAGCTGGTGCCTCATTTTCGGGAATCGGGTATCCGTGCCACCCGCCCGCATTATCAGGCTGAAATTCGTACACCTTTCCATCGCTTACGCCATAGCGTTGCTTTCCTCCTAGGATCGAAGACCCCAGCACCTCCTGTGCTTTGGAGTCATCAAGATCCATTGGCGTACCCCACCCGCCTGCGTCATGTTTCGGACTCGGAACATACTTCGGCGCATCGCCAGCATTGCCCTGCCCATTGCTGAATATCGCCCCCAGTCCCTCTACCAAATTGAGCGGATTCGGCAAGATGGTGCCGACCACTGCCCCGAGGTTCTCAATTGCATCTAGCGCTGGCTGAGCAATCACTTGCAGGACGCTCTTTTGCGACTGATCAGGCGTTCCCGTCAAGACGCCCTGGTCCCCATCATACTTTGGCTTGCCAGGTACCGAACCTGGCTTCTCGGGTTCGCCAGGCTTCGGAGGGAGGCCCGGACCAGGCATTGGCGGATGCATCGCCCAGTTGTACTGGGTGCCGAGTCCTCCGGCCGCACCTGCCGCCGCCGCATCTTGCGTAGAGCTCCCCGCAGCCGCTCCCGCACCGGCTGCCACAATGGTTCCAGCAATCTGCACCAGCGCCTTACGGTCCTGCTCAGATAGCTTCTGCAGATCCGGGTTGCTCAGAATCTGCTGGCCGACCAACTCAGCGGCGGCCGTGGCTGCGGCATCGCCTGCAGCGCCCGCCGCGAAGCTGCCTCCCATCGCTTTGGCCATCAGGCCGCCGATGACTGCGTGCACGGCAACCTTCACTTCGGGCGGCTGGTTTTGCGTCAGGGTGCCGACCTGGTCATACACTATCGGCGCCAGTTGCTGCGCCACCTGGCTCCGCAACTCGGTTAGTTCGCGCTGGTCCTTCACCTGCTGCGCATCAAAGATCTTGTCGATGCTCTGGTTAGCGTTGGCCGTATCGCGGTTCAGCCCAGCAACGGCCTCGTCGGCCGACTTGCCGGTCTTCGCCTGCTGGCCCGCGTCGTCGGTAATGATGGCCGTGCCCGGCGCAATCGCACTCTTGGTGATACCGACGGCACTGCCGTCAATCGACTGTTGCGCGTTACCTGCGGCGGTGGCCGCCAGGCTGCTGGCGCCGCTTTGCAGCAGGTTCGTGCTGCCCGCCCAGTCCGTGTGGGGACCCTGGACTGGGCCGAGGTTCGGGTCGCTCGCCGGCACACTCTTTCCCCCGCTGTAGCTCGCTACGACGGTCATCGAATCGCTGCTGTACTCGGCCTTGTTCTCGATGTCGCTGGTGGTGAGTGTCCCGGTCTTGAAGTGGTTGTTGGTGGGGTCCGCAGTACTCGCCAGAATGCCGCCCTTCAGGTCGGTGTTGCCCTTCACATCGAGGTTGAATCCCCCCTTGCCGGCATAGATGCCGCTTTGCTCCTGCACCGAGCTGTAGGTGCTGTCCGTATTGCCCTGGGTGACGCTGCCGCTGGCATGCACTGTGGTGCCGTAGCAGAACGGTGGCACGCAGATGCTGGCCTGCATGCCCGACGACGACTCCTTGCTGTGATAGGTCTCGGTATCCGGGCGGCTCTCGATGTTCAAGTCCCTGCCCACCGTGCCCTCCACGGTATCGCCGATAAGCTGGGCGCCCTTGAGATTGGTGTCGCGTCCGCTGACCACCGTGACCTTGTCGGTGCCCACCACGTGCGAGTTGTGGTTCGTGACCGCCTCGCCGTTGGCGCGGGCCTTGTTCTGGCTCGCGGCCAGCTCCAGCGTGAAGCCGTTCTGGTCCCCGCCCAGGCCAAGGCCGACCCCGATGCTGGCGTTGCTGCCCGAGCTGCGGCTGTCCAGGGTGGAGCGGTCCTGCGCGCTTTCCAGGTTCACATCGCGCGCAGCGCTCAGGGTGACGGTCTTGCCCTCGATCTGCACGCCGCGCCCGCTGATGTCGCCATCCGTCGCAAAGCCATCGGCCTCCTTCTGGCCGGAGCCAGTCGCGACGACCGTCACCGCATTGCCCGCCTTGACCTTGGTTCCTTGGTTGGTGCTCGCCGTGCTGTGCGCCTCGCTGCTCTGGCTGCCACCGCCTACGCTGGCGGTCACCTTGACCGCCGCCGTTTGGCTGACGCCACCGCTGGTCACGGTCTGGATGCCCTGGATGCCGTTGGCAATGGCAAGCCCCGCCTGTACGCCGTACAGCGTCGCCACGCGGCCATCCTTCTTGTCCTCGATGGCATGCGCAGCATTCTCGGCGGCCTGCACGGCAGTGACGGTGTAGCCCGACAGCGCCAGCGTCGTGCCGTACTGGCTGGTGCGATGACTTTCGTTCTGGCTGGCCGCGTCCGTGCCCGGGTCGAGGATCACGTTCTTGCCGATCATCGTCACGTCGTTGCCGGCTTCGATGTCGGCCCCGCGCGCGGTGATGTTCTCGCCCGCCACCATCGTCACGTTGCCGGACCTGTTGACCACCTGGCTGCGGATGGTGTTCTGGGTGCTTTGTGTGGCGTCAGCGTGATGCGACTCGCTGCGCACGCCCACCGTGCCGGAATATCCGGTTCCGCCCAGGTCGCCGATCTGGCGGCTGGCGCTGTCCGAGCGTTGCGAGAGGGTGTCCTGGCCGGACAGGATGTCGATCTTGCCCTTGGCGGCCGACAGCGCCACATCACGCTCGGCGGCAATGCCGCTGCCAGCAATCGTGATATCGCCGGTGCGGGCCTTCACGCCCACCGTGTTGCCGGTGATCACGCTGGCGTTCTGCTTGCTGCTGGTGGTGGCGCCGCTGGCGTTGCTCATCTGCGTGCCGAACGGCACCATGCCCACGCCGCTGTTGTTCGGGCCACCGCCGATGTGGCGGGCCACGTCACCCAGGCTGGGCAGGGCGCTACTGACTGTCCAGCCGCTGCTGCTGGCGCTGTTGGAGGCCTGATAGGTGTCGGTGGAGGCGCGCACCGCCACGTCGCGGGCCGCATCCAGCATGGCGGCGTCGCCCGCGCCGATCGTGCTGCCAGACACCAGGATGTTGCCGTCCAGCGCCTTGCCGTGGGCATCCGTCTCGCCGTTGCCGGTGGCGCGCACGCGCACATTGCCGGCTCCGGTCACGCTGCTGCCGCTGCTGGTGGTGGTGGCGCTTGATCCCTGGGCGTTGCTTTTCTGGTTGCCGATGCGCACATCGACCTGCGGCAGGGTGAGCGCGGACGCGCCCAGTTCCTTGAGGGTGCCGGTCACGCGCGAGACGGTGCTGGGGTCCTGCTGCACGGCCTGCAGGTTCTTGACCGTGTCGTAGGGGGTGCCGACAAGCGCCACGGACAGGCCGCTCGAATTGTTGCGCTGGCTGGCGTCCTGGTGCACGCGATCCACGCCCTCGGCAATCGTCACGTTCTGCGCCAGGATATCTATATTGCCTGTGCTGGCACGATCCTTGTTCCCTTGGCGGCCGGCAATCAGGTCGCTGCCGATGACGGCGGCATCCTTGCCGGCGGTGATGCTGACATTGCCGTTGCTGGCACCCACCACGCTGCGCGCATCGCTCTGGGTAATCGACAGGGTGTGGCTTGTGCCCGACGCTTCGCTCTTGCCGACCGACACGCCGACGCCGCCCTTGCCGGCAAAGCCCGAGATGCCGGACTTCTTGACCTGCCGGGCGTCGCTTTCCTCGCGGATGTTCTGGCCGGCGGTTACCAGCACGTCGCCCCGGGTGGCAGTCAGCGCCACGCCATCGGCTGCGGCGATGGCGCTCTGGCGCACGGTCACGTTGTTGCCACCCTTGATCCGCACGGAATCGCCGGACAGCGTGCTGCCCACGCCAATGTCGCTGTGGCGGCTCGACTGTTCGCTGGACGAGGTGCGAGAGACGATGCTGCCGCTCTTGCGCCGGATATCGACGCTGCTGTCGTGCAGCTCACGCGCCTCGGCCACGGTCACGTCGCGGTCGGCCACCACGTTCAGGGTGCTGCCGCCTTTGCCATCGGCGCCGGCCGTCACGTTGGCGCCGATCAAGGTCGAATTGCCCTTGCCATCGGTACGATCCAGTCCGCCGCCCTGGCTCGCCGGCTTGACGGCGGCCAGCGTGGCACTGCCGCCGGCCGCCAGATTCACGCCGATTGTGCTCTGGTCGCGGCGGTGGTCTTCCTGCTGGCGCTGCTTGCTCTGGCGCGCCACGTTGTCGTGGGTGGTCTCGTTGGTGACCGCGCTGGCGGTCACGTCGCCTCCGGCAATCATGGTCAGATCGGTGCCGGTCTTGACCTGGGTACCCTTGAGGATGGTGTCGCCGCCGCTGCTGGTGGTCAGGCTGCCCCCGGTCCTGACGGAGGTGACCGCGTGTTCAGTGCGGCTGTCCTCGCTGTGGTGCTTGTCGCTGTTGTAGACCGATTGGTGGGTCTTGCCCTCCAGCGTATCGAAGGTGAGGTTGCGCCCGGCCAGCACGGCGGCATCGCCGCCGGCGTTGATGGTTGACCCGGTGGCGGTGAGGGCCCGGCCCGCCGAGAGCAGCATGTCGCCCTGCGCGGTGATGCCCGCCTGCTGGCCGTAGAGGCTGGTCGACACCTTGGAGTTACCCGCCGCCGACTGTACGCCCAGCTGGTTGAAGAGGGTGACGTTCTGAATGTCGCGCCCGGCCACCAGTCCCACCTTGTCGCCGCTGATCTGGCCGGACTGGTTCAGGATGTCGCGCCCCGCCGAGATCGCCGTGATCCCCTGGCTGCGGATGGCGCCGCCCCGGTTCACCACATCGTCCTTGGCGGCAATCGACAGGCGGCTCTTGGCGTCGACGATGCCGCTGTTCTGCATCGTGCCAGCGCTGTGCAGCTCCAGGTCGTCAGCCGCGATCAGCGCGCCGTTGGCCTGCAGGTCGGCGGCATGCGCACGCGCGAGGTAGATACGTGGCACCAGCACGCTTTGGGTACTGCCGTCGGGCAGGGTGACCGTCTCCGACACCATCCAGACGATATCGGAGGTGAGCGCATCCATCTGCGCCTCGGTCAACGCCATGCCGGGCAGGATGTTGAACTGCTGGGCCGCATGCACGCCGGACGCCATCAGCGCCTTGTACTGCTCTTCGGCACTGTCATAGCCGGCGAGGGTGACCCGGCCGGTCAGGCGCGTCACCTGGTCGCGGATCAGCTTCTGCTCGTAGAAGCCATCGCCCAGGCGCTTCTGGGTCATGGCCGGATCGATGCCCAGCAGCCCCAGCATATAGTCCGACGAGAGGACGTTGCCGTATTGGGTGAAGCGCGGGTCGGTCTCGATCAGGTAGGTATAGCCCGGCTCGGTGTGGTACTTGTACAGGCCGTTGGTCGGCAGGCTGAGGGGCTGGTTGGCCAGGGTGACGGCAGACACGCTGTGCGCGCTCACCTGGGTGCCAGTCACGGCGGTGCTGCCAGTCCCCGCCATCGGGTCGCGCTTACCGACATCCTCGTTGCGGATATCACCGCCGAAGACGCTCAGGCGCAGTCCGGCGGTGATGTTGCCGGAGACCTTGCCGACCACGACGGGCGTCATCACCACGCTGGGTTGGACCACCGGCCCCACGTCCTGGTCGGTGAACTTGTTCCAGGCATAGGTGGACACAATGTCCTGCGTCGTCCGCTGATAGAGCGTCCGGCCCACATTGGCGACCGTGGTGGCGCCGAACTGGCCGGATTCCAATGCGCCAGAGGTGCTGCTCTGGTCGCCGATCTGCATGCTGCCGCCCGAGGCAATGGTGCTGTAGCGGTTCGTCAGGCTGCCGACGTTCGCCAGGATCATGGCGCCGCCCGAAATCAGGTTTGCTGCCGGCTGATTCGGATCAGCATCGCGATCCGTGGTTGTGGTGGTGGTCGTATCGCGCGCGATCTCGACGCGCTGCCATCCGCGCTGCGCGTCGTTGAGCGTCGCATATTCGGTGCCCGGGTCGTAGTGAACGTCGCGGTCGTACCCGTCCCAGTAGTTGACCTGCAGCACGCCATTGCTCTCGGAGAGCGTGTTGTAGTCGATCTGGGTGGCGGTGCCATTGATATCGACCACCAGCCGCTGCTTCGCGTCGTCGCGCGACAGGATCTGCGCAGCGGAAAAGGTAGCGTTGACGGGGGTTTTGTAGGGGCCTTCCCACAGGTCCTGCGTGCAACCCATCTGCGGATAGGCATTGGCGGTGGCGCAGTGGATGTACTTCTCGCGCTTGAGCTGGTGCTTGGCATCGACGGTGGTGTCACTGACGATCACCGGGTCCGGGCGCTGGTTGATCAACTCCTGCGCGGCGATCTCGACCACGCTGTAATCGCTGCCGCCCTCCATGGTGCTTCGGTCATTGAGCACCCGGCCGGTGCGGTTCTTGAGGTAACCCCGCTCGTCGCGCTCGCCGTTCGCCGCGATGTTCAGGTCGCCCAGGCTGTAGTAGGTGGCGCCTTCCGTGTTGATGACCAGCTCGCGGCCATACACGTTTAGGGTATCGGTGGCCGCCATGATGGCCGCCGCCCCGCTGTTGTGGATCTCGCGGGCGTTGGCGGTGACCTCGCCACCGATCACCGTTCCGGTATTAGCAAGCACATCGCTATTGGTGGCGACGGTATCGCCTTCGATACGGCCCGCGTTGGCGATATGCGCCGTGGCGTTCAGTGTCGTCGCGGCCGAATTGATGGTGGCGCCCGCCTCGTTGACGATGCGCCTGCCGTTGACCGTGAGTGCATTGACGGCCTCGAATTTGCCCTGGTTGTTGAAGGCGCCAGTGGTGCCAAAGGTGAAGTTGTGCTCGGCCTTGAGCAGATTGCCGGCGAAGTTGGTGTAATCGCCCTGCATGGCAAGGCGCAGATCGTGGCCGCTGTGGACGGTGCCGGTGCCGGTGAACGCGCCCGTGTCGATGCCGATGTCGCCATCGGCGACCACCGTGCCGCGCTCGTTGGACAACGAGGCCACTTGCACGGCGCTGTTGCCGCCTGATGCGAGTTTGCCGCCGTTATTGTTCAGCGCGGCGACGGCGCCATTGATCGTCAGGCCCGTGCCACCGTAGACCTGGCCGCCGGCATTGTTGAACGACTGGCCCATGTCAAGGGTCTGGGCGCCACCGGAGACGATTTGTGCGCTTGCGGTATTGGCAAGCTGCTGCGCCCGCACCTGCATATCACCATTGCCGCCGACCATGGCGCCGTTCGTATTGAGCAGCTTCGAGGCCGCTACCCGTGTCTTGCCGCTGCCGGTGTTGACGATCTGGCCCGCGTCATTGGTGAGCGTGCTGGCAGATGAAACGTCCAAGGCTGTGCCGCCTTGCAGGACCCCGCTGGTGTTGTCCACGTTACCGCCAAGCGCGGCGCTCAGGTCCTCGTCGGCCAGGATCGTTCCCAGCCGGTTCGATAGCGTCCCGCCGGCGAACTGAACCGACTTGCCCGAGAGGATGCCGCCGTCGTTACGCCATGTGACCTGGCTGCCATCAACCGTCAGGCGCTGTCCGGCATAGATTTGCCCGCCGGAATTGTCCGCCGACTGGGTGAGGTGCAGCCCCAGGTTGGTGCCGGCGATCAGTTGAGCGTCGCCGGTGTTGACCAATTGGTCGGCGGTGACCGTTGCAGCGCCATTGCCGCCGATCACGCCTTTGCTGGTGTTCTCGATGCGCTGGGCGCGGATTGCCGCGAGCCCAGCCCCCGCGTTTGTCACGCGGCCCCCGGCATTGGCAAGCAGTCCTTCGGCAGACAGCGACAGGTCGCCCGCATCGGTCAGCACCTGACCACCGGTATTGTCGACGTTGCCGCGGATCGTCAGGGCAGATCCGTTCTGCGCATAGAGCGTGCCGACGCGGTTGGACAGTTGCTGTGCATAGCCATCGATGCGTGCGGCGCTCACCTTGGCGCCGTCGCTGCGCAGAAGGCCGGCGGCATTGGCTGCGAGCGCTTGACCCGCCGTCACGGTGGCGTTGGCCAGATCCAGCGCGCCGGATTGGGCGGCAAGCGCAATGGCGCCGGCAGCGCGCGTCTGACTGCCCGCGAGGCTGACGTTGGCGCCGGTGACTGTCATGTTGCTGCCGGCGAGGTTCTGGCCGGTCGCCACCACGCCCTGGGTGCCAGTGAGGGTCAGGTTGCCGGCCTGGGTCATGTTGCCGTTGGCGTCGATGCCGGCAGCCACGGTGCCGCTGGACTGTACCGACTGGCCCGCAACAGCCAAGTCCTGGCCGGCGATCAGGGCGCCCTTATTCTGGATATCGCCTGCGCTGGTGGCCGAGAGGCTGGCACCCGCAGCCGCGGAGCCGCTGTTGTCGATGCCTTGCGCGCCATGGATCGCGAGCGCGCCAGCCGACGACGTGGTGCCAGACAGCGACACCCGGCCGGCGCTGTCGATGGTAAAGTCGCCCGCCTGGGCAGCGAGCGTGCCGGCGCTGCGCACGCCGACACCAGCCTCGGTGCCCATCAACCTGATGCGATTCGCATACATGCCGGCGAGATTCGCCACATCGATGCCGACTGTCGGGGCCGAGTCGTCTCCCTGGATCACCCGCACGCCGAGATTGGCGTAGTCCACCTGGTTGGCGCCGGTGATCACGTTGGCGGTGTTGGCCCATAGCGTGCCGTTGACCGCGACAGACCGGGCGATCAGGTCCACCTGATCGAGGCTGGTGCCGTTGAAGCCGGCGCCCTCGACCTGGACGCCGCCACGCGTCACGCGGAAGGCGGCAAGACTCCCGTCGCCGCCGAACACAGGGGCACCCGTGGTCAGGGTGGCCCGACCGGCATTCAGGAATCCGCCGCCGTTGATCGAGATGCCATTACCATTCGAGATGATTACGTCGGCCCTTTGGCCTGCCACCTCGATATATCCATTCAATTGCGATGGGTTGGCACCCGTCACTTCGTTCAAGATCACCCGCGCCGGGCCGCTCCCACCAAGGTTCGCGTTGCCGGGTACAAAGCCGCCCAACTGCGTCCGAGTGATGACCGTGGCGTTATTGAGGATCGCACCGCGCCCATCGACCGAGAATTGCTGGTACTGGTTGTGAGATACGCCAGCAGCCGATGGCGCAGTGATCCCTACCAGTGGCGTGCCGTTGGGCGCCGACGTGACGTTCGGGCCGTGCCCGGCGCGCGGATCGGACACGATCTGCGCAGCGCCTACGTGGACGTACCCCAGCGAGAGCAGTATCGCCCAGGCCAACGGACGGAGCGTCGCACAGACCGCGCCACGCTCACCCACGGTGCCCACTACGCCCTCCCATGAAGCGGTCTTTTGCGCGCCGTTGGCGCACTCGGGCACCGCCATCGACATGCCGCGTTTCTTGTTGAAGACCAGACGATATTGGCTCTTGTTCATGTCGTTCGCAAACCAGGAGACGGGCGTGGGCAATCAGCAGCCATGGAGGCTTCTGTATATCGCTTCCGTACGGTCGACAAATGGATCGAGGCCGAACGAAAGCTCACTACGCCGCCGCGCCGCGGCGGACATATAAACCAGGTACTCACGATTGCGCAGGATCTCTTGCAGGCGACTGGCAATTTGCGAGGGCGAGTGAGGCTCGACAATCCAGCCGTCCACGTGATCCGCCACGTTCTCTGGCAACCCGGCGAAGTTCGTGACGATGACGGGCTTTCCCATTGCCATCATTTCCCGGCAGGCAAATGAGATTGTTTCCACTGCATGCGAGAGAACGACGCCTACATCCAGCGCAGCAATTGCAGGCCGAACGTCTCTCACCACGCCGAGGGCCGTGATGGAAGCCTCCATCTCCAGCTTGCGAATCCGGGCCAGCTTCGGTGGATCTGGCAGTTCACCGGCTACCAGAATATGGATGGCCGCGCGCTCGTGTGCCGGCAAGCTCGCCACCGCCTCGACAAGGTCCATCGTGCCCTTCCAACCGGTGAAGCCATTCACGGTGCCGACGATGAGCTTTTCGCAATTGGATTCGCCTGCCAACTCGCGGCGGACTTGCTGTGCTGCCGCCTTTCCGTAGGGCAAGAAATGAGAAACGTCCACGCCGTTGTGAACGGTCGAGACGCCGCATGCGCGATAGGGCGTCGCCGACATGATTCTTGCCGTGTCATGGCTGACGGCAATGACGTGATCCGTCGCGACATTTGCACGCAGGAAGCTTGACAATCCGTGTCCAACCGCGGTGGATGCGTGGCGCGTATACACCACCTTGGGCTTCGGCCCCGAAAGCCCTGCCATGGCATACATCAGCAATCTGTGGTCTGGCGAGCCATTGACATGGATGACGTCAAAGCGCTCTCTGCGGAGAAGATTGCGTAGCGTCTTGCGAATCCGCAGTATGGGCAGCAGGTGCTTGGGCTTGCTCGGAAAATCCATGGCAACCACCTCCACCCCTGGAATCTCCCGAGCTTGCGCGTAGAGATCGCTGGTAGCGGGGCACGCTACGAAGACTTGATGGCGACTAGAGAACGCCTTCGCCAGTTCCCGGATGTAGGTGGTATGGCCGCCGGCCCAGCCCACATGAGCATTGGTAAACAGGAGCTTCATTGGTGTTTTCAGTATTGAAGAGTCAGCGTGAATCCGCCTGCCGGCGAGCGCGTGGGAAAGCTGGCGGGCTTCACCAGCCCCCAACCAAGGAAAGCGTCGTAGAACAGCCCCTTCAGGGGGCTGCCGCGTAGACCAACCGCCGTGCCTACCAGCATGCGGCCAGCGAGATAGTCAGCGCTGCGCCCACCAATGGTGCCGGCGTCGAGCCCGAGGTAGATGCTCTGACCGGTCGCGCCGAGCGGGATCTCCACATCGTTGCGCCAGTAGGCACCGCGCTCGGCAGCGAGCGTCACGTCGCCATCGAAGCCGCGCACGGTCCAACGGTTGCCGATGGAAACGAACTCGCTGGCGAACAGTGCCTGCCGGGTGTACTGTCCGTGCACCGTGGTGATGTAGCGCAACGGCACGCGGCTTCCATCGCCGCCGGCAGGCACCGAGAAGGGCACCATCAAGGTGGCGTCCAGCGTGGCCAGGTGATAGAGGAACTTGCTACGCTGGCCAGGCGAATTCGGTTCGATCGTGCGAATCTCGGTCTGGCCATTCAGCCAGGGCACGCCGAAGCGGTAGGCCAGCGACAGATCAAGCTGCGACGCACCGAAGTAATGACGATGTAGCCAGCCGACTTCAGCAAAAGTCGTGCTGCGCTGCTGATTGAGGATCTCGGTGTCCTCGATAAATGCGCGGCTCCGCCGATGGCCAAGACGGAACTGCAGGGAGTTCTTCTGGAATTGGTCGCGTTGAAACAGGTACTGCGCCTTGAATTCGGTGGTCCTGGAATTGCCGCTGGACTCGAAGACCTGGTTCACGCCAGCGATACGCTGGAAGTAGTTGTAGCTACTACCCGTGGCGCCGAGCGTCCAATTACCCCAAGGCACGGAATACGAGGCATTGGCGCCGCGTGTGCCGCGCCCGCCCTGATTGACATTGGCGTCGTGGCCAACGCCAACGTTGAAGAGGTCGTTCAACCCAAGCGGGTTGTCGATGCCCAGCGACAAGTTGCCCTGCAGGCGGCCGGTGCCCGTGCTGCCGCTGTCATCGAGCGAGGCAACCAACTTCCAGGCCTTCGTACGCTTGACCGAAATAACGACATCGGATTCGCCGGGCACCTCGCCTGGGACGATCTGCATCTCGACATCCTGGCTGGGCACGCGCTTCATCTGCTCCAGCCCCTGTTCGAGTTCCCGGATATTGAGCAGGTCGCCGGGGCGGGATGGAAAAGCACTCTGCCACGTGCCGCGCAATGAATCGCCCGAAAATCGGATCTGGCGTATGACGCCTGGAATCAGCGATAACTGCAGCGTGCCGGATGACAGATTTTGCTCGGGCACGGCCACGCGCGTGGTGGTGTAGCCCCGGCCAAGAATCTGCGCGCCCAGGCGGCGAATAATCGTATTGACGCCTTCGCGGCCGAGGCACTGGCCTGCGAACTGATCCAGGAAGTCCCGTGCGAAGCGGAAGGTGTCCATCGGCAGCCGACTGGCCCCCAGGGCCCGGATTCGGGCCGGAAGCGCCTCGGGTACTGAGAGTTGCACGCGTGAGAGGGCAAAGCACGGGGCGTCGATGGGGAGCTGCGTCGATAGCGCTTCCCGCTCCGCAGCGGCGCCCTCCAGTAAGACCCTCGGTGCTCGCACCTGGCGCGCACGCTCACCAGCCTGTTCGATATTGCGCTCGCGCTGCAGTTGCTGATTCTGTTCCAGCCGCGAGCGGCGCAAGGTGTCCTCGACTTCAGGCCGCACCTGAGCATGCGCTGTCCCCGCCAGAGAGAGACTGGCAGCAACCGGTATCGCGCGGCGCAGGAATGGTGTAAAGCAATGACCCATGCTTTCAGATCGACTGTTGTTCTTGTTTGACGGATTTCCGGCATGCCGGCAGCCTCCCGCCTCGCGCCAGGTTTCGCGACAGATGTTGACCAAGGAGCACAAGCTGCCATCAACGTCCAAAGCGCAAAAAGGAGCCAGGCTGCCACGGGGAGCAGCAGCCTGGGCGCAAGTTGCCAGTAGCCGGGGTGACCAACTACCAGCAGGGGCTCAAGACGGCGAAGCGTGTCAATGAATGAGGAGACTATCCGTGTCGATTACGGCTGGATATAAGACGATTCCAAATCCGCCAGAGAATTTTTAATTTTCGGGATCGGGCATTGTCCAAGCGACACAAGAGCCTGAAGGCGCCTTTGCGGTGCCCCAGTCACCGAAGGACCGCGCCGCCGCGCCGATGCAGAAGCTCGGCATGTTTCCATAGTGGAAGCCATGGAAATGATCGGGCGAAAACTGGACGATCAGAGTGTAGGGAGGGGGAGGGGGGTAAGGAAGCAGGTTGTCGCCGGCGTTCACCTGATGAACACGGCGGCCCCCGGTGTCACGTCGGGGAGCTTCATGCTGCCATCGAGCCGGTAGCTGACAGCACCGACCGGCCGATCGTCTACTCCGATTGCGGCGCCCATTATTGCTGGTCCGTCGGCTCTCACGGATACGCGACGTGAACTTGATCCGCTCGATGTCGCGCCAAGGACGCTTGCCAGATAATGCGGCCTCCGGCCGCTGTGGAAAGCCGTTCTAACGCGAGGTGAAGAAATGAAGCTTGGCTATGTCATTGTCTATACGAACGATGTGCTTCAAACGGTGGCGTTCTACGAGCAGGCATTCGGCCTGACACGTCGTTTCGTGCACGAAAGCAATCAGTACGCCGAAATGGAAACGGGAGACACGACGCTCGCGTTCGTCTGCGACGAGCTCGCGGCCACGAGTCTTCCGCTTCAGTACCGGAAGAACCAACCCACCGAGATGCCTGCCGGTATCGAGGTCGTACTGGTCAGCCCCGAGATCGAGGCGGCCTACGCGCAAGCAGTCGCAAACGGTGCAACGCCGGTCAAGGCCCCAATAGAAAAGCCTTGGGGGCAATGGGTGGGTTATGTGCTCGACAACAATGGCGTGCTGGTCGAGCTTGCAACGCCACTCCAGTGATCGGCGCCCCGGGGATTGTATGAGGGTGTATGAGGGCGGTGGGTAACGTCTTCGCGAGGGCTGGGAAAGGCACGGCTCAGTGAGGCGATGGGCTTTGCCCGGTAGCCTCAGCGCACCACCGAAGCCAGCGCCGGCACCAGCAGGCTCGCCCCAATCCCCATCAACACCCCGAACGCGATCCGCCGCGTCGTGTTTGCCCGGAACGGCGGCGGATAGCGCCGCCCGATCAGCGTCGCGAGCACGACCACGGGCACCGCAATCGCCGCCTGCAGGCAGATCGCAGCGTCGATCCGCCCCTGCCACGCCGCGAACAGCGTGCGCACGCTCGACGTCACCGTAAACACCAGAATCAGCGCGCAGCGGATTTCCACCGCCTTCATCGGCTGCCGGTAGAACTGGAAGATCAGCGGCGGCCCTGACACGCCGAACATCCCGCTCAGCAGCCCGCCGAACACCCCGCTCAGGAAGAAGCTGCGGTCGCCCGAACGTTGCGACAGCGGCGCCGGCTTCAACATGGCACTCAGCCCGCCATAGAGAATCACCGCGCCTAGCATCAACTGCAGCACAGTTGCCGCGCTCGCACTCAGCCAGTCGAGCAGCAGTACGCCCACGACGACCGAAGGCAGGATGCCGACCGTCGCCGCCAGCACCGCGCGATAGTCGATGTGATGGAGCTTGCCGGGCAGCGCGCAGGCGCTGTTGGCGAGCGTGACGAGACTGACCACTGCCGCTACCGTCGTCACGGGCGCGAGGCCGAGGCCGCTGGTGGCGCCCATCACGATCATGCCGAGCCCGAAGCCCGTCACGGTCTGGAAATAGGTGCCGGCGCCGATCACGGCCTGCAGGCCGAGCAGGGGCAGCAGGGTCTCGAAGGTCATGGCAGGGCGGCCTCGGCTTGCGGCGACTCGGTGGTGGCGGCCTGGGCCTGCACCACGGTGACGGCGATGACGTGGAACACGTCGTCGGCGCTGCAGCCGCGCGAGAGGTCGTTGGCGGGCTTCTTCAGGCCCTGCAGCATCGGGCCGATGGCCTTGGCGCCGCCGAGGCGTTCGGCGAGCTTGTAGCCGATATTGCCGGCTTCGAGGCTCGGGAACACGAGGACGTTGGCGCGGCCGGCGGTCTGCGAGCCGGGCACCTTGCGTTCGGCGATCTCGGCGACGATGGCGGCGTCGAGCTGCACGTCGCCGTCGATGGCGAGGTCCGGGCGGGCGGCGCGTACCTTTGCCGTGGCGGTCACGACCTTGTCGACCTGAGCATGGTGGGCGCTGCCATTGGTGGAGAACGACAGCATCGCCACGCGCGGCTCTTCCATCAGCAGGGCGCGGGCGCTGTCGGCGGCGGCCTGGGCGATGCCGGCGAGGGCGTCGGCGTCGGGATCGACCACGAGTGCGCAGTCGGAAAAGATCATGCCGCCCTTCAGGCTGTGGAAGGGCTCGCACAGCATCATCAGGAAGAAGCTCGACACCTGCCGGAACGCCGGCGCCACGCCCACGATCTGGATGGCGTGCCGCACCACGTCGGCGGTGGTATGCACGGCGCCGGACACCGCGCCGTCGGCATGGCCGAGCCGCACCATCAGGTTGGCGAAGCACAGCGGCTTCAGCACTTCGTTGCGCGCCTCGTCGAGCGTCATGCCCTTCTTGCTGCGCAGCGCATAGAGTTGCTGGGCGAAGGAGGGCGTCAGGGCCGACGTTTCGGGATCGACCATGGTCATGCCGGCCACGTCGACGCCATGCGCGGTGGCGGCGTCGGCGATGCGGCGCGGGCTGCCGACGAGCACGATGCGGGCGATGCGCTCGCGCGTGGCGCGGGCGGCGGCCTGCAGGATGCGCGGATCTTCGGCTTCACAAAGCACGATGCGCCGGGGGTTGGCCCGGGCGCGGTCGATGATGCGGTAGATGGGTTTCATGGCGGATGGCCTTGCTGGAGGGACGCTCCCCTCTCCCGCAGGCGGGAGAGGGGTCGGGGGAGAGGGTTGGGGGCACCTTGTTGCGTGGTGCCTTGCCATACCGCCCCTCTCCCCAACCCTCTCCCCGTGAGGGGAGAGGGAGGACACCGTCGGTGACTCAGACGTAGTCCTTGTACTTGTCCAGCATCCGCACCGGCTTGGCCAGCGCATCGCGGCGGAACGGGTCGCCCAGTTCGCGGGTGCACATGATCTCGATGATGGTGGTCTTGCCGTGGTTCATCTGCAGGTCGATGGCGCGCTTCAGGGCCGGGCCGACGTCCTCCAGGCGATCCACCACGATGCCCTCGGCGCCCATCGCCCTGGCGATCTCGGCGAAGCTCTGGTTGTCCAGCTCGCCCGCGACGAAGCGGCGGTTGTAGAAGTCCACCTGGTTCTTCTTCTCCGCGCCCCACTGGCGGTTGTGGAACACCACCGCCGTCACCGGGATGTTGTGGCGCACGCAGGTCATCGTCTCCATCAGGCTCATGCCCCACGCACCGTCACCGGCATACGACACGGCCGGGCGATGCGGCGCGGCGACCTTGGCGCCGATGATGGTCGGGAAGGCGTAGCCGCAGTTGCCCCAGCTCATCGCCGCGAAGAAGCTGCGCGGCTTGTCGAAGCGCAGGTAGCTGTTGGCGACCGAGTTGATGTTGCCGATGTCGGTGGAGACCATCACGTCTTCCGGCATGGCCTTTTCCAGCTCGCGCAGCACCTGGCGCGGGTGGAGGTAGTGGCCACCGGTCGGCGTGCGCTCCTGCTTCTGCTCCTCGATCATGTCGAGGCTGTACGGGTCGCGCTCGTGGGTCCACTCGTCGAGTTCCTTCTCCCACGCGGCCTTCTCGGCGGCGATTTCCGTGGCGCGGCCGTCGCGGGTAGCGTCGCATTCGAGCGTGCGGCCGGCCAGGCGCTGGGTCAGGGCGATGGCTGCGGCCTTGGCGTCGCCGCAGATGCCGACCGAGATCTTCTTCACCAGGCCGAGCATCTTGTGGTCGGCGTCGATCTGGATGATCTTGGCGTTCTTCGGCCAGTAGTCCATGCCGTGCTGCGGCAGCGTGCCGAACGGCCCGAGGCGCGAGCCCAGCGCGATCACCACGTCGGCGCGCGAGATCAGCTTCATGGCCGCCTTCGAACCCTGGTAGCCCAGCGGACCGCACCACAGCGGGTGGCTGGCGGGGAAGGAGTCGTTGTGCAGGTAGCTGTTGACCACCGGCGCGCCCAGGCGCTCGGCCAGGGCCTTGCATTCCTCGATGGCGTCGGCCATCACCACGCCGCCGCCCGAGATGATGACCGGGAACTTGGCCTTGGCCAGCAGTTCGGCAGCCTCGTTCAGGCTCTGCTCGCCGCCGGGGCCACGATCCAGGCGTTGCGGTTGCGGGATCTCGACCTTGACCTGGCCGTAGAAGTAGTCACGCGGGATGTTCAGTTGCGTCGGGCCCATCTCGGCCAGCGCGCGGTCGAAGCAACGGCCGGTGAATTCGGCCATGCGCGCGGGGTGCGTCACGTGGCCCTGGTACTTGGTGAACTCCTGGAACATCGGCAGCTGCTTGGCTTCCTGGAAGCCGCCCAGGCCGATGCCCATGGTGCCGGCCTCGGGGGTGACGATGACCACCGGGCTGTGCGCCCAGTAGGCGGCGGCGATCGAGGTCACGCAGTTGGAGATGCCGGGGCCGTTCTGGCCGATCACCACGCCGTGGCGACCCGACACGCGGGCATAGCCGTCGGCCATGTGGCCGGCGCCCTGCTCGTGCACCACCGGGATCAGGCGGATGCCGGCCGGCGCGAAGATGTCCATCGCATCCATGAAGGCCGAGCCCATGATGCCGAACATGTCGGTCACGCCATTGGCGGCCAGCGTCTCGACGAAGGCCTCGGAAGGCGTCATGGTCTGCGGGCCGGCCGGCAAGGTGGTGGTGTCGGCGGCGCCGCCGGCAGCGGCAGTCTTGGAGGTGGTATCGAGGTCGCGCATGGCGTTGTCTCCTGTGACGTTATTAAGTGGAACAATTTGTTCCGGAAAATTTGTGTCACTGGAAATGTAGGATGAGACAGCGCCGAGGTCAACAAGAAGTTTCTAAAAACGAGATGTAAATAACAAAAAAACGAGATTACTTCGCCTTTAAGTGATTCAGGAGGCTTTTATTGCTGATGATGTGCGCGGAATCCACCACTGCGGCAGCAGCGCCGCGATCTCGGCTCGTGCGAAGCGGTCATCCATCAGATGCAGCACGCCCCGATCCTGCTCGGTACGGATTACACGCCCCGCCGCCTGGACCACCTTGCGCAGGCCCGGATACAGGTAGGTGTAGTCGTAGCCATTGCCGAACTCGGCCTCCATGCGCGCGCGCATCTGCTCGTTGACCGGATTCACCTGCGGCAGGCCGAGCGTGGCGACGAAGGCGCCGATCAGGCGGTCGCCCGGCAGGTCCACGCCCTCGGCAAAGACGCCGCCCAGCACCGCGAAGCCGATGCCGCGCCCGCCGGGGGCGAAGCGGCCGATGAAGTCGGCCTGGCCGGCTTCGTCGAGCCCGCGTGCCTGGGTCCACGCCGGAATGCCGGGGTGGGTGCGGGCGAACAGGTCGGCCGCCTGCTGCAGGTAGTCGTGGCTGCTGAAGAAGGCCAGGTAGTTGCCGGGGCGGGCGGCGAACTGGCCGGCCATGAGGGCGACGATGGCCGGCAGCGATTGCGCGCGCTGCGTGTAGCGGGTGGAGATGCGGCGCGCCACGTGCACGTCGAGCTGGGCGGCGTGGAAGGGCGAGGGGATGTCGAGCGTGACGGTGCTGGCGGGCAGGCCGAGGGTGTCGAGGTAGTAGCGCGCCGGGTCGAGCGTGGCCGAGAACAGCGCGGTGGCGTGCGCCGCGGCGAAGCGGGCGCGCAGGAAGGGCGCGGGGACGACGTTGCGCACGCACAGGCGCACGTCGCCCGCCTTGGCGCCGGGCGTGCGGGTCAGGTCGAACAGGGAGTGGGTGCCGAACTCGGCGGCGAGGCGGCTGAAATGCAGGGCGTCGAAGTAGAAGCGCTGCAGGTCGGCATCGTGGTCGGTCGGGTGGGCGGTGAGGTGCTCGAGGGTGGCGGCGCAGAACTCGTCCAGCGCGCGCACGAAGGCGGCGGGGATGCTGTCGAGGACGTGGTAGTCCGTGTCGGCTGCCTTCGCCAGCGAGGTCCATTGGCGGCGTAGCCGGTCGAGCGGGCGCGCCAGCAGGGGCGGGGCGATGCGGCGCAGCCCGCGCAGCGCGTAGGGGTCGAGCTCGGCCGAATACATGGCGCGGGCGCGTTCGACGAGGTTGTGGGCCTCGTCCACCAGCACGCCCACGCGCCATCCGTTGGCGACCGCGTAGGCGTGGAGCAGCGCGGAGCGGTCGAAGAAGTAGTTGTAGTCGGCCACCACCACATCGCTCCAGCGCGCCAGTTCCTGGCTGAGGTAGTAGGGGCAGATGCCGTGGGCCAGCGCGAGCGTCCGCACGGTGGCGCGGTCGCGCACGGGCTCGGCCAGGGCGGCCTCGCGCGCGGCGGGCAGGCGGTCGTAGAAGCCCCGGGCGAGCGGACAGGCGTCGCCGTGGCAGGCGGAGCCGGGGTGCTCGCAGGCCTTGTCGCGCGCCACCAGTTCGGCCACGCGCAGGGGCAGGGTGCCGGCGTGGCGGCGCAGCTTGCCGGCAGCCTCCAGCGCCACGGACCGGCCGGTGGAGCGGGCGGACAGGAAGAACACCTTGTCGATCTGCTGGCCCGGCATGGCCTTCAGCGCCGGGAACAGCGTGCCGACCGACTTGCCGATGCCGGTGGGCGCCTGGGCGAGCAGGCAGCGGCCCGAGGCATTGGCGCGGTAGACGCCTTCGGCCAGCGCGCGCTGGCCGGGGCGGAAGTCGGCATGCGGGAAGGTCAGCGCCGCCAGGGCGGCATCGCGGGCGGCGCGGTGGGCGAGTTCCTGCTCGGACCACTGCAGGAAGCGGTCGCACATCGACGCGAAGAAGGCGCGCAGCGTGTCGGCATCGAACTGCTGTATCTCGGACCGTTCGCGCTGGCTGACGATGTCGAAATAGACCACCGCAACCTCGATGGCCGCCAGGCCCCGCGCCTCGCACAGCAGCCAGCCGTATACCTTCGCCTGCGCCCAGTGCAGGGCGCGATGGTTGCCCGGCACCTCGCCATCTCCACGCACGGTCTTGATCTCTTCCAGCCGGTTGGCGGCCGGATCGTAGCCATCGGCGCGTCCACGGACGTGCAGGTTGCCGTAGTCGGCGGACAGCGGGATCTCGGTCTCGTAGCCGTCCGGGCGCCGGGCGGTCACCACGCCGTGGCCGGCGACGCCTTCCTGGCCGGTGGGTGACGGGACGAAGCGGAGATCGAGGTCGCCGGCCTTGGCGGTGAATTCGCAGAGGGCGCGGACGGCGACGGTGTAGCGCGTGGGAGACATGCTTTGGCGGGCTGGTGGACTGTATGAATATACAGTAACCAGCGCCGGCGCGAGGCATTGGCGGACGCCGCCGCCCCGCATGTTCCCACGCGGGGGCGGGTCAGGCCTTTACGACTTTACGACTACGGACGCGTCGCCGCGCCCTGCAGGATCTCCTGCGCCATGCTCACCGCCGCGCGTGCCGGCGCCTCGCCGGTCTGCTCGACCCGCTGCGCCAGCGTGAAGACGCGGTTGCGGATGTGCGACACCTCTTCGAGCAGCGCCGCTTCGTCGATCCCGCCCAGGTATTCCCGCGCGCAGCTGACGATGCCGCCGGCGTTGATCAGGAAATCGGGCGCGTAGAAGACGCCGCGCTGCTGCAGGGTATCGCCCTCGGCAAGCGAGGCAAGCTGGTTGTTGGCGCCGCCTGCGACGATGTGGAACCGGCAGGATCCGGCGACCGCCGGGGTAATGACCCCGCCAAGCGCGCAGGGTGCGAACACGTCGGCCTCGACAGCGGTGATGGCATCCGACGCGACCACGCGGGCGCCGAACTGCCGGTGCGCCCGCTCGGCGCGTGCGGCGTCGATATCGGCCACGACCAGGCTCGCACCGGCCTCGTGCAGGCGGCGGCACAGGTCCCAGCCCACCGAGCCGAGACCCTGCACGGCCACCGATACGCCGGCCAGCGACTTGCGGTCCAGCCGGTATTGCACGGCTGCCTCGACGCCGACAAATACGCCGTAGGCGGTGCGGGGCGAGGGGTTGCCGCCAAAGCCGCCCGCGCGCGGCATGCCGCTCACGAAGCGGGTCTCCGCCTGCACGGCGTGCATATCGTCTTCGGTGGTGCCGACGTCCTCGGCGGTGATGTAGTCGCCCTGCAGCGATTCCACCATGCGGCCAAAGGCGCGGAACAGCGCGTGGCGGTCGGTCTGCGCCGGGGTACGCAGGAGCACCGCCTTGCCGCCGCCGAAGGGCAGGCCGGCGAGGGCGTTCTTGTAGGCCATGCCTTGCGACAGGCGCAGCGCGTCGGCGAGCGCGTCGGGCTCGGTAGCGTAGGTCCAGTAGCGGCAGCCGCCAAAGGCCGGGCCGAGGCGGGTGCTGTAGATCGCGATGATGGCCTGCAGGCCGGACTGGGGATCGGTGGCGAGCGTCACGCGCTCGTGGGACGGGCCTTCGCCGGTGCCAAACAGGCGGGCGGCAGCCTCCGGGTGGATGCGGTCGTTCAAGGTCTTCTCCATGTCATGCGGAATGCAAAGCGGTGGCTCGGCGTTCCTGGCACACCGCTCCGGGTCGCGGGGCGGTGCGGCTTGGATGGCGGCATGGGCCGCCATCGCGTTGTCGCCGCGGGCAATTGTGTTGCGTCGCGGCCGCTTTTCCCGGCCGGGGGCGCGGGAGAAAGAGCGGGGATGTTACCTGTAATCGTTGCGCCGACGGGGTTGGGGTTTTCGATAGGGTGGCCCCGAGACCGGCGCTGTGATGTCTTCAGGCGCGGCGGTATTCCGTCCACGTCGCGGACGTTTGTGCGTAGCGGTCGCCGGGTGCTGTCGCCCGGCTTCTCAGGCAACAAAGGCGGAGCACGCCGCCCCGGGGCGTGAGCGTGCCGGACAGCGAGAGGGCCGCAGGTGTGCCGGGGCAGGCGGCGGTCAGTGACAGCGACTGCCCGGTGTCGCCGTCGCCGGTGAGGTCGGCGAAGCCTGTGATGGGGACGTCGGGGCCGTCGCCTGCCACGGTGCCACGCACGATGCCGAATCCCGCAGCGGGCGCGGCATCGACGTGCAGGGTCAGGACGGAGCCATCGGTGCCAAGCCAGCGGCCGCCCCATGCTTCCGTCGGCGCGGCAGGCCATTCCGGCAGGGCGACAGCAGCGGGACGCGCGGGCGTCCACCGCCGGTAGTGCAGCTTGTCGATATAACAGCCTGCCGGCATCAGGCCCGGAAAGTCGTCCGACGCCACCAGAAGGTGCGACAGCTCCAGGATTTCCTCGCCATCGATCAGGCTGAGTTGTCCGGACAGCCCTGACGCCCAGCGCCAACTGGGGTCCGGCGCGCCATCGTCCAGCGCGTGCCACGAGATAGCCAGCGCCACGGGCTGGCCGCCGGTGGCCGTGGCCGCGGCGCCGGCGGTGAAGCCGGCCACGGCATAGCGTCCGACCGAACCGGTGGACGACTCATAGGTTCCGCGCAGCGCCCCGGTCCCGACGCCTGGCTCGCGTGCCAGGGTCATCACAGAACCGTATTCGTTGCGCCACGTTCCGACAATCGACATCAGGAGGTCTCCTTGGGGCGGGCGCGGGGCTGTCCGTCGTGCTGGGCCTGTTGCGTCCGGGTTGCGAGCGAAGCAGGATAGGGCGGCTGGCACCGCCGGTGGGCACGCCGCACGGGTAGGCCGGAGGGCGATGCCAGCGGGCCTACCCGAACGGGTAGATTGGTCGGGGAAGATACGGAGGCGGCCGGCTGCCGGCGCATGCCAAGCTTCGTCTGCCGCCAACCCTCCCGGGCGGCGCAGGCCTCCTATACTGGGACCGCCCGAAGACTGCCGCTCGAGACGGCAGGGAAGGGCCAAGGGTTCCGCTTTCCCGTGTTTCCCGTGTTTCCCGTTTTCCCCGTGGCAGAACCATGATTTCCCCAGACGGCAACGCCAGCAGTACTTCCCACGCCTGGATGTGGTTCGGCAAGCTGGCGCCGCCCCATACCCAGCTCGAATTCGTGCAGCGCGAGGCCCTGCTCGACGAGTTGCAGGCGCACGCGGCGCGCCCGCTCACCCTGCTGGTGTCGGCGCCGGGCTTCGGCAAGACCACGCTGCTTGCCCAGTGGCGCGCGCGCCTGCTGCAGGCGCCGTGCGGCGAGCGGGTGGGATGGCTGTCGCTCGACGAGGCCGACGCGGAGGTGAACCGCTTCCTGACCTACCTCTTGCTCGCACTGGACGAGGCGGGCGTCGACATCGGCGGGCTGTCGCAGCTCGCGCGCACGCAGACGCTCGACGAGCGGCCCCAGCGCACCGTCGCCGCGCTGCTGCAGGCCCTCGCGCGCCAGGATCGCCACGTGACGCTGGTCCTCGACGACTACCACCGCGCGGCCTCGGCAGCCGTCGACGAGGTGGTGCTGGCGTTGCTGGAGCACGGCGGCCACTGGCTTCGCCTGCTGGTCTCGTCCCGCACGCGTCCGTCGTGGCCGTTGGCGGCACTGCGCGTGCGCGGGCTGGTACACGAGGTGGATGCCGCCAGCCTGCTGCTCTCGATGTCGGAGACCGCGCAGATATTCGGCCCGACCCTCGACGGCTCGGCGCTGGCCACGCTGCATGCCAAGACGGAGGGCTGGGCCGTCGCGCTGCAACTCGCGCGGCTGTGGCTGGCGCGTGGCAGCGGTTCCGCGTTCGGCCTGCCGTCCTTCTCGGGGCGGGTGTCGGAGATCGCGGAGTACCTGGCCGAGCAGATCCTCGACAACCTCCCGCCGGACTGCCGCGACTTCCTGCTCGACACGTCGCTGCTGGAACGCTTCAACGCCGACCTGGCCGACGTGGCGCGCGGCCGCAACGACAGCGCGGACATCCTGCGCAAGCTCGCGCAGTTCGAAGCCTTGCTGGTGCCGCTGGATGCCAACCGGAGCTGGTTCCGCTACCACCTGCTGCTGGCGGACTTCCTGCGCGCCCGCCTGCCTGCCGCGCGGGCCTGCGAGGTCCATCGGGCCGCCGCCGGGTGGCTGGCGCGGCATGACGACCTCGTGCAGGCCGTCGCCCACGCGCTGGCCGCGTCGGACGAGGACCTCGCGGTGCGGCTGGTGGTGGAGGCCGGCGGATGGGAACTGGTGCTGCGCAAGGGCATCCGCTACACGGAAAACCTGCTGGGCCAGTTCGACGACCTGGCCCGGCGCGGCCGGCCCGAGCTGACGCTGATGCACGCCTACCTGCAGGCCAAGCTCGGCAACGAGGCGCTGGCGATGGAGCTGCTGCGCCTCGCCCAGGTCGCCGTGCAGGGCAATGCCGGCCTGCAGCGCGACTACGACGTCATCGAGGCCATGGTGCACGTCTACTTCGACCGCTTCGAGCGCTATGACAGCTGGCCGGTCAGCGCCGCGGCCGCGCAGCAGCGCTTGGCCGACGATCCGCTGGCGCAGGCCATGCAGCTCTGCGCGGGCGCCGTCGGCTCGCTGGCGTGGGGGCGCATGGAGGATGTGGTCGGGGCGGCGCAGGCGGCGCGCGTGCAAATGCAGCTGGTGGCCAGTCCGCTCGGGGAGAACTACTGCCTGATGCACGAGGCGCTGGCCTTGGCGATGACCGGCCATCCCGCCCGTTCGCGCCAACTGGTGGACGAGGCCCTGCTGCTGGCGGAGGCCAACTTCGGCACGGACAGTTCGCTCAAGGGGATCGTCGGCTGCTTCAAGGCCCAGCACCTGTACTGGCAGGGCGAGTGGAAGCAGACGCGGCCCTGGATCCAGGACGGGCGCGAGACGCTGGACCAGACCGACGGGTGGCTCGACGTCTTCGCGTCGCACGCGGAAGTGGCGTGGCGCACGGCGCTGCGCCTCGATGGGCTGGAGGCGTCGCTGGCCGTGCTGGAGCATGCCGCGCAGACCGGACGCGAACGGCATCTGGAGAGACTGGTCAGGCTGGTGCAGGCCTGGCGGGTCGACCTGCTGGCGCAGTGCGGCTTCGCGGCGCAGGCCATGAAGGAGGCGCGTGCCGCGGGGCTGGATGCGGACGCGGCACCGCCTTCCATCCCCGGCCTGGACTGGCGGCGCCACGAGGCAGCCACGCTGGCGCTGGCGCGGGTGTCGCTGGCCACCGGGGCGTCGGCGGCTGCGCTGGGACGCCTGGAGGCCGGGGCCAGCCTGTTCCTGGGCGCGGGCCTGCTGCTGCCGGCGTGGCGCTTCCGGCTGCTGGGGCTGGTGGCGCGGCGCAAGGCGCAGGACGGCAGCGTGGACGCGGCGCTGGTGCAGTCCGCGCTGGCGCCGGTGGCGGCGTTCGGGCTGGCCGGGCTGCTGCTGGAAGCCGGTCCCGCCATCCTGCCTTTCCTGCAGGGCGCGGGCGACCAGCCGGGGGCGCAGCCCGGCCCCGGCTTCGGCAGCGTGGTATCGCAACTGCGGGGCTGGCAGGCGCATCCGGTGCGCCCGCGTGCGCAATTCAGCGCCAAGGAGATGCAGGTGCTGGTACTGCTCGGCAGCGGGCAGTCCAACAAGGCCATCGCGCGCAACCTCGACGTGTCGGAGAACACGATCAAGTTCCACCTGAAGCAGATCTTCCAGAAACTCGGCGTCGACAACCGCGCCGCAGCCATCAGCCAGGCCATGCAGCAGGGCCTGCTTTCTCCCTGAGTTTGTCCTGAGTTTGTCCTGAACTCGCCCTGAGTTTGCCCCGCGCCGGCGCGTGCCGTCTCGGGGCTTGCCCTCACCAACCTACCCCCCCGGGTAGTGGTGCGGGGCAATCCGGCAACTACCCACCTGCCGCCGCCATTGAGCGGCTTCCCGCTTGTTCCTAGAGTGCCTGTCAACCGGCCCGGCCTTTCTTTTTTCGGCCCCGGCCCCGGCCCCGAGAGGCAACCGGCGCGGCACTCCTGTCGCCCCAGCGCCGCCCCACTTCCGCTAGGAGAAGCAATTGAAGCAGCAGCCCAAGATCGTCCGCGTGGCGACCGACGTCGGCGGGACCTTCACGGATCTCGTCTATTTCGAATATGACCCCGCCACCGGCCGGCAGGCCATCCGCACGGCCAAGTCCGATACCACGCCGCCGAATTTCGAGCAGGGCATCCTCAACGTGCTGCGCAAGGCCGACGTGTCGCTCGAGACGGTCAGCTTCCTCGCCCACGGCACCACGGTCGTCATCAACGCCCTGACCGAGCGCCGCGGCGTGCGTACCGGGCTGATCACCACCGAAGGCTTTCGCGACGTGCTGGAAATCGGCCGCGCCAACCGCCCCGACTTCTTCAACCTGAGCTGGGCCAAGCCGGCGCCCTTCGTGCCGCGCTACCTGCGCCGTGAAGTGCCGGGCCGCCTGCACTTCGACGGCACGCAGCGCGAGCCGCTGGACCTGTCGGGCGTGGCCGCGATCGTCGACGACTTCCGCCGTGACGGGGTGGAGGCCGTCGCCATCTGCCTGATGCACGCGTACGCCAATCCCGAGCACGAGCGAGCCGTGCTCGCCGAGGTGCGGCGCCTGTGGCCGGAAGTCTCCGCGGTGGCCTCGCACCAGATCACGCGCGAATGGCGCGAGTACGAGCGCACCAGCACGGCGGTCCTGTCGGCCTATGTGCAGCCCATCGCCGCCCGCTACCTGAGCCGCCTGGAAGACGGGCTGCGTGCCAACGGCTACCGCGCGCCCCTGTACATCATGCAGTCGAACTGCGGGGTCGATACCGTGGCACGCGGCCGGGAGATTCCCATCACCATGGTCGAGTCCGGGCCCGCCAGCGGCTTCTGGGGCGCTGCCGAACTGGGCCGGCTGATCGGCGAGCCCAATGTGCTGGCGCTCGATATCGGCGGCACCACCGCCAAGTGCTCGCTGATCGAGAACGGCCACGTGGCCATCAGGACGGACTACTGGATCGAGCGCGACCGCACGCATGCCGGCTACCCCATCATGGTGCCGGTGGTGGACCTGGTGGAAATCGGCAACGGCGGCGGCTCCATCGCCTGGACCGACGCGTTCGACAAGCTGCACGTCGGCCCGCAGTCGGCCGGCGCGTCGCCCGGCCCCGCGGCCTATGGCAATGGCGGCACCAGCGTCACGACCACCGACGCCAATCTCGTGCTGGGCCGCATCAACAAGGACTACTTCTGCGGCGGCGAGATCCGGGCCGACATGGAGGCCGTGGACCGTGCCCTGCAGCCGCTGGTGGAGCGGCTGGGCATGTCGCGCGAGGAGGTGGCGCGCGGCGTCATCCGCATCGCCAACGACAACATGGTGAACGCGCTGAAGCTAGTCTCGCTCAACCGTGGCCACGATCCCCGCGAGTTCACGCTGGTGGCGTTCGGCGGCGGCGGTGCCATGCACGCGGTGGCGCTCGGGCAGGAGCTTGGCGTGCGCAAGGTGGTGATTCCGCGCGGCGCGTCGGTCTTCTCGGCGTGGGGCATGACCATGTCCGACCTGCGGCGCGACCTGTTCGCCAACCGCTTCTTCGAGGCCGGGCGCGAGGGGGCGACCACCGCCGCGCAGGCGCTGCTCGACGAACTGGCGCAGTCGGCGCTGGACCAGTACGGCCAGGAGGACATCGATCCGTCCCGCGTGCGACTGGCCCTGCACTGCAAGCTGCGTTACCAGAACCAGGAGCACGCCGTGGAAGTGCCGCTGCAGTCCGGCGAGCGCGTCGACACGCACTGGGCGGCCATCGCCGGGCGCTTCCACGCGCTCTACGAGCAGCAGTACACCTACCGGCTGGACGCGCCGCTGGAGATCGTCGGCTTCCACGTCGTCGCCGCCGCCGAGATCGGCAAGCTGGACCTGGAGGAGCTGCCCGTGACCGGCGCCACCGTCGAGGCAGCCATCAAGGGGTCGCGGCGCGTGGACTACGCGCTCGAGGGCACCCACGACGCAACCATCTACGACAACGCCAGGCTGGAGCCGGGCATGGCATTCGACGGCCCGGCCGTCATCGAGGACGCCGGCACCACCATCGTCGTCCACCCTGGCAACCGCGTCAGCGTCGACCGCCTGGGCAACATCCATATCACCATCTGAAGGCGAGGGAACCGTCATGAGCCGTACCGATATCTTCACGCTGGAGATCATCCAGAACTCGCTCCAGGCCATTGCCGACGAGATGTTCGCCGCCATGCGCAAGACGGCGATGAGCCCGATCATCTACGAGGTGCTCGACATGGGCACCGGCATCACCGATGCGCAGGGGCAGATCGCCAGTTCCGGCTCCGGCATCCCGGCCTTCGTCGGCGTGCTGGACAAGGCCGTGCGCTGCATCCTGGCGCAGCACGCGCAACCCGGCGAGATCGAGCCGGGCGACATCTTCATCACCAACGACCCGCACAACGGCGGCGTGACCCACCTGAACGACGTAGTGCTCGCCATGCCGGTATTCGCAGGCGACCGGCTGGTGGCCTGGACGGCAAACATCGCGCACTGGAACGACGTGGGCGGCATGGTGCCGGGCTCGCTCAGCACGGACGCCACCGACATCTTCCAGGAGGGCCTGCGGCTGACCGGCGTCAAGCTGATCTCGCGCGGCAAGCCGGTGCGCCCGGTCATGCAGATCCTGAGCGCCAACACGCGCATGCCTGACTTCATGGAGGGCGACCTGTGGGCCGGCATCGCCGCCGTGCGCAGCGGCGCCGGCCGGATCGTGGAACTCACCGGCAAGTACGGCGTGGACGCCTTCGTCGAGGCCATCGACAACTTCATGGACCACGGCGAACGCGTTTCCCTCAAGGCGCTCGCGGAGGCGCCGCGCGGACGCTTCACGATGGAGGAACTGCAGGACGACGGCCAGGTGTTCCGCGTCACGGTGGACCTGACCGGGACCGGGATGATCGTGGACCTGTGCGACAACCCCCTGCAGGCTGCGGGCCCGACCAACCTGAGCCGCGACGGCACGGTGGTGGCGGCGCAGATGGCCTTCAAGGCCGTCACCGCGCCGCAGGCCGCCACCAACGGCGGCACGTTCCGGCCGCTGACGGTGCTGACCCGCCCCGGCACGCTGTTCGACGCCCGCATGCCGGCCGCCGAAGGCTTCTACTTCGAGAACCTGATCCGCGTCTACGACCTGATCCTGCGCTGCCTGGCCAACCACCTGCCGGGCCGCCTGCCGGCCGGCAACTTCGCTTCGGTCTGCGCCACCATCATCGGCGGCGTGCATCCCGATACGGGCCGGGTCTTCACACTGGTCGAGCCGGAGATCGGCGGCTGGGGCGGCGAGGCGGGCCGCGACGGCAACAGCGCGATGTACTCGGGCCTGCACGGCGAGACCTACAACTGCCCGGCCGAGATCTGCGAGGCGCGCTACGGCCTGTATGTGGATTGCATGACGCTCAACGACGAGCCCGGCGGCCACGGCCAGTACCGGGGCGGACGCGGCATCCGCATCGACTACCGCGTGCGCGCCGACGACACGTTCCTGACCTGCGGCTATACGCGTTCGAAGGTCGCCCCGTGGGGGCTGGACGGCGGCAGCGACGGCACGCCCAACTACATCGAGGTGGAGCGGGCCGGCGGCGGCACCGAGCGTCACGCCATGGTCAGCGGCCTGATGCTGAAGGCGGGCGACGTGATCCGGGTGCGCACCGGCGCCGGCGGCGGCTTTGGCGATCCGGCGGCGCGCGCCCCCGAGGCGGTGCGCGAGGACGTGCGCAACGGCTACCTGACGCCGGCGCAGGCCAGCGAGATCTACGGCATGGCGGTCTGAGCCGCGCCGGATACGGGAGCTTCCATGTTCGACAAAGAAGACTACCGGGCCCGGCGGGCGGCCCTGCGCGCCAGCGTGGGATCCGGCCTGCTGCTGTTTCCCGGCAATGTGCCGAGCGCGATCAACTTCGCGCACAACCCCTATCCCTTCCGCCAGGATTCGTCGTTCACCTATTTCTTGGGGATCAGGCGGCCCAGTCTGGCGGCGTTGATCGATGCCGACACAGGCGCCGAGATCCTGTTCGGGGACGATGCCACGGCCGACGACGAGCTTTGGCTGGGCCCGCAGCCCCGGCTGCAGGCGCAGGCCGAGCAGGCCGGCATCGCCGCCGTCCGCCCGCTCGCTGCGCTGGAGGGCGTGCTGGCGGAGGCGCGCGGGCAGGGCAGGACCATCCACTACCTGCCTCCGTGCCAGGCCGGCGCCGTGCTGGCGCTGGCGCGCTGGCTCGACATGCCGGTGCAGGCCGTGCAGGGGGGCGCGTCGCAAATCCTGGTCCGTGCCGTGATCGCGCTGCGGGAGGTCAAGAGCGCCGCCGAGGTCGCCCAGGTCGAGGCGGCCGTGGGGATCACCCACGCGATGCATTGCGCGGCCATGCGGATGAGCCGGCCCGGGATCATGGAGCGCGAGGTGGTCGGCGAGATGCGGCGCATCCTGCAGAGCCACGACGTGCAGGAGGCCTACGCCCCGATCTTCACCCGCCGCAAGGAAGGGCTGCACGCGCAGGTCTACGACATGCGGCTGGAAGCCGGCGATCTCGTCATCAATGATGCCGGCGCCTGCAGCCCGCTGGACTATGCCAGCGACGTGACCCGCACGCTGCCGGTGGGCGGGCGCTTCAGCGCGCCGCAGCGCGAGCTGTACCAGTTGCTGCTCGACGCGCAACTGGCGGGCATCGGCGCCATCCGGCCGGGCGAGCGGTATCTCGATCTCCACCTGCGGGTCAGCACCGACATCGTGGCCGGCATGTGCGAGCTGGGCTTCTTCCGGGGCGACCCGGAGGAGATCGTGGCCGCAGGCGCGCACGCCATCTGCTTTCCGCACGGACTTGGGCATCAGCTCGGCCTGGACGTGCACGACATGGAAGCGCTGGGCGAGGACGAGGTCGGCTACGGGCAGGAGCTGTCGCGCAGCACGCAGTTCGGGCTGGCGAACCTGCGCCTGGGCAGGCGGCTGCGGCAGGGCATGGTGGTGACGATCGAGCCGGGCATCTACTTCATGCCGGGCCTGATCGACCGCTGGCGGGCCGAACAGCGGCATGCCGGGCATATCTGCTACGCGCGCTTCGACGCCTTCCGCGCGTTCGGCGGGATGCGCATCGAGGATGTGGTGCACGTCGGCGAGACGGGCGCGCGCGTGCTCGGCCCGCACATTCCGAAGACCGTGGACGAGGTCGAGGCGGCCATGTCCTGACCGGTGTCCCGACCGCTGCGGCGTCCGCCGCAGCCGCGTCATCCGCAGTATCCGCGGCGCCACCGCCGCGGCTCATTCCACAAGATCCACAGGACAAGAGAGAGAAATGGTGAAGGAAATTTTCGCGCCGCGCCTGCGCGCGCTGGCGGCGCTCGCCCTGTCGGCGGGCATCAGCGCCACCGCCCACGCCGACCAGTTCATCGGTTTCGCACAGCCGGGCGTGCCGGGTTCATGGGCCATCGAGTCCTTTCCCGTCATCAACTACAGCACGGGCGGCAACGTGCGGGCCGGTGCCAACACGGTCGTGGCGTACTTCTCCAAGACGGGATTCACCGGCACCACCCGCGACCAGATCGAGGTCTGGGCCGGCGCCATCCCGGGGTATGCCACGCCTGCGGGCGGCTCCGGCACGGGTGCCGGCATCGCGTCGCCCAACGTGGGCCTGGAGTACTACTACAACGTGGTCGAGCCCAAGAGCACGTATGGCTCGCCCGACTACCGCACGTTCTGGGTCAGCCCGACGCTGATGGTCGAGTTTCCCAACGGAAACAAGGACGTGTCCGGCTTCGGCGCGGGCGGCAACCGCTTTGCCTACAGCTTCAGCGTGGCCAACTACGTGCAGGTGGGCAAATGGGGCATGACGTTTACGCCGGTCGGCCTGTATTACACGGATCGCAGCCGCAACGGCACCGATCTCGGCAACGGCGAGATTCGCAACCTGCGCGGCGGCCTGAGCCTGTGGTTCGGCGACGTTGCCGCCGGCTACCTGGTCACGCCGTCGCTGTGGCTGGGCATCCACCACATCTACAGCATCTACAACCGCAGCGCCTCGGATTTCGCGGAGTCGCGCGAGGGCAAGATCGGCCCGTCGATGACCTACACGGGGTGGGCGAAGTACGGCGTCTATCTCTCGGCGAACCTCAACTTCGGCTACTACCACTCGGCAAACCTGCCGCACGCCAACTCACTGACCATGGCTCTGGTGAAGAGCTTCTGACGGAGGAAACGAAGCATGAATGCAACCCTGCCCCTGCAACCGCAGGATGTGCCGGTCACGGTGCGATGGCTGAATCCCGTTGGCTTTCCGGCCTTCGACCAGCCGATTGCCGACCTGCTGCGCGGCATCAGGCAGCCCGGCACGGAGGTCGAGGTGGTGTCGTTCGACATGACGCCGACGCCCACGCATCTCGAATATCGCGCCTACGAAGGGCTGATCCATGAGCGCACCGTGCGCGTGGCGCGCGACTGCGCCCTCGCCGGCACCGACGCGCTCGTGGTGGGCTGCTTCTACGACCCGGCGCTGGAAGCCGCCAGGGAGATTTCCGGGCAAACCGTCGTGGTCGGGCCGTGCCAGGCCAGCCTGCAGGTGGTGGCGAATCTGGCGAACCGCTTCTCGGTGATCGTCGGGCGCGCCAAGTGGATCGAGCAGATGACCGCGCGCGTGCGCGAATACGGCGCGATCGACCGGCTCGCCTCGATGCGCCCGCTCGGCATGGGCGTGGACGAGTTCCAGCGCGACCACGCCGTCACGCGCCGCCGCATCGTGGAGCAGGCCAGGCGTGCCGTGGAAGAAGACGGGGCGGAGGCCATCGTGCTCGGCTGCACCATCGAGTTCGGCTTCTTCGAGCAGGTACAGGCTGAGATCGGGGTGCCGGTGATCGACCCCGTCGTGGCCGCCTTCAAGATGGCGGAGTCCCTGGCCGGGATGAAGCGCCGCTTCGGCTGGGCGCCGAGCCGGGTCGGCAGCTGCGAGCCCCCGCCCGAGGCGGAGATCGAGGCATTCGGCCTGTTCCGCTCGCCCGCGCCCATTGCCAACGTCGTGCGGGCCTGAGCCCGGCGCAAGGAGACAACATACATGAGCCAGCTATCCACCAACATGGGAGGCGCGCTGCGAGAGCCCGCGCCAGCCCATCGCGCGCCCCCGGCGCCATCCGCGACGGAAAGCGTCGAGGTCGGCAAGATCTTCGAGCAGTTCCCGCTGACCCGCGAGCACCTGAAGAGCTGCCTCGCCCTGTTCGTCGTCTTCGCCATCGAGGCGTGGGAGATGATGATCATCGTCTATACGGCACCGCTCATCGGCAAGGACTTCGCGCTCGGCCCCGCGGCGCTCGGCAATCTCATCGGGGCGATCTTCGTCGGCATGCTGATCGGGTCGCTGTGGTGGGGCAAGCTGTCGGACCGGCTGGGGCGCAAGCGCTCCATCATGCTCAGCCTCGTGCTGTACGGCGTCATCTCGCTGGCCAGTGCGCTGGCCCCGGACTACGCCACGCTCTACGTGCTGCGGTTGCTTGCCGGCGTGGCGGCGGTCGGCATGATGGTGGTGACGTTTGCGCATTTCGAGGAACTCCTGCCGGTGAAGATGCGGGGGACCTGCACGGTCTACCTGGCGTCGGGGTGGCCGGTCGGAATGCTGCTCGCGCTGGGGGTGTCGGTCTGGCTGTTGCCGCTGGGATGGCGGGGAATCATCGCACTGAGTTCGCTGGCGAGCGTGTGGGCGCTGGTGATTGCCTGGTGGGTACAGGAGTCGCCCTACTGGCTGGCGGCCGTCGGTCGCGAGGACGAGGCGCGGGCAGTGATCGCGCGCCTGAGCCGGGGCGCCGTGCGCGTGCCGTCATCCACGCGCCTGCATGTGGAAAAGGGCGCGCGCGGCGGTACGCACCGGGAGCTGTTCTCCGGGCCGGCCCGACGCATCACGCTCCTGCAGATCGCCGTCAACTTCACCTTCTCATGGGGCTACTGGGGACTGCAGACCTGGTTGCCGGCGCTGTTGCAGCAGCGCGGCCTGAACCTGCCCCAGAGCTACGGCTTCATCGCGATCTCCGCGCTTTGCATGATGCCGGGGTACGTCGCGGCGTCATACCTGACCGGCAAGCTGGGGCGCAAGCGGGTGATCGTCGCGTTCGTCGGCATGGCGGTGATCGCCGGGTATCTCTTCGCCAACGCGCAGACCATGACGATGCTGTATGCCGGAAACTTTGCCCTGGCCTTCTTCAGCATGGGCGCCTGGGGGGTGTGGGACACCTGGATCGGCGAACTGTATCCGACCCGGCTGCGGACAATCGGCTATAGCTGGGCGGTGTTCGCGCAGCGCGTGGCCAACATCGCCGCGCCCAGCCTGATCGGCGTGCTGCTGGCCCGTGGCACGTCCTTCAATACGACGACATCCATGATCAACCTCTTCATGCTGGCGACGGTGCTGCTGGCGATGCTGATGCCGGAGACGGAGGGACAGCGTCTGCATTGAGACAGGGGCTAGGGGCAGGGCTGGCTGCGGGCGACGAAAGCCGCGGCGGCTGGCTCGACGCTCCTCGAATATGTTGTGGCCTGGTGACGACGGGTTCACATTCTTTTGCAAACGGATGGACTGTATGCATATACAGTACTGCCATCGCGCGGCAAGGGGGCGCGCAGTCAAACAGGAGAAATCGATGAGCAGGATTCACCCCCATGCCATTTGCGTAGTTGACCGGCTTGTGGCGGGTCCGCCGGATGCGAAGACGGGGTGGCTGTTGCACAACGGCCAGCTTATGACTAAACTAAGTGGACTTAGTCTACCTAGTCTCATCATGCGGACCGTCAATATCCACGAAGCCAAGACGCATCTTTCCCGGTTGGTCGACCAGGCCGCCGAAGGCGAGCCTTTCGTCATCGCCAAGGCCGGTAAGCCGTTGGTCAAGGTCATCCCGCTGGGCGCGCCGGAGCCCGGTCAGACGAAGCGGCTGGGCTTCCTCGCCGGGCAGATTCGGGTGCCGGACGATTTCGACCGGATGGGGAGCGACGAAATCGAACAGATGTTCGGAGGGCAGCCGTGAAATTCCTCGTCGACACACACCTGCTGCTGTGGGCGGCGGGTGAGCCGGGCAAGCTGCCCTTGCAGGCGAGAGAATTGATCGCGGACACTGACAACGTGCTGCTGTTCAGTGCCGCCAGCCTGTGGGAAGTCGCCATCAAGCGGGGGCTCGGGCGCGAGGACTTCCAGGTCGATCCGCGCCTGCTGCGGCGGGGCTTGCTGGACAACGGGTATGACGAGCTGCCGGTGCGCAGCGAGCACGCCGTGGCCATCGATTCGTTGCCGCCGATTCACAAGGACCCGTTCGACCGCCTGCTGGTGGCCCAGGCCACCGTGGAGGGAATTACGCTGCTGACGGCGGATGCGCTGATGGGGCGGTACCCGGGACCGTTGCGCGTCGTATAGGACCGCAGCAGTGGCCGAGCCGTGGAGTTGGTCTTTTCCGTCCGGGTTCAGCGCCCCTCCACCGCCGCCTTCCTCGCATAAAACCCCGCAACCTCCTCGATTTCCCGGTCCGTCATGGCCCGCGCCATGTTCCGCATCTGGCCTTCCCCGTCATTGGCCCGGGTTCCGTTGCGGAAGGCGCGAAGTTCGGTGGTGAGGTAGTCGTGCGGCATGCCTTCCAGCCAGGGCGCGCCGAATTTCTGGTCGACGCCGCCGTGGCAGGAAATGCAGGGCGCGATATTGCGCAGCGGATCGCCCACGCGGACCAGCGCGGGCAGGGACTCGTCATAGGTGGTGGGGGCCGTGCGCGCCTTGGGCAGCGAGGCGTAGTACGCGGCGAGGGCGGCGATGTCGCGCTCGGACAGGTTGCGCGCGATCGCTTCCATGATGGAGCTGCCGCGCTTGCCTGACTTGTAGTCTTCCAGCTGCTTGATGACGACTTCCGGATACTGGCCGGCGAGGTTGGGCGCGTTGGAGGCGGTCATGCCGCGCGCGCCGTGGCACATGGTGCAATTGTTCAGGGCCAGCGACGCGCCGCGGCCGATGACGTCGGTGGGGGCGGCGTGGGCCATGCTGCGGTCGAGCACGACGTTGGTGGCGATGTGGCCGGCCAGGGGTTTGTCGACGCCGCCCCAGCTCGTCGGGGCGCCGGCGGCGCGGCAGATGGCGTCCCAGACGCCGCGCGGGGTGAAGTCGCCCTGTACCGAGGGCAGCCAGACGAAGCCGACCAGCATCATCGCCACCGTCATGACGATCAGCACCAGTACGCTCTTGCCGCCGAGGGGTTTGGGTTGCGCGGACATTGCCGGGTCTCCTGTGGCGGCGGGTCAGCGGCTGCCGATCGGCACGATCGGTACCGAGGCGTTTTCCAGCACGGCAAGCTGGAAGATGGGGTAGCCGTAGTTGACCAGCGTCAGCGCGATCATCATCACTACCCACAGCGCGAAGCCGTTGAGTGCCGCCGGCGGGCGGGCCCCAGGGTCGATGGCCTCGCTGAAGGTATAGGGCGCCGGCGTGCCGGCGGGGCGGCTGTGGCCGGTGGCGAGGATGATGACGAAGAGGATGGCGGAGACGACGAGCCCGAGTCCGCCGAGGGTGGAAGCGGTCACGGTCCAGGCCTGCGGGTGCAGCGCCGGGTGGCTGTAGTCGTAGTAGGCCATGCGGCGCGGCATGCCGAGCAGGCCCACCCAGTGCCACGGCAGCGACAGCACCAGCATGCCGAGGAACCACAGCCAGAGCTGGAGCCGCATCAGCCCGGCCGGCAGCGGACCGCGGCCGGTCAGTTGCGGCCACAGGTCATAGGCGAGCGCCATGTACATGATGACGATGGCGCCGGCGAAGATCAGGTGGAAGTGCCCCGTCACCCATTGCGTGTTGTGGATGGTCTCGTTGAGCTGGTAGCTCATGTTGATGATGCCGCCCGCGCCGCCGAAGCCGAGCATGATGAAGGAGAAGGTCACCGCCAGCATCATGGGGTTGTGCCACGGCAGCGCCTTCACCCAGCCGAAGGCGCCGGTGCCGCCGCGCAGCCGGCCCGCGATCTCGAGCGAGGCGACGATGGTGAAGACGGTCAGCAGCGTCGGCACGGACACCATCCCCGTCATTGCCGCGTGGACGAACTTGAAGCCCGAGCCGACCTGCGGGTCGGCGAACAGGTGATGGATGCCGATCGGCATCGAGAAGACCAGGAAGAGCGCGAAGGCCACGCGGCCCATGGTGTCGCTGTAGAGCCGCCCGCCGATGGCGCGCGGCACGATGGTGTAGAAGGCGACGTAGGCGGGAATGAGCCAGAAATAGACGATGGCGTGCAGCGTCCAGGAGAAGAAGACCCGCGCCAGGCCGGCATTGATGGTGTCGGTCAGGCCTAGCGAGGCGGGCAGGATCAGCACCAGCACCTCGATGGCCGCGCCAAGCGAGGTCCAGGCCCACAGGTAGGCGCCGGCCACCGTGCCGTAGACCGCCAGGGGGATCGTTGCGCCGGGGTTCTCGCGCTTCCAGGCGGCCAGGTTGACCGACATCAGCGCTACCCAGACCCATGAGCCGACCACCACCAGTACCACGCCGAGGTAGTAGAACGGGCTGCCGATCATCGGCGGATAGAAGGTATAGAGGACGGACGCCTTGCCGAGCGCCATCGTCGCCGCCGCCAGTACCGTGCCGGCGATGACGAGCCAGAAGCCGGCCCATGCCCAGCGCAGGCCGGTCAGGGGGCGCTTCAGGCCGAGTTCGCAGACGGCGTAGCCGAAGCCCATGGCGACCAGCGTGGGCAGCACGTAGGCCATGACCGTGCCGTGCGCGGTGACCGAGCGGTAGTAGTGCTCGGGATTGTTGACCCAGGTGGAGAGCGGGCTGCGGATGAACATCTGCCACTCGCCGAGCAGGATGGCGCCGAGGAAGGCCACGAAGGCCACCCAGAAATGGGCGAGGACGAGCTTTCTAGCGAGGAACACAGGTCATCCTTTCCGCGTTGCGCACGCGGGCCATGAAGTCCTCGCGCGGGAGGACCTGCACCTTCGCCCACATCGCCTCGTGGCCGATGCCGCAGTACTCGTGGCACGGCATCAGCTGCTCGCCGGCCTGCGGGAAGGTCATGGTGAAGGTGGCCACGAAGCCGGGGACCAGCATGGTGTTGGCATTGGTGGTGCCGACGATGAAGCCGTGGATGGCGTCGGCGCTGGTGGCGCGGAACGTCACCGGCACGCCCTGCGGCACCACGATGCACTGCGGCGTGAAGGAGTACTGCTGTGCCACCACCCGCGCCGTGACCTTGCCGTCGGCGTCGACCGCCGTGCCGAGGTTGCCCTCGACGAATTCGCCCTGGAGGTGCAGCGTCCGGACGTTGATCGTTTCCACCCGCGAGGGCGGCATGGAGGCCCAGTGCACCCCGGCGAAGATCATCAGCAGGATGATGACGGCGATGATGATCCCGACCACCACGGCCCAGCGCCGCTCCGCCGCGACGGCGACGGCCTCGGCGTGGTGGCCGTCCGGGCTGGCCGGCGTCGATGGCGTGGCGTTCACTGGATCATCCCCCGCGGCGCGTAGACGAAGGCGTAGAACACAAGGTAGATCAGCACGACGATGGCCGTCGCCACCCCGGCCACGGCAAAGGTGCCGGACGGACCGGCGCTGACCACGCGGTGCACGTCGGCATCGGCCGGCGGCGGTTCGTTGTGATCCATCGGATCTGGCATGGCGGCTACTCCGGCAGCAGCTTGCGCAATTCGTTGACCTGCGGCGGCGCCACCGGCGTGCCGGTGTTGCCCCAGGCTACGCGGATGTAGGTCAGCACCGCGGCGGCCTGGTCGTCGTTCAGGATGTGCGAGAAGGGCGGCATGCCATGCGGGCGCGGGTTCTTCTGCGTGCCCGGCGCGTAGCCGCCGTTGAGCACCATGCGGATCGAGTTGACCGGCGACGTCATGGTGATCGACTGGTTCCCCGCCAGCGGCGGGTATGACGGCGGGTGGCCCTTGCCGTCCTCGGCATGGCACATCGCGCATTGCTGCTGGTAGATCTGGCGTCCGCTCTCCATCACGGCCGGCTGCACCAGCCGCTCCTGGCTCGGCGGCTGGGGCTCGGTATCGCGTTGCGGCAGCGCCTTCAGGTAGACGGCCATCGACTGCACGTCCTCGTCGCTCATGTACTGCAGGCTGTTGTAGACCACCTCCGCCATCGGCCCGTAAACCGTGGCGCGGTGCGAGACGCCCACCTGCAGCAGGTCGACGATGTCCTGGATCGGCCAGTTGCCCAGCCCCGCTTCACGGTTCGACGTGAGCGACGGCGCGTACCAGTTCTGGTTGGGGATCATGCCGCCCTCGAACTCCTTCGACTCGCTGGAACCGCCCAGCGCGTTGATGGCCGTGTGGCACATCGCGCAGTGGCCGAGCCCCTGGACCAGATAGGCGCCACGGTTCCATTGCACCGACTGGGCCGGGTCGGGCTGGAACTCGCCCTCCTTGAAATAGAGCGTGCGCCAGCCGATCAGCAGTTCGCGCTTGTTGAACGGGAAGCGCAGGTCGTGCGGGCGGTTCTGGCGCTTCACCGGCGCCACGGACATGAGGTAGGCGTAGATCGCGTCCGAGTCCTCGCGCGTTACCTTGGTGTACGAGGCGAACGGCATGGCCGGGTAGAGCAGGGTGCCGTCGCGCGACACGCCGGTGTGCATCATCCGGTAGAAGTCGTCGGCGGTCCATTGGCCGATGCCAGTCTCGTCGTCGGGTGTGATGTTGGGGACGTAGAGGTTGCCGAAGGGCGTCGGCATGGCGCGGCCGCCCGCGAACGCCGGGTTGTTGGGCTCGGTGTGGCAGGCCACGCAGTCGCCGGCGCGGGCCAGGTACTCGCCCCGGGCAATGATGCGGCTTTCCGGGCTGAGGGCCGCTGCCGGGCCGGTGCCGCCGGCCCCCACGCTGCTCGCGGCGGTGACCGGTGCCGGCGCCTCGGCCGGTCCGCGATGCATCAGCCGCAGCGCGAGCACGACCAGTGCCGCCACGACCACGATGCCGATGATGAGGTTGGGCAGCCCGCGCGCTTTCATGGCTTCCTCCGCATCACCGCTGGCTGCCGCACGCCAGCGGCATGCGCACGAGGTTGGACGATTCCGGCGACGGGTTCTTCGGCGGCAACTGCTGCGACAGCCATGCCGCCACCGCCGAGATATCGGCATCCGACAGCCGCGAGGCGATGCGCTTCATGCAGTCCGGCTCCGCCGCGTGCCGCTCGCCTACCTTCCAGCGCGTGAGCTGGCCGACGATGTAGCCATGGCGCAGTCCCACCAGCCCGGGAATACCCGGCTCCATGCCGGTGAGTCCGGCGCCGTGGCAGGCCGCGCAAGCAGGGATGCCCAGTTTGCCGTCGCCGCCCGTCACCAGCGCCTGGCCGCGCGCGACCGCAGCCGGATCGGCCTGGCTCGGCTCGGCAGGCGCGAAGGGCGGGCGCAACTGGGCGAAGTACTCCGCGATTTCCTTCAGGTAGGGGTCGGGGAGATAGGCGACGAGGTAGTTCATCGGCGCGTAGCGCCGGGTCCCGTCGCGGAACGCCACCAGCTGGTTATAGAGATAGCCGGCGGGTTTGCCGGCGATGCGCGGGTAGGCGCCGTTACTGGTGCCCTGGCCGCTCTGGCCATGGCAGGTGACGCAGCCTTGCACACGCGCTTCCATCGAATCCACCTGCTTGAACGCGGGTACTGCGTCCGACTGTGCCAGGGCGGCCAGCGGACAGGCGAGCAGCAGCGCGGTCAACAGGGACATCCATGTGTGGGGGCGCATGGTCGGTGTGCTGTCGGGGATGCGTACAGCCTATGCGCTGGGCGTGGCTTGTCAAAATGGAATTTTGGAAGCCGTATTGAATAATCTTGAAAATGCTATTAACGGCCAGTTGAATTCACCCACCAATCTCACCGGCTTCGCCGGGCATGGCGATAGCGACGAGGGTATGTGATGGAAGCGATACGCGGGGCCGGGGTGCCGACGATTCGCGCGACATCAAGGAAAAACGGCGCCTCAAGGGCGCCGTTCTCACGATTGCAGGGTAGTCGTCAGGCAACCGATACCGACTTGACCTCCATATACTCCGTCAGCCCATGCGCGCCGTTCTCGCGGCCATTGCCCGATGCCTTGTATCCGCCGAACGGCAGCGAGAAGTCCGGCGCGGCGCCGTTGATGCGCACCGTGCCTGCGCGCAGGCGGCCGGCTACGCGGCGGGCGCGCTCCGGGTTGCCCGAGGCGAGGTAGGCGGCCAGGCCGTAGTTGGTGTCGTTGGCGATGGCGATGCCTTCTTCCTCGTCGTCATACGGGATCATGACCAGCACCGGCCCGAAGATTTCCTCGCGGGCGATGGTCATGTCGTTGTTCACGTCGGCAAAGACCGTGGGACGGGTGTAGAAGCCTTTGTCCAGCCCATCCGGACGCCCGGGGCCGCCGGCGATGACGCGCGCGCCTTCCTCGATGCCGATGCCGATCATGCGCTGCACCTTCTCGTACTGCGCGCGGTTCGAGATCGGGCCCAGCCGGGTAGCCGGGTCGGCCGGATCGCCGACGGTCAGCGCGTTGGCGACGGTCGAGGCCACGGTCACGGCTTCCTCGTAGCGGGCGCGCGGCACCAGCATGCGGGTCGGGGCGATACAGGTCTGGCCGGAATTCATCATCACGGAAAGCACGCCCGTCTGCACGGCGGGGGCCAGGTCGGCGTCGTCCAGGATCAGCAGCGGCGACTTGCCGCCCAGTTCCTGGTGCACGCGCTTGACAGTGGGGGCGGCGCTGATGGCCACTTCCACGCCGGCGCGGGTCGAGCCGGTGATCGAGATCATGTCGACGTCGGGGTGCGATGACAGGCGTGCGCCCACGGTCTTGCCCTCGCCGTAGATCATATTGAACACGCCGGCCGGGGTGCCGGCCTCGTGCATGATCTCGGCGAAGATGCGGGCGTCGAGCGGCGAGATTTCCGACGGCTTGAGCACCACCGTGCAGCCCGCGGCGATGGCCGAGCTGACCTTCACGTTGATCAGCGCCAGCGGCCAGTTCCATGCGGTCACAAGCGTGGCCACGCCGATCGGCTCGTGGCGGACGTAGTTCTTGCCGTGGACGGTCTCGAACGCGAAGGTCCGCAGGGCTTCCAGCGTTGCCTGCATGTAGGCCAGGCCGACCGGCGCCTGCACGGCATTGCAGACGCTGACCGGGGCACCCATTTCCGTGCGCACCGCCTCGCCGAGGTCGGCCAGGCGGGCCTTGTACAGGCCCATCACGCGCTCGAGCAGCGCGATGCGTTCCTCGCGGCTGCTCTGCGACCAGGCCGGAAACGCCGCGCGGGCGGCGGCGACGGCGCGGTCAGCGTCTTCGGCGGTGCCGAGCGACAGCTTGCCGACGACTTCCTCGGTGGCCGGGTTGACGATGTCCATCACGGTGGCGCCGGCGGCGGGCGCGACCCATTCACCGTTGATGTAGAAGCTGTCGAGCGTCTTCATATGCGTGCGGTTTCCTTGTTGTTTGTGATGTGTCGCGAAAGGTCTGGATCAGAACGGCTTGTCGCCGATGATGGTCGCGCGGTTCATGTGGCGCGGCGACGGGAAATAGTCCTGGATCGCGTAGTGCTGCGTGGCGCGGTTGTCCCACAGCGCGATGGTGTTCGGACGCCATTTCAGGCGCACCTGGTATTCCGGCGCGGCGGCCTGGCGAAACAGGTACTGCATCAGGTCCATCTCGGCCATGCGGCCGTCGGAGCCGATGCGATACGGGCGCACACGTGCGTAGTTGGCGAAGTGGGTCGTGAAGCCCTCGTTGACGAAGAGGATTTTCTCGCCGGTCTCCGGGTGCGTGCGAACCACCGGGTGGACCATGGGCGGGAACTTCTTGCGCATCTCGTCGTAGCGGTCCCCGGTGATGCCCTGGCCGAAAGTCGGCATGGCGTCATGCACCGCCTGGAGCTGGCCGATCACGTCCTTGATTTCCTGCGGCAGCGCCTCGTAGGCGGCCACCATGTTCACCCAGATCGTGTCGCCGCCCACGTCCGGGCAGGTCAGGCAGCGCAGCATCGAGCCCATCGAGGGGACTTCGCGCCACGAGACGTCGGAGTGGTAGAGGTTCTCGCGGCCTCGGGCCTGCCCGTCACGGCCGAACACGACCAGTTCGGGATGGTCCGGGTGGTGCGGGATCATCGGGTGGATCTCGAGCTCGCCGAAACGGCGGGCGGCGGCCACGTGCTGCGCGGGAGTGATGTCCTGGTCACGGAAGAACAGGACCTTGTACTTCAGCAGGGCGCTGCGCAGGGCGAGGTACGTCTTGTCGTCCAGCGGGCGGCCGAGGTCGACGCCTTCGATCTCCGCGCCGATGGTCGGCGTGCAGCGGACGACGGTGAAGGGCCACGCTTCGGTGGCTGCGGCGGCCTCGGTGGCGGGCTGGATGTCGGCGGTGTGTTCGGCTACGGCTTGCATGTCGTTGTCTCTCGTCTGTCTCTATTCAGGGGGCATTCGCATAGGGGACTGCAGCACCGGAGTTTGCACGACCTGTCATAACAGGTCAACCGGACGATACCCGCACTGTCATGATAGGTATAATTGCCTCCCGGCTTCGCCGACCCACCCGAAGAACGCCCCCACACCCCCCGATTAAGGTCTTTCCATGTCACGGTTCAAGGACATCGAAGCGGAGCTTCGCCAGCGCATCGTGCGCAACGAGTGGACGCCGGGCTACAAGCTGCCATCCGAAGCCGAACTGATGGCCGAATTCGACGTCAGCCGCATCACGGTGCGGCAGGCGCTTGCCGGCCTGCACACCACCGGGTTGATCGAGAAAGTGAACGGGAAGGGCAGCTTCGTCACCCGGCCGTCCGATACGCCTGACCTGGGGCCGCTGCGGGGGTTCTACGAGAGCAATCGCGCACGCGGCAAGCATGCACGCGGCAAGGTGGTGTCGCTGCGCACTGTGCGGGCCCCGGCCTTCGTCGCGCGTTCGCTGGGACTGGAGTCCGACGAGAAGGTGCTGGCGCTGACCACCGTGCGTTACGTCGACGAGGCGGCCATCGGCTACTTCGTCATCATGGGACGCGAGCCGATCATGCGGTCGGTTGCCGAGGCGGATCCCGAGACCAATGACGTGATGACGCTGCTGGAGACGCGCCTGGGGTATCGGCTGCAGGAGGTGGTGTCGGATGTATCGGCCGTCCCGGCGCCCGCCACCGTGGCCCGGCACCTTGGCATCGACGAGGGCGCGCCGTTGCTGCGTCTGCGCAGCACTCCCTACGACATCCAGGGCGAGCCGCTCTGCTGCGGCGAACTCTTCTTCCTCGGTGGTGACATGCCGGTCCGGTTCAGGACCGTCAGGCAGTCGCCGGTGATGGCCCGCCCGGAACAGTCGGGAACGTGACAGGGCCGGCGCGGCAAACGCCGGCCGGCCCCGCATACAGCTTGATACCGCGCTGGACCGCTCAGAGCGGCGTACGGTCCGTGTCGAGACAGCGCGCCGCGGCAGCCGGCAGGCCGGCCTGGCGAGCGCCGTCGGTGTACGGGTCGTACTTGCCCATCCTGGCGCCGTCGGTGAAGGGGTCGTACTTCGCGCTGCGGGCGCCATAGCCGTAGGTGTCGCCGTAGAGACGGCGGTCCTGTCCGGCCGAGGCCGGGCTGGCGGCGAAGATACCCGCAAGCACCGAGGCGGCGAGCAGGGCGGTGGCAATTTTCCTCATGGTGGTCTCCTTCCGGCCTTGGCCGATGCCGTGGCTTACAGCGGCGTGACGTGCGGCGGATCACCCGGGATGACGTGGTACTGCTCGAGATAGCCCTTGAGGAGGTCGGGCACATTCGGCATCGACGGCATGGAAGGCATCGCGGGCATTGACGGCATTGAGGGCATGCCGGGGTTCGGCTCGCCGACGGCAATGTGCGCCGGCATGGGATATCCCTGGCCGCCACGAATGGCGGTGCGGGCGGCGAGGTCCAGCTCACGGATGCGTGGCAGGTTTTCGATCAGCAGTGTTGGCATGGGAAGCTCCTGGTAGTGATATCGGGTGAGTGACGAACGGCGAAGTGCGACGTTCGACTGTCACTACGCAGATGCCATGCCACGGCGCAACCGGCACACGCACACAGGGGAAGTGCGTGTGGAAGCCTGTTTCCGGCGAAAACCGATGCGGAGTGTGGTGGTTTGCGGCAAACAGCCCGGACGGCAGTCAGTGCCGCGCGAACAGTCTCGGAGGGAGAGGAGGGACTGCGGAGGGGACGGGAAAGGCGGGCCGGCTGGCCCGCCCGGGGCTTAGAACAGGTGGAAGGTCAGGCCTAGCGCTATCGCGCCACCGAATAATTCGACTGCAGCCAGTGCGATCAGATTCTTCACGATGAAGGCGTCTTCCTGCTTGGTCACCATGTTGTGTCTCCCGGTTTTTCTTAGGAAATCCGGCTGGCGATGACGGTAGGTGCGGCAGCACCGGTCTCGGTCCAGCCACTTCATTTCGCGCACTTCGTACTGCGCTTCCAGTAGACGCCAATGCACGCCGGCAGGAAAGCTGGCGAAAACCCGCATGCCCCGGCACGCGCGGCGCACGCCTTTCGCGTACTTTCCGAGCGCGAGCCTGCCAAGGTCCTGGCTGCTTCGATCTCCGCCTACTTTCATGGATCTTCGCGGTTACATCGGCGAATTTGCGGGGCTCATCGTCGCCGCCGCCCCCTGCTTTCGCGTGCTCCGCTATGCCGAAAAGGGCACTCATTAGTCTATTCGTCGCCATCCAGCAACATTAGACACACTCTTTTACATCTTTAACAAAGTTTGTATACACTCCGGAGCTTTGGTCTGGGCGCTTTGCGCGAGATCAAAAAATGGGCTGCTCCCGAGGTGGGAGTGCCTTGTAGAGAGCATTCGGCAGCAAGCAGGTGCAGCACCGCAGCGTCACGCAGTTGTCGCGCGTCTTACACACAAGAAACCACGGGAAGATCACAACAATGAAACAGATGACACATCGGTCAGTTTTCGCCATGGCGATCGTTGCCGCCGCAGCCCTTTCCGCCTGCGGCGGCGGCTCGGATTCGACATCGACCACGCAAACGACCACGGGGGTCAAGGCCAACACGGTTCCGGTCGCCGATGCGGGCAGCCCGCAATCGCTCGTAGCGGGCTCCAAGGTAAGCCTGAGCGCCGCCGCCAGCTCTGACGCGGACGGTGACAAGCTCACCTACGCCTGGACGCTGACCAGCAAGCCGGACGGCAGCACGGCCGCGCTGAGCGATGCCGCCGCGGCGGCGCCGACCTTCGTCGCAGACGCGCCTGGCACCTATGTGGCAAGCCTGGTCGTGAATGACGGCAAGGCAAGCAGCACAGCCGTTTCGGTCACCATCACCGCCTCGGCGACGGTCGCCTTCGACTCGCTGTCGCCGATGCCCCCCAACATGCCCAGCTATGGCCCGGAAGCCTATTCGTTCCAGAGCCTCGGCGACCGTATCCTGCTGAAGGCAGGCTCGCCGCTCACGCTCGACACCGTTTCCGTGGGCATGAGCAGCTGGGCCTGCGAAAGCGGAGACTGGACCAGCGCCTGCTCGACGACGCCGAATGCGACGTTCAGCCAGGACATCACGCTCCACGTCTACGACAGCGCCGGCAACCTGGTTGGTACGCGCACCCAGACCTTTGCCATTCCGTACCGTCCGTCGCCGGATCCGCGCTGCACGGGCGCCAACGCAGGCAAGTGGCAGGCCGCGAACGGCACTTGCTACAACGGCATGGCGACGAAGATCACGTTCAACCTTCGTACGCTCGGCATCACGCTGCCGGACGAAATGATGTCGTACGACGTGTCGTTCAACACGAACACGCACGGTCCGTCGCCGGTTGGCCACACCGGTCCCGCCGACTCGCTCAACATCGGCGCGTATTTCGCCCCCACGCTGGCCTCGGTTGGCGTCAACGTGGATCCCGGCCTCACGCTGGTCAACGGCGCGCTGACGAACTTTGAGGGCGATAGCCCGGACGTGATGGCGCAAGTCACGACCATCAACAAGCAGTGACCATCGGCTGCCTGGCTGGCTGACGCGGGCGCGTCGGGCAATCCGGGCTGGCAGAAACGAGAAAGGGCTGCACCTCTTCCGGGTGCGGCCCTTTTTTCTCTCCCGAGGTTGCTTTTCTGAATCGGCAGTTTCAATTCCGCGTACAGATATTGCGATAAGAAAACTTATCGCAATGGCATTCCCTATGGGCAGCTTGCGCCAGGTCGGTTGTGGTGCTTCCGGCCGATGCTCGTTGCGCGCGCGTTGGCAATGTCGCAGAACTTCTGCTGAAAAAGGGGGGGAGGACGTCGTCCCGCCATTCTCCATCCCCATGAATCGGGTTTCTTCCATGGAGATTCCCGCCTCGATGGCGCACCATATGATCGTAGGTGTTGCGCACCGCAATGCCTGCACGTCTCAAGTGCTTGTTCATTTGCCCGCTCTCGAGCGGGCTTTTTTCGGGCAAGGGCAAACGCCCTGGTCCTGCAAGCATATCGAGTGTCAGACATGAGACGTCAACGAGGACCTATGCCACTACCCAAGTACTTGATTGAGAAGATTGCCCGGCACGGGGCAGCCACACAGCGCCTGATCACCGAGTTAGAGGAATACCGGGGAGAACACGCCGGGTCCTCTGATGTCGACGCAATTGCGTTCGATGCCGCCGACTTTGTTTGGGCGTTCTTCGCGCAGCGGTGCGGCGAGCGCACTGAAGTCACCCGTCACCTGCGCGACGCAGTGGCAGAAGCCCTCATCAGGGTGATCGGCCATACCCTGGCGCAGATCGCGACGCCCGATACCGCCTCAGTCGAGGAAGAGTTCTGTCGCAGTAAGGGCATGAAGGAACAGCCGGCCTGCAACGTAAGTCGAGGTCAGTCGGCCAGGGAATAGAACTAATGCGGGTCGGCCACATGCCACCGCACGCAGGTCAGCATCGCCTCCAGCGGAGGCAGCGCCGTAGGCCGCCCAGGGTCAACTGCCCGACGTAAAGGGGTCCCGAGGCAGCTGTATCGCGGGCGGCTCGGGACGGGCGTCATTGACCGTCTTGGCAGGAGGTGTGACCGGCGGATCGTCAGGTGCCTGCAGGAGCGTGTCGCGCGCGATAGGTTGGGCGTTCGCAGCAGCCCCGGCCGATGGACCGTGGGGCCTGTCCTTGTAAGGTGGCCGGCGAAGCGGCTGTATCTTGCGAGACTGAGCCATGGAGTGCTCTGCAGCCGTGGGGCCGCCTCCTGTCGATCCCGGGGGGCGAGCGACGGCGTCGTTCTGCACGAATTGAGTTTCCGCATCCGGGTCACGAGCCTGCGTGGACTCGGTGTCGGCATTTGGCATCGAGACTGATGCCACGGCGGTGGCTACAGACGCTGTTCCGGGCACTTGATCGGAAATGACTCCCCACGCCTCCCGAGGAGGCGCTGCCGGTGTGTTCCCTGCCCAGAGCGCCCAAATCACGACAGCAGAAGCCACGGTTGCAATCCCCCCGATGCAGGCCACGAAGGCCGGATCCCGCTTGTCGCAACGAGGGCATCGAGCCGCCATGTGTGGGTGGCGGACCTAAATTGCATGGTATTGGCGGACGAAATTTGCACACTCGGGCAAGGTGGCGGCTCTACAGGAAACCGTGGAGCCGCCCATGTACGGGAGGGAACAACGCGTGCTGCT
>Ga0160472_100059_pt1 | contig 181621 bp, 152 predicted proteins | sample HID1973M_E11MG_FD_108267 | JGI IMG/M metagenome (GOLD analysis project Ga0160472, IMG submission 108267) | Enriched mosquito-associated microbial communities from UW Madison campus, WI, USA - HID1973M_E11 MG | ecosystem: Host-associated > Arthropoda: Insects > Digestive system > Unclassified ... | reverse complement strand
TGTTAAAGAACTGGCGCAACCGGCTTTGCCGTTTTGCGCTGCTGCTTCGTCAGCAGCAGAGAAACGAGATTATGAAGAACTTTCTACGTTTCGTCAACAGGTTTTTTACTGCGCCGTCTTCGCTAACTCCTCGAATCCGGCCTCCCTGCTGCCTCGCAGCCCGTCCCGCCGAAGCGGTTTGTGTTGCGAGGGGGCGAATATTAAGGGAGCCGCGGCCGGCTGGCAAGCGTTTTTCGCAAGAATCCGAAAATGACGAGAAAGCCTCCCCTCCCAAAGCGGGGGGCGCTATGTGGGTGAGCGCGCATACAGCGGTTGCGGCACCCCGGGCCGGTCCCTAGTCTGCACGAAGGGGCCCTTGATACAGATGGCCCGTTTGCCCACGCCCACGGAGGTCCTCATGCCACCCCGGCGCCAGCTCTATCGCCTGTCGCGCAGCTGTCTCGTTTCAGCCGGCGCTGTCGTCATCATGGGTGCCTGCGCCAGCATCGAGACACACTCGATGCAATGCGTGGTCGATTCCTGGATGGCCAGCCCCATCGAGGCAGTGCAGGCGCAATGGGGCCCCCCGGAGAAAGTGCAGAGTGTGCCGCAGGGGACAGCCTACGTCTGGCATGTCGATGTGCTGAGACCCCCTCCACCCCGCGATCTCTATCCGGCGCCCGATATCGCCACGGCGCCGATCCGCTGTGAGCGCAGGCTGATTACCGGCACCGACGGCCGCGTGGTCGCCGGCGCCTGGAATGGCGAAGGCTGCTGCTTCACCACTCTCATCGGACGCTGCGCGGCCTGGCTGCGCGTGCCGACGCCAGGCGCCGCGGCCTGACCCGCTTTTCATACCCCGGATTAGGTAAATGTGATTCGGCGCGGCGCATATGTGCAGTCCGCCTACCACAAATGGGGGGCTACGCTTGACGGCGGCCGGGCTTGACTCGTAAGGTTCTGCAATTCGAATCCGAATCGGGATTCGCATATATAGAACAACGAGACATGCCAGCAAGCCAAACCGGAGACAACTTCGCCAATTCGGCGTTCCCCCGCATCGACACCCCGTCGATCCTTCGACCGCCGCGCCAGCGGCGCGCACGCGAAACCGAACAAGCCCTGTTGAGTGCCGGCCGCGAACTGCTCGCCCAGCGCGACTTCGCCTCGGTTTCCGTCGCGCAGATCGCCGCTGCGTGCGACTTGTCAGTGGGCGCCTTCTACGGCCGCTTCCGCGACAAGATGGCCTATTTCGAGTCGCTGCGCGAACTGGTCACCCAGGAAACGTCGGAATCGGTGGCACGCTACCTGAACGAACAGCGCTGGGAGGAAGTACCCACTGACTTGCTGATCGACAAGGCCATGCGCTTCATGGTGACGGGGGTGCGCGCCAATCGCGGCGTGCTGCGCGCGTCGCTGCGCCACGCCTCGGTACGGCCGGAGGAATGGGCCCCGCACCGCCAGCGTTCGCAGGAAGTGATCGACCGCATGGTGCGCCTGCTTGTGCCCCGCCTCTCGATGCCGGCTGACGTGGCGGAACTGCGTGTGCGCTTTGCCATGCAGGCGGTGTTCAGCATCCTGCTCAATGCGGTCCTGACGGACGGCGATCCGCTGGAACTCGACGACGAGCGCCTGACGCAGGAAATGAGCCGGATGATGATGGGCTACCTGGGCCAGCCGGCCTGATTTCCGGACTTTCCGTCCCCGCGTAATGCACCGGGGGTATGACCGCCATGAATCCCGCGCGGCAAGCATGGCTCTCATGCGCGCGGGTTCGTAGAATCCTTGGGTCGCGCGTCCGCTCCGGGCGCGTTTCCTGAAGCCCTTCTTTTCGACGCTCCCGTCGACGCCCCCCATGGCCACGCTTTTCCTCGTCCGGCACGGACAAGCCTCCTTCGGCTCCGCGAACTACGATTGCCTGTCGGCAACCGGCCGCCAGCAGGCACGCTGGCTCGGCGAGTACTTCGCCGAACGCGGTACCGAATTCACGCGTGTGGTGGCGGGCTCGCTGTCGCGCCAGCAGGACACGGCGCGCGAGATCCTGGCCGGCATGGGACGCGGCGACGCCGTCGAAACGCATCCCGGCCTCAACGAATACGACGGCGAGTCGATCTTCCGCGCCTATACCGATACCGATCCGATTGCCCACCAGAACGGCGACCGGGTGCAGTACTGGCGCACCTTCCGCAAGGCCTATGAAGCCTGGGCCGGCGACCGCCTGAGCAACGCGGCCGAAACGTGGCAGGACTTCGGCGCCCGCGTGGCGGCCGGGCTGTCGCATGCCACCGAGGGCGCCACGCGCGAGCAGGCGATCCTGGTGGTGAGCTCTGGCGGCGCGATCGGGCGGGCGGTGGCCGACCTGCTGGGCGCGCCCACGCAGACGGCCATCGAGATGAACCTGCAGTTCCGGAACTCGGCGTTCTGCGAAATCATCGTGGGCCGGGAGGCGCGCCGCCTGCTGACCTTCAACGCCCTGCCGCACCTGGAGCGCCCGGGCCGGCGCGACGCGATCACGTTCGCCTGACTGCCGGGCCGCGCACAGCGGCCAGCATCGCCTTGTCACCCCTTCATTCGCGACGAAGCGGGCCCGTCGGCATTTCGTCCAATGCGACGATTGTCGAACCCGCCTTTCGGGTTACCGTCGAAGCAGACGGTGGGGCAGTCCGCCCCGCGTTCCCCGACACCAAGAACGAGACAAGGAGCTCTCCACATGGACGTGAGCGAGGCCATCGAAAGCCGCAAGTCGGTTCGCCGATTCCTGCCTGACCCCGTCGACGCCCAGGCCATCCGCCGCGTGCTGGCGCAGGCCGCCCGCGCGCCCTCGGGCGGCAACCTGCAACCGTGGCATATCCACGTGGTGGGCGGCGAGTCGATGGAACAACTCCGGGGCATCATGCGCGACCGGCTGGCGGAGGCGCCCGGCGGTGAAGAGTCGGAGTACCACGTCTATCCGCCGGAACTGGTGTCGCCGTACCGCGACCGCCGCTTCCAGGTGGGCGAGGATCTCTACCGCAGCATCGACATCCCGCGCGACGACAAGGCTGGCCGCCGCCGCCAGTTCGCCAACAACTTCGATTTCTTCGGCGCGCCGCTGGCGCTCTTCTGCACCGTGGATCGCCGCATGGGCCCGCCGCAATGGTCGGACCTCGGCATGTACCTGCAATCGGTGATGCTGCTGCTGCGCAAGGAAGGACTGCATAGCTGCGCGCAGGAATGCTGGGCGATGTACCCGCAGACCATCGGCAGCTTCCTCACCCTGCCGCCCGAGCGCATGCTGTTCACCGGCATGGCCATCGGCTACGAGGACGTCGGGGCGCCGATCAACCAGTGGCGCGCATCGCGCGTGCCGCTGGAAGACTTCGCCGAGTTCATGGGCATCTGACCCGGCCAGCGGACGCCTACAGCAAACCCATCTGCCGCGCGATGGCCACCGCCTGCGTGCGGTTGCTCGCGCGCAGCTTGGCGTTGATGTTGCGCAGGTGGGTGCGCACCGTGGTTTCGGAGACGAACAGCCGCTGCCCCATGGCCTGGTTCGAGAAGCCCTCGGCGAGCAGCTGGAGCACCTTCTGCTCCTTCGGCGTCAGCGGTTCGAGCGGTCCCGGCAAGGTCGGACGGCTCGCTTCGCGCCCCGGCGCCACGCCACAGGCGGCCAGCAGCCGTTCGACATAGGCCGCCGGCAACGCCGCGCCCAGGCTGGCGCACGCCTCGGCGACCAGCGGACGCAACGGTTCGCCTTCGTCCGCGAAGATCCGCACGAACCCCTCGGCGGCGCCAAAGCGCAACGCCTCTTCCATCTCCCGCCGCGCGCGGGCAGCATCGCCGAGCGCGTGGCACGCCATCGCCAGCAGGATGCGCAGCTTGAGCGCGCGCCGCATGCGGCCGCCGTGGATGGCCTCGGACAGTTCGTCCGCCAGCGCGTGGCACGTCGCAGCGTCGGGTCTCGTCAGCAGGGCCAGGCGCAGGCGTGCCGAGACGAGGTCGTCCGTCTCGCTCGCCACGCCGCTCACCACGCCGCTCACCGGGCCGCCCACCACGCTGTTCCCCCCTGCTTCGCCGATGGCGTCGGCCGCCTGCTGCAGCGCCTCGCCCGCCGCGTGACGATTGCCCTGCCGCAGCGCCAGCCGCGCGCGCTCCAGTTGCGCGCCCAGCACGAGGCGGGCGAGGCGGCGATGGTGCCCCAGGTTCTGCAGTTCGGTCAGCCACTCGTAGGCCTGGTCGACGTCGCCCCGTTCGAAGGCGATGCGGGCCAGCACCAGATGCGCATAGATGATCTGGTCGGCCAGGCCGAGATCGCGCGCCAGCGGCAGGTAGACGTTGAGCAGGCGCTCGGCGCCGACGCTGTCCCCCGTCTCGTAGAGGCCCTCGGCCAGCAGCAAACCGGCCATCGCATTGCCGTTGGTGCGGCCGAAGCGGTTGGGCAGCATGGTGCTCGCGGCGATCCGGAAGCGCGCCAGCGCCTGTTGCAGGCGGCCCTGGCGCAGGTCGATGAGCCCTTCTATCGACTCCGAGAAGATCTTGACGAAGTTCGCGTCCGACCCGCTGACCGCCTGCCGCGCCGAGGCCAGCAGGCGCCGCGCCTCGCGGTAGTCGCCGTGCGCCGCGGCCTGCCGCGCCATCGACGAGGCGAGGATGCCGTCCGGAAAGGGGTAGCCGAGCGGCAGCGGCGGCAGCTCGTTGCGGGCGAAGGCGCGGGCGGCGTCGGGGCGGTCCATCATGGCCAGCAGCAGGTGGCGCAGCGCGAGCATGTGGGCGCGCAGTTCGGCCGTGGCCTGGTCCTTCGGGATCTTTTCCAGCAGGGCGATGGCGTCCGCGGGGCCGCGCGTAAGCGACACGGCCCACGCGTGCGCCACCTGCAGCTTGGGCCACTGCGCCATGACGGCGGCCGGCACGGCGTCGAGCCAGCGCGTGAGCAGGCGCACGCGGCCCTGCGCGAGGAGGTCGTCGGCGGCGGCTTCGAGGCGCTGCAGTGCCTGGGGCAGGTCGCCCGCCGCGAGCGCGTGCTCGATGGCGGGGATCGGCCGGCCCTGCGCCTCGTACCAGCGTGACGCGGCCAGGTGCAGGCGCGGCACCTCGGCGCCCATGCGCTGGACAAGCTGGGCGCGCAGGAAGCTGGAGAACAGGCTGTGATAGCGGTACCAGGCGAGCGACTCGTCTCCGGCCATGCCGCGCTCGCCGTAGCGCTCGCCTTCCATCGGCATCAGGAAGAGATTGGCGCGCTCGAGTCTGGCCAGCACGGCGGCGCTGTCGGCCGCGGGCTGGTTGCCGAACAGAGCGTCGCAGAGCGGACCGCAGAGCTGGTCGAGGATCGACGTGCGCAGCAGGAAGTCCTGCACGCCGGGCTCGAGATGCGAGAACACATCCTCAACCAGATAGTCCGCGATTGCCGCATGCGAGCCGGAGAAGCCGGCGATGAAAGGCTCCGGCTGGTCGCGCCGCTCCAGCGCGACCGAGGCCAGCCACAGCGCGGTGGGCCAGCCCTCGGTGCGCCGGTGCAGCAGGTCGACCGCCGCCGCCGGCAGCGTCAGGCCGCGTGCCCGGCGCAGGAAGGCCTCGGTCTCGTGCGCGCTGAAGCGCAGTTGCGCGGGCTCGATCTCCAGCAGTTCGCCGCGTGCGCGCAGGCGGCCCATGCCGGTGGCCGGGACCCAGCGCGTGCCGGCCACCAGGCGGGCGCCGGGCGGCAGGTTGTCGATCACCTGCCACAGCAGGCTGGCCACGGCGGGGTTGTGGATCGCTTCGAGATCGTCGAGGAAGAGCGTGAACGGCGCGTCGTGGCGAGCCACCCGGTCGAGCAACGCAAGGGCCTGTTCACCCGAGTCATGGGGCGACGGCTGCGGCGGCAGGATCTGGTCCAGCGCCGCGGCGAGGGAAATGAGGAAGCGCGTGACGTCGTTGTCCGCGCGGTCGAAGGTCAGCCACGCCGTGGGCGTGCCGGCGGCGTCGAGCCGGGCCCGGCACTGGAGCAGGGCCGTGGTCTTGCCGAAGCCGGCCGGGGCGCGCACCAGCACCAGCTTCACGAAGCTGGCCGCGCAGATGGCGTCGCACAGCGCGCGCCGCTCCACCTGGAACGGGCTGGGCAACGGCGGGCGCAGCTTGGCGGCGAGGGTGCCGGCCCCCGGCCCAGGCGCCGCGTCCGGAATTCTCTCCTCGATGCTGGCCATGATCGTCTTGTCGATGGCGCCGCCTCCGTAAAGGAAGGTCTTGGGGGCGGGCGGCGCACATGGAATGGAAGATTATGGCGTAAACGGCGTGGCCCTCCATTCCGCTCCCCCGGACCGCCGCTCAGTCGACCTGGCGCGAGGCGTCCGTCCAGTAGGGCTCGCGCAGCACCCGGCGCAGCAGCTTGCCCGACGGATTGCGCGGCAGCGCGTCGACGAAGTCGATGCTCCCGGGCAGCTTGAAGCCCGCCAGGCGCTCACGCGCCCAGCCGAGGATGGCGGCGCCGTCGGCCGGCTTGCCGGGACGCAACACGACGAGGGCCTTGACCCCCTCGCCCCACCGCTCGTCCGGCACGCCGATCACCGCCACGTCGGCGACGTCCGGATGGCCGTAGATGGCGCTCTCGACCTCGGCGGGATAGATGTTCTCGCCGCCGCTGATGATCATGTCCGTGACCCGGTCGTGGATATACAGGTAGCCGTCGGCGTCGAGGCGGCCGGCGTCGCCCGTGCGCAGCCAGCCCCTGGCGTCGATGGTGCGGGCGGTCTCGTCGGGCTGCTTCCAGTAGCCGGCCATGTTCTGCGGCGAACGCACGGCAACCTCGCCGACTTCGCCCGCCGGCACGTCGCGCCCCTCCCAGTCGAGCACGCGCACTTCCACGCCCGGCAGCGGCTTGCCGGCGGCGCGCATGCGCGGCACGTCGCCGGCGGCGTGGTCCTCGGGCGGCAGGGCGACCACCGGGCCGGTGGTCTCGGTGAGGCCAAACAGTTGTACGAAGCTGCAGCCGAACACCTCCATCCCCTCGCGCAGCAGCGCGGCGGGGATGGGCGAGGCGCCATAGAAAATGGTGCGCAGGCGGCTGTAGTCGGTCTCCCGTGCGCGCGGGTCGCGCAGCACCATCTGCATGGCGGCCGGGACCAGGAAAAACTGGCTGACGCGGTGCTGCGCGATACCGGCGAGCACGCTGTCGGGGTCGAAGTCGCGCACGACGACGCAGGTGGCGCCCGCCAGCAGCCCGCGCAGACCCCAGCCGGTGCCGCCGATATGGCCGACCGGCATGGCGACTAGCGCCACGTCATCGTCGCGCCACTGGATCCAGGGCCTGCCGCCACGCAGGCCGTCTTCGGTGGCGGCGGTCAGGTTGCGGTGCGTCAGCATGGCCCCCTTCGGGCGGCCGGTGGCGCCGGACGTGTAGAGCTGGAGCACGACGTCGTGCGGCGCGGGGCGATGTTCGCAGGGCCGATCGGGCTGGGCATCGCGCCAGTCGGCGTAGGCGGGCAGTCCGTCGGCGCCCTCCATGGCGATCAGGCCGCGCACCGCCGGCAGGCCGGGCAGGAGCCGGCGCGCCACGTCCACCGATTCGGGGCCGGCGAACAGCAGGGCGGCCTCGCAATGGCCGGCGATATACGCGATCTCGGGCGGGGCCAGGCGCCAGCCGACGGGCGTCATCACGGCGCCCATGGTGGCCGCGCCGAACAGCAGTTCGAAGTAGCGGTCGCTGTTCTTGCCGAGATAGGCGATGCGCTCGCCGGGGCGCACGCCCGCGGCACGCAGCGCATTCGCCACCCGGGCGACGTTGCGCGCGAAGCCGGCATAGGTGGCCTGCCTGCCCTCGAAGACGCAGGCGACGGCGTCTGGCCGCGTTGCAGCGAAGTGACGTACTGCGTCGGGCAGCGTGGCGAGGTAGCGCAGGTCCATGCCCCAAAGATCTCCTGTGGTCGCGCGTGGCCGCTGTCGTGACGGCAATCGTCGGCATCATCAATGGGCAAGAGCATCGGGGATCGGCAAGCCTGTCACATCGTCGGATGCGACGAATGCGTGGTAGGTCACCACAGGCCGATACGCTACAGTGTCTGGAATCGACGACTCCGAGCTGGCGCCCCATGCACTTTCCGACTCGACCGATTCCCGCTACGCGCCGGTCCGCAGGCTGGCTGTTGTGCTGGCTGGCTGCGGCAATGCTGTGGACGCTCGCCGCGGCCGTCGCCCATGCCGCCGCCCCCGGACCGCTGGCCAGCGTGGCCAAAAAGCTCGAGGCGAAGGCCGCAAGTGCCCCCGCCAGCGCCCCCGACAGTACGCCTCCGCTCGCCCAGTCGCTCGACCAGGTCATCGGCACGCTGAAGGACGACAAGCAGCGGCAGGCACTGCTCACGCAATTGCAGACGCTGCGCAAGGGCCTCGACGCCTCGGCGCCGGCTGCCTCCGGCGTGGCCGCCAGCGCGCCGCTGGCTCCCCTCGAGCAGCCCGGCCTGATCAGCGCCGTGGTGCTCACCCTCAACCACGTCGACGATACCCTGCACACCGACCACGGCCCCTGGCAATACTGGCGCTGGCGCACGCGCTTCGCCGCCGAGGAGTGGACCGCCGCCGTGACCACGCGGGGCACACGCTCGGGCTGGGATGCGCTGCGGGAGTTCGCCACCGTGCTGGGCGGCTGGGCGCTGTCCGGCTGGCTGCTGTGGGAACTGGCGCGCCGGCTGCGGGCGCGGCGCCTCCAGCACGCGCAGCCGGCGAAGTTGCCGACCGTCCCGTCGTGGGTCGACGTCGGCATCTTCATGCTCCGGCGCATCGGCCCGTGGGTGGCGGCCTTCGGCGTGACGATGATGCTGGCCTTCCGCGTGTTCGCCCATTCGCCGGCGAGTGTGGCGGCGGTGCTGGTGGGCTATGCCATCGTGGCCGGCGCGGTGGTCACGGCGATCTGCCAGGTCATCTTCGCGCTGTTCACGTCGGCGCACCGCGCGCGCGCCGTGCACGACCTCCATATGCACTCGCAGTGGGTGCTGTTCGGAGTGGGCGCGCTGGCCGCACTGGGCGACGGCGCCACCGACGGGCGCGTGGTCGTGGCACTGGGCACCAACCTGTCGGCGCTGATCTCGACCGTGGCCAACATCAGTGCCGCGGTGCTGATCGGCGTCTTCGCCGTGCGCTTCCGGCGGCCGGTGGGCCAGTTGCTGAGCCTGCGGCCGCTGGCCTACCGGCAGTCCTACCCGGCGCGGGTCGACATGCTGCGGATGGTTGGCGAGGGGTGGCACCTGCCCGTGCTGGCGGTGGTCGTCGTATCGGTGCTCGGCACGCTGTTCGCCACCGGCAATGCCGACGTGTTCCTGCGCCGCACGGTGGCGTCGGTCACGCTCTTCGTCGTCGCGCTGCTGCTGACGCTGCTGGTCGGCCGCTCGCCCCAGACGACGGCGCGCACTCCGCGCTTCCGCGACCGGCAGCGTTCGGCCTACCTCGCGCGCTTCGGGCGCTTCACGGCGGCGCTGCTGCGCGTCGTGATCTGGATCGGCTTTGTCGAAGTGGTCACGCGGGTGTGGGGCACGTCGATCCTGATGCTGTCCGAATCCACGCCCGCGGCGCGCCATCTGGCGCAATCCGTGCTGGGCGTGGTGGTGACGGTCATCATCACCTGGCTGGTATGGCTGGTGATCGATACCGCCATCAACCAGACCCTGTCGCCCTCGCATCGCGGGGTGGCGCCCAGCCTGCGCGTCAAGACCATCCTGCCGCTGATACGCAACGCCACCTTCATCGCCCTGCTGGTGGTGGCGCTGATCGTCGTACTGGCCAACCTCGGCGTCAACGTGACGCCGCTGCTGGCCGGCGCGGGCGTGGTGGGGCTGGCCATCGGCTTCGGCGCGCAGAGCCTGGTGCAGGACCTGATCACGGGCCTCTTCATCGTGATCGAGGATTCCATCGCCATCGGCGACTCCATCGAACTGCCCGACCACGCCGGCACCGTCGAGGCCATGACGATCCGCACGGTGAAGCTGCGCGACGGCAAGGGCGCGCTCCATACCCTGCCCTACAGCCAGATCAAGGTGGTGAAGAACCTGTCGCGCGGCTGGGCGTTTGCGGTGTTCAACATCGCCATTACCTACCAGAGCGACATCGAGCGCGCGCTCGATGTCATCCGCGCCACCGGCGCCGAGGTGGCGCGCGACCATCGCTACTCGCGCAACCTGCTGTCGGGGCTCGACATCCTCGGCCTCGACCGCTTCGACCCGAACGGGCCGGTGGTGATGGCGCAGTTCAAGACGCGGCCCCTGACGCAGGCCGAGATCACGCGCGCCTTCAACCGCTACCTCAAGCGCAACTTCGATGCGAATGGCATCGTCATGGCGGCGCCCAGCCTCACCATCCAGATGTCGGGCGCGGGCGCGAGGCTGGAGGAAGATCTCGCGGCGCCCAAAGTGACGGATGCGGGTGCGCGCGCATCGGCGAAGTAACTTCGGGCGGAGTGACCGCACAGACAAGCACATATTGCGGCGCAGGATCGGGAAGTCGCCGAACCGTCACGCAGAAACGGGTACGCTGTCGCATTTGCGCAAACGGGTGAGCGGTTTCAGCGCTGAAATTTTGAAATACGCAATAACGCCAAGTACTATCGAGCAAAGCCTCGCGCCGGGTAGCCCCCATGGGTTGCACCGTCGAAGCCACCCGAAATTGGGGGAGACGTAGACGTGGGCGCTTGGCAATATTGTTACCTGCAGGTATATAGGGCAGCCGCGGAGATACGGGGCGCCCACGGGTCAGAAGCACTGAGGGTTGCAGACGGGTCGTATCGGGTCGTCAGAGAACACCGAGCGGACCGAAAATAACTTGTTGCAGGAGATCACAGGGGATCCTTCTGCAGCTCCATAAGAAGGCGTTTGCCACCGGGGGAAATCTATATGGGCGAACACCCGACTACCGACGAAGTCTTTCATCGTCTGGTCGACTCGATCTACGAATCTGCGCTCGACGTCGCGGCGATGCCTGCAGCGCTCGATCTCTTTTCCCGCTACACGGATACGGGAAGTCCGCGTTACCTCATCTGGGACAAGCTGGCCGGCCACGCCCGGCTCGGCGTGACCACGCACGGCTGCTTCACCAACGCAGCCGCCATGCCGGAAAGCCTGCGGGCCATGACGCGCCCGGCCGGGCACGCGGCCACCGCGCGCGTCTACTCGCTGGCGAGCGGTGACGAGACCTATGACGATCCGCTCGGCGGCCTGGCCGTGGCCAGCGAGTTCGCCGACCTCGAACACGGTATCCCCCTGCTCGACAACGCCGACGTGTGCGTGCTGATGAGCGGCACCTGCACCGGCGCGGTCGGACAGCCGCAGCGCGAACGCCGCCTGGCCCATGTGATGCCGCACTGGGCGCGCGCCGCCCGCATGCAGCATCGCAACTTCGAACTGTCGGGCCTCGCCTCGCTGGGACTGGCCGGCCTCGATACCCTGGACTTCGGCGTGATGGTGCTGCAGGCGGACCTGCGCGTGCGCTACGCCAATAGCTGGGCCGAAGCGCTGGTACAGGCCGACGGCAACCTGTCGCTGCACGACGGCGTGCTGCGCGCCCAGTGCGACGCGCTGCAGGCCGTGCTGAAGGAACTGGTCGGCCGCGCCGTGCAGGGCCGCGGCGCCGAGGCGGCTTCCGGCTCGTGGATGCACATCACCTCGGGCGGCCAGCCGGTGCCCATCATCATGGTGCCGCTGGTCTCGCGCCAGCCGGTGGAGGGGCCGTGGCAGCTGCCGGCCGCGATGATGCTGCTCGGCAACTCGGAATCGCGCTCGGTGCTCGACGCCGGCGTGCTGACCTCGCTCTTCGGGCTGTCGCGCAAGGAGAGCATCATCGCCATCCGCCTCGCCGCCGGCGAAACGCTGAACGAAATCGCCGAACGCGAGTTCCTGTCGCCGCATACGGTACGCGTCCATATCCGCGACACGCTGCGCAAGACCGGCACGCATCGCCAGTCGGAACTGGTGCGGCTGCTGCATCTGCTCCCGGGTGTGGACCTGGAGCGTGCCGGCGCGACATCGCAGACGCAGCCGCGCGGGGCGCGGGCGGGACGCGGCGGCAACTGAAAACGGCCAGCCTGGACAAAGCAAAACCGCCGGATCACTCCGGCGGTTTTGTCATTCAAGGCTTCGCGTTTTTGTTCAGGCCGCCTTGCGGTGGTGGTGCTTGCGTTCCGGCTTGCACTCGTACTTCAGTTCGCGCCGGCCGTCCTCGTAGGCCACTTCCAGCCGCACGTTGAAGCCCCATAGCCGCGTGACGTGGCGCACCACCTCGTCGAAGCTCTGTGCCAGCGGACGGCGGTCGTTCTGCAAGTGGCGCAGCGTCAGCGAGCGGTCGCCGCCCACGTCGACATTGGTCACCTGGATGTTCGGCTCCATGTTCGACAGGTCGTACTGCGCGGCCAGCAGCTTGCGGATGTTGCGGTAGCCCTCGTCGTCGTGGATGGCCGTGACGCGCAGCTTGCCCTCGCGGTCGTCGTCGAGCACCGAGAAGAGCTTGAGTTCGCGGATCACGCGCGGCGACAGGAACTGGAGCAGGAAGCTCTCGTCCTTGAAGTTGCGCATGGCGAAGTCCAGCGTCTCGCGCCAGTTGCTGCCGGCGATCTCGGGCGCCCAGCGGTAGTCTTCCTCGGTCGGGTTCTCGCACATGCGGCGGATGTCCTGGAACATCAGGAAGCCGAGCGTGTACGGGTTCAGGCCGCTGTAGTACGGGCTGTGGTACGGCGGCTGGTAGACGACGTTGGTATGCGCCTGCAGCAACTCGATCATGAAGGCGTCGTTGACGAGCTTCTCGTCGTAGAGCTGTTGCAGGATGGTGTAGTGCCAGAAGGTCGCCCAGCCTTCGTTCATCACCTTGGTCTGCCGCTGCGGATAGAAGTACTGCGCGATCTTGCGCACGATGCGCACGATCTCGCGCTGCCACGGCGCCAGCTTGGGCGCATTTTTCTCGATGAAGTACAGCAGGTTCTCCTGCGGCTCCGGCGGGAACTGCTGGTCGGGCTCGCCCTGCGCATCGTCTTCCAGCGCGAGCGCGTGGGGGCGGTGCTTGGGCAGCGTGCGCCAGAGGTCGTTCACCTGCGTCTGCAGGTAGTTCTCGCGCTCGGTCTGCCGCGCCTTTTCCTCGGTGATCGACAGCTTCTTGGGCCGTTTGTAGCGGTCCACGCCGTAGTTCTGCAGCGCGTGGCAGGAGTCCAGCAGCAGCTCGACTTCCTGCTCGCCGTAGCGCTGCTCGCATTCGAGCACGTAGTTCTTGGCGAACAGCAGATAGTCGATGATGGCGTCCGCATTGGTCCAGGTGCGGAACAGGTAGTTGCCCTTGAAGAACGAGTTGTGGCCGTAGCAGGCATGCGCGATCGTCAGCGCCTGCATCGGCATCGTGTTCTCCTCCATCAGGTAGGCGATGCAGGGATTGGAGTTGATGACGATCTCGTAGGCGAGCCCCATGTGGCCGCGCTGGTAGCTGCGCTCGGACGCCAGGAAGTGCTTGCCGTAGGACCAGTGGCTGTAGCCCACTGGCAGGCCTGCCGACGCATAGGCGTCGAGCATCTGCTCGGCCGTGATGATCTCGATCTGGTTCGGGTAGGTATCGAGGCCGAAGTCGCCCGCGATACGGGCAATTTCACGGTCGTATCGATTGATCAGCTCGAAGGTCCATTCCGAACTGGTGGATAGATAAGCCATATCGCGTCCTCAGGCTGGTGGGGCATCCGCCCGCCTCTTCACTGCTTCACCTGCTTCACTGCCGTGCCGCTTCATCGCGCTATCGGATTATCGCGACAATGCGGCGCGCTTCTGGAAGAGGTCGTGCAGCACGGGGTAGATTTCGTCGGCGCCGATGATGCGTTGCATCGCGAAATGCTCGAACGACTGCTTGACTGTCAGGTACTCCTCCCACAGGTTCTGCGGTTCCTCGGAAGCGACCTCCACGTAGGCGTAGTACTGCACCATCGGGAGGATCGATTCGCGCAGCAGGCGGCCACACAATTCGGAGTCGCCGGCCCAGTTGTCGCCGTCCGAGGCCTGCGCGCAATAGATGTTCCACTGGCTCGGCGGATAGCGGTCGTGGATGACTTCGACCAGCAGCTTGAGCGCGCTCGACACCACCGTGCCGCCCGACTCGCGCGAGTGGAAGAAATCCTCCTCCTCGACTTCCTTGGCCACCGTATGGTGCCGGATGAACACCACGTCGATGCGCTCGTAGTTACGCTTGAGGAACAGGTACAGCAACATGAAGAAGCGCTTGGCGAGATCCTTGCGGCTCTCGTCCATCGAGCCCGATACGTCCATCACGCAGAACATCACCGCCTGCGCCTGCGGGCGCTTCTTCAGCACGCGGTTGTTGTAGCGCAGGTCCAGCTTCTCGATGAACGGCACGCGGTCGATGCACGCCCGCAGGTGCCGCATCTCCTTCATCAGCTCCAGCGCGAGGGCGGAATACGGCCCGTCCTGCTCCAGGGCCTCGTTGTACTCCAGCTCCAGCTCGCGCAGGCGCTTCTGGTAGGGGCCCGACAGCGCGATGCGCCGCCCGATCGAACTGCGCATGGTGCGCAGGATCGACAGGTTGGCGGGCGTGCCGTCGACGGAGTACCCCGCGCGCACCTTGCGGACCTCGAAGATCTTGGCAAGGTGGCGCTTGGCCATGTCGGGCAGCGCCATGTCCTCGAAGAAGAAATTGAGGAAATCCTCGCGCGACAGCGAGAAGACGAAATCGTCCTCGCCTTCCCCGCTGTCGCTGGCGCGCGAGCCGGTCCCGCCACCGCCCTGCTGCTGGCGGTCGAAGGAATCACCCTTGACGAACTTCTTGTTGCCGGGGTGAATCCACTCGCGCCGGCCGCCCGAGCCGTGGTGGAAGATCGGTTCGGTGATGTCCTTGACCGGAATGGACACCTGCCCGCTCTGCTCGATGTCCATGATCTTCCGGCCGGACACCGCCTTCGCTACCGCCTGGCGAATCTGATCCTTGTAGCGCTTGATGAAACGCTGCTTGTTGACGGCACTCTTGTTGCCGCCATTCTCGCGCCTGTCGATAACACTGGCCATGTGATTCCCTCGCTGCGAGGCCGCGTCCAGGCGCCGTTATGATGACTTCCTCACGCGCAGATACCACTCCACCAGCAGGCGGACCTGCTTCGGGGTGTAGCCCTTTTCCACCATGCGGTTGACGAAGTTCTCGTGCTTGTCCTGGTCCTCTCGCGAGGACTTGGCATTGAACGAGATCACCGGCAACAGGTCTTCGGTGGTAGAGAACATGCGTTTCTCGATCACCATCCTCAGCTTCTCGTAACTGGTCCACACCGGGTTCTTGCCACCGTTGTTGGCCCGCGCGCGCAGCACGAAGTTGACGATCTCGTTGCGGAAGTCCTTCGGGTTCGAGATACCCGCCGGCTTCTCCACCTTCTCGAGTTCGTCGTTCAATGCATTGCGGTCGAGGATTTCCCCGGTGTTGGGATCGCGGTACTCCTGGTCCTGGATCCACAGGTCGGCAAACACCACATAGCGGTCGAAGATGTTCTGCCCGTACTCGGAATACGATTCCAGGTACGCCGTCTGGATCTCCTTGCCGATGAACTCCACGTACGGCGTGGTCAGGTACTCCTTGATGTACGCGAGCAGCTTCGCTTCCTGTTCCGGCGGGAACTGCTCGCGCTCGATCTGCTGCTCGAGCACGTACAGCAGGTGCACCGGGTTGGCCGCGACCTCGGTGTTGTCGAAGTTGAAGACCTTGGACAGCACCTTGAACGCGAAGCGCGTCGACAGGCCGTTCATGCCTTCGTCGATGCCGGCATAGTCGCGATACTCCTGGTACGACTTCGCCTTCGGATCCACGTCCTTCAGGCTCTCGCCGTCATAGACGCGCATCTTCGAGAAGACGTTCGAGTTCTCCGGCTCCTTGATGCGCGTGAGCACGGCGAACTGCGCCATCATCTTCAGCGTGCTGGGCGCGTTCGGCGCGGCCGACAGCGAACTGCTGCGCAGCAGCTTGTCGTAGATCTTCACCTCTTCCGACACGCGCAGGCAGTACGGCACCTTGACGATGTAGATCCGGTCGAGGAAAGCCTCGTTGTTCTTGTCCTGCTTGAAGGTCTGCCATTCGGCCTCGTTCGAGTGCGCGAGCACCACGCCGTCGAACGGAATCGCGCCGAAGCCCTCGGTGCCCTTGTAGTTGCCTTCCTGCGTGGCGGTCAGCAGCGGGTGGAGCACCTTGATCGGCGCCTTGAACATTTCCACGAACTCGAGCAGGCCGCGGTTCGAGAGGCACAGGCCACCGGAGTACGAGTAGGCGTCGGGGTCGTCCTGCGGGAAGTCCTCGAGCTTGCGGATATCCACCTTGCCCACGAGCGAGGAGATGTCCTGGTTGTTCTCGTCGCCAGGTTCCGTCTTGGAGATGGCGATCTGCTGCAGCACCGACGGCCGCACCTTGATCACGCGGAACCGGGTGATGTCGCCATTGAATTCCTGCAGGCGCTTGACCGCCCATGGCGAGGCGATAGTGTTGAGGTAGCGCAGCGGAATGCCGTAGTCCTCTTCCAGGATCTTGCCGTCCTCCTCGGGCGAGAAGAGGCCGAGCGGCGATTCATGGATGGGCGAGCCCTTCAGGCAATAGATGGGCACCTGCTCCATCAGGGACTTCAGTTTCTCCGCGAGCGAGGACTTGCCGCCGCCGGGAGGCCCGAGCAGGTAGAGGATCTGCTTGCGTTCTTCCAGACCCTGCGCGGCATGCTTGAAGAACGAGACGATCTGCTCGATCGTGTCCTCCATGCCGTAGAAGTCGCGGAACGCAGGGTAGACCCGAATCACCTTGTTGTAGAAGAGCCGCGACAGGCGCGGATCGTGGTGGGTATCCACCAGTTCCGGCTGGCCGATCGCGGTGAGCATGCGCTCCGCAGCAGTCGCGTAGGCCGAAGGGTCCTTCTTGCAGATTTCCAGGTACTCCTGGATGGTGTATTCCTCTTCCTTGCGTGCTTCGAAGCGCGTGGCGTAATGGCCGAAGATGTCCATTCCTCACTCCCGTCAGAGTCCCCCGTCCGAGGCGATGGCGGTGCTGCACCGAAAGACTGCGCGGCCATATTCTGATGTCCACCACCCCGGCCTGGCGGACGAGCCAAGTTGCGAAGTCTTTACTTCATCATAGTCAAATAACGGCGACAGAACGCATACGTGCGCCCGGTTCATAACGATATGCAGCGAGAAAAAATGCAACACGATCTTGCTGGATAACGCCATGCACTAACACCATGCGACACGATGCAATTCCCTGCACGCGACGGGCCATCGACTATGCCTTGTGCCACACCTTACACCTTTCGAACAACCCCTGCATCAGGGTCACTACGATCAGTGTTGGTACCGTGCGCACCATGACGTAGTACTGTCGGCTTCCGTCCGACAGTTACGTCGGACAAATGCGCCAGGCCAGTGCGTGCAGCCAAACACAAGCCAGATGCGTGCCAGATGTTCCTCCCCGAACGAGGGCATGCGCGGCGCACTTTCGAAGCTGCGCTGCACCAGAAACGCCGGATGGCACGAAATCGAGGCTATTGCAGCATGAGATAAGATGCGAAGGCGCTCGCACCCGGCGATGCACGATTCACAAGAATGGCTGCTCCCCCGCACACGGCGGGCGAGACCGCCCCTTCCGCAAGCCCCTGCCAGTACCTGCCACCCGCTGCCATGCATTACGACCTGACCGACCTGCGCCTCTTCCTCAACGTGGGTGAAACCGAGAACCTGACCCGTGCGGCCGAACGCAGCTTCCTGTCGCTGCCGGCGGCGAGCGCGCGCATCAAGCAGCTCGAGGAGGCATTCCAGACGCAGCTCCTGATCCGCCAGGTCAAGGGCGTGCGCCTGACGCCGGCCGGCGACGCCCTGCTGCGCCACGCGCGCGAGGTGTTCCGCGAACTGGAATGCCTGCACGCCGACCTGCGCCCCTACGCCAAGGGCGTGAAGGGGCGCGTGCGGCTGCTGGCCAATACCACCGCCACCAACTCCTTCCTCGCCGATGCGCTGTCGCGCTTCCTCTCGGATAACCCTGATATCGATGTGGAACTGGAGGAGCAGTTGTCGCCGGACATCGTGTCCGCCATCAGCGCCGGCGCCGCCGACATCGGCATCGTGGCCGGCGAAGTCGCCACGCACGACCTCGACACCATGCAGCTCTGCAGCGACGAGCTGATCGTGATCGCCTCGGTCAACCATCCGCTGCCGGCCTTCAAGCGGCTGCACTTTGCCGACCTGCTCGATACCTGCCGCTTCGTCGGCCTCAACCAGTTCAGCGCAATCCAGTCCTTCCTCGACCGCATTGCCGGCGGCATGGGCAAGCGCATCAGCCTGCGCATCCAGGTGGGCAGTTTCGACGCCGTCTGCCGCATGGTCGAGGCGGGCGCCGGCGTGGCCGTCGTGCCCAACAGCTGCGCGCGCCGCTACGCCGGCCGCAACCTGCGGCTGATCCGGCTGGAGGACGAATGGGCACACCGGGAACTGCGCCTGTGCCGGCGCCCCGGGCGCGAACTGCCGCAGTTCACCGAGCAGCTGATCGGGTATCTCGCCGCGTCGGCGCGCGAGCCGTTCTGAAGCGGCCCCGCCGACTCAGACCGCCAGCCGCGCCAGCGGACGCAGCGACACCACCACCATGAAGAGCAGCGCCGTCATGCCAGCCACGCCGGTCCAGCTCGTGCCTCCGCAACGGGCCAGCGAGTCGGTCACGGTATCGGCCGACCAGTGGTAGTCGCGCAGGCGGCGGATGGTCGCGTCGGCATGCCATTTGTAGAACTGGTTGCCGTACATCCCCAGCACCACCGCGATGGCGTACAGCATCGGCAGCGAGACGAGGTGCGGCACATGCCGGTCCAGCAGCGCCTCCGCCACCGGCAGCGCGCTGATGGCCACGGCGAATACGCCCACCTGCCAGTACATGCGCCGGTAGGCCAGCCAGAACGGGCCGAACAGGAACGCCGCCCAGTTCCACGACATGCCGCTGTGCTGCGCCGCAGCGCGCCATTGCCTGTGGTAATACGCGAAATGGGTTCCCACGAACGTGCCGAGTGCCACGTCTTCGTCGAGGGTAGTCGTCATCATCGTTTCCCCCTGCTGTTGCCAGCGTCAGCGTTGCTGGCCTCCCCGTCTCCAGCATAGGCGCGTGGCGGCGCGGCCTGCGTGCGGTGCCTCGCATTCAGGCGCCCTACCCCCGATCAGAGGGGTAACCGCGGTCAGGCGCCGTCCCGCACAGGATAGGGAGAACGCCTACAAGGCGACCCGGCACCACGCCGACACCGGGTCCGGGGCCGGCTCCCTACAGTGGAAGCACATTCCCCGCATCCCCGCGGAAGAGACAGGAGTTCCAAATGCCCTACATCCTCGCCTGGCTGCTTGGCGTTCCCGCCGTCGTGCTGATCCTCATCTGGCTGTTCATGCACTGATCGCGGCACTTTCCATCGCCCCGCACGCCCCATGCGCGGCCCCGGCTTCACTTTGCCGGGGCCGCGCCGCCGTTCAGGCTCACATCAGGGATCACCCCAGGGCTCACCTAAGCCAACCCAAACCCCCACTTCCGCAAATCGGATCATGCGAGACGCGCGCTCGGGAATAATGGCCTCATCGAGAAAACTCACGGGGCCAAACCCATGCACGCCACCCAGGACTACGACCAGCTGTTCCCCGAAATCCGCGAAGCCGTCCGCAGCCTCTGCGCGAGCTTCGACTCCGCCTACTGGCAACGCATCGAGGAGCACAGCGCCTTCCCCGAGGAATTCGTCCAGGCGCTGACCCAGGCAGGCTGGCTGTCGGCCCTGATTCCCGAGGTCTACGGCGGCTCCGGCCTCTCGCTGACCGCCGCGTCGGTCATCATGGAAGAGATCAACCGCAACGGCGGCAACTCGGGCGCCTGCCACGGGCAGATGTACGTGATGGGTTGCCTGCTGCGCCACGGCTCCGACGAGCAGAAGAAGCGCTGGCTGCCGGGCATCGCCTCGGGCGAGCTGCGCATGCAGTCGATGGCCGTGACCGAGCCGACTACCGGCACCGACACCACCAAGCTCAAGACCACCGCCGTGCGCAAGGGCGACAAGTACGTCGTCAATGGCTCGAAGGTGTGGATCTCGCGCGTGCAGCACTCCGACCTGATGCTGCTGCTGGCCCGCACCACGCCGCTGGACCAGGTCAAGCGCAAGTCGGAAGGCCTGTCGGTGTTCGTGGTGGACCTGCGCGAAGCCATCGGCAAGGGCCTGACCGTGCGTCCGATCCGCAACATGGTCAACCACGAGACCAACGAGCTGTTCTTCGACAACCTCGAAGTGCCGGCCGAGAACCTGATCGGCGAGGAAGGCAAGGGCCTGAAGTACATCCTCGACGGCATGAATGCCGAGCGTATCCTGATCGCCGCCGAGTGCATCGGCGACGGCTACTGGTTCGTCGAGCGCGCCAGCGCCTATGCCCGCGAGCGCATCGTCTTCGACCGCCCCATCGGCCAGAACCAGGGCGTACAGTTCCCCATCGCCCGTTCGTACATCAACGTGGAAGCGGCAAGCATGATGCGCTACAAGGCCGCGCAACTGTTCGACGCCGGCAAGCCCTGCGGCAAGGAAGCCAACATGTCGAAGCTGCTGGCCGCCGACGCCTCGTGGGAAGCCGCCAACGTCTGCCTGCAAACCCACGGCGGCTTCGGCTTCGCCGCCGAGTACGATATCGAGCGCAAGTTCCGCGAGACCCGCCTGTACCAGGTGGCGCCGATCTCGACCAACCTGATCCTGTCCTACGTGGCCGAGCACGTGCTCGAACTGCCGCGTTCGTTCTGAGGACACCGTCATGCCAGTGCAAACGCCGGGCATCCGCCCGCTCGACGGCATCCGCGTCGTCTCCCTCGAACATGCCGTGGCGGCGCCGTTCGCCACCCGGCAGCTTGCCGACCTCGGCGCCCGCGTCATCAAGATCGAGCGCCCCGGCGTGGGCGACTTCGCGCGCGGGTATGACGTATCCGTCCACGGCCAGGCCTCGTACTTCGTCTGGCTGAACCGCGGCAAGGAAAGCCTGACCCTCGACCTCAAGGACGCGTCCGCGCAGGACATCCTGCATCGCCTGCTGGCCGACGCCGACGTGCTGGTGCAGAACCTCGCCCCCGGCGCCGCCGCCCGCATGGGCCTGGACTTCGACAGCCTGCACGGCAAGTACGAGAAGCTGATCGTCTGCGACATTTCCGGCTACGGCGACTCCGGCCCCTACCGCGACAAGAAGGCCTACGACCTGCTGATCCAGGCCGCCGCGGGCCTCGTCGGCCTCACCGGCGGCCCGCAGGAGCCGTCGCGCGCGGGCGTGTCGATTGCCGACATCGCGGCCGGCATGTACGCCTACAGCGGCATCCTCTCGGCGCTGCTGCAGCGCGGCCGCACCGGCAAGGGCCTGCGCGTGCAGGTGACCATGCTCGAAGCGATGGCCGAATGGATGAACCAGGTGCTCTACTTCGGCCACTACGGCGGCACCCCGCCGGCCCGCTTCGGCGCCTCGCATCCGACCATCGCCCCCTATGGCGTGCACCGCACCGGCAACGGCAGCGTGATCTTCAGCGTGCAGAACGAACGCGAATTCGCCAAGTTCTGCGAGATCGTGCTCGGCAATGCGGCGCTGGCGCAGGACGAGCGCTTCTGCAACAACACCATCCGCGTGCGCAACCGCCCCGAACTCACCGCCATCATCGAGCAACGCTTTGCATCGCTGACCGTGGCGCAGGCCGAGGCACTGCTCGACGAGGCGCAGATCGCCAACGCCCCGATGAACGACATCGAGGGCGTCTGGAACCATCCGCAACTGCAGGCGCGCCAGCGCTGGCGCGAAGTATCCACGCCGGGCGGCACCATCGACGCGCTGCTGCCGCCGGCCAACCTCTCGGGCGTGGAGCCCGTGATGGGTGACGTGCCCGCACTGGGCGCCCACAGCGCCAGCATCCTCGCCGAACTGGGCTACGCGCAGGCCGACATCGCCGCGCTGACCGACAAGAAGATCATCTGACCCGCCATGACCGCCGCCATCACCGATCACGCCTACCCGACCCGCCAGCTCTGCGAATTCCTCGCCCGCTTCACGCTGGCCGACGTGCCGCAGCCCGTCATCGAGCGCACCAAGGACCTGTTCCTCGACTGGATCGCCTCGGCCATCGCCGGCAAGGACGCCCCCGCCATCCGCCGCATCCAGGAATTCGCCGCCGCGATGGGCCCGTCGCAGGGTGACGCCGAGGTCTTCGTCGACCGCCGCCGCACCTCGCCGTACTTCGCCGCCCTGATCAACGGCGCGTCGTCGCACGTGGTGGAGCAGGACGACGTGCACAACGGCTCGGTGTTCCACCCCGCCGCCGTGGTATTCCCGGCCGTGGTGGCCGCCGCGCAGGCCGAGGGCAAGACCGGCGCCGAGGTGCTGCTGGCCTCCATCGCCGGCTACGAGGCGGGCATCCGCATCGGCGAATTCCTCGGCCGCTCGCACTACCGCATCTTCCACACCACCGGCACGGTCGGCACGCTCGCCGCCGCAGCAGCAGTCGCCAAGCTCTACGGGCTGGACGCCGATGGCATCAACCAGGCGCTCGGCTCGGCCGGCACGCAGGCCGCCGGCCTGTGGGAATTCCTGCGCGACGCCGCCGACTCCAAGCAACTCCACACCGCCAAGGCCGCCGCCGATGGCTTCATGTCCGCGTGGCTGGCCCGTGCCGGCTTCACCGGCGCGAAGCAGATCCTCGAAGGCGCGCAGGGCATGGCCGCCGGCATGTCGAGCGACGCCAATCCCGCCTGCCTGATCGACGGTCTCGGCACGCGCTGGGCCACGGCCGAGACGTCGTTCAAGTTCTTCGCCTCGTGCCGCCACACGCACCCGGCCGCCGACGCGCTGAAGGTACTGATGGCGCGCGAGAACCTGACGCCTGAAGACGTCGCCAGCGTCACCACCCACGTCCATCAGGGCGCCATCGACGTGCTCGGCCCGGTCGTCAACCCGGTCACCATCCACCAGGCCAAGTTCTCGATGGGCACGGTGCTGGGCCTCGTGGCCGTGCATGGCCACGCCGGCCTGGGCGAGTTCGAGCAGTACGCGCTGCAGGATGCCCGCGTGGCGGACTTCCGCCGCAAGGTGACGATGGAACTGGACGACGAGATCAACACCGCCTACCCGCGCCAGTGGATCGGCCGCGTGACGGTCACGACCACCGACGGCCGCACCCTCGGCGCCCGCGTGGACGTACCCAAGGGCGACCCCGACAACACGCTGTCGCGTCCCGAACTGGAAGCCAAGGCGATCCAGCTCGGCGCCTTCCGCCACGGCGCCGCCGAGGCCGAGATGCGCGCCATCATCGCCCGCGTGTGGGCGCTGGAAAGCGCGCCGGACGTGCGCGACTGGCTGCCGTCTGCCCGCTGACCGGTGGCTGCCATGACCATCGCACTGACCTACCTCTTCGTGCCGGGCGACCGGCCCGAACGCTTCGACAAGGCCATCGCCGCCGGGGCGGACGTCACCATCTTCGACCTCGAGGATGCCGTCCACCCCGACGCCAAGGCCGCCGCCCGCGCTGCCATCGGCGCGTGGCTCGCAGCTTCGGGCCAACCTTCCGGCCGGGTTTCGGGGCAGGCGGCTCACGTCCTTGTCCGCACCAATGACGCCGCCTCGCCTCACTTCCATGCCGACCTCGAATGGCTGGCCGCCCTGCCCGCCGGCACCCCGCTGGCCGGGCTGATGGTGCCCAAGGCCGAGCAGCCGTCCGCGCTCGGCCGCATTGCCGAGGTACTGCGCCGCGTCAATCCGGACGGGCAGCTCGTCGCCATCATCGAGAGCGCCGCTGGCATCCACCACGTGGACGCCGTCGCCACCGCCCCCGGCGTGGCCCGGCTGGCCTTCGGCTCGCTCGACTTTGCGGTCGACCTCGGCTGCGAGCACACCCGCGACGCCCTGGCCTACGCCCGCGGCCGCCTGGTGCTGGCCTCCCGCGTGGCCGGCCTGCCGCCCCCGGTGGACGGCGTGACCACCGCGCTGAAGGACGAAGCCGTCCTCGCCAGCGACGTGGCCTACGCGCGCGAACTCGGCTTTGCTGGCAAGCTCTGCATCCACCCGGCGCAGGTCGGCCCGGTGCGCGCGGGCTTCCAGCCCTCGGCGCAACAGCTCGACTGGGCGCGCCGGGTACTCGAAGCCACTGCCGCCGGCAGCCACGCCGTGCAGGTCGACGGCAAGATGGTCGACCGCCCCGTTATCGAACAGGCGAAGCGCCTGCTGGCCCTGGCGGGGTAGTAAGCTCAGGAAGCCGCTTTTGAGTCTTGCACGACGAGAGTGGGCCGACGCGGCTGGCTGACGCCAGCCGAACCGCGCGTTTTGACGCAAGCGCGAGGCGCCGCTCAACGGGAGAGTGAAAACAAGCGGGTTTGGGCCTCATCACCGACTGTTTGGCCGTACCCTCCCCTTGGAGCGGCGCCTCGCCATGGCGGCAAGCCGCGGGAAGAGCTGGCGCAGCCAGCTCCGTCGGCCCACTGTTTGAGCCCCGTTCAGGGGCGAGTTTGGGCAGACTGCCGCGGCTTGTCGTCATGGCGAGGGGGTTCGCCGATCTTGGGGTCGCCTTCTCCTGGTTACTTCTCTTGGCGAGACAAGAGAAGTGACTCGGCTCCCCCGCAGGGGGGAGTCGAAACCAGCAGCGCGTCACGCACCACAAGCAGAAGCCACAAGGCCCCAACCAACCGAAAACCCGAACCCAACCCGACATGCCCGACACCCACCCCGACCTCACCCGCCTGCGCGAATGGATCGGCCGCAGCGAAAGCCGCACCGAGACCTTCACGCCGGAGCCGGTCATCGGCCTCGCGGCCACCTTCGACCTCGACCCGGAAGCAACCGTCGCCGGCCCCCTCCCGCCGCTGTGGCACTGGCTCTATTTCCTGCCGCGCGCCCCGCAGCGCGACATCGGCCGCGACGGCCACCCGAAGCTCGGCGGCTTCATGCCGCCCGTGCCGCTGCCGCGCCGCATGTGGGCCGGCAGCGAACTGACGTTCGAGCGGCCGCTGCGCGTGGGCGACACCGTCACCCGCACCTCGACCATCCGCAACGTCGAGCACAAGAGCGGCCGCAGCGGCGAACTGTGGTTCGTCACCGTCGACCATGAACTGACCGTGGACGGCGCGCGCGCCCTGAGCGAGCGCCACGACATCGTCTATCGCGCCATGCCGGAAGTCGGCAAGCCGCAACCACCGCGCCCGCGCCTGCCGCACACGGCGCAGTGGCAGCGCACGCTGCTGCCGGACCCGGTGCTGCTGTTCCGCTACTCCGCGCTGACCTTCAACGGCCACCGCATCCACTACGACCGCGACTACGCGCGCGACGTCGAGGCCTATCCCGGCCTGGTCGTGCACGGCCCGATGCAGGCCATGCTGATGCTCGACTTGCTGGCAAGGGAGCAGCCGCAGGCGCAGGTGAAGCGCTTCGGCTTCCGCGGCCTCGCGCCCATGTTCGACGGCGAAGCGCTGGTCATCGGCGCCGCGCCGGATGCAGAGCAATCCGGCCGCCTGCACCTGTGGACGGCCGACGATGCCGGCGGACAGGGCATGCAGGGCTGGGCCGAACTGGGCTGAGCGCAATACTGAGCACCGCTGCATGCTGCACAAGGCGCCGCCTTTCCGGGGTGGCGCCTTTGCGCCTATCCTGAGAGACGCCGTGCCTTGCCGAACACCCCGGCGGGCCACCCCGGGAGCAGCCACCATGCAGAAGATCCGACCGTTCCTCTGGTTCGACAACCAGGCCGAAGAGGCCATGGCGTTCTACACCTCGGTCTTTGCCAATTCCCGCCAGGGCGAGATCCACCGCCGCAGCGCCAACGAAGTCGGCAGTACCAGCGACGTGATGAGCGTGACCTTCGAGATCGCGGGCCAGCCGTTCATGGCGATCAACGGCGGGCCGCATTTCAAGTTCACGCCGGCCATCTCGTTCTTCGTCGACTGCGAGACGCAGGAGGAAGTCGACCGCCTCTGGAACAGGCTGCTGGAAGGCGGCACGCCGCAGCAGTGCGGGTGGCTGACCGACCGGTTCGGGGTGTCATGGCAGATCATCCCGTCCGTGCTGCATGACCTGCTGTTCGACGCCGACCCGGCGAAGGCGGCGCGCGTGCGAGAGGCCATGATGGGAATGGTCAAGCTGGATATCGCGGCCCTGCAGCAGGCGCATCGGGGCGACTGAGGGGCGACTAAGGGACGACTAGGGGGCCAGGGAAAGGCGGCGGGCCGTACGCAGAAACGGGTACGCTCGCCGCTTCACCAGACTTTTTCAGCCGACGGTTGGCTGCCCGGCGCCGTCGAGCCAGCCCGCCACCATCGCGCGAATGGCCGCCGCCCGCTCGCACTTGCGCCGGTAGGCCGAGCGCTTCTTCGACGGGATCTCGCTGATGTCGCGCGGCGGCTGGCTGACCGGTACCTCCACGTTGCCGCACGGCAGGGCGCTGCCGCCCGACTCCATCCAGAAGGCGTCGTAGTCGGAAAGAATCACCCGTGGCGTATAGCGCTGCAGCCCCACATGGTTGTGGCGCGACACCGCGACGATGCGCTGCGCGCCGATTGCGGCCGCGAAGGCCAGCAGCGCCTCCATGACCGCATCCTTGGGCCGCAGGCCGTCGCAGGCCTTGGTCGAGGCACGGATGCGGTCGCGGCTCTCGGCGCCGACCGGCCCCTGCAGCCCGCCCACGAAGATCTCGGGGCCCGCCTTGCCCTGCGCGAGGTAAAAGCTGAGTTGCGACAGGCAGGTGCCGTGCTCGCTGTCCATCCAGTAGAAGGCCAGTTCGCCCTCCTTCGGATTGCGGCCGGCGTCGGCGAACCGCAGCACATAGCGGCCCTCGGCCTGCCCGGTGGCGTGGACGCCTTCCAGTCCGCCATGGAGGTAGATCTGCTCGCAGACCGGCACGGAGACGAGGTCACCCATCAGCCGATAGTGATCGCATACCAGTTGCGCACGCTCGGTGAACGGCATCCCGAGCCGTCCGAGCGGGCGGTATGGCTTCTCCAGCAGCGTGGGGCGCGCGTGGGCCACGCGCTGCATCAGCCCGCTCGACGCGACACCCGACAGCCAGCGGTGCACGGCATCCCGGCGGACCGCCGACCAGCAGACCATGCGGACCCGGCGGCGCAGCCAGTGGCGGCTGCCGGTCGGGTAGCAGAACGTGGCCACGCTGCGCACCGCGAGCAGGTAGCGCAGGTAGGAGAGCGGAAAGAGCAACGCGAATCCGGCCAGCCTGAGATGCGAAAGCGCAGAGGAAGCGGCGGACGAACCGGATAAGGAGGCGGGCGACGATGCGATCGCCTGGATGACGGAAAGGGGCCCTTCTAGCACTGCCAATGCCTCCCAGCGTGGATATGGTCTCTGATCGGGCTCGCCGATCGATTCGTTGCGATCGCGTCGCGCCGGTCGCCCAGGCGGCACTTGCCGCCCCGGCGCGCCCTTGCGCCGTAATCATTCGTAACGAGTTGAAACATTCCACGTTGACAGGGAAATCGCGCTATTTGAAGTTTTTTTGCCTTTGTTTGATTGACTTAAAACAGAAAAATGAAAAAAGCGGCGAGGAACACCCTCGCCGCGTGACATTTATGTATTTATTTGTAATCTATTTGTAAGAATATGTTTGGTGCCTCACCACTTGCTGTCGCGCTCCCATGCGCGCATTTCGTCCTCGACCCGCTCCTTCGTGTAGCCATAGCGTTCCTGGATGCGGCCGGCCAACTGGTCGCGCTTGCCGGCGATCTGCGTCAGGTCGTCATCCGTCAGTTGACCCCACTTTTCCTTGACCTTGCCCTTGGCCTGATCCCACTTGCCTGCTATCTGGTCCCAATTCATCGTCTGCTCCTTGCTTTGGATAACCCATGACCACCGCCGTACGTTGGCACGGCGGGGCCAGTGCGCCATTTACCTGCCTGGGGAAATTACTTGCCGTACTTCGCCCGCACGTCAGCCTGGCACTTGTCCTTGCTGTCGCCGGTGAGCGCGTCGCACTTCTCCTTGTCGGCCTTGTACTGGGCCTCCATGGTGTCCTTGCGGGCGTCGGCACGGGCTTCGGCCACGTCGGTGCGGCTGCCGGTGGCGGCGGCCTTGTCGACCTTCGCCGCGCCCAGGGCCTGTTCATGCGAGGCCTTGGCTTCCTTCACGCACACGTCCTTGTCGTTGCCCTTCTTGTCATCGCACATTTCCTTGGCGACGTCATAGTCGCGGTCGGCCTTGACCTTCATGGCCTTGGCGTGCGCCTTCTCGGTGCCGTCGCGAGCGGCTTCGGCATTGGCCTTGGTCACGTCACGGTCACGCTTGGCCTGGGCCTTGCAAACGTCCTTCGCATTACCGGACATGGTGCCGCACTGGTCGGCCGCGGCCTTGTAGGTATCGTTCGCCTGCTTGACCGTCGCGTTGTAGTCAGCCTTCGACGACTGCGCCAGCGCCATACCCGCCGGGGCGGCCATGACCATCGAACAGATTGCCGCAGAGAGCCACTTCTTCATCATGGTTTCGCTCCTTCTCCAGGGAATATTCCCAATTCGATAAACCTGCTTCGGGCTTGCCCCGTGCGCCGGAACCGGGCCGGGGGCTGACCGTTAGAGACAGGTTATGCAAGGGGCGGCCACTGGATCAGAGGGAGGGCTCCGAAAGCGACGTCGGACGAATCCGACACGGCGGACGCGGGCGGGACGAAAAAAAGCCCGCCACTCGCGTGGCGGGCCCTCTTTCCCGGCTGCAACCAGATTCAGCCCGGCGGCAGCATATGCTCCGGCGGCGTCGCGTTGTCGGCCTCGCCGTCCTCGTCCGGCCAGTGCCGGCCCACCATCCACTCGTAGAGCGTCGGCAGCACGATCAGCGTCAGCATCGTCGCCGTGATCAGGCCGCCGATGATGACGATGGCCAGCGGGCGCTGCGTCTCCGAGCCGATGGCACGCGAGATGGCCATCGGGAACAGGCCGAGCATCGCCAGCATGGCGGTCATCAGCACCGTGCGCAGGCGGTCCATCGAGCCCGTCAGCACGGCCTGGCGCACCGGCATGCCTTCGTCGCGCAACTGGTTGAAGTAGGTCACCATCACCACGCCGTTGAGCACCGCCTGCCCGAACAGCGCGATAAAGCCGATGGCGGCCGACACCGACAGCGGGATGCCGGTCAGGAACAGCGCGAACACGCCGCCGATCAGCGCGAACGGGATGTTCGAGATGATCAGCGTGGCGCTCTTGAACGAGTTGAACGCGTTGAAGAGCAGCAGGAAGATCACCAGCACCGACAGCGGTACCACGATCGACAGCCGCGCCATGGCGCGCTCCTGGTTCTCGAACTCTCCCGACCAGCTGATCTTGACGTCGTCGGCCTTCACGTTCTTCGCCACCGCCGCCTGCATGTCCTTCACCACGCTACCCATGTCGCGGTCGTGGATGAAGATGCCGATCGACGTGGTGCGCTGGCCGTTCTCGCGGCTGATATTCATCGCGCCGGACGCGGCACGGAACGTCACCAGCTGCGACAGCGGCACCTGCGCGCCGTCCACCGTCGTCATGTAGATGTTCGGCAGGTTCGGCAGCTCGCGCTCGTTCGGCTTCAGGCGCACCACCACGCTGAAGTGCTTCTCGCCCTCCCACAGCTCGGTGGCGGCCTTGCCGGCCAGCGCGGACTCCATCATCTCCTGCACGTCGGCCACGTTGATGCCGTAGCGCGCGGCCTGCTCGCGGTTGAAGTCGAGCACGTACTGCGGCAACTCGCCGTCGCGGTCGATGAAGGCGCGCATCACGCCCTGCACGCCCTGCACGTTTGCCAGGATCTGGTCGGCCACCTGCTTGTTGTGCTCGAGGCTGTCGCTCTGCACCTTGATGACGATCTGGCCCTTGATCTGGGAGATCGACTCCAGGATGTTGTCGCGCACCGGCTGCGAGAAGTTGGGCTCGATGCCGGGCAACTCGCGCAGGTGCGTGTTGATCTCCTCGATGACGCGGCGCTTGTCGAAGCCCGGGCGCCACTTGTCCTCGGGCTTCAGGTCGACCAGGATCTCGACGGTGTTGATCAGCTTGGGATCGGTGCCGTCGTCCGGGCGGCCCACCTTCGAGATGGTGGTGTTGACCTCGGGCGTCTGCCGGATCACCGTGCGCAGCTTGCGGGCCTGGTCGCGCGCTTCCTCGGTCGAGACCGATGCCGGCAGGTCGAAGCTGACCCACATCGAGCCCTCGTCGAGCTCCGGCAGGAACTCGCTGCCTAGGAACTTGCCGACCACGCCGGTCACGGCCAGCAGCGCCAGCGCGGCCACCACCACCTTCTTCTTGTTGTCGAGCGCCCACGCCAGCATGGGCTCGTACACGCGCTTGCAGTAGCGCACGACGATGTTGTCCTCGTGGGCGATGTTCTTCGTCAGCAGCAGGTGGCACAGCAGCGGCACCAGCGTCAGCGAGACGATCAGCGAGCCCACCAGCGCGCCGGTCACGGTGTAGGCCATCGGCGCGAAGATCTTCCCTTCGTGGCGCTGCAGCGTGAAGATCGGGATGTGCGCCGCGATGATGATGATCATCGAGAACACGGTCGGCCGGCCCACCTCGGTGGTGGCCTGCAGGATGGCGTAGAGGCGCGCCTTGCTGTCCTTGATCTGGTGTTCCTTCAGCTCGCCCAGCCGCTTGAAGATGTTCTCGACCACGATCACCGCGCCGTCGACGACGATACCGAAGTCCATCGCCCCCAGCGACAGCAGGTTGGCCGGGATGCCCACCCAGGTCAGGCCGATGAAGGTCGACAGCAGCGCCAGCGGGATCACCAGCGCCACGATGGCCGCCGCGCGCACGTTGGCGAGGAACAGGTACAGCACCGCGAGCACCAGCAGCGCGCCCTCGACAAGGTTGCCGAACACGGTGTGCAGCGTCTTGTCGATCAGCGTGGAGCGGTCGTAGTACGGTACGATCCGCACGCCCTTGGGCAGGATCGAGTCGTCGAGCTGCTCGATCTTCTTCTTCAGGTTCTCCAGCACGATCGACGGGTTCTCGCCCTTGCGCATCACCACGATGCCCGAGACGATGTCGTCTTCGTCGTCCTGCCCCATCAGGCCCTGCGGGGGCGCCGCGCCGACCTTCACGTCGGCGATGTCCTTCACCTGGATCGGCGTGCCGTTGTTCTCGGCCACCACCACGCTGGCGATGTCGGCCGAGGTGCGGAAGCTCCCCAGCGAGCGCAGCAGGAACTGCTGCCGGCCGTGCGCCACGGCGCCGCCGCCGGCGTTGGAGTTGCCGCGCTGGATGGCGGTGAAGAGCTGCGACAGCGAGATCTTCGCGTCACGCATCCTGGCCAGGTTGGGGTTGACCTCGTACTGCTTGATCGTGCCGCCGATGGTCACCAGGTCGGCCACGCCCGGCACCTGCCGCAGGTTCTTCTCGACGACCCAGTCCTGGAGCGTGCGCAGTTCCTGCGGCGTGTAGCCCTTGCCGTCCAGCCGGAACCGGTAGATCTCGCCGATGGCGGTGGAGAGCGGCGCGAGGTCGGGCGTGACGCCGTCGGGCAGGTCCACGCCGCGCAGGCGCTCGATGACCTGCTGGCGGGCGGTCACGTCGGTGGCCTTGTCGTTGAAGGTCACCATCAGGAACGACAGGCCGAACTGGGTGTGCGAGAACACCCGCACCGAATTCGGCGTGCCGGCCAGTGCCGTCTCGATGGGGATGGTCACCTGCCGCTCCACTTCCTCGGCGGCGCGCCCCGGATAGAGCGTGATGACGTTGACCTGGATGTCGGAGACGTCGGGGAAGGCTTCGATCGGCAGGTTCTTGAAGGCGAACAGCCCGCCGATGACGAAGATGATCAGGCCTAGCCAGATAAACAGCTTCTGGTGCAGCGCAAAGCTGACGATGCGGGAAATCATGGGGTCGCGTCCTGGCTGGCCTTACTTCTTCTCGGACGCACGTGCCGCGTCGACGGCGGTGGCATCGCGCAGGATGTCCTGCAGGTACAGGTTGCCGTCAGTCACCACGGCGTCGCCTTCCTTCAGTCCCTCCAGCACCTCGGTAGTGCCCGGCAGCGATACGCCCAGCTTCAGCGCGCGGCGCTCGAAGCTGTTCTGGCCCGTGCGCACGAAGGCGTAGCTGCGGTTCTCGGCCAGGAACACGGCCTTGGACGGCACGGCGATGCCGTTGAACGACGCCGCCTGCAGCTTCGCCGTGACGAACATCTCGGCCTTCAGGCGACGGTCGGCGTTGGGCACGGCCAGCCGCACCTTGATGCTGCGCGAGGTCGGATCGACATAGTCGGCGATCTTGACCACCGTGCCGGTGAAGACCTCGCCCGGATAGGCGGCGGTGGTCAGCTGCACGGCCACGCCCGGCTTGAAGAGGCTCAGGTCGGTCTCGGCCGCGTCCACCTGCGCCCACAGCGAAGTGGGATCGGTGATGAGGAACAGCGGCGAGGTGGGCGGCTGGTCGGGCCGCAGCTCCATGCCGGGGTTGATGTTGCGCTCGACCACCAGCCCGTCGATGGGGCTGCGCAGCGAGAAGCTGTCGTTCACGCCGCCGGCGCCCATGGCGCCGTACTGGCGCAGCGCGGCCTGCGTGCGCTGCAGGTCGGCGCTGGCGCGGGCGGCGTCGGCCTGCGCCTGCTCCAGGTCCTTCTGCGCGATCACGCCCGCGTCGTACAGCTCGCGCTGGCGCGACAGCGCCTTGGCGGCCACGGACTGGTCGGCGGCGGCCTTGCGCGCGTCGGCCTGCGCCACGCCGAAGTCGGTCGACACCATCGTGGCGAGCGGCTGGCCCGCCTTCACGGTCACGCCGGGCTGCACCAGGATGCCGGTCACGCGGCCGGCGAAGGGCGTATTGACGCGCACGGTGCGGTCCTCGTTCCAGCCAAGGCGGCCGGGCAGGCTCAGCATGCGTTCGCCGCCGAGCTTGACCGGCGTGGTGGCAATGCCAGGCAGCGTCTTCACGCTGGCGGGAAACTGTACGGTCTGGCCGCGCACCTGGGGCGCGTCGCTGGGCGGCGCGGCTTCGTGCTTGCCGCAGGCGGCGAGGGTCATCGCCACGAGCACGCAGGCGGCAACGGCTACGGAGCGGGGGGAGCGGATCAGGCGGGACGGCATATCAAGGACGCGACGCATTGGAGCGGACCTGCGGAAGCTGGGCGTTGTTCGGGGTGGCGTTCTGCGGCTTCGCAGAGCTGTCCGTGCCGGAAGGCGCGGACGGCGTGGCCGGGGCGGGCGGCTGGGTGGCCGGGGCGGGAGCGCCGGTGGCGGGATTGAGGTTCCCCGCCGGCGTGGCCGAGACCTGCAGTGCGGTGCGGTAGGCCGACAGCGCCTTGGCATAGTTGCCCTGCGCGTCGGCGGCATCGAGTCGCGTCTGGCGCAGCGCGCGGCGTGCGTCGAGCAGGTCGAGCACGCCGGTCGCGCCGCGCTTGTAGGCGAATTCGGCACTGTTGGCGACGCTTTCCGCCGCCGGCACCACCGACTCGCGCATCTCGACCAGCGACTGGCGCGCCGCCTCGAGCTGGCTGCGCAGGCGCTCGATCTCGTTTTGCGCCTCGAGCATCACACGATTGCGGTCGTCCAGCGCCGCGTAGTAGTCGACCTCCGCCCGGCGCGCCTCGCCGTCGTTGCGGTGGCGCACCTGCAGCGGCACCGACACGAACACGCCGAAGCTGTTGCCCGAGCCAGTCGGATTGCTGTCCGACGTCGGATAGTGTTCGGCCTGTGCCCCCACCGTCACATCCGGCACGCGGCCAGCGCGGGCAAGGTCGCGCGCCGACGCGGCGGCGGCGAGCCTGGCCTCGGCGGCCATCACGTCGGGGCGGCGCTGCACGACGTCCGGATCGAGCGGCGGCACGGCGGCGTCGGGCCCCGGCCAATCGTTGGCGAGGCGCACATCGGCCAGCGTGCCCGGCACGCCCATCGCCTGCGCGAGCGCGGCCAGGTCCCCGGCGTGGTCGGCGCGGGCGGCGCGCAGGTCGTTCTGGGCGCGCAGCGTGTCGAGCTGGAGCTTGGTCACGTCGGTGCGCGCCACGTCGCCGGCCTTCAGCCGGGCTTCGCTGGCCTGCTGCGTGCGGCCATAGAGCCCCACCGTTTCCGTCAGCACGGCCACGTGGTCCTGGCTGACGAGCGCCTCGAAAAAGGCCTGCTCGACCGCGCCGGCCTGCTGGGCGGTCACCGCCTGCGCCTGCTCGCCGGCCGCGACGCTCGCCTTGCGGGCCGCCTCCGTACGGAGGTTGCCCTTGTTGGCCGTCTCGATGAGCTGGTCCACACGCAGGGTGGAATCCACCGTCTTGCTGCGCAGGTTGCCGGCACCCACGCCGAGGTGGGGATTGATATTGGCGACGCCCAGGCTCAGTACCGGATTGGGCCGCTGCGAGGCCACCTGGATGTCGGCCTGGCTGGCTTCCTCCCCGCGCCGGGCGGCGATGATGTCGCGGTTGCAGCGCAGCGCGTCGAGCCGCGCCTGCGAAAGGGTCAGGGTGGCGCCGGGCGGCGGCGCCGTGCAGGGGCCGTCGGTGGGCAGCATGGCGGGCGGCGGCGCGGCGTGCGACAGCGTGGCCGCCAGCGCGAGCAGACCGGTCAGCGCGGCACGCATGACGGGGCCGGGAAGAACACTCCGGCTGGCAACGCGAAACTCTTTTGAATGCACGGTCAGTCAGACGTATACGAAGGGGGGCAATTCGGGATTAACGAGCGGCGCCCGCAAGCGGTGCACCGCAAGGGTGAAAAAAGCGCGGATTGTGCAGCGTTTGAGGGCACCACGGCCATGGTCAGCCGGCATTCAAACCGAATCGCATTACAAACGCCTTTCATTGGCGAAGAAAGTCGCCAATAAAGCTGGCATTTGTCAAAAGACAGGGAAAACCCGCGGGGTGCGTCACTCGGGTGACCGGCGCATCGCGATCATGCACGTCTTCCGGCCAGGCGCACAACCGCCGTGCGCCGGAACAGCGCTTACTAATAGGGGGAAGAATCGGGAGGGGCCGCTGGAGCGGAAATCGGCCGGGGACGCCGAGCCAGCCTCAGCGGCGCCGTCTTTCCATCGCGACCATCGACGGCGCAAAGCCGAGCTGGCCGAAGAAGGCGGCTTCGGACGAGCGCGCGGCGCGCAGGATCCAGGTGATGTCGGGGTTGTCGCCGATGATGTGGCGCACCAAGGCGCGGCCGATGCCGCGGCGGCGATGGCTCGGCGCGACGGCGACCATCGAGAGGATGCCGCAGGCGATGTCGTCGCAAAGCGCGCGCGCGAAGCCGATGATCTCGCCGTTCTCGACGGCGACAGCCACGCGTTGCGAGTTGGCGACAAGCTGCGCGAATTTTTCCGGGCTGCTGACTCCGCTATCCCAGCCCACGGCAGCCAGGAGTTGTCTGGCTGCCTCGATTTCCTCGGGCAGCAGATTACGGATTTCCATCAGCGCTCCTCTTGCATGACATGCGCGGCACTTGTGACCCGACCCGTAGCGGGTGCGGAAGGCGTTGCGGCTGGGGGCGTTGCCGCGCAATTGGCGTGAGAGTTTAGCGAGCGTGCGCCCCAGCGTCAATTTGCCGCGCCACACATCGCACTGATGCGGCAGTGCAGCGCAACACCACGCAAGCGTGCGGCGCAGCGATGCGGCAGCGCCGGTATGATGGGTCCCATGAACGCCTCGATCTTCTCATCCGCCCATCCGGCCGATCAGCTGGCCGAGTTCAACGATGCCGACGCCGCACTTGCGCGCATTCGCGACATCTACTCGGCGTCCGCGCAGGCCGTGCGCGCCCGCTTCGCGGCATTCGCGGCGGGCAAGCCGCTGCCGTCGGCCGCGCACGCGTGCTACCCGTACCTCGGCATCTCGGTCAATCTCGAGACCATGGTCACCGACAGCCGCCCGTCGTGGGGCACGGTCGCCTATCCGGGCGTGTACGGCACCACCGTCACGCGCCCCGACCTGCTCGCCGACTACTACCGCGACCAGATCGAGCGCCTGATGCGCTATCACCGCGTGCCGGTAGTGGTGGGCCTGAGCCGCCGGCCGATCCCGCTGCCGTTCGTGATCGAGGCCTCGACCACCGACATCAGCTACACGCAGGCGCGCGAACTCGAAGCGTCGTTCGTGCTGCCCGAGCTGAGCCGCATCGACGACTCCATCGCCAACGGCACGTACGAGCCGGTGCAGGGCGAGGCCTGGCCGCTGTCGCTGTTTCCCGCCGAACGCGTGGACCTCGCGCTCCAGCGCCTGTATCACTACACCGGCACCGCACCGCAGCATTTCCAGCGCTTCGTGCTGTTTACCAACTACCAGCGCTATGTCGACGAGTTCGTCGCGCTGGGCCGCTCGCTGATGGCGTCGCCCGACGGCGGCGGCTACACGCGCTTCGTCGAACCCGGCGACGTGACCCAGGACCTTGGCGGCCCCGAGCCCGACGACGCCACCCGCCCGCGCGCGCTGCCGCAGATGCCGGCCTACCACCTGGTGCGCGAGGACAAGCTCGGCGTCACGCTCGTCAACATCGGCGTGGGTCCTTCCAACGCCAAGACCATGACCGACCACCTGGCCGTGCTGCGCCCGCACTGCTGGCTGATGATCGGCCACTGCGGTGGCCTGCGCCGCTCGCAGCAGCTCGGCGACTACGTGCTCGCCCACGCCTACGTGCGCGACGACCACGTGCTCGACCACGACCTGCCGCCGTGGGTCCCGGTGCCGGCCATCGCGGAAATCCAGGTCGCGCTGCAGGAGGCCGTTGCCCGCATCACCGGGCTGTCGGGCAACGAGATGAAGACGCGCATGCGCACCGGGACGGTGGTCTCCACCGACGACCGCAACTGGGAGCTGAAGTCCAGGTCGCTCTACGCGCGCTTCAACCAGTCGCGCGCTATCGCCATCGATATGGAGAGCGCCACGGTCGCCGCCAACGGCTTCCGCCTGCGCGTGCCCTACGGCACCCTGCTGTGCGTCTCCGACAAGCCGCTCCATGGCGAGTTGAAGCTGCGCGGCATGGCCAATGCCTTCTACCGCCAGCGCGTGAGCCAGCACATGACGATTGGGCTGGAGGCGATCCGCATCCTGCGCGAGCACGGCGTCGAGCAACTGCACTCCCGCAAGCTGCGAAGCTTCGACGAGCCCGCCTTCCGATAAGAGATGGACCGATAAAGTAAAAACCGGCGCAATATGCGCCGGTTTTTACTTGTCACGATGCCGCTCAGAAGCGGTAGCCCACGCCCATGCTGAAGAGCCACGGATCGAGCTTGACCGAGGTCACCTTGCTGCCGTCGGCGGTGGACTTCACGTCGGCGCCCAGCCACACCTTCTTGATGTCGGCGTTCAGGAACCAGTTCTTGGTCAGCTTGTAGTCCATGCCGACCTGCAGGGCCGGACCGACGCTCCACTTGCTCAGGGTCAGGCCGCCGTCGGCGATGTCGCTGCCCCAGATGCGCGTCAGGTTCAGGCCGGCGCCGACATACGGGCGGAAGGTGCCGTTCGGGATGAAGTGGTACTGCGCCAGCAGCGTCGGCGGCAGGTGCTTGAACGAACCGATCTTGGTGCCGCTCAGGTAGACATTCTGGTTCTGCGGGACCGTCAGCACCAGTTCGGCGGCGATGTTCGGCGTGAAGAAGTAGGTGACGTCGGCCTCGGGAATCCACTTGTTGTTGACGTGGATGGCATCCGAAGGGACGGCGCCGAACGAATCCGACTTGTTGGCCATGTCCAGATACGTCGCACGCAGGCGCACCATCCAGTTGCCCTGCGCTTCGTCGGCAGCGGCGGCGGAAGTCGAGAAGGCGCCCAGCGCGGCGAAGGCAGCGATGGCGGTGCAGGCGAGACGGGTGCCGAGACGGGGGGAGAGAGTGGTAGTCATTGCTTTGGTCTTTCGAGGGAATGCCGTGGAGTTGCTGGCCAGTTTGTCGGACCGGGTGGCCACGGGCATTGACCGGGCGCAAGAAGACCGTACGCGTCGTAAGGTCACCACAGCCTGGCCGGCGGCCTGTGGCATGCCCTCCTCCCCGCTCTGTGCGTTCGCCCTCAATCGTTTGGCCGGTATTGCATTTCCGTCCTCCGGACTAGGCTTTTACTGCGGAGAAGGCTGCGTCTGGGCGCGCGCCGCAAACAAGCAAAAACGTGGAACGGGGGACGATCATGACGATCCGGAAATGGGGTTCATGGGTGGCGGCGTGCGCAGCCGCATTCCTGGTAGCGGCCTGCGGAGGCGGCGGAGGCGGGGGCAGTGGAGGCAGTACGGCGGGGCCCTCGCCCTCGGCACTGAGCTTCTCGGTCAGGCTGAATACGACGACCGCACAGGTGGGCGTGACCCGCACGCTGACGCTGTCGGCGGCCGTGACGGATTCCAACGGCAACGACGTCACCGCGAACAGCAACTTCAACTGGAGTTCCACCGATAACTCGGTGGCGACCATCGTCGGCGCGCAGGGCGGCAACGGCGTGGTCACCGGCGTGAACCCGGGCAACACCACCATCCAGCTGCAGACCACTGTCAATGCCGCGGACAATTCCACGCACCAGCTCTCGATCCAGACCGCATCGATCTCGGTGGTGAGCGCCGGCACGACCACCTACGCGCTGTCGATTCCCAATCCGTCGCTGTCGATGACTGACGGCCAGTCGCTGCCGGTGACGGTGTCGGTGGTGGACAGCAACGGCAACGACGTGACAACCCAGGCCTCCGGCTGGGGCTGGTCCAGCTCCGGCCCGGCGGTGACGGTCACGCCGAGCCAGAACACGGCCACCTTCGTCGCCCATAACAGCTCGACCACCGACGTGGCCTCGGCCAACGTCAGCATCTCGGTGACGGCGCCCAACGGCGCGGCACTGGGCGGCCTGATCGGCGTGACGGTGCAGAAGAACGGCGGCAGCAGCAATCCGGGCGGCGGCGCGTCGTTCCGCGTGGCGCTGTCGCAGAACGGCACCCCGATCACCGCGCTCTCGGTGCTCAACGGCTATCCGCAGGTCTTCCAGGGCCGCGTGTTGAACAATGCCGGCCAGGACGTGACCGCCGACTTCGACGGCCAGTGGGTCTACACGGCGACCTCGCCCACGCTCACCGCGACGGACGACGGCGCGCACAACATCACGCTGACCACCACCCGCGCCATCGGCTCCGACCCGGCGCAGAGCACGCTGGAAGTGAAGGCCGTCAGCAACAAGCTGTCGACCTCCGCCATCGGCGACCTGACGGTCACCGAGCAGCCCACCTGGGCACTGGTGAACCAGAACGCGGGCCAACTGGTGCTGACGCAGCTCGTGCCGCTCATCCCGGTCACGGCCCACGTCTTCCAGAAGGGTGTCGAAGTCCCGGCGTCGTCCTGCACCGGCTGGACGTGGACCAGCACGCCGAACGTGACCCTGGGACCGTCGCTGTCTGGTCTCGACAACCAGCGCAACGTCTCGGCCAACGGCACGGGGAACTTCACCATCACGGCAAGCTGCACGCCGACCGGCCAGACGACGCCGGTCCAGATCGTGTTCCCTGGCACGATCAAGTAGCCGACGCGCCAGCCTGAACTGAAGTGCGAACGCCCTCCGACAGGAGGGCGTTTTGCATTGCCGCGACGGTCGAAAAAGGAAGGGCCAACCGGAAGCGTACCCAATTCTGCGTACGCGATGACCACGGCGGATCATCGGCGCATTCGCGGCAAATCACGGGCGATTGGCACGGCAAGCCGCGGCTCGTCATGGCCGGAAGGGCGAGTAGATGGGCGAGTAAATGGGGAATGGAGTGGCTGCACAGGCCCGGACCGGATAGCGCCGACCGTATCAGCGTACCCGTTTCTGCGCAGGCCTCAGCCCTTGCGCACGATGCGAATGACCTGCTCCGTCGGGACCGACGCCGACGATGCCGAGGTATTGGCGTCGCACGTATTGCAGCCCCCGTCATCGCAGCCGCTGGCGCATCCCTGCGCCATGGCCGGCGCCAGCCGGCGCACCAGGTGCGCACGCCAGCCGGTGGCCGAGGCCCCGCCCAGCCGTCCCGCCAGCGCCGCCTTCACGCGCTCGCGCGTACGCGGCGCGTAGCGGGCGGCCACCGACACGGCGCAGCCGATCACGACCAGCGGCACGACCAGCGATTCCACGGCGTGATAGAGGCTCATGGCAACGTCCTCAACTGAACAGCAGCGCCACGCGGTACGTGACGAACGCCGCCAGGTAGGCCAGCCCCGCCAGGTAGGCGGCGGATCCTGCCATCACCTTCCACGAGTTGGTCTCGCGGCGGATCACGGCCAGCGTCGAGATGCACTGCGGCGCGAACACGTACCACGCCAGCAGCGACAGCGCCGTGGCCAGCGACCACTGCGAGGCGATCATCGGCGCGAGCTGCGCGGTCACGGCGTCCTCGCTGCCCGACAGTGCATACACCGTCGCCAGCGCGCCCACCGCCACTTCGCGCGCAGCCAGGCCCGGCACGAGTGCGATGCAGATCTGCCAGTTGAAGCCGATCGGCGCGAACACCACTTCGAGCGCGCGGCCGATCATGCCGGCGAAACTGTAGTCGATGGCCGGTTGCGTGGCACCGAGCGGCGGCGCCGGGAACGAGGCGAGGAACCACAGCAGCACGGTCAGCGTCAGGATCACGCGGCCCACGCGCGACAGGAAGATGCGGGCGCGCTCCCACAGCCCGATCAGGATGTCGCGCGGATGCGGGATGCGGTACGACGGCAGCTCCATCAGCAGCGGATGGTCGGTGTGGTCGCGCCGGAAGAACTTGAGCGCGTAGGCCACCACCAGCGCGCTGACGATGCCCGCCACGTACAGCGCGAACAGCACCAGCCCCTGCAGGTTGAAGAGGCCCGCGACCGTGCGCTCCGGAATGAAGGCACCGATCAGCAGCGTATACACCGGCAGCCGCGCCGAGCATGTCATCAGCGGGGCGACGAGGATAGTGGTCAGCCGGTCGCGCGGGTCCTGGATGGTACGCGTGGCCATGATGCCGGGAATCGCGCAGGCGAAGCTCGACAGCAGCGGAATGAACGAACGGCCGGTCAGGCCCGCGCCCATCATCATGCGGTCGAGCAGGAAGGCCGCGCGCGGCAGGTAGCCCGATTCCTCCAGCGTCAGGATGAAGAGGAACAGGATCAGGATCTGCGGCAGGAACACCACCACGCTGCCGAGGCCCGCGATGACGCCATCGACCAGCAGGCTGCGCAGCATGCCCTCGGGCAGGTGATTGCCCACCAGTATGCCGAGGCCATGCACGCCGGCCTCGATGCCGTCCATGACCGGCGCCGCCCACGAGAACACCGCCTGGAACATCAGGAACAGCAGCACGGCCAGCATCAGCAGGCCGAACACCGGATGCAGCACCACGCGGTCGAGGCGGTCGTCGACGTGCGCGGTGCGCGCCGGCATCGTGACGGCGGCGTCGAGCAGGCGCTTGACCTCGGTGTGGACGTCGAGGTCGTTGGCGAACGGCGGCAGGGCCTCGGGCGCCGTCGGCAACGCGCCGTCGAGCAGCGCGACCAGCGCGGCGGCACCGTCGCGCTTCACGGCCACGGTCTGCACGACCGGCACGCCGAGTGCGGCGGACAGCTTGTCGCGGTCGATGCGGATGCCGCGCTTCTCGGCGGCATCGCTCATGTTCAGCACCACCACCATCGGCAGGCCGAGGCGGCGCAGTTCGAGCACGAAGCGCAGGTGCAGGCGCAGGTTGGTCGCATCGACCACCGACACCAGCAGGTCGGGACGCTGCTCGCCGGGGCGCTTGCCCAGGCAGATGTCGCGCGTGATGGCTTCGTCGAGGCTCGCCGCGTGCAGGCTGTACGCGCCCGGCAGGTCGAGGATGCGCACCTGCCGGCCCGCCGGCGAGGTGAAGTGGCCTTCCTTGCGCTCCACCGTCACGCCGGCATAGTTGGCCACTTTCTGGCGGCTGCCGGTCAGGCGGTTGAACAGCGCGGTCTTGCCGCAATTGGGGTTGCCGACCAGCGCGATGCGCAGGGCGGGAGAAGTCAGTCCGGACATGATTCGGGGTATGGCTCCGGTGTATCGCCAGGCTGGCTTACGCGGTACGCTTCACCGGCGCGGGCTGGGCATCCGCCACGCTGGCCGGGGTGAACTGCGAGACCGTGGCCGATACTGGCTCGACCGTGATGCGCGCCGCTTCCGCGCGGCGCAGCGCAAAGCGCGTGAAGCCGACCTGCGCCACCAGCGGGTCCTTGCCGAACGGCCCGAGCGCAATCACCTGTACGGTTTCGCCCGGCACGAAGCCGAGTTCGCGCAGGCGCCGCGCGACCGGGTCGTCCGGCGTCGCATCATCCACGGATTGCACAACGGCGGCCATGCGCCGGGGGAGTTCAGACAGTCGCATCAAGCGTCCCGCCAAGATGGGTAAATGAAAATTGTTTTCATTGTATCGAAAAAAACCGGGCCGCGACTGCGGGAGCGGCGCGCGCGGCGGTCGCCTTCGTTGACTTCGGACCATCATGTTGCGGAAAGCCGGGAGGCGTGGGTGTTCGGCTGCACACAGTTGAATAACGCAATTGCGTTATTGGTGACCGCGCCTCGTTGCCGTTAATCTGCATGCACGCTGAACACCCCGTTCCACGCGTACTTTGAAAGCCACCCGTCCCTGACTGGTGGCTTTTTTTCTTTGCCGCAGGTGTCGGAGACGTCCCTCGTCGGGCGACCAGGGGCGGCGGTGAGCAATCGGGAGCTATTGCGACGGTTGCTGCGACATGGCGCGGCGGAACTCGTCCGCGTTGCCGATCTGCCGGAACAGCGGGCCGCCCGGCGCGAAGCGCGGCGCCGTGGACAATGGCCCCACCACCACCGGCTCGAATCCCGCGTCCTTCACGAGTTGCGCGGCCGTGGCCAGCGCGGCCTGGTCGTCGCCGGCAATCGGAATGGCGATCAGCGAGCCCTGCCGGTGGTTGTCCTTGGCAAAGATGGCGGCGCCCATCGAATTGAACGCCCGCACCACGCGCGCGCCGTGCAGGTACTTCGCCGTGGTCACGCCGATGCCGTTGCGGATGGCCTCCTCGCCCACTGGCCCGTCGCGCTCAGCGATGGCGTTGGTGGCATCCAGCACCACCTTGCCGGCGAACTTGCCCGCGTAGTCCTGGCTCAACTCAGGGAGTGCCTTGTAGGGCACGGCAAGGAACAGCACGTCGGAGAAGGCAATGGCGTCGGCCACCGTGCCCGCCTTCGCCAGATCGCCGAGCGAGGTAATCAGCGGCTGCAACTCTTCGGGATGCCGTGACGAGAACATCACGGGATGCCCGGCCTTCACCCACAACCCGCCCACCGTGCCGCCGATGCGGCCGGAGCCGATCACGCCGACGCGCACCGGACCGCTCCTGCCCATCTGCGCGCATGCGGTCAGCGGCAAGGCGGCGCTGCCAACAAGCGCCGCGCAGAACAGGCGGCGGCGGGTATCGATCTCGACTTTCAGTGGATGCATCATGCGTTCTCCGAGGATGCTGGGTGTTACAGCACTCTAGGATGAAAAGCGCCCGCAAGCGAAGGGAACGCCGCACAGTGCCGCTGTCCATCTGCTTCAAGCGGCGAAAAATCCCCTTGGCGCTCGCCGCCCGCATCCACTAGATTCGTTTACGTTTGCCCGCAAAACAATAAGTGGAGGAAGACATGCATCGAGCGGGAGTGCTGGCGCTGGCGGTCTGCCTGTTGCCGGCAGCGGCACGAGCACAGGCGGACGCGAACGAAGCAGGGCAGATCCGGGACCAGCCCCAGGACCAGGTCCGCAATCTTCCGGAGGTCACGGTTGTCGCGCCAACGCCCGTCCCCGGGCTGACCGTCTCGCGCGACGCCTTCCCCGCCAACGTGCAGACCGCCACCGACGCCGATATCGAGCGCACCAAGGCGGCCAACCTCACCGGCTTCCTCGCCGAGACCATGACCGGCGTGATCGCCAACGACTCCCAGGGCAACCCCTTCGAGCAGGACCTGCTCTATCGCGGCTACCGCCTGTCGCCGCTGCTGGGCACGCCGCAGGGCCTGTCGCTCTACCTCGACGGCGTGCGGCAGAACGCGGCGCTGGGCGACGTGGTCAACTGGTCCGGCATTCCCGAGGCGGCCATCGCCTCCATCACGCTGGTGCCCGGCAGCAATCCGCTCTACGGCCTGAACACGCTGGGCGGTGCCATCGCCCTCGTCACCAAGTCGGGCGAAACCCACGAGGGCGTGGAGGCCGATCTCAGCATCGGCAGCTACGGCCGCCAGCGTTTCGACCTCAGCGCGGGCAAGCAACTGGGCGACGGCTGGCACGCCTTCGTCGCCGGCACCGGCTGGCACGAGAACGGCTGGCGCGACGCCTCCCCCAGCGAACTCGGCAATCTCTTCTTCAAGCTGGGCCGCTCGACCACCGATACACAGTGGAACATCAGCCTGCTCGGCAGCACGAGCCGCCTGACCGGCAACGGCCTGACGCCCGACAGCCTCTACGCCGTCAACCCCGCCTCCCTCTACACGTCGCCCGACGTGACCAGGGTGCATTCGCTGCAGGTCGCGCTATCCGGCACGCACCAGTTCAATGCCGCCGACCAGCTCGGCATGACGCTGTACGTGCGCCGCGCGCTGTCATACGTGAAGAGCGGCGACACCAACGACGACTACGTCGCCCTGCTGCTCGGTTGCCAGCCGGGCGGCGGCAACTGCGACGACGACACGCCGCCCGCCGGCGTGATGAACGCCTCGACCACCCGCGAGACCAGCTACGGCGTCTCGGCGCAATGGTCGCACGACGGCGACATGCACCACTTCGGCCTCGGCGCCTCGCTCGACTGGACCCGCGCCAATTACACCCAGACCACACAGGACGCCAGCTTCGGCGCCGCCCGCAATGCCGTTGTCGATCCCAGCGCGCCCGAAGTCACCCAGGCCTCGCTGCAGGGCAACGACACCACGCTCGGCCTCTTCGCCACCGACACCATCCAGCTGTTCCCGCAGACCTGGCTGACGGCCGCCGCGCGCTGGAACGACTCGCGCAAGCACACCGTGCTCACGCTGCCGACCCAGTCCGACGAGAGCTTTACGTTCAGCAAGCTGAATCCGTCGCTCGGGCTGACACAGGGCCTGGGCGGCGGCGTGACGCTGTTCGGCTCGGCCTCGCAGGGCACGCGCATGCCCACCGCCATCGAACTGGGCTGCGCCGACCCGGCCAACGCCTGCCAGTTGCCCACCGGGCTGCAGGCCGACCCCTTCCTGCGCCAGGTCGTCTCCCGCACCATCGAGATGGGCGCGCGCTGGCGCCCGGCCGACGCCACCGAAGTGAGCCTCGCGCTGTACCGCGCCAACAACCGCGACGACATCCTGTTCCAGCGCTCGCCAGTGAACCAGCTCGGCTTCTTCACCAACTTCCCGCAGACCCGCAACGAGGGCGTGGAACTGGGCGCGCGCCACCGCTTCGGCCGGCTGTCGGTGCGTGCCGGCTACAGCTATACCCATGCCACCTACCAGGCCGACGGCGCGCTGCAGACGCCCTTCGCCGCGCCCGTCATCGTCCGCCCGGGCACGCGCATGGCCGGCATTCCGCTGCACGCCTTCAAGCTCGGCGGCGACTGGCGCGCCACCCCCACCATCAGCGTGGGCGGCGACATGATCACCACGTCATCGCGGCCCGTGGCCGGCAACGAGGACGGCGCGCTGACGGCGCTCGATCCGGGCTTCGCGCACGTGGGCGGCTTCACGGTGTTCAACCTGCGCGCCAGCTGGCAGGTGGCGCCGCGCTGGCAGCTCTACGGCCGCATCGACAACGTCTTCGACCGCCGTTACGAGACCTACGGCCAGTCGGGCTTCAACCTCTTCCCGGGCGGCACGCTGCTGCAACCTGGCGGCGCGGTGCCGGTCGAACGTTTTGTCGCGCCGGGCGCACCCCGGCTCTTCCTCGTCGGCGTGCGCTATGAATGGGACGGCAAGTCCCACTGAGCGGCAGCGAGGGCGGCAGCCACATAACGAGATAGAACGACATCAGGAGACACGATGACCCAGACGCCACGACGTCCCGCGCGCATTGCCACCCGCACGGCCACCTTCCTCGCCATCAGCGTGGCCGCCCTCCTCGCACCCGCCGTCCAGAGCGCACACGCGGCGCCGGTCGCGCAGGCCTACGTCACCACCGAAGGCGGCGACATCGCCGTGATCGACCTTGACCAGCTGCGCACCACCGGCAGCGTGCCCGCCGGCGGCAAGGGTCCGCGCGGGCTTGGCCTGACGCCCGACGGCAAGTTCCTGCTGGCCGCCAACAAGGGGACCGGCGACCTGACGGTGATCGACATCGCCAGCGGCAAGGTGGTACGGCACGTGCCCATCGGCGAGAACCCGGAGTTCGTGCGCGTCCACGGCGGGCAGGTCTTCGTCACCTACGAGCCGAGCGAGCATGCCGGGCCACCGGGAGCGAGCCCGCCGCCGAAGGAGAAGGCCGACGAGGAAAAGCATGAACCCGCCGAGATCGCCGTCATCGACATCAAGTCGTGGCGCATCACGCGCCGCATCAAGAGCGGACTGGAAACCGAGGGCGTCGAGTTCTCGCGCGACGGGCGCCAGATCCTGGTGACCAACGAGGGCGACGACACCGTCACGGTCTACGACCGCGCCAGCGGCAAGCGGCTCAAGCTGCTGGCGATGCCTCAGGGCTCGCGGCCGCGCGGCATCAAGGCGAGCCCGGACGGCCGCCGCTACGTGGTCACGCTGGAGTCCGCCAACGGCTTCGTGGTGCTCGACGCCGCCGACCTCCATACGGAACGCACGGTGACGACCAAGACGGGGCCGTATGGCGTGGCCTTCGACCGCAGCGGCAAGCGGCTCTTCGTGGCCGCCTCGCGCGCCGACACGCTGCAGGTGTTCGACGGCCAGAGCTACGACCTCCTCGCCGACATCCCGGTGGGCAAGCGCTGCTGGCACTTCAGCTTCACGCCGGACGACAGCAAGCTGCTGGTGGCGTGCGGGCGGTCCAACGCGGTGATGGTGTTCGACGCGCACGACTACAAGCCGCTGGCGCAGATCGACAACCTGCCGCTGGCGTGGGGGATCGTGACGTGGCCGAAGAGCATCGGGACCATCGACAGTCCCTGATTCAAGGTTCTACGGCGATTTGCGGGGCGTTTCCGAGTCGACGAAAATGGCGGGTTGATAGGGCCATGTCTTGAATCACGGTCAGGCGTAGTCAGGCATGGGCAGGCGACATGTCGCCCCGCCACACCCGATGCGAACCGTCCCGCTCAGGACGGCCGCCCCGACAGCAATGCCGCCACGCGCTGCGCCCCCGCCTCGCCGGCAATGTCCGCCGCCGTCTTGCCGCGGTTGTCGCGCAGCGACTTGTCGGCGCCGCGTGAAAGCAGCAGCTGCACCACGTCGCTGCGGTCGTAGCCGGCCGCCCACATCAGCGCGGTCAGGTCGTTGCCATAGCGCGCATTGACGTCCACGCCCACGTCGAGCAATTGCCTGACGACGCCCGCCTTGCCCTCGCCCGCCGCGTAGACCATCGCCGTCTTGCCCACGCGGTCGGTCGCCGCGAGTTCGGCATGGCGCGCCAGCAGCATGGCGACGATCTCCTCGTAGCCGCCGAAGGCCGCCGCCATCAGTGGCGTCACGCCCTGCACGTTGGCCTGGCTGACATTGGCGCCGTGCTCGACCAGCGTCCTGGCCATGCCGGCCAGGCCGCGCTTGGCGGCGGTCAGCAGCGCCGTGTCGCCGATGCGGTTGCGCGAATCCGGCGCGGCGCCCTGGTCCAGCGCGCCGCGCACCGCGGCCTCGTCGCCGGCGCGCGCCGCGGCCAAAAGGCCGGCGTTGATCGTAGCGGCGTCCTCGGCCAGCGCGGGCCCGGCGGTCGCTGCGGCAATGCCGGCCGCCGCCAGCGCCACGGCCAGCAGTCTGCGTCGTGTCATGGTGTCCCCCTGCCCGTCTCGGCCATCCAAGTTTGGTGCGCGCCTGTCCCGAATGCAAGGCGGCGACCGATGCACAAGCACCATTGAGTTGTGCCGGTTCTTGCCTATACTCGCTTTCACCTGAGGCCCACTCGACGCGTGGCACGTACTGTCGCGACCGTCGGCAGCGCCCGGGGACACGCTGACATGACGACTCCGGCTTTCGTCGCGCGACCTTGCCGTTCCAGATGCAAAGTCTGCGGCCGCGCGACCGGCCGGATCCGCACCCCTCGTCCTGCCAGCGTCTCCGCGACAACGTAAAGCGGCCGGGGATACCAAGATCAACAAGTGGAGGGACCCCATGTTGCCTATCCCGTCTTTGTCCTCGTCAATCCCGCGCCGCAGCATCCCCATGCTCGCGCTCGCACTCACGGCCCTGACCATGGCCGCACCCGCCCGGAGCGCGGATGAAATCCAGGGCGGCGCCACCAAGATGGGCGCGCCGATGTCGAGCGCGTACCGGTCGGTGAGCCAGGCCGAACTGGACAAGGCCGACGGCAACACGCGCGACTGGCTGCACTCCAACGGCTCGTACCAGCAAACCCGCTACTACGGCGCCAGCCAGATCAATACGAAGAACGTCGGCAAGCTGCGCCCGGCCTTTGTCTTCCAGACCGAGGTGATGGAGTCGATGGAAACCGCGCCGATCGTCGTCAACGGGGTGATGTTCCTGACCACCTCCTACAACCACGTCTACGCCATCGACGCGGTGACCGGCAAAGAGTTCTGGCACTACAAGCACAAGATGGGGCCGATCACCACGTTCTGCTGCGGCCCGAACAACCGCGGCGTGGCGGTCAGCGGCGACCGCCTCTACATGGGCACGCTCGACGCCAAGCTCGTCGCGCTCGACGCCAAGAGCGGCAAGCTCCTGTGGGAAACCCAGATCGCCGACCCGGAACAGGGCTACTCCGAAACGATGGCGCCGGTGGTAGTCGACGACAAGGTGCTGATCGGCACCAACGGCGGCGAGTACGGCATCCGCGGCTTCGTCAAGGCGTTCAGCGCCACCGACGGCAAGCTGCTGTGGACCTTCAACACGATCCCCGACAAGGGCCACGAAGGCGTCTGGGCCACCAAGGATGCCACCGGCCGCGACATGCACCGCGACATCGCCGCCGAGAAGAAGATGCTGGCCGACAAGGGCGGCGACTTCTACCAGAAGCTCGGCGGCGGCGTATGGATGGCGCCCGCCGTGGACCGTGCCACGCAGACCGTGTTCTTCGTGGTGGGCAACCCGTCGCCCGACCTCTATGGCGCGATCCGCCCGGGCGACAACCTGTACACCGACTCGATGGTCGCGGTCGACCTGAACACCGGCAAGTACAAATGGCACTACCAGTACATCGCGCATGACGTATGGGACCTCGACGCCGTGAGCCCGCCGATCCTCGTCACCGCGCGCAACGAGAAGGGGCAGATGGTGCCGGCCGTGATCCACGGCGGCAAGACCGGCCACGTGTATGTGCATGACCGCAGCGACGGCCACCTGATCCGCTTCTCCGAGGCCATGATCCCGCAGGAGAACATGTGGACACTGCCGACGGCCCAGGGCGCGCGCATGCTGCCGGGCGCCAATGGCGGCGTGGAATGGTCGCCGATGGCCTATAGCCCGAAGACCCACCTGGCCTACGCCGCAAACCTGCACCAGCCGATGACCTACCAGGTCGAGCAGGCGGCCTACCCCGGCGGCAAGCTGTGGCTGGGCGGCGCCTTCAAGACCATCGCCGCCGAAGAACAATGGGGCAGGCTGGTGGCGGTCAACGTCGACACCGGAAAGGTCGCATGGGGCGTGAAGACCGACCAGCCGCTGATCGGCGGCGTGCTCGCCACGGCGGGCGGCCTGGTGTTCAACGGCGAAGGCAACGGCTTCTTCCGTGCCTACGACGCCACGAACGGCAAGAAGCTGTGGGAGTACAACTGCAGCGCCGGCGTGAACGCCCCGGCCGTGTCGTACACGGTCAACGGCAAGCAGTACGTGGCCGTGGCCGCCGGCGGCAACACGCAGATCGACTTCAAGCGCGGCAACAGCGTGTTCGTGTTCGCCCTGCCATGACGCCTCGCCACGCGCTGCCGTACCCGCTGTACCGCGCCGCGCTGGCCGCCACCCTGGCGGCCGGCGCGCTGTTTCCCGCTCTGCTTCTCGCTCTGTTTCCCGCTGTTGCCCGCGCCGACGCCAAGGCCGGCGAGGCCAAGGCCTCGACCTGCATGGTCTGCCACGGCCCGCAGGGCAAGTCGACCGATGCCAGCTATCCGGTGCTGGCGGGACAGACGTCCCGCTACATCTACCTGGAACTGCGCGACTTCAAGGAAGGCCGCCGCTCGGATCCGTCGATGACGCCCGTAGCCGCGCAACTGTCGCGCGACGACATGCAGGACCTGGCCGACTATTTCTCCTCGCAGACGCCCTTCCAGGCCGCCTACAAGGGCGATACGAGCCGCGTCAAGGCCGGCAGCGCCAGGTCGGCCGAGATCCTCTGCACCATGTGCCACCTCGGCGGCTTCACCGGCCAGAACGAGATTCCCCGCGTGGCCGGCCAGCACTACGCCTACATCGTCAAGCAGCTGGAAGACTTCCGCGCCCGGCGCCGCACCAACGACGCCGGCAACATGACGAGCGTCGCCCGCAACCTGAGCGACGACGACATCAAGAACCTCGCCAGCTACATCGCCAACCTGAACTGAGCACTAGGCTCAGTTGTGGTCAGCGGTGGTCAGCGATCAGCGCGGACCGGACCGTACTCGACCGGCACCCACGCATAGCCGTCGACGTCGCGCCGCACGTGGCCGATGCCGGGGAACGGCAGGTGCGCCCCGCCCACCCACAGCTTGTCGCGCGCCGCGTCGGCAAAGATGCGCTGGCGCGTGGCAATCGCCGCGCGCGGGTCGGTATCGAACTCCATCGCCACGCGCGGCCGGCGGAACTGCACGGCATGGCTGTGGACGACGTCGCCCCACAGCAGCAGGCTCTCGTGGCCCGACGTGAACAGGTAGCCCGAGTGGCCGGGCGTGTGGCCGTGCTCGGCCATCGCCTGTACGCCCGGGATGGGCGAGGTGCCGGACCTGAAGGTGTGGAAGCGTCCCGCGGCACGATACGGCGCCACGCCGTCACGCGCCATGGCGAAGTTGCCCTGGTCGTCCTTCGGCGCTGCGGCGGCGCGGCCCTCGTCGAGCCAGAACGCGGCCTCGGCCTCGTCCACGTAGACGTTGGCATTCGGATAGACCGCCTGCCCGTTGGCCGTCAGCCCGCAGGCGTGATCGCCATGCAGGTGGGTCAGCAGCACCACGTCCACCTGCTCCGGCGCATACCCCGCCGCGCGCAGGTTCTCCGCCACCCGGCCCAGCGTGGGCCCGAAGCAGTTGCCGGTGCCAGCGTCCACCAGGATGAGTTGCGAGCCGGTATGCACGAGATAGGCATTCACCGACGTCTGCACGCCCGGCGTGGACACCAGGAACATGCGCCCCAGCAGCGACTGGATCTCGCGGGCGCTGCTGTACTTGAGGACTTTGGTCGGCAGGTCGATGTAGCCGTCGTACAGCGCGGTCACCTCGAGCTGGCCGAGCATCATGCGGTAGTAGCCCGGCGCCTGCGTCTTGTGCTGCGCGGGCGGCGCGGCGTGGACGGCAGTGGTCGGTACGGCGCACAGGACAGTGGCCGCCAGTACGGCGGCGCAAGCGGTGCGGGGGAAGAGACGGAGAGCGGAAGTCACCGCGGACGGCATTGGCATGTCGGGTCCTCTGACAGAAACAACACAGACGGGGAGCCGCCATCTTATGCCGTCTGCGCCGCTTCCAGCCAGCATGGAGGGCGTTGCCAGGTCAAGCGTACCCAATTCTGCGTGCCACCACGAAGTTCAGAAGTGCCCGAGATACCCGCCGTCCACCGCGAGCACATGGCCGGTGATGTACGAGGCGGCCGGCGAGGCGAGAAACACCGCCGCGCCCGCGATTTCCCCCGGCTGCCCCCAGCGCGCAAGCGACGTACGCTGGCGCAGCCACTCGGCCACGCTGGCGTCATCCACCATGGGCTGGTTCGGCTCGGTGGCGAAGTAACCCGGCGCGATGGCGTTGACGGTGATGCCATGCTTGCCGAGGTCGGCCGCCATCGCACGCGTGAGTGCATCGAGGCCGCCCTTGGTGGCGGGATAGAGCACGTCGTTGGCGCGGGCGACCTGCCCGGCGATGGAGGTCACGTTGACGATGCGGCCGTACCCGCCGCGCCGCATCAGCGTGGCAGCCTGCCGGCAGAGGTCATACGGCGCCACGAGATTGGTTTCCAGCATCTCGCGCAACTCGGCGGCGCCAAGGGCGGCCATGCCGTTGCGGTTGCGGGCGCCGGCGTTGTTGACGAGGATGTCGAGCCGGCCTTGCGCGGCGTCGACCTGCGCGAAGGCGGCGGCCACGGCGGCCGGGTCGGTGATGTCGAGCACCAGCGCCTCGGCGCTGCCACCGCGCGCGCGCAGTTGCGCCACGGCGGCGTCCACGCGCGCCGTGCTGCGCGCCACCACCAGCACATGCGCGCCGGCATCGGCCAGCCCCGCGGCAATGGCGAGGCCGAGCCCCTGCGCGCCGCCGGTGACCATGGCGACGCGGCCTTGCAGGGAGAATGGGGAAGATTGGGAGGGCGTAGTCATGCGGCAACTATACCGCGAGTGCCGCGTGCGCCCGCCCTCCGGGCAAGGTCAGCGGATCAGCTTGCCGGTCGACGAGACGATCGACATTTCGACGAACGACGAGCCGCTGTGGCGCGTCGGGCTGTAGCTGATCAGGATGCCGCCGAGGTCGTAGTCGCGCAGGCCCTCCAGGGCCGTCACCAGCTTCTCGCGGGTGGGCTCGGGGCCCGCGCGGCGCAGGCCCTCCACCAGCACCTTGGCGGACATGAAGCCCTCCATGCCGGCGTTGCTCGTGGCGGCGTTCTGCTGGCGCGCCACGCTGCGGTACTCGCTCGCCAGCGTCATCTGGCTGGCGTTCATGCCCGGCACCACCTGCGTGATGATGACGCCGTGGCCGTCGTCGCCCAATTCCTTGATGAACGACTCGGATGCATTGTTCGACAGCGTGACGAACTGCGCGTCGCTGCCGGCCTTGCGGACTTCGCGAATGATGCGCACGGCCTCGGAGCCGGAGCTGGCCACCAGCACGGCCTGCGGCTTCGCCTTGACGATCTCGGCCACGCCCTTGCTGATGTCGCCCATCGGCCGCGGATAGCTGGCCACGCCCGCCGACTGCAGGCCGCGCGAGGCGAGCGCCGTGGTGTAGCCCTCGAACACGTCCTGCCCGAACCCGTCGGCCGCGTGGAAGATGCCGATGCGCGTCATGCCCGTGGTGGCGAGGTGGTTCACCGCGCGCGCCACTTCATCCTGGTACTTGGCGCGCACGTTGAAGACGTAGCGGCTGAGCGGACGGTGCATGGTGATGGCGCCCGTCAGCGGCGCGACGAGCGGCACCTTCTCGGCGGTGATGACCGGCAGCACGCTTTCGTTCTGCGGCGTGCCGCGGATCATGAAGAGCGCGAAGACGTTGTCCTCGCCGATGAGCTTCTTCACATTGCCCGGCGTCCGCCTGGCGTCGAAGCCGTCGTCGTAGGTAATCAACTCGATCCTGCGGCCATAGACGCCGCCGCTCGCGTTGATGTGCTTCAGGTAGACCTCGGCGCCGGCGATCTGCTCCTTGACGGAGCCCGCCACCGGCCCGGTCACGCCGGCCGACTGGCCGATGCGAATGGCCGTCTTGCTGACCCCCGGTTCCGCCGCCGCGAACGGCGCAGCCCACCCCAGCGTGGCGGCCAGCACGCCGCACGCGATCCAGTTTGCCTTCATGTTGTTTGACCCCTCGCCTTGTTGGCGTTATGGCTTTTGATCTTTGATTTCTTCGTACTGCCACTGCCATTACCACTGCCCGCCGTGCCGCTGCTGCAGCGCGACGAAGCCGCAAGTTACCTCAAGCGGCGCAGAGATTCAAACAAAACGGGGGGAATTGTTGCTGCCGCAGCACACCGGGACGAGGTGGTTGTCCCGGTGACTGGGCAGCGGGCGCACGGTGCAACGTGCGCCGGGGCGCGCCCGGCGGGGCGCGTTTGGGATGCGATGCGGACCTGCTGCGGACCTCTTGCGAACCTTCGCGGCGACTCAGGGGAATGCGGGCACGGCCGGGTCCATGCCGGCGAAGCGGGCTTCCGGATGGGCCTGTTCCAGCATCATCTCGATCTCTTCCACGCGGCTACGCGGGACATCGACCATCAACAGGATCTTGCCGGCCTCGATGTCTGGCTCGAAGGCACGCAGCCGGCTGTTGGGGGCCGAACTGCCGATCATGCTCGCTGCCCATGCGCCGAACACCGCGCCGAGCACTGCGAGCACGCCGACAAGGCCCCACTGCGGGGTATCGCTGACGATCGGGAACATGGCCACCACGGCGCCGGCCACGATGCCGACACCGCCCCCGACCATCAGCCCCATCTCGGCGGCGTGAACGATGTCGGAAGTCTGGAAGAGATTGGCCTCGTGCAGGCCGGTCATGTCCGCGCCGTCGCGCGCCACGAAGTGGATGTGACTGTTCTCGATGCGGGCCAGCAGCAAGTCGTCCATGGTCTTGCGGGCGCTTGGGAGGTCGGGCAACAACCAGAAGATGCGTTTGCGCATGTCTCTCTCCTTATCCAGGCCGCCCCGCCTGGTGTCCGTCATGCGGGACGGGGTTTCTTCGTTGTACGCCGTTCAGATGGCTTGTGCAAGGCGCTCGCGGAGGGGCTCCGTGGCGCGCCGCATACTGCGCAAACGCGCTGCTCGGGCATTGTTGTGACGAGGGAAATCGCGGGCTGCGCGCGCCCTGCATTCCCTCGCGCAGACCGTGCAATCGCCTGCATCCGCTGAGGAAAAATGACGTGGCAGCGACAACTCCGCGCAGGCCGGAAAGCAGCACGCCTCCCGAAACAGGAGGCGCGCAGGAGGCGTGCAGGAGGCGTGCAGGAGGCGTGCGGGAACTACGGCCGCGATCAGAACGTGATCGGGAGGCGCAACGTGACCTGCAGGTCCGGCGTATCGCGGGTCAGGCCCGCGCCCACCGACAGGTTCAGCGTGTATTTGCTGTTGAAGCGGTAGGAGTAGCCCACCAGCAGCGTGCCTTGCGTGATGCGCACCGAGCCCGGAACGGTCTGGTCGTTCTGCTTGGTCGGCCAGATGATGCTCTGGTCGTAGCCGATCGAGAACGAGGCATGCTCGTTCAGCGACAGGCCCATGCCGAAGCTGAATTCGAAGATGTCGCCCGGGGCGATCTTGCCGAGGAACTCCTGCTGGCCGTTCAGCACGGTGCGGCTGACGTCGTTGCGCGCGAAGTTATGCAGGTAGCTGAAGGTGCCGAAGAACACGGCCGGGTCGGTCGGCAGCAGCCAGGTAATGCCAGGCTGGATGGCCTGGAAGCCGCTGCCGGTGGGCAGGCCGAGCGGCAGGCCCGTGCCGGTCGTGTTGGCCACGCAGCGTTGCACGCAGTCGGTCACCACTTCGAACGGATCCTTGCCGGTGTTGGACTTGTAGCGCAGCCAGCCGATGAAGTACGGCATGTGCTCGTTGCCGTAGTTGAGCTGGTAGCGCAGCGTTGCCTCGACGTCGCCCATCCCCGAGCCGCTGGCATTGAACGCGTTGTCGACGGAGGTGCCGGTGAACACTTCACGGCTGATGGTCGAGCCGGAACTGGACACGTACGGCACCTTGGCTTCGATCTCCAGGCGCTTGGTAATGCCGTAGCGCATGGCCATTGCCCAGATGTAGGTCGAGGTCTTGACCTCGCGTACGTCGATCAGGCCAATCAGCACGGCCGGGATGACGGTGAAGCCGACCAGGGCGACGGTATCGCTCGACGTGTAGGCGTACTGGAACGACGGCTCGATCACGAACTTGTGCTCGGGCGTGAGCACGCCGGGCTGGTCGAAGATCGGCGCCACGGCTGGCGGCCGGTTGTCCTGCTCGGGCGGCCTGCCGACGGGTTCCTGCGCCACCGCCTCGCCGGCGGCCGACTCGCCCTGCTGCGGCTGGGCCGCCTGCGCGGGCTGGCCGCTGGACTGCATCTGGACCTGGGTCTGGGGATCGGTGATGACCTGGCGCGGCGGCTGCGCACCCTGGGCCTGCGGCGCCGGCGCGGGCGGTGGGTTTCCGGCATCCACCGCGGCGGCCTCTGCGGGCGTCGCGGTGCCGGCCCCCTGGCCGCCTCGCTTGCGAGACAGGACATCGTCGCCCATCACGCTGCGCAACTGGCGGATGGTCTCCTGCTGGTCGGCCAGCGCGCGCTTCAGCTCGTCAAGCTGGGCGGCCTGGTCAGCCAGTTCTTTCTTCAGGGAATCGACACCGGTCGCGCGCAGCCCGGTATCCGGGCCGGGCGCCGGGAGTTCCGGCCCAGGCGGCGTCTGCGCCTGGGCCAGTCCGGTCAGTAACAGCAACGTCGAGCATCCGGCCTGCCGGATGCGCTGCATGGCACGCTTCTTCATGTCGTCTGCCTCCCCGGCGCTTGGGACTCCTAAGGGAGTCCAGGATGCTGCGTTCTTTCGCTACGACTACCTCATGCTGGCTGCGCGCAGCAGCGCGCTGTTTAGCGTACCCGCCGCCACTTGTGAACGGAATGCCTGCAAAGTATTGACGCTGGCGCTGATGGATACAAGGTTTTGTATGCTCTGGTTGTTCATCGTGTTCTGGATCACCGTGGCCGGCGTGGTCCCGAGTCCGGCCAGCGCGGCGGCATTCCCCGGGCCGTTCTGGATCGCGGTCATAACCCCGTTGGTCACGACCTGACCGGCGGCAGCCGCCAACGTGGCCGGCGTCACCTGCACGCCGTTCGTGATCGGAATCGACACCGGCGTCCCCGCCGCACCCGGCGCGCCGCTGACGGTCGCGACGCTGCCGGCGGCCGACGCCACCGATGTAACGCTCGTGCCCGCACTGCCCGCTGCGTTGGCTGCCGCCCCCGCGGCACCCGTCGCGCCTGCCGCACCGGCAGTCCCCGGCGTACCTGCCGCACCGCTCGACGACCCGCCCGTCACCATGCCGGCCGTGGCCGGATTGGACGCCAACGCGCTGTTGACGGTGTTGGTGGCATTGGTGATCGCGGTACCGGACAGCGCGGCGGCCAGGCTGCCCGCTTGCGCCGCGGTGATCTTGCTCACGTCGGGAATCGTAACGCTGGTCGAGGCGACCAGGGCGCCATTGATGACGACCGCCCGTTCGATACCGAACGAAACCTGCAGGCCGGCAACATCGAAGCCGCCCCGCATATCGTCCAGACGGTCCGCTGCAACCGGCTTCCAGCCGGCTATTCCGCTGCGGGAAGCAGTGATGTGCGCATCAGGGGAAAGGGGGCGGAATTCCGCCCCCTGTTGTGGCGTCGCGACATCGGAGCCGGGCGGCGTGGCATCGGGGAGGATATTGGCATTTGCCTCGCCCGCGCCCGCCAGCCCGGCCCCTACCAACAGAGCCGCGGCGCCGGCCATGGCGCCCAGGCGGGGCGTCTTGGCGGAAACCGTAGTCGGGAACATGGTAACTTCCTTGCAAGACTCAGAAGTTAATGGCATGCGGTGGCATGACCTTGAAGAACAGGCTGTCCCTGTCGACTCCCATCCAGTAGGGACCGAGTGGCGCAACGCGCCAGTCTCCGGCCAGGTTGAATTTGGCCTGGTCGGTCCGGTTGTGGATCACGAACAGGAGGCTGCCGTCCCAGACTTTCTCGAAATGCTCGCGCGAGATGGCGCGCGTGCCGCGCGCGGGATCGCCCAGCAACACGCGGCCGTCCTTGACGCCCTTGACGACGACGAAATGGTGATAGCCGTTCTCGACGATCAGGACGATTGCCGGAAGCTGTGTCTCTTCCAGCTTGGAGAGCGGCAGTTCATAGCCGTCGGCCTGGAAGCCGGCCTTTTCCAGGAAGCGCTTCATGTCCAGCAGCGAGAACCCTTCCCTGCGGATCTTGTCCTGGTCCCCGCCGGTGAACATGTTGTAGAAGACGGTTTCCTCATTCATGGGGTAACCGTACTGGTACGTCAGTAGTGTCGCCACGGCAGCGGAGCCGCAGCTGAAATCGTATTTCTGCCTGACTGTGGTCTTGAAGCGCGCCTCCTTCAGGCTCGTGACGCGCATGTTGTAGCCTTCACCGACGGGACCGCGCAGCATGATCTCGTCGGCGCACGCGGCCTGCATGCCGCCCAGCGCCAGGGCACAGGCTGCAGCAGCCAGCAGGAATCGCGTCGTCATGGCTTGAACTGGACGTTGAGGATCGTCGCGTTCTGGATCAGGACGTTGTTCCCACTGTTCTGGATCACCGTGGGCAGTCCGACCGCGTTGGCGAAGGATCCATCCGCCACGATATTCGCGCTCGACACCGTGTTGATCGCCGTGTTGTCGGCCACCGACCCGTGCAGTTTCATGTCGTTGAATACCTGTTCGGCGCCGCCACGCACGCCGTCGAGCTTGTCTGATGCGACAGCTCGCGCAGCACTGCCAAACGGATTTGCCGTCGGCGCCTGCGTCATCCGGGCCGAGACCGGTGGTCCGACCTCATCCGCGGCGGTAGCCGGCTCTGCACGTGCCAACGGCGCAGCGAACAGGACCGCCATCGCAACCACGACAGCATTGCGGACCGATTGCATGTAAGTCTCCTCTGTCCGCGCGCATGACATGCCTTCCGGCAGGCAAGCACGGGACGACGGCCTTGTCTTACAAGCCTCCCACGCCGCGAAGCGCGGGAGGCATGTCGGGAGCCCGGACGCCTGCCTGGGTGCGATGATCGGGAGCTGCTCCGCACCCGGCAGGCGCCGGTCACGCCTTACTTGCCAACCGAGAGGTTCGCCTGGACGTTCACGCTTTGCTGTACCAGGGAAGCCGCGCCGCTGTTCTGCGATGCCATCATGATGCCCGCGGCAGACTGGCCGACGCTGGTCATCAGGTTGGACATGTTGAACGTGCCCGCGTCAACCGCAACGATACCGCCAGCACCGCCCGCGCCGCCGACTGCGCCGTTGCCGACGCCACCGGTGCCCGCGCCACCGGCACCGCCGGCTCCGCCGCCACCGCCGGCTGCGCCAACTGCACCGTTACCGGCCGTCGCGCTGCCATTGCTTGCGGAGGTCGTGGCGCTGCCATTGCTCGCGCCGCCGCCCGCGCCGCCGGCACCTGCCGTGCTGGTATTCGCACCGCTTGCGCCGCCCGTGCCGCCAGCCGCACCGCCCGTGGCAGTCGCTGCCCCGCCAGTTCCGGCACCACCAGCACCGCCACCTGCGGCAACCGTGCCGCCCGACGCGCCGGACGTACCCGTGCCCGCGCCGCCGCCACCGGTCGTGCCGGAGCCGGCGCCACCAGTACCTGCCACGGCACCGCTGGTTCCGCTGGCACCGTTCGCGCTGCCACCGGCGCCGCCACCGCTCGAGCCGCCTGCGCCGCCGCCGAGGCCACTGCCACCGGCGCCGCCATTGCCAGCATTGCCGCCACCCGCGCCGCCACCAGAGCCACCGGCCCCGAGGCTACCGCCGAGAGTCGAGCCACCCGCGCCGAGCGCGCTGCCCGAACGGCCGCCCACGCCAGCCGAGGCGCTCAATGCGCCAGCGCCCGCCGCACCTGCGCCGCCACCGCGGCCGCCCACGCCTACGCTTGCGCTGAGCGCGCCGCCGCCACTGGAGCTGACGTCGCCGCCGCTGCCGGTCCGGCCAATCGCCCTGCCGCCGTTACCGCCGTCGCCGGCCGATGCGCTGCCGTTCGAGGCTGCGCCAGCCGTCGCGCTGCCATTGTTGGCGTTGCCGCCAGCACCGCCGCCACCGCCTGCGCCGCCCTGTCCGCCGACGGCGCCATTGCCGCCATTGCCCGTGCCGCCATAGCCCCTGCCGCCCTTGCCGCCGGTCGCTCCATTGGCCGAACCGCTATTCGTGACGTAGTTGCCGATGCCGGAGATGTTATTGCCCGATACCGTGCCTTCCAGCTTGCTGACCGAGATCGCCTTGCTGGTGTTGAACGAGTCCGCGACTGCCGCAGTGGCCGTGCCGCCGTTCACCGCCGATGCCGTCCCAAGCGTGCCCGTCAGATCAGCGTTACCCCACAGGTGAGAGCTCGAATCGCTCTTGCTGACAGTGGTGTTCTTGGTCGAGTTCCTGGTCTTGCTTACCGACAGCGAGGCGCTGCTGTTGTGCGTATCGGTACTCGTGTTGGTACTGTTGTTGCTGTTGTTGCTGTTGTCCTGAACCGCTCCCGCATGGTCCGAAGCGTTGGCGCCGGACCCACCAGTTTGCGACGCATCGTTCAATGCCCAGCTCGATCCGGCGGCCATCCCGAATGCCAGTGCTATCGCTGACGCCAGTACTGTCTTTCTCATCTTGTGCTCCCAGGAAGTTTTTACAGCGGCTCAGCCTCCGTCCGGCGCTCGGGGGAACGGCGGCTGGAGGATTAGGTACGGCCCCCAAAGGCCAAACCAGCCTCCCCTGCGCATAATCAGTGCCAGCCACTGCACCTGAGGCGCGCAATCCCTTGAAAAACAAGGGACTGAGGCACCAATCGGTGGCCCGGCCGCACCGTGCCGGGGAACTTTCCCGCAGGCGGGGCAGCCGATTCCCCGTAGACATGTCACAGCGCTGTGACACGCGCCTCCCCCTGCACTCGATCGAACCGCCGCAATGGGCCAAAAAACCCCGAAAATTCATGGACTTGCCTGTGGCATGGGGGGATCCCCCATGCGTCTGGATGCGTATCGCGGCTGAAACACGCGGACTTCCCGGCAAGTCGTCGTGTCCGCCCGCGAATGTGGGGTGACGAACTGTGCAGCGACGCTGTCCACGCGGAAAGCGTCGCCAGCGTTACCCCCTGCATGCCGCCAGACCGCGATGTGACCCAAACGGGTCTTGAATGCACGACTGCAACACGCCGGGCCGCCGGCGACCCTCCCGGGCCACACGAGGCATTCCCCCGCTAGGCTCTATGTCTGATTTAAAGTACATTGCTGTCATTAGAGACTTATCACCTTCCACAAGGTCCAAAAGGGAAGCCATGAGCGACGCCGTTGTCCCCCTGTATCACCAGATTTACGTGGTGCTGCGCCAGCAGATCGTCGAAGGCCGCTTCGGGCAAGGACCCCTGCCGGGCGAAATCGACCTCGCCAAGCAGTTCCACGCCTCGCGCGTGACCATGCGCCGGGTCTTCGACCGCCTGGTCCAGGAAGGCCTGGTCCGCCGCCATCGCGGCCTGGGCACCTTCGTCAATCCGACACCGCCGAGGACGGCCGTCACCGAGGAACGCAGCGGCGGCAGCCTGCTCGACAACATCATCGACATCGGCCAGAAGACCGCGGTCAAGGTGGTATCGATCGACGAGGTCCACGCCACGCCGGAAGTCGCCGAAGCGCTCGGACTCAAGAACGGTGACCCCGTGGTGAAGATCGTGCGCGTGCGCCACTACAAGGGCCGCCCGCTGTCGCACATCACCGTCTACCTGCCGGCCGACCTGGGGCGCAAGATCTCGCGCAAGGAGCTGGAGGAGACGCCGATCTTGCGGCTGCTGGAAGCGTCGGGCGTGCAGCTCGGGCGTGCGTCGCAGACACTGTCGGCGCGGCTGGCCGACGTGGTGGTCGCGCCGATGCTCGACGTGCCGGTGGGCGCGGCGCTGCTGGCGGTGCGCCGCGTGGTGCTGGACCACACGGGCCGGCCGATCCAGCTGCTGCACGGCCAGTATCGCCCCGACCGCTACGAGTACCGCATGGAACTGACGCCGGGCAGCGGCGACAGCGCCAATGTGTGGGTCGAAAACGAAACGCGTACCGGCCTGCGCGACTGACGCAACGCGCCAGCGCGAACCCGATGCCACGCCGCCCCCACGGTCATGCCCGACTTCCGCAGCCGGCGTGAGGCCCTCGCCCGCCTGACCCGCCTTGCCGGCCTCTCGCTGCTGCCGGCCGGCGTTGCCGTCCACGCCCAGGGCAACAGGCGGCCGGTCCATGTCCTGGTCGGCGCGCCCGCCGGCGGCACGACCGACACCATCGCCCGCGCCATCGCCAACGAGATGGCGCGGGAGCTGGATCGCCCCGTGCTGGTCGAGAACCGCCCGGGCGCCGGCGGCAACATCGCAGCCGAATTCGTCGCCAGGGCTGCGCCCGACGGCAACACGCTGCTGGTGAGCTTCACCAGCCATGCCATCAACGCCACGCTCTACAAGACGCTGCCGTTCGATCCGATCGACGACTTCACGCCGATCACGCAGATCGCTTCCGTGCCGAGCGTGCTGGTGGCGCGGCCCGGCCTGCCGGCCGCCGATATTCCCGGGCTGATCCGGCTGGCGCGCGCCGAGCCGGGCAAGCTGAACTTCGGCGTCGGCTCGGTCGGTTCGTCAGTGCACATGGCGGGCGACATGTTCAAGATGATGACCCACACGTTCATCGTGAACATCCCATACAAGGGCACCGCACCCGCGATGGCGGACCTGATCTCCGGACATGTCGACCTCATGTTCGCCAGCACCATCAGCGTGCTGCAGCACCTGAAGACCGGCAAGCTCAAGGCGTTGGGCGTGACCAGCCCCGCGCCGCTGCCGCAACTGCCCGGAGTGGCGCCGATCGGCGCGACTGTGAAGGGCTTCCAGTCGAGCGCGTGGTTCGGCCTGTTCGGCCCGGCCGGCATGTCGTCTGCGCTGACGCAGGCGTACTACCTCGCCGTGCGCAAGGCGCTCGACACGCCCACGCTGCGCCAGTGGCTGGAAAGCGAGTCGGCCCAGCCCATCGGCAGCACGCCGGCGGCGTTCGCCGCCTTCCTGCGCCGGGACGTGCAGCGCTGGGCGGAGGTGGTCAGGTATTCCGGCGCCACGACCGAGTGAATCCGCCCGTCGCATGACATTCGCGGCCTGAACCTGCCCCCAAGCGTACCCATTTCTGCGTGCGGCATCGCCGCACCGGAAGGCGCGCCCGAGGAAGCCGGTCAATGGACTTGCGCGGCCGCCTCGCGCAGCAACGACAGCGCTTCCTCGTCGCTCGTCTGCGAGAAATCGAGGTAGAACGCGCCCACCGCGCCGAAGCTGGGCGGCGTGTTGAGGCAGACTACGTCGTCGGCCGCTTCCGCCAGTCCGGCCAGTCCGTCCTCCGATCCGACCGGCGCGGCGGCAACCACCCGTGCGGCGCCGGCCGCGCGCACGGCATCGAGCGCGGCGCGCATGGTGGCGCCGGTGGCCACCCCGTCATCCACCACGATGACCGTGCGGCCCTGCATGGCGGGCACCGGCGCGCCGTGGCGGTAGCGCTGCTGCCGCCGCACGATCTCGTCGAGCTGGCGGCCGCGCTCCGCGTCGAACGCGCCGCTCTCCAGCGTACGGCGGGCCCATGGATCGTCGTTGACCACGGTATGCGGCCCGTGGCCGGCGGCGTCGCCTTCCACGACCGCACCCAGCGCGAGTTCCGGATAACCGGGCGCGCCGATCTTGCGCACGAGCAGCACGTCGAGCTGGCCGTGCACGGCGTGCGCGACCTCGAAGGCCACGGGCACGCCGCCACGGGGCAACGCCAGGATCAGCGCGGGATCGTGGCCGGGCTGCGCGCCGAAGCCCAGTTCGGCCAGCCGCTGGCCCAGGTAGGCGCCAGCTTCGCGGCGGTCGGCAAAGCAGGGGGGCACTGGCATGGGCGTCTCCGGCAAGGGTGGAACGCGGGGCGGAAGGACATCGAGGACATCGGGATAAACGTCGGGAACGACACCGTCCGGACCCAGTTTAGGACGCCGCCAGTCCCCCGGCATCGGCAAAGCGTACCCATTTCTGCGGCCACGCAAATCGATGGATTTCCGGCCCGCGCACGTCCGCGGCGACAGCAAACCCTTGCAGGATTCATTTCCGATGTAACGCCGGCTTACGCCTCGCGCAGACGCGCGGGTGTCATGCCGGCCACCCGCCAGGCCTTGTGCCGCAAGGCGCGGATGCCATCGCCATGTGCCTGCGAAAGCCTCTGCCGACGGATCTGCCGCTGTGAGACGGCCTTACAAGTGCAACCGGCGCCATGCATCTTTGGCGGGGCCTGGCCCATAGAGTGAAGCCATCTTCCACGCGAAGCCGATCCACGCCGATCCTCGCAGGTCAACGCCAATCCCCGATCACGGAGCCCCAGTCATGAAACGCGCCATTGCCCTCGTCGTGCTGCTGTCCACCACCGCCGCACTGTTGTCCGCCTGCATCGTGGTGCCGCCGCGCGGCGGCGGATACCACGACCACTACGATCGTTACGACCGTTCCGACCGGTACTACCGCTAACGCGCCTGCGCTCCCGCAACGACTCCCGCCAACGTCTCCCGGAGAACCAACATGAAACGACAACTCCTGCTCGCCGCCGCCACGCTCGCCGCCGGAGGCGCCTTCGGGCTGCTGCCCCCTTCCGCCCAGGCCTACGGCGGCCCGCCAGCATACGTGCATGACCACGCGCCCCCGCCCGCGCGCTACGAAGCCCCGCCGCCGCCGCGCGCCGGCCGCGCCTGGGTGCCGGGCGGATGGCGTGCGGTCAATGACCGCTATGTCTGGCGCGGCGGCTACTGGGCGGCCGCCCGCCCGGGCTACCGCTATGTGCCGGACCGCTGGATCCATGCCCCGGGCGGATGGACCATGCGTCCCGGCTACTGGGCCCGATGACGGGTCCTGAATCGGCCTGCCGAACCGCCGTATCGCGCCTCCGGCATCAGGTGGAGGTGCGATACCGCACATAAGATCCTTGGGCTCATTCCCGGCACCATCGGCCAAACGGTCTAATCCCCCCCTGTGATTCATCCTGCCCCCATTACCCCAGGAGTGCGCCAAATGTCACTGCATCCTGCATTTGGGGGGATCCGCCGCCTGGTTGCATCCATGCAGCCATTTCATCCGCATTAATGCCCCTTTCACCCAATTGTGCAATGCGGGTGCGCATTATTGGCCGCTAATTGACATTATCCGTTCCAATTGTGTAACACATTGTAAAACACCGGAATGTGCGCATTAGAGCGAGTCTTGGAAGAGACTGGGACCGCCTCGCCAGCCTAGCGCTGTCAAGGGATTCCACCTTTCGAGGGGATTATGAAGTCTGTTTCATTACGACTTACCCGCAGCGCAAAAATGTGGGCTTGCAATCCACACCCTCGGCTCTTAAGATGGGTTTAAGCCGGAATTGAGGTGAATTTTTCGGGTTAGGGTTCGGGTCATTCTTTTCAGCCGCGTGCATAAAGCATCGACAAGCTGATGCGCGGCATGAAATCAAGGGGTTGGAACAGCTGTATTTGTGGCGCCATGAGAGCACCGCGCGGCACGGCTGTATCCGTTTGTCTGCATCCCTCAAGCTAAGCGTCCCGCCCCCGCCCACCAACGGGGAGTGTCAGAAAATGAACGCATTGCTGATCGAGGAGCATCCACTGCTCCGTCTCGGGCTGTTGCAGATGCTCGAGAACATGCGGGAAGCCGCTGAAGCCACGGCTGTCGCGCCGTCCGAAATCGGGCAGCTCGATTCACGTCACCACAACGCAGACCTGATGATCTTCGGCATGCCCGTCGACACGGCCGCCGGGTGGGCGCAGCTTGAGGAGGCACGTACGCACCTCGCTCCGCAGCGCATCCTGGTGCTGGCCGACGCGCTGCCGCTGCACGCCCCCACCGCCGAAAGCGCGCGCGGGCTGTGTGGCTGCCTGCCGAAGGCCGCGTCGCTGCCGGTGATCGAAGCCGCCATCCGCCTCGCCGTCTCCGGTGTGCAGAGCCTGGTCTTCACCAGCGACGCCACCACGCCGGCCGCCTCCCGATCCGCAATGCCTGCCGCCACCGCCTCGCTCGCTTCGGCCGTTCCGCTGCCGCTGCCCGCCAGCGCGCCGGCGGACCATATGCTCGCGGCCTGTGCCACCGCCCCGCGCGCACCGCTGGGCGCGGCCCTGCGCGGCGCCGTGACGGCCGTACAGCCGCATCCGCAAGCCATCCAGTCGGCGCATGCCTCCACGGTGGCGCAAACCGAAGACGGCGAGCCGAGCTACGACGAAGCCGAGATGCTCAAGATCACGCCGCGCCAGTACGAAGTGCTCGTGCTGCTGGCACGCGGCTATCCGATCAAGACCGTCAGCCGCATGCTCAATATCTCGGTTGCCACGGTGAAGAGCCACGCCTGCACGCTGTACCAGCGGCTCAAGGTGCGCAACAAGGGCGAGGCAGTCTACGCGGCCCTGCAGCGCGGGGCGACGCTGGAGTGGGTATCGGGCGACGACCGCCTGGCACGCGACACGCGCCGCATGGAACCGGCGCGCCCCGCGGCCCGCCACCTCGAAGCCGGATACCCGACCTCGGCGACAGTCTGATCGACGCCGGTTAACCCGGATCTGCGCGCTCAACGCCCCTCCCCCGTTTCGCGGGGGAGGGGCGTTTGTCATTGGCCGCCCGTCATTCAACGGAGGGCGTACCCGTTTCTGCGTAGCCGTCACCCGCCGCGTTCGGCATCGCACGAAACGCGATTTCCTTCGCCCCGCCCGCGCACGATACTTTCTGGAGACAGCATAGAAGCGTGCAATGGACACACCGATGCATACGTATCACGCGGTAGCGGCTTTGACGGGAACGGGGAAGGAGGCAATGCGGCTCCGGAGAGGAGTGCGGACATGAAGCGCATCCTCGCCCTCGGCACACAGCTATTCGATGTCTTTTCGCGGCGCCAGAAGATCGCCCTGATGATCGCAGCGGACCTCGTCGCATTGCCGCTCTGCTTCGCGCTCGCCCTGCTGCTGCGCGCCGGCAGTTCCGAACTGATCCATCAGTATGGCCTGGTGCCGCCGCTGGTCATCGCGGCCTGCACCATCCCCGTGTTCTCGCTCAGCGGGCTCTACCGCACCGTCGTGCGCTATATCGACCTCAAGGTGCTGTGGGTCTCCGGCGCCAGCCTCGCCTGCCTGGTCGGTCTCACCTACGGGCTCTCCTACCTCGTCAATACCTCGGGCCTGCCGCGCGCAGGGCTGCTGATCTACTGGTTCATCGCCTTCGCCTATGTGGTGATCTCGCGCTTCCTGATTCGCTCCACCGTGCAGCACTCGCAGCAGTGGAACCAGCCGAAGGGAAGCCGGCGCCCCGCCCGCCGCGTGGCCATCTTCGGCGCCGGCGACGCGGGCTTCCAGCTCGCGAGCGCCATGCGCGCCAGCATCGACCACCAGGCCGTCTGCTTCTTCGATGACGACCGTTCGCTCGACAACCACACGTTCGCCGACCTCCCGGTCCATCATTCATCGCAGATGCGCGAGCAGATCGAACAGCTCGCCATCAACGAAGTGGTGCTGGCCATGCCTGCGCTGTCGCCGGAGCGTCGCAAGCGCATCGTCGACCGCCTGCACCGCTACGCGGTGAGCGTGCGCACGCTGCCCACGCTGCTCGAACTGGTGGACGGCAAGATCACCATGCAGTCCATCCGCGACGTCAAGGTGGAAGACCTGCTCGGCCGCGCCGTGGTGCCGCCGCGCGAGGCGCTCTTCGCCAAATGCACGCACCGCAAGGTGGTGATGGTGACGGGCGCGGGCGGATCCATCGGCAGCGAGCTGTGCCGCCAGATCGCCACCCAGCAGCCACGCCGGCTGATCCTGTTCGATCACTCCGAACTGGCCCTCTACAAGGTCGAACAGGAGCTGCGCGGCGCCTTCCCCGAGCTGCCATTGCTCGCCCGCATCGGGTCGGTGTGCGACGCGAGCGCCGTCGCGGCCGCCATGCAGGGGCAACAGGTCGACACGGTCTACCACGCGGCGGCCTACAAGCACGTGCCGCTGGTCGAGGACAACATGCCGGAAGGCATCCGCAACAACGTGCTGGGCTCGATGACGGTGGCCAACATGGCCGACCGCTTCGGCGTGCAGACCTGCGTGCTCATCTCGACGGACAAGGCCGTTCGCCCCACCAACGTCATGGGCGCAAGCAAGCGCATCGCGGAGTTGTCCTTCCAGGCGGCGGCGGTGCGGCCCAATACCCGTACCGTCTTCTCGATGGTGCGCTTCGGCAACGTGCTCGGCTCGTCAGGCTCGGTGGTGCCGCTGTTCCGCCAGCAGATCGAGGCGGGCGGACCCATCACCATCACCCACCCCGACGTGATCCGCTTCTTCATGCTGATCCCCGAGGCCGCGCAGCTTGTGATCCAGGCCGGCGCGATGGCGCAAGGCGGCGAGGTGTTCGTGCTCGACATGGGACACCCGGTACGGATCATCGACCTCGCGCGGACCATGATCGAGATGTGCGGGCTGGCCGAGCGCACGCGCAAGAACCCCAACGGCGACATCGAGATCAAGATCGTCGGCCTGCGCCCCGGCGAGAAGCTCTACGAGGAACTGCTGATCGGCGGCAACGTCACGCCCAGCGAGCACGAGCGCATCATGTGCTCGCACGAGCCCAGCCTGGAGGAAGCGGTGCTGCAGGAACGGCTCGGCCGCCTCTACGCCGCCTGCGAGGCGCGCGACGAACTGAAGATCCAGATGCTGGTGCAGGAGATCGTGCCGGAGTACGCGCCGTATACGTCCCTGGACAGCCCCGAAGGCAAGGCTGCCCGGGCAAGGGCGGCGCAGGAACTGGAAGACGCGCGCAAGCTGCGCCATCTCTATGTGGTGCCCGCGCAGGTCGGGACCCAATGAAGAAACCGGGGCCGCGGCCCCGGTTTCCGCTTGAGAATCTGGCCTCGCTTCCCTCGCTCTTACTTCCCCGGCACCGCCTTGCGGTACGCCGGGAAAAACCCGCCCAGGTCCGCCAGCGTCGACCCATCCCCGCCGCATAGCGCGACGTACCGCTCCGGGTTCACCACCAGCCGCTGCGTGCGGAACACCTGCGTATCCGGCGAGAATCCCCGCTTGAAGCGGAACAGCGAATCCTCTGCCGACCCGCCGAGGCCGCCGCCGAGGTGGTAGACCTTGTGGCCCTGCTCCCGTCCCCAGCTCCGGATGGCGTGCAGCAGGAGCTTGGCCGGCTGCCGGTGACGGTAGCGGGCGTCGATCCCCATCAGGTGCCCTTGCAGGATGCCCGCCGGCTCCGCCAGCGTGGCGGTGGCACCGCCGATGATGACGCCGTCCTCTTCCGCCACGAAGAGCAGCAGTTGCGTACCCAACTCTTCGGCCAGCGCGTAATGGTAGGCGTCGTCGAAAAAGTAGTAGTCCGACGCGCCGAGCCGGTCCATCGAGGCGTTGTACAGGCGGATGTATTCCGGCATCGCGTCGAGCGCCGCGTCGTGCCGAACGGTCACGCCCGCCCGCTGCGCCTTGGATATCTCCTGCCGGTGGCCGTGCGTGGTGTCGTGCCAGTGCTCGGCCTCGCTCTTCGTGAGGTCGATCGAGATCGTCAGGCCGTGCTCGATCAATGTGCCGACCGTGCTGGTCCAACCCGCGTTGACGATGGGATTGTGGCGCAGGAAGCAGGCCACGCAGCCCTGCTCGCGCAGGCTCGCCACGATTGCCGACAACGCGGCGTCGACAAATCCGCCAGGGGCGCCGTCGGTGGCGAGGGGTCCGCCAAAGCCATAAGGCGAGAAAGCGTCCCAATCGGCGTCCCAATCAGCGCCACGGCCGGCGTCCCGGCCCGCGCCGTTGATCTCCCGCCGCAGCAGCGGAATGAACAGTTCGTGACGGCCGTCCGTGGCATGCATGGCGAACGCCTTGCCGCCGTACTCGAGCTCGGACGCGCGCAGCCAGCCGGGCAAGTGGTGGCTGTCGTGCCGGATGCGCCGCAGCACGGCGGGCCATTCGGCATCGGATGTCTGCAGAATGCTGGCCTGGATCATGGTCATGCCTCGTCTGGAATGGCGGTGGCCTGCAGGATGATGCCTGCAAGCTGCTCGATGTCGCGCGCGCCGTACCGGTGGTCGGCGTGCACGACGAGAATACGCCCGGACAGCCGCCTGCTGTGGTCCGGCACGCCGGGCCAGGTCATGGGCCAGAGCACCGCCGGATAGACCTGCGCGGCGATCAGCCGCTGGCGCACCCGCTCGCGCAGCGCCTCGTCGGCGCACAGCAGGATGCCGTAGGCGGGCGTCTGCACCCACTGCACGCTGGCGGGCAGGCCGGCAAGGCTGCCGCCGAGACGGGCCAGGTTCTCATGCCGGCGTTGCTGCAGGCGGTGCAGGTCGATGGCCGGCGCGAGCGCTTGCGTCAACGTGGACGCGCCCGAGACCTCGGCATCGCGCCGCAGGCCGGATTCGCCTTCGTGGCCGAGTGCCAGGTACGCGGCCTTGTCGACCGTCGCGCCGGCAAGATACGCCGCCTTCATGGCCATGGCGGCGCTCATGCACGCCGCCGCGCGGAGGTGCATCGAGGTCGGCGGGTAGGCGACCCCGGCAGGCAGGCCGCGCACGACTCCGCCCTCCGGCACCGGCAGCGTCTTGCGCAGCGAGGCGAAGATGAAGTCGGGCTGGCGATCGTAGGTCCACGTGGCCAGCAGGTCGTGCGTGCGGTCGAGCAGCACGCTGCCACCCGCCACCGTCACCTCCGCCCGCAGTCCGAAGTACTCGGGCACGATGGCCGCCTCGTCGTCGCCCACCGCGAGATGCGTGGCGCCGCAGAAGGGCGTGTGCGGGTAGAGGCAGACCTCGATGTCGCCCGCCACATCGTCCAGCACCGCGTGACAGTAGTAGCTGGGCGCATGGAGCCGGCGCCATCGCCCTTGCGCAACGATGGCGCGCAGCGCGTCGCGGCCGGACCCGACCAGCACGTCGCCGCCTTGCAGCCAGCGCGCTCCGCCCAGCGGGACGGCCGGATCGAGGTGGAAGAAGGAGCCGAATTCCGTGGGGCGGTTCATGCGCATCAACCTGTTCCTTCGCCGCGGTGCATGTGGTGCATGTGGTATCGATCGAGCGTGCCGGGCGAACCGGGCATGATGAGCAGCGTCCCGTCCTCCATGAAATACCCGACGGAGACCACCCGCTTGCCCGTGGCCGGGTCGGGGTCGATGCTGCGCACGTACTCGCCGCTCACGCCGGTCCACTTCGCAACCCGCGCCTGCAGCCCGGCCCGGAAGTCCTCGACGGCGTCGCGCGGATCGACCAGGTACGCCAGCGGCACCAGCACCGCCATGGTCGCCCCAACATGGACGAGGCGCACCGGCTGCCAGCGCCACAACGTCACTGCCGCGATGACGAAGCCCACGCCCAGCCCGATGAACGCCTCGCTGACCGTGTGCTGGAGTTCCGTCACGAGCACCACCGGCATGATGAGCGCGATGCAGACGCCCAACGCCGCGCCGAGCCATGCGGTGTATTTCCCCAGCGTCGAGCCCAACAGCATCAGCAGCACCGGATAGACCGCCGCCGTCAGCATCGCGTGCCCGCTGACGCTGTAGAGGCCGAGTGCCGGCACCGACCATCCGGTGTAGCTGAACGCGGCCTTGAGCCCCAGCAGCAGCGCACCACCCGTGGCAAAGGCCACCGACCAGCGCAGTACGCGCCAGCCCTGCCCCGCCATGGCGAAGCACACCGCGACCCATGCCGCCAGCGGCAACGCGACGCGGCTCTCGCCGAAGTAGAGGTAGTGGTTCCAGATGAACGCGAGGAAGTGCATCATTGCCGGCCACGCTCCCGCGCTACGCCGCCAGCCGCACGGCCCGCCGCATCACGTCACGCACCACCTGCCCGGACTTGTCGATCTCTTCCGCGGTCAGGGTGGGATGCACGAGGAACATCAGGCTCGTCTCGCCCAGCGCGCGCGCTACCGGCAGCCGCGCGGGAGGCCGCCAGCCGGTGCCGTCGAATGCCTTTTCGAGATAGACCTCGGCGCAGGTGCCCGCGTAGCACGGCACGCCGGCCTCGTTGATGGCCGCCATCACGCTGTCGCGGCTCCATCCCTCGGCAAGGTAATGCGGCCGGACATAGGCGTAGAACTTGTACCAGGCGTGTTCGATGCCGGGAGGTGGCAGCGGCACGTGCAGCGCCTCGCAATCCGCCAGCGCCCCGGCCAGGGTCATGGCGTTGGCGGTGCGCCGGGCGTGCCAGTCGTCCATGCGCCGCAACTGGATCCGGCCGATCGCGGCCTGCATCTCCATCATGCGCCAGTTGGTGCCAAAGCCATCGTGCACCCAGCGGAAGCCCGGCGAGTGCGCACGCTCGTGCATGGCTTCCCAGCTCTTTCCGTGGTCCTTGTACGACCACATGCGCGACCACAGCGCGCGGTCGTTCGTGGTGACCATGCCACCCTCGCCGCCGGTGGTCATGATCTTGTCCTGGCAGAACGACCACGCGCCCACGTGGCCGATGGTACCGACCATGCGGCCCTTGTAGACCGCGCCATGCGCCTGCGCGCAGTCCTCGATCACATGGAAGCCGTGTGCATCGGCCAGGGCCATGATGGGGTCCATGTCGCACGGCATGCCCGCCAGGTGCACGCAGATCACGGCCCGGGTGCGTGGCGACAACACGGCGGCGATGGTGCGCGCGGCAAGGTTGCCGCTGTCCGGGTCCACGTCGGCGAAGACGGGCGTCGCCCCCGCGTTCACCACGCAGGAGACGCTGGCGAGGAACGTGCGCGGCGTCACCACCACTTCGTCGCCCTGTCCGATGCCCAGCGCCTGCAGCGCGGCGTCGAGCGCGAGCGTGCCGTTGCCAAGCGCCACCGCGTGGGCAGCGCCGCACCACGCGGCGAATTCCTGCTCGAAGTCGCGGCACTCGGTGCCGGTCCAGTAGTTGACGCGGTTCGACAGCAGCACCCGCCGCACCGCCTCCGCCTCTTCGGCGGTGAAGCTCGGCCAGGGGGAGAAACCGGTGTTGAGCATCGCCGCTCCCTTGTTCGTGGATCGTCTCTCAGTCGGAAACTCAGTCGGCATGCGCCGGCGCACGCGGCGCCGCCTCGGGCGTGCTCCCACTGCCGCAGAACCGTGTCGCCGACACTTCCCCCTCGGCGCTGATGTCCTCCGTGGCAAACACCACCCCGAGCGTGCGCCACAGGATCCTGACGTCCAGCCACAACGACTGGTGGTCGACGTACCAGACATCGAGCCGGAACTTGTCTTCCCAGCTCAGCGAGTTGCGCCCGTTCACCTGGGCCCAGCCGGTAATGCCCGGCAACACCCGCAACCGCCGCGCCTGGTCCGTCGAGTAGAGCGGGATGTAGAACGTAGGCAACGGGCGCGGGCCGACCAGGCTCATCTCGCCGCGCAGCACACACCACAGCTCGGGGAGTTCGTCGACGCTAGTGCGCCGGATCACCCAGCCGAACGGCGTGATGCGCTCGGCGTCGGACAGGAGTTCACCGTCGGGACCGCGCGCGTCGGTCATCGTGCGGAACTTGATGACCTGGAACGGCTTGCCGTCGAGGCCCGCCCGCGTCTGCCGGAAAAACACCGGACTGCCGAGCTTCCAGCGCACGAGCCCCATGACAATCAGGAGCGGAATCGCCAGCAAGACCAGGGCCACTGACGCGAGCACGATATCCACAAGGCGCTTCATGATGCGTTCCCACACGACTTCGTAACCAGCCATATCTAACCGGATCGCGCAGGCGCTGTGAAGCGGGCAGGCGACGCATAGCGTGGTCTGCACCACACTGCCGGGCATGACGCCGTACCTCGGCGCAACAAGTCGTCGACGCGTTGCTCGCCTGCGTTGGCCTCCGTACATATCGCACGGAACCCATGGCGGTAGCCTCTCGATCGTTGCTGGTGCCCCGGGCATCCGCGCGCGCCGTCTTGTGGCTGGGAGGCAGGGATGGAATTCAGTGAAATGGAAGAGCACGGCACGCCAATGCGGATCATGCTGCTCGTCACCTGCCTGCAACTCGGCGGCGCCGAACAGCAGGTAGCCGCCCTGGCACGCAAGTACGTGGCGCTCGGCCACGCGGTATCCGTGGTCAGCCTGCTGCCGGGCTGCGAGGTAGACCTGCCCCTCGGGATCGAGGTGCTGATGCTGAACGTGCGCAAGACGCCGCTGTCGATGGTGCGCGCACTGATGCGGGTACGCCGTTTCGTGCGGCGCTGGCAGCCTGACGTGATTCACGCGCACATGGTTCACGCCAATCTGTTCGCGCGCGTCCTCACGCGCATGTGCCATGTGCCGGTCACGATCTGCACGTCGCACAGCGTCTTCGAGGGCGGCAGGCTGCGCATGCTGGCCTACCGTCTCACCGAGCGCTGGAGCACCCTGACCACGCACGTCAGCCAGGAAGGCCGCCAGTGCATGATCGACGCGCGCGCCGCCACGGCGCAGCGGATCATCGTGGTGCCCAACGGCATCGACATGGCGCGCTACCGGCCCAGCGCCGCGGCGCGCGCCATCACGCGCGCGGCACTCGGCATTCCGCCGGGCGACCGGCTCGTGATCAACGTAGGCCGGCTGGTTTGGGAGAAGGCGCAGGGCGACCTGATCGACGCCTTCGGCATGGCCACCGCCGACATCGGCGCAGTGCTGATGATTGCCGGCGACGGGCCGTTGCGCCCCGCGCTGGCGCATCGCATCGAGGCGCAGGGCCTGCATCGGCGCGCGGTACTACTCGGCGTGCGACACGACATCCCTTCCCTGCTGAACGCGGCAGATCTCTTCGTGCTGTCGTCGCAAATCGAAGGCATGCCGATGGTGCTCGGCGAGGCGCTCGCGTGCGGTTGCCCCGTGGTGGCCACCGATGCGTCGGGCGTCGCGAGCCTCATGGGCGATGCCGGCATGCTGGTGCCCCGGGGCAACGTGTCGGCATTGGCGCTGGCCATGCGCATCGCGCTGGCGCGGGGACGCGGCGACCTGGCCGACGAGGCCGCCCGTTACCAGCATGTCGCGTCGGGCTTCAGCATCGAACGCATTGCCCACGAGTGGCTGCGCCTGTACGCGGAGCACGCCAGAGGTGCCGAGGCCGAAGTGCCGCCCGCCCCGGTGCATCACGAGGAATCGGCATGAGCCAGCGGCCGGCCATCTGCTTTCTCACCGGCACGCTGAATGTGTTCGCGGGCGCCGAGCGCATGACCGCGACCGTGGCGAACGAACTGGCGCGGCGAGGACATCGCATCCACATCCTCAGCCTGTGCGATTCACGCAGTTGCTTCGCGCTGGAGCCCGGCATCCGCCATGAGGCGCTGTTCGAGACACGTCCGTCGTTCCGCACCCATTTCTTCGGGACCGTGCAGGGCATCCGCGCCTATCTCCGTCGGCACGGCATCGCGGTGCTGGTCGAGGTCGACCCGCTGCTGACGCTGTTCACGCTGCCCGCCTGCCTCGGCCTCAATGTGAGGCGCGTGGCATGGGAACACTGCAACTACGACCAGGATCTTGGCCTTCCGCTTCGCCGCCTCGCCCGGCGGCTGAGCGCGCGCACCTGCCACCGCATCGTCGTGCTGACCGAGCTCGACCGCGAGAAATGGGTACGCGCGCTCGGCTGCCGGAATGTCGACGTGATCCCGAATGCGCTGGCATTCCCCCTCCCTGCCGAGCCCGCGCCGCGCACCTCGCGCACGGCCATCGCGGTAGGCCGGCTCACGGAAGTCAAGGGCTTCGACGTGCTCCTGCGGGCCTGGGTGCCCGTCGCCCGCGCCTTTCCGCAGTGGCAACTCCGCATTGTCGGCAGCGGCGAACTGCTCGGCGCGCTCACGCAGCTGCGCGACATGCTCGGCCTGCAGGAATGGGTGCGCTTCGAGCCCGCGCGGCCGGACATCGAGACGGTCTACCGCGAGGCGTCGCTGATTTGCCTCAGTTCGCGTTACGAAGGCTTTCCGCTGGTGCTGGTGGAAGCGATGGCCTACGGCCTGCCGATCGTCGCCACGAACTGCGAAACCGGTGTACGGGCAATGCTCACGCACGGCGAGAACGCGCAGATCGGCCCGGTCGACGACCCGTCGGCACTCGCGCGCGGCATCGCCTCGGTCATCGCCAATCCCGAGCTGGCGCAGCGCCTTTCGGCCGCCGGCCGCCGCCACGTGCACCGCTACGAGGCCGGGGAGATCGCTGCGCGCTGGGAACGGTTGCTGTTCGGCGGTGGCGTGTCGTAGGCCTGCGCGGGCGGTTTCGCACAACACCTGTGTACGCGAAACCACAAACCCCCCGCCACAGCCCCCGACCCGCCCCCGATAATTTTTACAGGCTCGGCTCGCTCGGAAAATATCGGTCATGGACCTCAGTCACGCACAAATCGCCATCGTTGGCCTGGGCTATGTCGGGCTGCCGCTCGCCGTGGAATTCGGCAAGCAGCGCCCGGTCGTCGGCTTCGACATCAACGCCGGGCGTATCGCGGCGCTGCGGGCCGGCGAGGACGCCACGCTCGAAGTCGGCCGCGACGAACTGCGCACCGCACGCCATTTGCGCTTCAGCAGCGACCCCGAGGACCTGAAGGCCTGCGAGGTCTTCATCGTCACCGTGCCCACGCCGGTGGACAGGGCCAAGCGCCCGGACCTGACGCCGCTGGTGAAGGCGAGCGAAACCGTCGGCAGGGCCATGCCGCCCGGCGCGGTGGTGATCTATGAATCGACCGTCTACCCCGGCGCCACGGAGGAAGTGTGCGTGCCGGTGCTGGAGCAGTTCAGCGGGCTGAAGTTCAACGTGGACTTCTTCTGCGGCTACAGCCCCGAGCGCATCAACCCGGGTGACAAGGAACACCGGCTCCCCTATATCCGCAAGGTCACCAGCGGCAGTACGCCCGCCGTGAGCCAGGCCATCGACGAGATGTACGCGAAGATCATCGTCGCCGGCACCCACCGCGCCAGCAGCATCCGCGTGGCCGAAGCGGCCAAGGTGATCGAGAACACCCAGCGCGACGTGAACATCGCGCTGATGAACGAACTGAGCCTGCTCTTCCACAAGCTCGACATCGACACGCTCGAAGTGCTGAAGGCGGCCGGCACCAAGTGGAATTTCCTGCCGTTCCGCCCGGGCCTGGTGGGCGGGCATTGCATCGGCGTGGACCCGTACTACCTGACGCACAAGGCGCAGGAGGTCGGCTATCACCCGCAGGTGATCCTGGCCGGCCGCCGCATCAACGACAAGATGGGCGTGCATGTGGCCGACGAAGTGGTCAAGCTCATGCTGCGCCGGGGCATCCCGGTTCTCGGCAGCAAGGTGCTGATGCTCGGCCTGACGTTCAAGGAAAACTGTCCCGACGTGCGCAACACCAAGGCCATCGACATCGTCAACACGCTGCGCGGCTACAACGCCCAGATCGACGTCTACGACCCGTGGATCAACGTGGCCGACGCCGAGCGCGAGTATGGCCTGCTGTGCCTGCGCGAGGCGCCCGCCACCGACCAGTACGACGCGGTGGTGCTGGCCGTGGGCCACCAGCAGTTCGTCAGCATGGGCGCGAAGGGCATCAAGGCATTCGGCAAGCGGCATGCGGTGCTGTTCGACGTGAAGGGCATCCTGCCAAAGGGCGAGGCGGACGCGCGGCTGTAGCGGCGCACGACAACGACGGCGCACGACAAGGCGGAGAAGCGCAGTGGAAGCAGGCACGCAACCCAACTCCTACACGCAGTGCAAGGCTCACCTGCAGGCCATGCCCCGCGCGTGGCTGGTCACGGGCGTGGCCGGCTTCATCGGCAGCAACCTGCTGGAGACCCTGCTGCGGCTGGACCAGCGCGTGGTCGGCCTCGACAACTTCTCCACCGGCCACCGCCGCAACCTCGACGAGGTCGAGACGCTGGTGTCTCCGCGCCAGTGGGCCAACTTCCGTCTCATCGAAGGCGACATCCGCAACCTGGACGACTGCCGCCGCGCCATGCGCTTCGAGACCGACCATACCGGCCATGCCGGCCATGCCGCCGGCGCCCAACCCGTCGATTTCGTGCTCCACCAGGCCGCGCTCGGCTCGGTGCCGCGCAGCCTCGAAGATCCGATCGCCACGCACGAGGTCAACATCAGCGGCTTCCTGAACATGCTGGTGGCCGCACGCGACGCACAGGTCAGTCGCTTCGTCTACGCCGCGAGCAGCAGCACATACGGTGATCATCCCGGCCTGCCCAAGGTCGAGGACCGCATCGGGAAGCCGCTCAGCCCCTACGCCGTCACCAAGTATTGCAACGAGCTGTACGCCGACGTGTTCGGCCGCTGCTACGGCCTGCCCGCCATCGGGCTGCGCTATTTCAACGTGTTCGGCCCGCGTCAGGACCCCAACGGGGCCTATGCCGCCGTGATCCCGAGGTGGATTGCCGCCCTGCTGCGCAACGAGACCGTCCACATCAATGGCGACGGCGAGACGAGCCGAGATTTCTGCTATGTCGCCAACGCCGTGCAGGCCAACCTGCTGGCGGCAACGAGTGACGAGCGCGAGGCCGGCGAGGTCTACAACGTGGCGGTGGGCGACCGCACCACGCTGACCACCCTCTTCCACCTGCTGCGCGACGGCCTCGTGCCCTATGGCGTGGGCGCCGGGACGCAGCCCGATTTCCGCGCCTTCCGCGCCGGCGACGTGCGCCACAGCCAGGCCGACGTCGGCAAGGCGCACGGACGGCTCGGCTACCAGCCCACGCACCGCGTGCGCGAGGGGCTGGCCGAGGCGATGGACTGGTACGTGCGCATGCAGCAGGCACTGGATGCCTGATTTCGCGCGCTTTCGCCGGTTTCATCGCTTGCCGGATTTCGCGTCACGTAACCAGGACTGACGATGTGCGGACTCGCAGGATTCCTCGGCGGCAGGGCCGCCCCTCTTCCCGAGCGTGCGGCGCTGCTGGCCGGCATGGCGGACCGCATCCGCCATCGCGGGCCCGATTCCGGTGATGTCTGGTGCGACCCGAACGCCCCGTTCGGCGTCGCCCACCGGCGCCTCGCCATCGTCGACCTGTCGCCCGCCGGACACCAGCCGATGGTCTCGGCCAGCGGCCGCTGCGTCATCGCCTTCAACGGCGAGATCTACAACCACGCGGACCTGCGCGCCGAACTCGAGGCCGCCGGCGAAGCGCCCGCCTGGCGCGGCCATTCCGACACCGAAACACTGCTTGCCGGCATCGACGCATGGGGCGTGGCAGCCACGCTGCGGCGCGCGGTCGGCATGTTCGCCTTTGCCCTCTGGGACCGCCAGGCCCGCACGCTGACGCTGGCGCGCGACCGCCTCGGCGAGAAGCCGCTCTACTACGGCTGGCAGGGCACCGGTGCGGCCCGTACGTTCCTCTTCGGCTCGGAACTGAAGGCGTTGCGCCCGCATCCGGCCTTCGAGGGCCGCATCGACCGCAATGCGCTGTGCCTCTACATGCGCTACAACAACGTACCCGGCTCGCATGCCATCTACCAGGGCATCCACAAGCTGCCGCCCGCGCATGTGCTGACCGTCTCGCTGCTCGCGCCCGAGCCGGTGCTGCATCCGTACTGGTCCGCCGCCCAGGCCGCGCTGGACGGCGCGCGCCGCCCCTTCGCCGGCAGCCAGGACGATGCAGTGGGCGCGCTCGACACCCTGCTGCGCACCGCCATCCGCCGCCAGATGATGGCCGACGTGCCGCTCGGCGCCTTCCTCTCCGGCGGCATCGACTCCTCGACGGTGGTCGCGCTGATGCAGGCCCAGTCGTCGCGGCCCATCCGCACCTTCTCCATCGGCTTTCACGACACGGTCTACAACGAGGCGATGCACGCCCGCGCGGTCGCCCGGCATCTCGGCACGGACCATACCGAGCTCTATGTGACGCCCGAGCACGCGATGGCGGTCATCCCCAGCCTGCCGGCGATGTACGACGAGCCTTTCTCCGACTCCTCGCAGATTCCGACCTACCTCGTCAGCGCACTGGCGCGCCAGCACGTCACGGTCTCGCTGTCGGGCGACGCTGGCGACGAGCTCTTCGGCGGCTATAACCGCTACAAGCTCACCGCCACGCTGTGGCACCGGCTGTCGCGCATCCCCCGCCCGCTCCGGGCGGCGGCCGCGTGGGGGCTGACGCGCCTGCCGCCGCACCGCATCAACCGCCTCGCCGCCCCCTTCGCGATCGGCTCGCGCTGGCCCAATGTGGGCGAAAAGGTCCACAAGGGCGCGACCGTCATGGCAGCCCGCTCCGCGGCCGAGCTGTACCGTGGCATGGTGTCCCAGTGGCAGGACCCCGAAGCCCTGGTGATCGGCGGAACGGAGCCCGCTACCTTGCCTGAAGACGCCACACGGTCACTCGACGCGCTGAGCGACGTCGAGCGCATGATGGCGCTCGACCTCCTCACCTATCTGCCCGACGACATCCTCGTCAAGGTCGACCGCGCCGCCATGGCACGCAGCCTCGAGTCGCGCGTGCCTTTCCTCGACCACCAGGTGGTCGAGTTCGCCTGGCGGCTGCCGCTGGACTACAAGCTGCGCCGCGAGGCGGATGGCTACACCACCAAGTGGGCGCTGCGACAGGTGCTGTACCGCTACGTGCCGCGCGCGCTGATCGAGCGGCCCAAGATGGGCTTCTCCATTCCCATCGATACCTGGCTGCGCGGCCCGCTGCGCGACTGGGCCGAAGACCTGCTCGACGCGCAGCGACTGCGGCGCGAGGGCTACCTCGATCCCGCGCCCGTCCGCGCGCGCTGGGCGGAGCACCTGGCCGGGCAGCGCAACTGGCAGCATCCGCTCTGGTGCGTGCTGATGTTCCAGGCCTGGCTCGCGCACGAAACCGCGCAGCAGTCCACGCCAGACATCTTGCCCACCCCGGAGGTCGCATGCGTTTCCTGATGATCGCCAGCTACGCCGAGTCGCTGATCGCGTTCCGCGGCCCGCTGATCGCCGCCCTGCAGGAGCAGGGGCTGGAAGTCCACATCGCCGCGCCGGACCTCCCGCCCGGCAATCCCATCCGCGCCGCGCTGGAAGCGCGCAATGTGATCGTCCACCATGTGCCGATGCAGCGGACCGGCATGAACCCGCTGGCCGACCTGCGCACCCTGCTCGCACTGCACGGCGTGATGCGGCGCGTGCGCCCGAATTGCGCGATGAGCTACACCATCAAGCCGGTCATCTACGGCATGCTGGCCGCGTGGCTCGCCCGCGTGCCGCGCCGCTTCGCCCTCATCACGGGCCTCGGCTACACCTTCCGCGAGGACGACGGCCGCAGCCGCCTGCGCGCGCTGGTGCAGCGGCTGTATGCACTCGCGCTGAACCGGACGCACCTGACGTTCTTCCAGAATCCCGATGACGAGGCGCTCTTCCGGCGCTGCGCGATCCTGCATCCGCAGCGGCGGTCGTGCATCGTCAACGGCTCGGGGGTGGATGTGGCGAAGTTCGATGTCGCGCCCTTGCCGCAGGGCGGGCTGCGCTTCCTGCTGATCGCCCGCCTGCTCGGGGACAAGGGGGTGCGCGAGTATGCCGAAGCGGCACGGCGCATCCGGGCGCGCGGCTTCGATGCGCAGTTCGGCCTGGTGGGGTGGATCGACGCGAGTCCCGATGCCATTGCGCAGCAGGAACTGGACGCGTGGGTCGCGGACGGGACGGTGGAGTACCTCGGGCGGCTGTCGGACGTACGGCCCGCGATCGCCGGCTGCAGCGTGTACGTGCTGCCGTCGTATGGCGAGGGCACGCCGCGGTCGGTGCTGGAGGCGATGGCGATGGGGCGGCCCGTCATTACCACCGATGCGCCGGGATGCCGGGAGACGGTGGTGGACGGGGACAACGGCCTGCTCGTGCCGGTGAAGTCCGTCGACGCCTTGGAGCAGGCGATGCTGCACCTGATCCAGGATTGGGAATCCGTGGTCCGGATGGGGCAGCGGTCCCGGGAGATTGCCGAGTCGAAATACGATGTGCGGAAGGTGAATGCGGTGATGTTGAGGGAGATGGGGATCGGGTGACCGGTGCGTGGCGCGCCGAACGAAGCCCCGCCCCGAGCCTTGGCGCGGAGGCCTCCGCGTCAGGCCGACCGCCTCCGCAGCTTCACCAGGCGCCCGCCCATCGCCCGCGCCAGGCGCGCCTTCACCCGGTGCCACAGCACATCGGCATTCAGCACATGCCGCTTCCCGTCCACCAGGACCCGGTCTCCCCAGGCCGACATCGTGTGCAGTCCGTCCGGATTGACCCGGTCACCCGCCGGACTGACCACGCCGATCACCTCTTCCCGGTAATACTCCGGCGTACAGGCCACGATCCGGTTTACCGCCACCGCCTGCCCATATCCGCTCCGGCACACCTGCGCCACCCGCAGCAGCCGGTCTCCATCCCGCACGACCGATCCCGCCGCCCGTGCCGACCAGTGGTCGAACTTCACCGGATTCTGCGGATGCGGCCGCCAGGGACCCAGCAGGTTGTCCGCATGGCAAAGGCAGAGATTGTCGAACTGCCCCATCGACACATCGGTGTAGGCGAGCCAGAAGCGGCCCTCGTGCACGAAGACGGTCGGATCGACCACCGCCATGTCTTCCAGCAGCACGCAGACCTGTTGCCATTGCCCGTCGGCATCCTGCCGGTTCAGCACGCAGCGCCGGCTCTCCGAAGACTCCGCCACGCAGTACAGCGCACCGTCGTGCCGGAACAGGTAGGGAAACGACTGGTGCCCCGTCAGTCCGAGATCTACCGGCTCGGTTCCCGTGGGCTGGTCCAGTTCGTCGAGCTTCATGCTGACAATGCGGCCGAGCCCGCTGCGCAAGTCGACTTCCTCGCAATAGATCTCATCCGGCCGCCCGGGGTTGCCGAAGGGATCTGCCCAGCAGCGCGACGTCTCCCGTTCGCCGAGCCAGTGCACCGGCAGGCGCCTGGCGCGCACGGCATCGCAAAAAGGCATGTCGACCACACCCACCATCCATTGCTCCACCAGCAGGAAGCCTTTCAGCTGCAGGCCCGCGTGAACGGCGAGGGCGCGCAGGCGCCAGGCGAGACGCTCCCAGGCGGTGGGCGGGTGCGGGGCGACCTGCCAGGGCGGCCTGGCGGCGAGGCTGCCGAGCGCGCGGATCTCGCAGAGCGCGCCGACGACCAGGGCGCTGGCGAGCCGTGCGAGCCGCTCGGGGCTCACGGGTTCGCGGGGCTCGGCAAAGCCGGAGGCGGTGTCCACCAGCGTGGCAAGGGTGCTGGTCCAGGCGACGAGATGCAGGCGGATGCCTTCGGCGTTGGCAAGCGTGGCCAGGCCATGATGCGGCGCACCAAGCGGCAGGCCGCGGACGTCGCGGAGCTGCCAGACGCCTTCCGCGGCAAAGCGGTTCCAGTCGGTGTCGAGCCGGCCGCTGAGATCGACGATGGCAGTGACCGCCGCCTTCGCGGGCAGCACACGGGCGAGCGCGTACGCGGCATCGCTGCTTGCAGGATCACCCATCGCATCGACGTCGCGGACGACGACCCGGCACACGCCAGATCCCTGCAGCCGTTGCAGCACCCGCTGCTCGCACGCGGCGGGCTCGGGCGACGTCACCACGACCACCAGGCTCGCCGGCGTGGCTGCCCCTTGCGACTGACCGGTCATGTGCTTTCCTTCCTCCATCCGCCAACGAGCCGGCAGACCGCGTCCGGGCCTTGCGGCGGCTTGCGGGAATCGCTACCGCTACGTATCCCCGCATTGAAATCCGGCGCGCAGTGCGCCGACAGTAGCCTGATGGCGTAGTGAGAATCATGCTTCCGCAGGAGGGGAAGAACCGTTGCGAGCCGCACACATGCCGCGCGACGAGTCCGGTGTGCTGTGTGGTCGCCCGAACGGATGGCGGGGGAGCAGGGTCTTAGATTGCCTGTATCCGCCCTGTACCTGCCCTGTATCTGCCCTGTACTGGCCCTGTATCCGACCCCTCGCCACTTCGATCTCATGCACCGCGCTCCTGCAGCCACGCCACCCGCTGCGCCAACCCTTGCCGGGATGCCATCATGACCAGCTCGCCCGATTCCAGAGAGAAGATTCCGGCGGTTGTCGTTGGCGGCGAACTAGGGGGTCTGGGGCTGGTCCGCTCGCTGTCCCGGCAGGGCTTCCCTGTCTTCGTCGTGGACACGAAGCTGGCGCGCCCCGCGCTGTGGTCGCGCCATGCGCGGCGGCGCATTATCCGCAGCTTCACCGGGCGCGAGTTCGTCGAGGACATGATCGCCCTCGGCCAGCGCCTGCGCAACCGGCCGGTGCTGTTCCTGACCGACGAAGACGTGGTGCACAGCGTCTCCGAGAACCGCGAGGAACTGGCGCACTGGTTCCGCTTCCGGCTGCCCGACGAACGCGGCGTACGCCTGCTCAGCAGCAAGTCGGACTTCCACCGCTTCGCTGGCGAGCACGCCTTCCCGGTGCCGCGCACCGTGATCCTGAACGACCAGTTCGACATCCACCTGCTCGCCGGCCTGCGCTTCCCCTGCGTCATCAAGCCCGACGACAAGCGCATGGCGCTGAGCGGGAGCAAGGAGCGCGCCGTACGCGTGGAGACGCTGGCCGAAGGAAAGAAGCATGCCCGCGAGATGCTCCGCACGCCGGGCGGCATCGTCGCGCAGGAATGGATCGAGGGTGCAGAGAGCAACATCCATTTCACGTTGTTCTACCGGGGCCGCGACGGCACGATACCCGCCGTGTTCACCGGCCGGAAGCTGTCGTGCTGGCCACCGGACGTGGGCAGCACGGCGGTCTGCATCGCCGCGCCGGAAGCCCGCGAGGAACTGGAGCGGATCACGCTCGCCTTCGCCGACCGGGCCGGCTTCGACGGCCTGGGCAGCATGGAATACAAGTGGGACGACAACCACCATCGCTTCGTGATGATCGAGCCGACGGTGGGCCGGATCGACTACCAGGAGGAGATCGCCACGCTGTGCGGCGTCAACATCCCGCTGGCGGCCTATCACCATGAACTTGGCCTGCCCGCGCCGCCGATGGCCACTGCCCCGCCCCCGCGAGCCTGGCGCTCGACCTTCATCCGCCGCGCGCCACCCGGGCTGATGCCCGCCGGCACACGGATAGCAGACGGTTTCTTCCGCTGGGATGACCCGCTTCCGGCCATCCAGCACTACTGCGTCAACCAGCCGCTGGAGCGGCTCATGCATCAGTGGGCGGGGTGGTTCCCGTCCACCCGCCGAGAACAAGTCCAACAGGAACAGCCATGAACTCCACGACTGACACCGCCATCATCGGCGCCGGCCCGTATGGACTGTCGATCTCGGCCTACCTGAGCGAAGCCGGCGTGCCGCACCAGGTGCTCGGCGAGCCGATGTTCGCCTGGCGCAATTTCATGCCCCCCGGCATGCTGATGCGCTCAGAAGCCTTCGCGACCAGCCTCTATGCGCCGCAACGTGGCTACACGATGGAGGACTACTGCCGCCGGAAAGGCATCGACTACGCGCCGGTCGGCATGCGCCTGCCGCTGGAGACCTTCATCGACTACGGCCTCTGGTTCCAGTCGTCGCTGGTCAGCCATGTGCGTCCCGTAGACGTGACCGACATGCGCCAGCACGAAGGCAGCTATCGCCTGACCCTGAGCGACGGCAGCACGCTGCTCGCCCGGCGCGTGGTGATCGCACTCGGCCTCAAGGGATTCGAGCGCACGCCGCCGGTGCTGCAGGGCCTGCCCAAGCCGTACGTGATCCACTCGGCCGAGATCGGCCAGCTGGGGTGGGCGCGCAACAAGCGCATCGTGATCCTCGGCGGCGGGCAGTCGGCACTCGGGCTGGCGGCGCTCTTCAACGAACAGGGCGCACGCGTGCGCGTACTGGTGCGCGGCGACACTATCAGCTGGAACAGCGACCCCGACCCCGCGCGTAGCCTCCTCTCACGGATGCTGAGCCCCGAGGGCGGGCTGGCGCAGGGCTGGTATCCGTACATCCTGTCCGAATGCCCGTACCTGTTCCGCGCCCTCGGCCAGCGGCTGCGCAAGCATATCGCCGAGACCTCGTTCGGCCCGTCTGGCGCGTGGTGGCTGCGCGACCGCGTCAACGGCAAGATCGACATCTCGCTGCGCACCACGCTGCAGCAGGTAGGCGTGAACAGGGATGGCGTCGTGCTACAGGTGACCGGTGACGAAGGCCCCTTCACGGTCGACGGCGACCACCTCGTCATCGCCACCGGCTTCCAGGTCGACCTGGGCAAGCACGCCTTCCTGTCGCGCGAGATCGTCAGCGGGCTCGAACTCGTCGACGGCTGGCCTGAACTGAGCGGCAGCTTCGAATCGCGCGTGCCGGGGCTCTACATCACCGGCGCTGCGTCGGCGCTGACCTTCGGGCCGGCCCTGCGCTTCGTCTACGGCGCAAAGTATGCCGCGCCCTGCATCGCCCGGCATATCCGCCGCCGCCATGCCGCCGAGGCGGCATCCGGAGACTTCCAGCCGATGGGCGTCTTCCCCGCACCGAAGGAGAATGCCGACTAGGAGTACCAGTACACCAGCTTCGAAGGGGTCCATAAAAAGAAGAAGCTAGAGGAAGACTGTGTCCAATGGACGCGGGGGCGCCAGTACAAAGAGGACATCATGCGCCAATTCAAACCACTCACCAGCCTGCGGGCCTTCCTGGCCCTGTGGGTGCTCTGCCGTCACTGGTTCCACAGCTACGGTCCCGACGCCATCTATATCGACCTGGGCTTCACCAGCACCTTCTTCGATCATGGGTATCTCGGGGTCGACGGCTTCTTCATCCTGAGCGGGTTCATCCTCACCTACAACTACGCCCCGGACGCCCTGGGGCGGCTCGACTGGAAGAAGTTCATCGTCGCGCGCATCGCGCGCATCTATCCCGCCTACGTTGCCTGCCTGCTGGTATTTGCGTTGGCCGTGGTGGTGCGCGACGCAGTGCTGCACAAGCACATGGTCGGCTCGGAGGGCTACACCGCGATGAACTTCACGCTGGAATTCCTGTTACTGAGCGCGTGGCGCTACGCCGGGCCCGCAGGGTGGAACGATGTCGCCTGGTCCGTCAGCGCCGAATGGTTCGCCTACGTCTGGTTCCCGGTCTTCCTGTTGATCGCGCCGCGCCTGGACAGGCGGCGCATCCTGGCGATGGCGCTCGTCGCGCTGGGCCTCCTGGCCATCGTCGAAGTCACCTCGCCCGATCATCTCTCGCTCAGCGGCGGCATTGCGCGGCTGGTGCCGGAGTTCCTGCTGGGCGTGCTGCTGTGCCGCCTGCGCAGCGCCTCGCCGGCCTATGACGGGCATCCATGGGGCGGCACGGTGTCGCTGCTGATCTGCATCGCCGCCGTGGCACTCGGCATCGACACCCTCTTCGTCGCCGGCGCCGCGGGAATGGTCTTCTCGCTCGCCTACGAAAAGGACCGTCTCACGCGCGTGATGTCGATGGACAGCCTGGTGTTCCTCGGCGAGATCTCGTATTGCATCTACATCGTGCAACGCCTGCCCCAGTACCTGTTCACCTTCGCCAGGTCGCGCGTCCAGGCGCTCGCCGGATTGCCGGGCCCGCTGCAGGCCATGCTCCTGCTGGCGTTCACCCTGGGCGCCGCCGTCCTGCTGCACTACGCCGTGGAAACGCCGATGCGGCGCTGGATCAACCGGAAGTTCGGCGCCAGCGCGCGACAGGTCGAACAGCTGGCGACATCGTAGACCGGCAGCTCAGGGCCGTGGCCGCAGCGGCCGCGGCCCGCCCGCAGCGGAGGTGGGAAGCGAAGCGGTGGGCAAGGCGGCAGACGGGGCCGGATCTGCCTCCTGCGCAAGCCGCCGGACCGGCTTGTCCCGGACGCTGGCCATCAGCAGGCAGATCAGCATCGGCACGAACATCCATTTCTGGCGCACCGCAATGCCGAGGTTCGCGGTCATCGGCGCGAGGATCAGCCAGGCACCGATGATGTACAGCCAGAGGAACGGGCGGTTACTCAGCACCACCCGCGATCCCTTGCGGATCATGCCCCACACGCCGAGCACGAAGAGCATCAGCAGGATGACGTTGTCCGCCGACGCCGCCAGCCCGAAAATGTCGTGCGCCTCGTAGGGAAGCGGCCGGAACACGTAGGAGAACAGCTGCATCGGCAGCGACATGCCAGCCACGTCGATGGCACCGCCGCCCTGCTGGTTGTAGCCCTGGTGCTTCTGGATGTACTCCGTGACATCGGCCGCGCTCGTTGCGTCTCCCAGGCCGGCATAGCGCATCGAGAACGGTATCACCACGGCGGACGCAGAGAGCGCCAGCCCGACCAGCAGCGCGCGCCACTTCCAAGGCATCCGCGACGAGATCAACGCCGAGGCGGCTATCGCCCCGATCATCACCCCGGCGATGTGGGGGCGCACCAGGAACATGCAGACAATGGCAAGGATCATCTGGGGGCTGCGGCGCGGCAGCGACATGCTGGCCCATAGCGCCAGGCTGGTTGCCATGAAGGCGACCGAATCCTTGCCGATGGCCGAGCTCCAGAAACTGATGGAGGGCAGCATCACGATCACGATGGCCAGCCACCGCAGGAAGGGCCCGCGCCCGCGTGTGACCGTGCGCAGCACGGCATCGAAGGCCAGCAGTCCTATCACGCCGAAGATGTTGTAGACGAGGAAGACGCCGAGGTACGAGAAGTCGAGGTAGTGCGAGAAGAAACGCGTGAAGTAGTCCACGCCGGCCGTGCCAACCGAGAACTGGATATCCGACTCGAGCGAGGCAACGTAGTAGTCGACCGCATCGCCGCCGTTCTCCAGCACGATCTTGGCGTAGAACAGGCTGAAGCCCGTGTGCCAGAAATACAGCAGGAGGCCCCACTTCTGACTGGTGCGGAACTTTCGGCACATCACCAGCGTGATGGCCACGCCGAGCAGCAGCGCCAGCGCGCAGGTCACCACCTGCCATGCGGACGAGACGTATTCCAGTTCCATGGCGCTTGTACTCCCGGGTTCTTTTTGAGACCAGGCAGGCCTAGGCGGCCTGCTGCACGCCGGCTGGCTCGCGCGAGCGGAGGAAAAAGCCGATACCGACGATGACCGCCACGGCGTTGCCCGCGATGTAGCCGAAGACGGCGCCCTGCGCACCGAACTTCGGAATGGCCACCAGGTCGACCACGACCATGGTCGCCAGCACCAGCAGCCATTTCTCCACCAGCCAGTTCGGCTTGCGCAGGTAGAGCACCAGCAGCGACAGGGCCGCGTCGGCAAAGACCAGTCCCGACGCCATCGCCGACAACCGCAGCAAGTCGGCCGCCGGCGCGTAGTTCGCGCCATAGATCAGCGCGATGATCCAGGGTGCGCAGACCGCGATCAGCGCGCCACCGGCCACACCCATCGCCACCATGCCGGCCGTCACGCGCAGCACGTTGCGGCGGACCATTACCAGTGTCGACTGCGCATAGATGGTCATCGGCGCCAGCGTGCTGGCGACGATGGTGGCAAGCATCATGAAGTTGTCGAGGATCTGCATGCTGGCCGCGTAGGCGCCCAGGTCGAACAGCGAAATGTGCGGCTTGAGGAGCAACTGGTCGACGCGCTTGGCACATAGCATCAGCATGACGCTCACCCACAGCACCGTGCCGTCGCGCAGCAGGCGCATGGCCAGCGGCCGGTCGAAGCTCACGCGCACGCGCGGGCTGCGTTGCATGTAGTAGCGTGCCAGCAACGCCGCGCACAGGATCGACTCGATTGTCAGGATCCACGCATAGGCTTCGACGGCGTGCATGCTGAGCAGGTAGAGACCGCCGACCATCACCGTGCGGAATGCCAGCCCGAACAGGCCGTAGATCACGGCCGGCCGGCTGTCGGTGCGGGACTGCATCCACGTCCTGACCGCCCCGAAGGGCTCGCGCATCATCATCGGGATGCCAAGGATGATGACGATCTGGACGATCGTCCGGTCCTCCTCCGTCAGTGCCACCACGGCAACCAGCCCCACGTACCCAAGGATCGCGGCGATCTCGCGCAAGCCATATACGTGGGCCAGCAGGTTGTGCTGGGCACCCGGGGCCTGGTCTGCCACAAGCCGTGGCACGACCACCTCGTTGCCGCAGATCAGTGCGAAAGACGACGCAATCAGCACGAGCGATTGCGCATACTGGAACTCGGCAAAGCCTTCCGGCCCGATGCTGCGTGCGATCAGGGCCACGCTCACGATGCCGAACGCGACCTGAAGGCCGCGTTCCGACACCAGCCAAAACACATTGCGGGCGATCTGCTTGCGCATGCCAGGGCTCCCCGAGAAAATGGCCCGTGATGTGCGGCATTCTCGCACCAGGCCCGCGCTGCCACTGTTGCCCCGCGCACACTGCCGGAGCGGTTCTCCCTGAACGGCTCTCCAGCGGTTCTCCCTGACGCATGAGGGGTTGCGCGCACACCGCATGTCCGCCACCGCTTGCGCCCTCGCCCGGGCCCTCCGCAAATGTGTGAGAGCGCACCGAGGTTCCCGGCGTCCGTACCTAGGATCACTACATTCGAGGGGCGTGGCGCGTCCGGGCAAGGCTGTTCGTATCCCCGTTCGCATCCTGCTGCGCACCCGTTCGTATTACGTGGGAGACATGCTGTGAAATCACTCCACGACCGGGCCGCCCGGCGGCCCGCCGCAAACGACGGCGCTGCCGCCGTGGCATTCCGACACTGCCCCACGATCGCCCTGTTCGCCTGCGCGCTGCTGGCGGGTTGCTCGGCGTCCCCGGGCATGTACTTCGACACCAACGCGCCGGTCAATGCGGTCGGGCCCGACGCCAAGCCCGATATCACGCCCATCACGCTCGACCTCGTGCGCGAGATGCGCTCGGAGCGCAGGCCCGCGAACAAGGACATCGAGGAATTGTTCGGGACACCCCAGGCCTATCGCATCGGCGCGGGTGACATCATCTCGGTCGTCGTCTGGGACCACCCCGAAATGGTCTTCCCGACGCAGACGTACACGTCCGCCGCAAGCATCGAGGTGCCCTCCTCCACGGGCGGCGCCAACGTGCCGGGCTACGTGGTGAGCCCGCAGGGCGACATCCAGTTCCCCTACGCCGGCGTGCTCAAGGTTGCCGGCAAAACCGCCAACGAAGTGCGCGACGAGATGGCCCGCTTCCTTTCGCGCGTTGTGCGCGACCCGCAGATGACCGTGCGCGTGCTGGGCTTTCGCAGCCAGCGCGTTTACGTGGATGGCGAGGTACGCACCCCCGGCATGCTGGCCATCGACGACGCGCCGATGACGCTGGTCGAGGCGCTCAACCGTGCCGGCGGCGTACTCAATCAGACCGGCGACAACAGCCGCATCCGCGTCACACGCGGCGAGCGCACCTGGTACGTCAATATCCCCGACCTGCTGTCGCGCGGCGTCGACCCGTCGCGCATCATGCTGCGCTCGGGCGACATCGTCCGCGTGGAGCAACGCGAGGACAACAAGATATTCGTCACCGGCGAAGTGGGCCGGCCCGCATCGTTGCTGATGCGCAATGGCCGCATGACGCTGAACGAGGCGCTGGGCGATGCCGGCGGCGTGAATCCGAACTCCGCCAACGCGCAACAGATCTTCGTCATCCGCAAGAAGGCCGACGGCGCGCCCAAGGTCTATCACCTCGACGGTACCTCGCCCGCTGCGCTGGCCATTGCGGAAGGCTTCGAACTGGAGCCCAAGGACGTGGTCTACGTGGACGCGCGCGATATCGTGAGATGGAGTCGCGTGATGAACCTGCTGCTGCCGTCCACCTCGCTGCTGGGCACCGCCGCCACCATCAAATAGCCTCGGGAAGCCCCATGCCCAGTTCGATCCTGGTCGTCTGTATCGGCAATGTCTGCCGCAGCCCGATGGCGGCGGCTCTGCTCCGGCGTGCGCTGCCGGACTGCGAAGTGGCGTCGGCGGGCCTGGCTCCGCCTGTGGGCGTCGGCGCCGATCCGCGCGCCATCCGCCTGCTTGCGAACGAAGGCTGCGACCTGAATGGCCATCGCGCGCGGGCCGTGGACGCCAGCATGGTGGCCACCGCCGACCTGGTGCTGGTGATGGACACCCAGCAGCGCGAGGCGATGGAGGAATGCTTCCCCCAGTCACGCGGCAAGACGTTCCGGCTGTGCGAGGACCTCGACCTCGATGTACCCGACCCCTACGGGTGCTCGCAGCAGATGTTCGCTATCGTCCTGGACATGATCAAGGGCGGAATCTCATCCTGGTCGACGCAACTGGACGCCGTGGCGTCCACGGTGCCGGCCCATAGCCACGGAGAGGCCAGATGAAAACAGCCACCGCTCGGGACGAGGCCGACGAGACCCAGGTCGAGCACGACCAGCCTTCGATCGACATCACCGCCTACCTGGACGTCGTGGTCCGCTATCGCTGGACCTTCATCGGCATTGCCACCATCGTCTTCGGGATCGGCCTGCTCTACGCACTGATGGCCACGCCCGTCTACCGTACCGACCTCCTGGTGCAGGTGGAGGAGCCCGCCAGTTCCGGCAGCGGCGCGAGCAAGCTGACCTCGTCGATGTCGCCCGCGCTCGACATGAAGCCCGCGGCGGCGGCCGAAATCGAGCTGCTGCGCTCGCGCATGGTGCTCGGCAAGGCCGTGGACGACCTGCACCTGTACATCGAGGCAGAACCCCGCTACCTCCCGCTCGTCGGGCTGCCGCTGGCGCGCTTCAGCCAGGAACTGTCGAAGCCCGGTCTCTTCGGCTGGCGGGGCTGGGGCGGCTTTGTCTGGGGCAATGAATCGATCACGGTGGAAGATATCGACGTGCCTGCCACGATGGAAGGCCGCAGGATCTGGCTGACCGCCACCGGCAACGGCAACTACACGGTTCACTTCGACAGCGACAAGGCCACCGGGATCGGCAAGGTAGGCACGCCGCTCACGCTCGCCACGTCGGCCGGCTCCGTTCGCCTGCTGGTCAAGCAGCTCGACGGCCAGCCCGGCGCGCAATTCCTGCTCCGGCGCCTGCCACGCGCCACCGCCATCGCACGGTTGCAGCAGAAGCTCGTCATCAGCGAAAAGGGCCGGCAGAGCGGCGTGATCGCCATCTCGCTCGAGGGCGACGACGCGGAAATCACGACGTCCATCCTCAACGAGGTCGGCAACGCCTACGTGGACCAGAACGAGCGCCGCAAGTCCGAGGAGGCGGAGAAATCGCTGGCGTTCCTCGAGAACCAGTTGCCGGCGCTCAAGCAGCAGGTGGAGGCCGCCGAAACCCGCTACAACGCGGCACGCAACGCGCGCGGCACGATCGACCTGAGCGAGGAATCGAAGCTGATGCTGAACCAGTCCGTGCAGATCCAGACCAGGCTGCAGGACCTGCGCCAGAAGCGGCAGGAACTGGATGCGCGCTTCATGCCGACCCACCCGGCCATCGTGCTGATCGACAGCCAGATCGCCAGCCTCACCGCGCAGCTCAACGCGGTGGGTGGGCGCATCCAGAAGCTGCCCGACGTGGAACAGAATGTGCTGCGGCTGATGCGTGACGTGAAGGTCAGCAGCGAGATGCTGCAGTCGATGTTGAATGACGCACAGCAACTGAGGCTGATGAAGGCCAGCAAGGGCGGCACGTCGCGGCTGGTCGACCCGGCGGAGGTGCCGCTGCGGCCGGTGCGCCCGAACCGCCAGATCATCGCTGCGCTCGCGGGTGTGGCGGGCCTGCTGGCGGGGCTGCTGGCAATCTTCGTGCGCCACACGCTCGAAGGCGGACTGACCGATGCCGACGAGATCGAGCGGCTCACTGGCATGACGGTGTACACGACCATTCCCTTCAGCCCGCAGGAAACGACGGTGCCGGGGCCGGCGAAAGACGGCAGCGGCCTGCTGGCCCGCGTGCGCCCCGACGACCCGGCCATCGAGACGCTGCGCAGTTTCCGCACGGCGCTGCAGTTCGCACTGTCGGGCAGCAATAACCGGACAGTGGTCATCACCGGCCCCGCGCCGGGCGTCGGCAAGTCGTTCATCTGCGCCAATTTCGCCACCGTAGCCGCCGCCGGCCGCCGGGTCGTGCTGATCGACGCCGACCTGCGGCGCGGCTGCCTGCACCATCGCTTCGAGACCAAGCGCAACCCCGGCCTCACCGAGCTGCTGATGGGCGCGCCGCTCGACCAGGTGGTGCAGCGGCAGGTAGCGCCCGGGCTGGACTTCATCCCGACCGGCACCGAGCCGCCCCATGCCGCCGACGTGCTGCTCAGCCCGGCCATGGACACGCTGCTCGAGACGCTGCGGGCCCGCTACGACCTCGTCCTGATCGATACGCCGCCCGTTCTGGCGGCATCGGACGCCGGCATCGTCGCCGGCAAGGCCGGCGCGGTCTTCCTGGTGGCGCGGGCGGAGAAGACCACGGTCAGCGAACTGTCCGCGGCACACCGTGCGCTGCGGCAGAGCGGGGTCACGGTCAAAGGCGTGCTGCTGAACGGCCTGAACATCGAAGGACGCTGGTATCGGGCGCACTACTACTTCGGCAAGTACCGCTATCTTGGCGAGTACAGCAGCAACGGCGCGCCCGGCGGGCAACAACCGAAGCGGGCTTGAGTCGGCCGCTTCATGCAAAGGCCCGCGACGAAAGTCGCGGGCCTTTGTCCGTCTTGTAGACCGAGGCGTTGTCCGTTGGCCATTCCATTAGGCCACGCGAATTCCCTCGGCGGCTTCAGCTACGGGCGGGCTGACAGACTCAAGGCGACCCTGAGCAGCCCTTCGGACCTGTACGTCTTTCAGCGACAGAGCGCGAGTCGAATCCCCTGGATTTCAATCACTTTCCTCGATACGCAATCTGGGTTATGAAGTCAATCGGAAAATCTTTCGTCTCTGGGGTTGCTCTCAAAGTATCGACGCGCAACTGGTAGTTTCCTCTGTCCAGACGCAATGCTGCAATCTCCTTATAGAATGCGTCGGCGCCCCAGGAGCTCACAGGAACCTCTTCGACATTAATATCCCTCTCAAATAATTGCGAGCTCGCCCCGTGGTCCGTTTTGAATACCGTAATCCGAAGGGAGAACTTCGCACCTTGCGTGACTGGCCTGTTCGTTACGTCACGCCGTAGGCTGCCGGCGAGCTTCAGAGCGCTACTTCTCCCAGCGGCATCACCTTCCCGGTACTTAAAGGCGACACAGAATGCATACAAGGCGGGCTCCTTGATGCTAAATTCCCTTTCGACTTGACCGTTAGCTTCACTCGGGTTCAGGTGGGCCGAGAAGGGAGGTATGAGCCTGGGACTCTGATCCGTGCAGCCGCCGACTGCTAATGAGAGCATGAGAATGACACCCCCCAGAACGTAACCTACGCTGCTGCGGCGGAGCAGAATTTCCGACATCTTGGACTTTCGCCTTTGATGGATTTGCGCTCGGCAAAACAGAACACAACACATAGCCGAGGCTGGCACGATTGAATGTCGCCTTTCGCACATTTGTGCCAAAAAGGGCATGCATCGAACGTCTCAAACTGGCAGCCGCACTCGGCCTTTCCCGGAAATCGCCGACGAACCCATTTTCTCATTCTTGCCGGCGTCTCAAACGACTAGCCCCCGCTTCTCGCGAGGGCTAGACATGACGGAGGCGGAAAGACTGCCAGGCACCCGGCCGCACGGCCTTCAGGGCTTCTCGACCACCTTCCCCACGACCTCCTCCACCATTCCCGGCAACGCCGGTCGCAGCGGTTCGGCCTTGAGCGGCATGCCCAGATACGGGTTCACGCTCTCGAAATCGGACCGGTTGCTACGGCGGGGCATGACCGCGTTCAGGACACCGCCCAGCAGCCGCGCATTGGCACGCGCCAGGCGCTTGAGCGCCTCGTCCACATGCACGGGCGGCGTCGATTCCGCCCGCAGCACCAGCAGCGTTGATCCGGCCAGGTGCGCCACCAGCGTGGCGTCGGCCACGGCCATCACGGGTGGCGTGTCGACGATGACGAGGTCGAAGCGGTCGCCGGCGAACCGCAGGGACTCCCCCAACACAGGCGACATCAGCAGTTCCGACGGATTGGGCGGGACTTCGCCGCGCGTGATGATATGCAGCCCGTTCACCACCGTCGGCCGCGCTGCAAGGCCCAGCGGCGTACGGCCGGCGAGCACTTCGGCGAGCCCGGGTGCCTCGGGCTGGTCGAACCAGTCGGCCACGCGGCCGCGCCGCAGGTCGGCATCGATCAGGAGCACACGCTGGCCGGCCTCGGCAAACAGCACGGCAAGGTTGACCGCCGCGAACGTCTTGCCCGCACCCGGCGCGGGACTGGTCACCGCCACCACGCCATTCGGCGCATGCCGGATCGTGAAGTACATCGCCGCGCGCACATTGCGCAGGCCTTCCACCGCCCGCGAATGCGGCAGGCGCCGCGCCAGCAGGTATTGGTCGTGCAAACCCTGGCGCAGGTGCCGCTCCATGTGGTCGGCCTGGTCGACGTCCATGCCGTCGGGCATCTCGACCAGTCCCGTGCCCGGCCCGGCCGCGCTCAGTCGCTTGGTGGCCGTGGGCGAGAACCCGGCGGCGATCCCTGCGCGACGCTTGATCTCGATCTCGCGGTGAAGGTCGGCCTGCTCGGCACAGTAGGCGATCTCGCCCAGCATCATCATGCTGAGCTGGGTTTCGGCCTCGGCGGCGCTGGCGACCGACGGCTTGAGCCGGCGCCGCAGCGTCACGGCGGCCACGCTCAGGCCGAGCCCGAGCAGCGCGCCGCCGCTGGTGACCGGCAGCGACCCCGGACCGACCGGGTTCAGCGCGGGAATGGCGGCGTCGACGATGCGCACCTGCTGAGAGCGGTCGGACTGCACCAGCGACAACTGCTCGACCTTGGCGCGCAGGTTCATGTACATGTCCTCCGCCACCTTCACGTCGCGCGACAACGACACGGACTCGCGCTCGGCGGCCGACAGCGTCTGCATGCGCGCATCGGTCTCCTGCCGCTCGCGCACCATCTGCGCGATCTGGCTGTCGACCGTCTTCACCTCGTTCGAGTCGGTGGTGAACTTCTGCAGCAGGCGCGTGCGCTCGAGCCGCAACGTGGCGATCTGGCGCTGGAATTCCATGCTGCTGTTGAGCACGCTCTGCGCGTCGCGGCTCGGCGCGAGGGAGCCGCTGCGCGAACGGTAGCGCGCGAGCGCTTCTTCGGCGCGCTGCAGTTCGGCCTGCACACGGGGGAGTTCGCCGGCGAGGAACGCGAGCGAGCCCGCCGCGTCGCCGCGCCGCTGCGCGGTCACACCGCTGATATAGGAATTGGCCACGCCGTTGACGAGTTCGGCGGCCAGTTGCGGATCGCCGTATTTCCAGGACAGGCGCAGCGTGCCGCCGGCGGTGGCGCTCACGGCGTCGCTGTCCACCACGAGCTGTCCGGCGATGTGGTCGGCGGTGCGCGCGAGGTCGTGCCGGATGAGCACGAAACGCGTGCCGGGCCCGGCCTCGATGCGCGCCACGCTGATCTCGACGCCGGCGCCCGCTGACTGTTCACCGGCCACGCCTTCGAGCAGCACGTTGTCATTCACGCTCAGGCGATAGCGGTTGTTCTCCATCACCTCGAGCAGCATCGGCTGGTCCAGCAGGCGCTCGGGCACGGCAAGGTTCTCGATCACCAGGCGTTCGCCGCCCCAGGCATAGCCGAGACTCTCCGGCCAGGTCCCGCGCGGCCTGCCCGGCGTAGCGAAATGGGCTACCATCGGCCCGATCAGCGGGGCGCGTACCGGCCTGGCTTCCACGTCGAGGCGCAAACGTTCCACCACCGGGCCCACCACGGCGCGGCTGGTCAGCACGCCCTGGTCGAAGCCCCCGTCCTGCGTGGCGGCCTGGGGTTGCCCTTGGTTGAGGCCGCGCAAAGCGGCATCCCTTCCCTCGGCCTGCACCAGCACCTGCGCGCGATACTGGTTGGGCGCCGACAGGCCCACCATCGCGCCCAGCACGGCGCCCACGACCGTTGCCCCGAGGATCCAGCCGAGGTGGTCAAGCAACGCACGTGCTTGCGGGCTCACGCCCGACGATGCCATTGGACCCTGCGGCTGTGGCAGCTCGGGCACGGCACCGGCATAAGTATCTCTGCTCACGCCATCACTCCTTCTTGTGTCTGGCCGCGGCCCGGTCCTGCGAATGACGACGAGTCTGGGGTGTGGCGCGTGGCGCGTCTGTTCGCTCTCGCACACCCTTTCGGGGCGCGCACGGCGTGTTCCCCTCGTGATGCACCGGTGCCGCCGGGGCCGTCTCCCTGCGGGGGGACCCCGGACGGCGCCCGGCAGCGCCGGTATCGCTCACGCGCTGGCCAGGGCCGGCAGCAGGCGGTCGTACTCGCGCTTGACGAGCTTGTAGCACTCGCAGGAATGCTTCTCGAGGCCGCAGTGGTCGAGGATGGTGATATGGCCGCGGCTGTGATGGATGAGACCGAGGTCTTCCAGCTTGCCTGCCGCTTCGGTCACACCTTCGCGGCGCACGCCGAGCATGTTGGCGATGATCTGCTGCGTAATGACCAGTTCGTTCGAATTCATGCGGTCACGCGCCAGCAGCAGCCAGCGGCACAGCTGCTTGTTGAGGGAATGATGACGGTTGCAGGCGGCGGTCTGCGCGATCTGCGTGAGCACGGCCTGCACGTAGAGCAGGGTCACGCGCTGCAGCGCGGGCAGGTACGACAGCTCCGCACGCAGCACGCGCGCCGGGATGCGATAGGCAAACCCCGGGCTGCGCACCTCGACGCGGCTCGGCATGGTATCGCCGCCCGTCACCACGGGAATGCCGACCAGGCCTTCGTTGCCGACAGCGGCGAACTCGACGGTGGCGCCATCTTCCAGCAGGGAGAGCAGCGACACGACCGAGGTCGTCGGGAAGTACACATGGACGATGCGCTGGCCGGAGTCTGTGAGCAGTTCGCCGGCACGCAGGCGCACCAGTTCAAAATGGCGCGACAGCGTTTCCCATTCCTGCCGCGGCAGCGCGTTGAGCAGATGATTGACATGCAGGTCAGACCGATGCGTGATCATTTCTAGCCTCCCATGGACCCAAGGGAGCGTGCACCGGATACACCATCAGGCTTCCGCCATGATGGGCCTGCGCTGCGCCACTCCACCCCGTTTTCCGGTGCCCCGGCGCCGCCTTTTTCCGACTGGCGTGCTCCCGTGCCCGTGCCTTTATTAAGTGCCATGGCGCACAGAACCGACAGTAGGCCAACGGATGTCAGCCGCTTCATCCATTGGTAGGTGCGCGGCGCCGGGCGCCGGCAGACGAGGTCCAGACTGGGCTGGCGCGGTGCCGGCATCGGGGCCGGCCGGGCCGTCTCAACCAACAGGATGAGACATCGCCGCGGGTTTCATCCCTTATTGGGAGCGGCAGCTGCCGCGCCTCCACCCATCGGCGGCGGGCACGCGGGCAGCATCGTCAACATCGGGCGCGCGGCGTCGGTCATCCTCCACCATTGAGGGTGTAAGGGTTGGAACCGGGGGGGAATGAGAAGGCGGAGCGAGGCCCTGTGGCGGCAGATCGAGAAGCGCTGTTCACGACGCCTGCTCGCCGAAATAGGAGGCGAGCGCGGGCGCCGTGCCCTCCCAGGTCAGTTCGAGCTGGTCGAGGCAGTCGACGCAGGCGTCGGGCTTGCGGCTGATGACGGCGCGCATCAGCCGGAACTGCATCACCATGGCTTCCGACGCCATGGTCTGGCACGCCTCGCGGATCGGCTCGGGCACGGGCTCGCCATGGGCGGCGAGCCAGCGCAGGTAGCGGCCGAGCATCTCGAAGTTGGCGCCAAGCTGTCGCAGCACGGACGCGGCATAGACCTGGAAGGCGGGCTCGCCGCGCCCCATCAGTTGTTCGAGGTGGCGCGGGAACGCCGCCCGAAAGGTGGTGATCGGATTGGCGCGCGGGCGGCGCGCCAGGTAGTGGCGCAGCAGTTCGAGCGAGATGCGCAGCAGCGCCGCTTCGTCCTGCGGCGGCAGCCGGCGCCGGACAACCTGGGCACGGGGCATGATCATGGCCTGCCGCTCGCGGCTGTCGAACGGAATGGCGGCGCGATGCAGGATGGCCGCGTAGTCGTCGCCGCTGGCCGTGTGGTAGCCGTCGCCGTGGAAGTAGCCCATCGCACAGGCCTCGGGCACCAGCACGTCGATGCCGATATACGAGCGCGCATGGTGCCGGCGGTAGGCGTTGACGGACTGCGGCAGGTAGAAGCTGTCGACCTCCAGCAGCACGACGTTGCCGCGGCCGGTCTGCGCGGCGATATGTGCCTCGAGGCGGTCGTAGGTCGACAGCTCGCAGCAGGCGATGCCGTACAGCCGCTCCAGGTCGCCTTGCGGGAACGTGGCCAGCGTGAACTGGTCGGCCTCGAAGTCCTGCGCCACGGCGAACGGCAGCGCGGCGAGCGGATCGAGGCCCCAGGCATGCAGCAGCTCGACCCACAGGTCGATGTGATGGTTGGCGTGCGACCAGACCGGATTGCCGCCATGGAGAGGCAGGGCCGCGCGGCCCCGTGGGCGCCCGTCACCGTACATGGAAGCGGCTCCCCGACGGTGTGACCCCACGGCGGCCATGGCGAAACGCTGCCCGTGGCGACAACAGGGGCACCAGCGGCACCGGCGCCGGTACCGCATCGTCGGCATTGCGGGCGGCAATGCGCTCTCGACGGTGTGCGTGGGCGACCATTGTCGACTCCTTGGGTGCGAGCGACCGCGTCCGGCGCGGCCAGTGGGTCCAGTACGTCTGATCGTCGGAGGCTCCTGGGACCCTGCCGCCGGCGCCCTCGCGAGGCGGCGGCCAGCCGGCATCCAGACCACGCAAGCCTTGATGCACAGATCTTTGCGCAGCGGCGCAAGGCGTTCTGTCCGGGGACGCACATAGTGCAGCAGGCTGCAGCGGCGAGTGACGGTGCCAGCCGATGCGATGTGGCTGGGACTGCCGTGTGATACCCATCGGCGCGCTCGGGAAGGACTGCCCGACGGTTGGCCGCCGTCCCCCCCCTCGGAAGTATGAGCCCGGCCAACCGTGGCCATGCATGGGGCACGCTACGCCTTGCCCTGTGCTTCTGGGGGATGGTGAGCCCCCTTACCTTTCGCTATGGTCATGAGAGCGACCGGTCATGCGGAATCGATCGGTCGTTTCAAAGCCCGCATGGTCCCCCGGTCGGCGGGCTTCTTTTTTGCCTCGCACGCATCGCCGCCGCCGGAAATGAAAACGCCGCGGCGCGCCGGACCCCCGTTCCAGGACGTCGTCCGGCCGCGTGCCGCGGCTGCAAGATGCGGGGCGGCCGCCACCGCCACCGTCCACGCATGTGCGCGTCCTGCGTCTTGCGCAAGCGCCGCGCGCCGGAGATTTCCGGTCCCCCCAACATGCGTACGCTGCTGCTTCCCCTTGTCCACTTGCACCGCTGCGTAGCTGGCGCGAACTGCGTCGCCCGGACTGCGTGGCCCGGACCTTCCGCAGACTTGCCACGAACCGCTGCTGCCATGCCGGCGAACCTCCCGGCAATCGCGCAAATGACGTCAGGCAGCCTGCCGCTGCCTGATGCCGCGCCTCCCGGGCGCTGTCATGGTGTTGTCATCGTTTGTTTGCGCGCTGCCTGGCCTCACCTCACGACGTGCATGCCCGCGGGTAGCGGCAGCGCCGCCAGCAGGCTCTCCATGTGCCGGCGCGCCTCGTATTCGCCGGCGTCCCGGGCGGCCGCGATGGCCGCCTGCTCGGTGTCAAAACGCTTTCCGTGCAACTCGCCCCGGTAGAGCAGGAAATCCCTCCCTTCTCCCGCCAGGCGAATCTCATAGCAGCATGCCCACTTGCCCTTGCCCTCGCGCACGGCAAAGCCGTGAACGACAAGCATCTCGAGATTGCCCTCCATACGACCCCCTTCTTCTGCCCGCGCGACCGGTTCACGTCGACCGGCTTCGTTCCCGGGCACTTCCAGCATAGGCCCGGCATACCCGGGCCGCCCTCATCCAGTTGCAGTAGATCGAACCAATGTGAACGCCAGACGGTTGCCGGGGATGAGTCCAGACGTGCCGCCGGACGGATAGCCGGACGGGCGATGCCGCCGTGGGGACATCAGGCGGCTACCGGACCCGGCCAATTCAGCATAGCCCCGCGCTGCAGCGCCACGTAAACGGCTTCGCCCTTGTTGCGTACTTGCAACCGCTGGTAGAGCGTGCAGGCGTGCGTCTTGGTCGTCGCGACGGAGATGTTCAGCAGGCGGCTGACGGTCTTGATCGGATAGCCGCGCGCCAGCAGTGCCAGCACCTCGTACTGTCGTTCGGTGATATTGAGCAGATGCGCGCCGATGGTCGGCGTCTCGGCGTCCGCCAGGTCGTGCGCGACAGGGGCGTTGGCCGCGTGCATGCCTGCGACGGCCGTGGCCACCACGCAGGCGGACAGCGGGGTGGACCGCGCCGGCTCGACGGGGCGGTGCAGGGACGGCATTTCCGTTGGCAGGTCAGTCGTCCCGCCGCTCGCCGGTTCCTCCGTCATCGCCGCCAGGGCAGGCAGGACGACGGGAACCCGGTCCTGGAGCGGGAACGGAAAACATTCGCCGCCGGCCAGCACCATCCTGACGGCAGCATCGAACACCCCGACGCAACATTGCTTGCTCAGATAGCCTCGCACCAGCGGCGGCAGGGCGCGCCCGGGCGGCGCCACGGGCGACGGGCCGAGCACGAGCACGCGTTGCGGGCGCAGGCGGTCGCAAACGGCATCGAGGGCGTCCCAGCCGGTGCCGGGGCCGTCGCCGAGACCATAGACGAGCAGATCGACGCCGCGCAGGCCGTCGTCGGAGGCATCAGCGCGGTCGGGATCGAAGCCATCGAGGTCGACAAGGTCGGCGGAAATGCCGGTCCGTGAAAGGAGATGACGCAGACCCAGGCGCAGCAGTGGATGTGGCTCGAGCAACAGGATAGTGACCATGGCCGCTCTCTCTTGTTTCGCGGCATGCCCGAACCCTGCGACGACCCGTGCATGCGATATAGGAGCGCCGCCGCTATGTTGCGGTTTCCACCCCATTCGGTCCGCCAATGCCCGGCGCTCGCCGCATCCCCGTCTGGTTTGCGGCAGGCCTCTTGCCCGAGCCTGTTGGGACCGTCCCGTTTCGTTTTTTGTGCGTTTCAGAAGCGAACGCTTTTTCAGAAGATGGAAATCTGATTTAAGTAAACCTGACTTCCGTCGAGGGAGCATATTCAACGCATCCGGCAAATTCAAGGAACTGCCCCCGAAGTGGGGGGTGGAGATAACGAAGCAGAACAGGTTAGGCGGCGGGGAAGCCGTGCCCGGATCGCGGCTCGCTTCGGAATCGGGCGGTGTCGAGGGTGGTCCGGTGTGCAGAATGCGTCTAGAATTATCGGCATTGCATTTAAGTGTGCATTTCCGGTCGGATGGATTTGCGTCACTTTCTATTGCCTTTTGAATCAATAACTTAGGTATCGTCGCCGACACCTCATGCTTGCCGGAAAGTCTTCAGTCAGCCTGACGCGCAGCGAGTTTGCCGCCGTCCGCGCCTATGTCCAGGGCATGCCGGCGACCATGGTCGCCGCCCGCTACCTGAGCCACGACGCCGACGACGACACCGACAGCACCGAATCTGCCCTGCGCCTGCTGCTGGCGTTGCGTGACCGCATGGTCCAGCTCGCCCACCAGCACGGCAGGCAGGATCTGGCCGGGCTGCTGGAGCTCGGCCCGGGTCGATCGAACCGGGGCATGGATCGTCGCGTGGACGCGCTGGCCGCGCTCGAGCGGCTCGGCCCTGCGCAGCCGCAGTTGGGCCATGCGGTGGAATTGTGGTTTGCGCCGGCAATGGCCCGGCGGTTGCGGCAGGCCGATATTGTGTCGCTTAAATCACTTTGTGAGTGCGCGAACGAGCGAGGCGTCGGCTGGTGGCGACAGGTGCCGCGTATCGGCGCGCTGGCTGGCGAGACGGTCAATACATGGCTGGCTGCTCACAGGGCGGCGCTGCGCGATGGCACAGGAGGTGGACTGCGCGCGCATGTCGTGGAACGGGGGCAGATGCCGCCGCTCGTGGCCCTCGCACCTGGCATGACGCTCCTCGTGCCGCTGGAGCGGATGGCCCGGACGGACGTCCTGCTGGACGGGGAGGCTTCCGGCGATCCCTTTGCGGCCTCGGTTCACCATGTCGATCGCTGGCTGGCGGAGGCAACTGAAGGCCGGGCCGCCACCCGCCTGGCCTATCGCAAGGAAGCCGAGCGCCTGTTGCTCTGGGCCGCGGCCGTGCTGGCCAAGCCGTTGCACCGGCTGGATGAGGCGGACTGTCTCGCCTATCTGGCCTTCCTCTCCGATCCCCAACCTGCCGCCCGCTGGTGCGGCCCACGGGCCTCGCGCGACAGCAAGGCGTGGCGGCCGTTCACCGGGCCTCTGGGCACGGCCAGCCGGGCACATGCGGTGCGCGTGTTGGGCGCCCTCTCCGGTTGGCTCGGGCGGCAAGGGCTGTCACATGGGATGACCTGGCGTCTGGCGGGTTCGGATTCCATCAAATCGGAACCGAAGATGGGTAGCGAATCAGCGATATCGGAGACGGAACTGGAACCGTTCGTGGCCTGGCTCGCTCGCCGTGGAGACGAGCCGGATGGCGTCCGATACCGCGCAGCGGAAGTAGCGACGCGTCTGCTGCGGCAATGCGGGCTGTCGCTGGATGCCCTGTGCTCCGCAACCCCCGGCGCGCTCGGGATCAGCCTCGAAGCGCCACGGGTCGATACCTCGGGTCCGGCCTGGCGCCCTGCCCTGCTGCGCCATCTCGCGGATCGCGGCCTGTCGCCGGATACCCCAGGGTTGGAATGCCTGCCGCTGCTCGCACCGCCGTCGGCCCCTCCGACAGCACGTGCGCAGCGCAAGCTCGCCACGGCACCGTCAGCGGGCTATTCGCCGCGCGGCCTGCACGCCCTCCTTGCGGCCATGTTGCAGCGATATCGGGAGTCGGTCGACGGTGATTTCCCAGCGCGTACGCCGCGGGATTTGCTGATCCGGCGCGACAGGATCGGCGGCGTGGCGCGGACCTAGATTTGCTGGATGCGGGGCAGTGGCCATGCTGGCTCGCCCCACCCCGCCGCCGGTTCAGAGCAGGGTCTTGTCCAGCCCGAAGCGCGCCTTGAGGGCCTCGACCAGCGCCTCGCGCGCGCTGCGGTCGGCGAGCTGGACATCGAGCATCACGCGGCCCGAGTCCCACTCCTTGATGGTGCCCAGCAGTTCACCGGCGTCCGTGCGGATCTTGTACTGGCGGCTGATTTCCTTCACCTTGCGCGCCTTGCCTTCCTGTGCCTGCTTGCGGATCGCCTCGACCTCGCGGCTGGAAAGACCGTCGGCAATGATGCGCGAAGCCAAGTCGCGCGTACGCTCCTCCCCCACTACCTTGCAGTACAGCGTCAGCTCGTAGCCCGCGGCAATCCCGATGGCTGCCGGCCGCTCCCGCATGACCGCGAGTACGGTTTCCGGAAGACGGAGCAATGCCAGCGTCTTGTTGACCGTGCCAGCCGACATCCCCGTCAGTTCGCAGATGTCCTCTTCCTTCTGGACCTTGCCTTCGTCGAGCAGTTGGCGCCAGGCGATAGCGTTATCGAGCGCAGACTGGTCCGAGCGCTGCTCATTGAGCAGGAAGGAGAGCCGGTAGAAATCGAGATCGCTGAGATCGCGCTCGATAAAGCATTCCATCTCGGACTTGCCGGCTGCCGCGAGAGCGCGCTTGCGGTAGTGGCCGTCGATCAGGATGAAGTGCCCCGGATTCGCCGGATCGGGCGCGGCCAGGCCGGGCGTTTTCTGCCCGTGCGTCGCGATCGAGGCCGCGCGTTCCTGCACGACGGCAGGGTCATAGAGGCGCCGAGCATTGAACGGATTGTCGTGCAGCTTCGACAACGGCACCCGGATCAGGGTGCGTCCTTCGAGCGCGTCGTCCGCACTTTCAGCGCTGAAAGCCGCGACGACCTCGGCCGGCCGCGCCTGCAGCAGGCCATTGGGGTGCTGCGCGATCGCGGCCTCGGCCCGGGCGAATCGGTCCAACGTATCGCTGCGCGACTTCTCGGCGGCCATCCCGGCGAGCATGCCGGCCTTCAGGTTCTTCAATTTTGTTGCCATGCTCTATTACTCGATCAGGGACAGGACCTCGTCCACCATGATGTCGACTTCCTGCACGGCTTCCCGCGCGCCGACGACGCCGTGAACGGTGCAGCCGATTGCCTGGCATTCCCGAAATGCCGATCGCGACCCGATCATCGAGGCCATCAGCCTGACTTCCTCGTCATCGCCGAGTATTTCGATAGCCTGCCGGGCGATGGAGACACGTCGCTGCACCATGTTCGCCATCACGCGAATCTGCAGCGTTTCGTTCTGGACCTGCGCGTGCTTCGCCAGGGTCTTGGCGGCCACAGCTGCCCACAGATCCGGGGGCGAGGGCACGACGGGAATGATGGCGAGATCGGAAATCAGCAGCGCGCTCGACGGCGCGGCCGAGTGCACGGCTGGCGGACAGTCGACGACGATGTAGTCATAGTCCTGGATAAATTTGCGCACCTCGCGGTGCATGGCGCCGCCCGAAGGGGCCAGGCCGATCACGGAGGCTGGAAAAGGGCGCTCGTCGCTGGCTTGCGCGGCCCATCGGGTCGCCGTGCCTTGCTCGTCCATGTCCACGAGCATGGACCGGGCGCCGCGCAGTCCTAACGTACCGGCCAGATGCATGCTGACGGTCGTCTTGCCGCAGCCGCCCTTCTGGTTAAAAACCGTGATGATTTTCGCAGCCACTACGACCTCTCTTTCAGCGCTGAAAGTCCAATGATATTGGGCGTCACTTTAGCTAATGGATGCGGAGCTATCAACCTTTTCAGCCAAGAAAGAATATTTTATTTACAGAGTCTCCACGCAGGGCGCCCGAATCCTCTCGGCAATATCCGTGGAAACCTCCGCTTGAAATGAGGCAGACTCTGCGCCTAAAGTAACAAGAGTGCGCATTTCGACGCACATGACACGGCCACACAAACTGGTTATGATGCACCTACAGTCGAGTCAAGTCGTGTCAACCTCGTCGGCTTCCGTTCGGTATCTACGAGACCCAAACGTGCTTGAACGGTTGTTTGCGTTGTGTACAAGAACTTGCTTCGAAAGGAAATTCCTATGGCAACCGGTACGGTCAAGTGGTTCAACGAGACCAAGGGCTTTGGCTTCATCACCCCGGACGACGGTGGTGCGGATCTGTTCGCGCACTTCTCCGAAATCCAGGGCTCCGGCTTCAAGACGTTGAAGGATGGCCAGCGCGTCACCTTCGAAGTGAAGCAGGGTCCCAAGGGTCTGCAGGCTTCGGCGATCAAGCCGGCCTGACGTCCCCTCGTTGAAATGGCCGCGGTGCAAGCTGCGGCCAAGGAAAAAGGCAAGCGGTCACCGCTTGCCTTTTTCTTTTCTGGCGCTGCGGACGCAGCACCGATGCATTCCCTCAGCCCAGTTTACGGACGCTGGTACGCGAGGGCTGGAGGATTAGCGCCTTCGACGAGTCGGCATCGACCTTCGCATCGGGGTAGACCACAAGGACGTCCTTGAGCGCCTTGCGGAACAACGCGCGGAACTTGCGCTCGCTTTCCGTCTCGGTGCCAAACTGCATCTGCAGTGCTTCCCACGGGATCTCCGTGCGGCGCTGGATCGTGAAGAAGCGGTAGGTCAGCCAGGAGTAAACGTCCAGCGCAAACGGCGACTGCTTCAGCGCCTTCAGCGCACGCATGTCCACCGGTACCGGGCGATTGACCAGCTCGTTGAAGAACGGCTCCGACAGCACCACGAAGCTCTCGAACATCGACCCCTGCCCGGGCTGCATCGGGTCCCACCAGGTCGACAGCTGATCGGCCAGCAGGTAGCCGACACGATCGATCGACAGGGGCTCGTGGCTCTGGTTCTGCTGGCTCGGCATCGACTTGTTCTGGACGATCGCGATGGTCGCCGAGAAGAGACGGATCATCTGCTGCCGCACCAGCGTCATGGTGCCGCGTTTACCACCCGTCGCCATCGGAATGCCGAGGTTGTACATGAATTCCGACAGCGAATTCCCCAGCGAGATGCGGCGATCCTCGACCGTGCCGGTAAATTCCCCGCGCTTCTTCTTCGCCATGATCTCCTTGCCGATCCAGGCAAGCATCAGGCGAGGGTATGACCCGTACGGATAACCGAGCGACACGGTCTCCGACACAAGCTTCTGGCGGCCGTTCGAGGCGCGCTCGGAGCGCTGCTGCGTGAAGTAGCCCGGCTGGATCATCAGCGAGATGTTGCCGCTGGTGCGCGTCCAGACCGGCGGCGCGCCCTTGGGCGAGCGGTAAGGCAGCGTGACCTGTACGCTGGCGCGGCTCAGGAAGCCCACCTCGCCGGTTTGCCAGGCGTCCTCACGCTCCATGGCCTGGGCTTCGTCGAACAGGCGCTGGAATTTTTCGGACGGGACCAGGGCGCCTTCGCTTCCTGGAATGAGGATGCGAGACGATTCGTCCGCCCTGGCGTCAGGCGTGGCGCGATCTCCAGGTGCGGCCGTGGAACGTTTGATTGGCATATTGGCGGGTGCTTCGGATTACCCGCCTTTGTACTTGAACGCGTAAACCTTGTCACGCAGAAACGGGTACGAAACACGCTTTCCGGCAGTTTCCTGTGGCGAGTTGGGTTTTGATCACGTTCTCTACCGATTGCTCGCAGCCCGGAGAGGCGGTGGGCAACCCGCGAGGGTTGTCCACGGAATCCCGGAGCTCATCTACAAGTAAATGATACCGATACGGGTTAACTACTCGTAAACCGTATACGTCCCGCTAGCCCACTGATTCCAAAGCCGAATTTACCCCTCACCGTACCCGAATCTGCGGCATTCCGAACTCGATTCTGCGAAGCGCCGAACCTGAATCTGCGCAAAGGCGAACCCGTTTCAGCGCGGCGGGCGAACCGCTTTCTGCGGGGATAAGTCGGGGGATGCACAGGGTTTTCCACAGGCAGCGGCTGCTGGAGCGTACCTGATTCTGCGGGCCCCGCCCTCAATGTCGATCAATCGGCACTCGGTTGGCCTGAAATAGGGCGCTACGGCCGGGTTCGGCGTGGTTAAAACCGCTGCGGTGCCGCAAAAGCGTACCTATTTCTGCGTGGAATCTGCCCCGAAGCGTACCCAATTCTGCGGCCGGGCATCTGGGCAGGCTTGAGCTCGTTTCCGTACCTGTTTCTGCGGCGTACCCATTTCTGCGAAAGGGCATCGAAGTCAGATATTGCGTCACTGCGTACCTGTTTCTGCGTAGGCCCCGCCATCAGGTCGGGGCATGGTGACGCATCAATGTCGCATCCGCTTACGCAAGACCTCGCACATTTACAGCATACATCTGCCATACAGAAAAAGCAAGCGCTTGCTTACGTATACGTCGAGCAAGGACGCCACCCATCACCCGGGTCGCGTTGTGACGCAGGGGAGGCGAGGGAAACGAGGGGATTCAGGACGCTCGGTGCTGGTGCGTACCCATTTCTGCGGGGCGATCCTGCCGGGTTGCCGGCAGTCATGTGTACCCGTTTCTGCGTAACCATCCGGCAGCGGCGTAAACCGCGGCGGAATGGTGCAGCTCACAAAAGCGTACCCAATTCTGCGAGCGTGTTTCGCACCTGGGCCTGGCGGCTTCCGGCGCCATGTGTCGGGGGAAAAGGGCGGGCGTACCCAATTCTGCGGACGCGTGGGAGCGCCGCCGAGGTGCCATTTGCCTGGGCGATGGTCGCCGCGTACCCAATTCTGCGTAGGGGCGTACCCGTTTCTGCGCGGCGTTGGGGTGCTGGAAACGGAAAGCGCGGGCCGCTGCGACGGGGCCGGGAATAGGGCGGAAAAGGAGGGCGAAAAAAAACCCCGCCGGGTCTGGCGGGGTTTTTTTTGGCGCGCGCCCGGTGTGGGCGCTTCACCTCACGTCGGCTTTACAGCGGCGTGATGTTCGCGGCTTGCTGGCCCTTCGGGCCTTGCTTGACTTCGAACGAGACGCGCTGGTTTTCCTGCAGCGACTTGAAGCCCTCGGCGCGGACTTCGGAGAAGTGGGCGAAGAGGTCGTCACCGCCGGCGTCCGGCTTGATGAAGCCGAAGCCCTTGGCGTCGTTGAACCATTTGACGATACCGGTTTGCATGCTGTGCTTTCCAGAAAGGGTAGAAAAAGTCACGGTGGACATTTGTGCCGCCGTGCACGAAAACTCAAGGAAAGGACACCATGGACAACCGAAGTACCAGGACGGTGGCTAACGAATGTGCTGTTGCCTCGTCGCTTGAATCTGGCGGACTTTATACGGGGGATTGCCCATCCAGTCAAGCCGCGGCGCGCCCTGACCGCAGGCGTCTCCGACAGCGGACGCCTTGGCCCGGACGTGGGATCATCCCGCCTTCCTGATCGAGGCCGGGCGGCGCCGGCATCACAACAGCGCGCTGTGAGATGCCAATGCCGCGCGGTCTTCTATTTCCACGCTTTCTGGAGTCCGTTCCATGTCTCTTCCGGAACCCGGTCAACAACAACGCGCCCTGCCCGCGACGGCTCCGCTGCTTGAACGCATCTTCCGCCTTGGCGAGCACGGCACCGACGTGCGCACCGAGATCCTCGCCGGTGTGACCACCTTCCTGACGATGGCCTACATCATCTTCGTCAACCCGGCCATCCTCGGTGACGCCGGCATGCCCAAGGACGCGGTGTTCGTCGCCACCTGCCTAGCCGCGGCGATCGGCACGATGATCATGGGCTTCTATGCCAACTATCCCATCGCAATGGCCCCCGGCATGGGGCTGAATGCCTATTTTGCCTATACGGTGGTCAAGGGCATGGGACTGCCGTGGCAGGCTGCGCTGGGCGCCGTCTTCATCTCTGGCTGCCTGTTCCTGCTGGTGACGCTGCTGCGCGTGCGCGAGATGATCGTCAACGGTATCCCGCACGCGATCCGCGTGGCCATTACCGCGGGGATCGGGCTCTTCCTGGCCATCGTGGCGCTGAAGAACGCCGGCATCATCGCCGCGAGCCCGGCCACGCTTGTGACGATCGGCGACCTGCATCAGCCGTCGGCGATCCTCGCCATCGTCGGTGTCTTCATCATCGTCGCGCTGGATCACCTGAGGGTGAAAGGCGCGATCCTGATCGGCATCCTGCTGGTTACCGTGCTGAGCTTCGTCTTCGGTGGCAACACGTTCCACGGGTTCGTGTCGATGCCGCCGTCGCTTGCCCCGACCCTGCTGCAACTCGATGTCTCGGCCGCGCTGTCGATCGGCATCGTCAACGTCGTGCTGGTCTTCTTCCTCGTGGAACTGTTCGACGCCACCGGCACGCTGATGGGCGTGGCCAACCGCGCCGGGCTGCTCAAGGCCGGGCGCATGCATCGACTCAACAAGGCGCTCATGGCCGACAGCACCGCCATCATGGCGGGTTCGCTGCTCGGCACGTCATCGACCACTGCCTATATCGAAAGCGCATCGGGCGTGCAGGCCGGTGGGAGGACAGGCCTGACGGCCGTCACCGTGGCCGTGCTCTTCCTCGCCTGCCTCTTCATTGCGCCGCTGGCGGGAACCGTGCCGGGCTATGCCACCGCGCCCGCGCTGCTCTATGTGTCGTGCCTGATGCTGCGCGAGTTGATGGACATCGACTGGAGCGACGTGACCGAGGTCGTGCCCGCCGTGCTGACCGCGCTCGGCATGCCGTTTACGTATTCGGTGGCCAATGGTGTCGCATTCGGCTTCGTCAGCTATGCCGTGCTGAAGCTGCTGACCGGCAAGGCCCGTTCGGTGCCGGTGATCGTATGGATCATCGCCGTGGTGTTCGTGTTCAAGTTCTATTACCTGCCGGGCCACTGAGCGAGACCCGCACGCCGGCCGGCGTACCCGTTTCTGCGTGGCCGGCGTTCCGCTCCCGCGTGCCGTCCCGACGCATCTTTGCGTACCCGTTTCTGCGAGGCGTTGCTTCTCTGGTACACGGCACAGGTAAGCGCTCAGTTACCTCCCATGCCCGGTCTGGCGCCAAACGCAATCCTTCCAATGGATGAAGGGTGCCGCCTTCCTCCCTCTCGGCACTGGACAAACCCCGGCAAATGCACTGAACTATAGGCGTGGCAAAACGGGGCGCCTCGGAGCGCCCCTTGTTGACTTCGCCGTGCGGGTAGCGCGCCGAGAGGTGCACACCGCATTGGGCCAGGTCCGCCAGTCGCGGGACGTGGAACATAGCTACTAGACCGTCTGCCAAAGACGGCTTCGCCACCACGAAGAGAGCGCGCATCCCAAACAGCGCGCCGAACAAGCAAAACGCAAGTGGTAATCGCGAACGTGTAGTGCCGGGGGTATTGTTCAACGGGGAATCATCATGACCGCAGGAGAGATCGGGCACCCACCCAGCGTGGCCTGCCCGGAGTCCGTCAGTCTTCCGGTCCGCCGCACCTTGTCCGCCGTTCCCGACGGCGAGCGGGGAGCCGCGCGCCGTGCCGGCCGGCAAGATCCGGCGGCGGAGGTGGCTGCGTGCCTCGCGGAGGACGAGCAGATTTCCGCCTGCACACGGCGCGCAGTGGAAGCACTGCTGCAGCGGCACCGCGCGCTTGAGGAAGACGTGGCACGCCAGCGCAAGATGCTGCAGGAATGGATTGTCAGCCAGCTCACATACAAGTCGCTGTACTTCCAATACTCTGGCCAGACGCCCGATGCGCCGCGACTGGAACTGGTGCGCGAGCGGGAGGCCGTGCGCCGGCGTATCCAGGCACAACTGGAGACCGGTGATCCGGTGAGCGCGGCTGCGGCGGCTGCACCAGCCACCGCGCCAGCGGAACTGCCCGCCCGCCCATCCAGACCATGACCCAGACGTTGCGCGCGGGCCGGTGCCCGCAGTCCGCTGCACCCGCCCGGCGATGGCCGGCGGCGTGTGCCGCAGCGGCGCGCATGGCATGAACAACAACATAACGTCCGGGAGAGCGTCATGGATCGACAGGGCAAGGCGGCAGTACCCACCGCGCAGCTCGTGGTCGTGTCGCGTCACGAGGATTTCGGGTTCACGGCCGCGGAGCTCGGGCCGGGCTGGGAAATCCGGCGCGTCCAGCAGATTCGCGACCTCGAACGCGTGGTGCGCGGCAGCGCGCCGATGGTCGGCGTCGTCGACCTGCAGACCGAGTACAGCGACACGGAGCTGCAGCAACTCGAGCAGTGCCTGCAATACCTGCATGTGTCGTGGGTGGCCATCACCACGCAGACCATGCTGGCCAACGACGCGCTGCGGCGCCTGATCCGCGACTACTGCATCGACTACGTCCGCACGCCGTTCTCGTACGACGAGCTGCTCTACACACTGCGGCACGCCTATGGCATGGCGTGCCTGCATATCGCCAACGGACGCGAAGGCACCGGCCGCGGCCCGATGATCGGCGAGTGTGCGTCCATGCGCTCGATGTTCCGTTCGCTGGCAAAGGTCGCGCATAACGAGGCGCCCGTATTCATCTCGGGCGAGTCCGGCACCGGCAAGGAGCTGGCCGCGCAGGCGATTCACGAGGCGTCGAGCCGGCGCAAGGGCGCGTTCGTCGCCATCAACTGCGGCGCGATCCCTTCGCACCTGGTGCAGTCGGAATTGTTCGGCTACGAGAAGGGCGCCTTCACCGGCGCCAACACGCGCAAGGTCGGCTGGATCGAGCAGGCGCAGGGCGGCACGCTGTTTCTCGACGAAATCGGCGACCTGCCGCTGGAGAGCCAGGTAGCGCTGCTGCGCTTCCTGCAGCAGGGCACCATCACGCGGTTGGGCGGGCACCAGTCCATTCCGCTGGACCTGCGCATCATCTCGGCCACGCACGTTGACCTCGTCCTCGCGCAGGCCGAAGGGCGCTTCCGCTCCGACCTGTTTCACCGCCTGTGCGTGCTCACGCTGACCATCCCCCCGCTGCGCGAGCGTGGCGAGGACATCCTGCTGCTGGCCAATGCCGTGCTCGCCGAGCATGGGCGCGAGGCGCACCGGCGCATCCGTGGCTTCTCGCCGTGCGCCACGCAGGCAATGATGCAGTACGCGTGGCCGGGCAATGTGCGCGAGCTGATCAACCGGGTGCGGCGCGCCATCGTGATGACCGACAACCGCAAGATCGACGCCGAAGACCTGCAGCTAGCCGGCGGCAAGGACCTGCCGCGCAAGACGCTCGACGCGATCCGCGAGGAAGCCGAGCGCGAGGCGATCCGCACGGCGATGGCGAGCCACGGCTTCCACGTGGTGCCGGCCGCACGCGAGCTGAATGTGTCGCGGGTGACGCTCTACCGGCTCATGCACAAGCACAACATCCGCATCGAGAGCCAGAGCGGGGCAGTGGAGTAGCTGGGAACCGGGCGACCTGTCGCGCGACCCTACCGGGCCGCAACGACAAAAGGCCGGCGCGCCGCCAGCGCGTCGGCCTTTTCTTTCTCCTGTCGTCGACGCTGACCGGTCGCCCTGCGGCGATCAGGTCATGCTGATCTTGCCCCGCGGGCCGCGCTGCGGCGGCGTGTCGGACGGCCGCATTGGCAGCGGGTCGCGCGAATCGAGGTTCTCATGCGCCTGGCGTTCGCCCTGCGCGCCGGCGTTGGGATCCGGACGGAACTGCACATCGCCCCACGTCCAGCCGAAATTGCGCACGTAGACGTCATTGCTGACGGCCGCATGGCTGTTGACGTTCGCTTCATCCGGGCGGTCGAAATAGGCATAGTTGCCCGCCAGGGCGCTGGCCGGGAGCATGGCCACCAGCGCGCCGGAGAGGCTGATGGCGCCGGCGAGGTGTCGCGCGGCGGCTTTCATCGCGGCATTCATGGGATGGCTCCTTCCCTGCGGACGGCGTTACGTCCGCCCGGGGCACCCGCCCTGCGCGCTGAACGCCGCCTCTCGCTGCAAATGGCGACTCCGCCCCGGGAGGGCGGAGCACCGGAATTCGATGACCTGTGCGTCCAGTCTAGGCGCTTGCGCCCCTATCTGCTGCCCGACTTGCGCCGGCACGCCGCAGGCGCTTGCAGGCGACTGTACGTGGCGCAATATGCGGCATGCCGGTCGGGCACGCCGGCCGAATGCAGTAGCGGCGGCGACAGCAGATGAAGCACCGAAGGCGGCGGAGCGGCCAGACGGTACGTGCGCCTGCGTGCAGTCATGCGGGCTGGCGGGTGACGCATGGCGATGGTCTCCTGCGTTCTGGTTCTGCGTATGGCATTGGGGACGAAGACAGCTCACCGACAGGCAACCTTGAGCGACAAGCGTGCCAGTGGTGCCTCGTTGCCCCGTATCGCTTGCCTGGCGCGGGTTGTCGGCTGGCGCAGACAGGCATGCGGGACCTGGTGCGGCAATCTGCGGCGTGATCGGTTTCAGCGTTGCAACGCGGCGCGGCCGTATTCGCGGCGAATTGCCGTGAATACAGGGTGAATCGCGATGGATGATTCCGGTGCGCGACGATATGCGCCGGTGCGCCCACGCCAGCGGCGTCCTTCCGGACGCTGCGCAACCAGGCACAAATCCGGGGCGGCCGCCCGGTTGCAGGCCTGTAACAGCGGTTCTCTCGCAGAAACGGGTACGCCCCGGGAAGTTCGCCGGGGCGCGTGGCTATGGTTTGGTGGGCGCCGGGCTTGTCGATGCGCCGCCCGGCACGGTCTGCGCTTCCCCGGATGAGATGGGCTTCGGTCCGGGCTGGCTGCGCTCGCAGGCAGCGAGCAGCAGGCAAGGTGCGAGCAAGGCGAGGGCGGCCGCGCGCAGGGCGGGCGGGCGCTGTCGGGAGCGCCGCTGGTCGGCGCTGGCGGAGAGCGTACGGTTCACGATGCCTCCTTGGGTCGGGGGCGGCCATGCCGGCCGCGCCGCGGATGTGCCTCACTTCACTCTAGCAGGTTGGTTTCCGTGCAATAGCGTGCAATAGGACAAATGCCGACCGGCGCGTGAGACGCTTTGCCATTGGGCGGCGCGCGCGAAGGGCACTACCATGAACCTGAAAACGTTCCGGCCCGCGCCGGATGTGACCCAGGTAGCGCCGATGACCGACACCTCCTCGCAGCCGTCAAACCCGCCTCCCTCTCCGCCCCGGCCACCTGCCGGACCGCGCCGCCCCTGGCGCTGGCTGCCCAACCGGCACACCGGCACGCGCACCGTGCGGGTGGTCACCGCCGCCATCACGGCATGGTTCGAGCATCGCGCCGCCAGCAAGGGGGCGGCCCTGGCGTTCTACACGCTGTTCTCGCTCGCACCGATCCTCGTGCTGGTCATCTCCATCGCCGGCCTCGTGTTCGGCGCCGAGGCGGCGCGCGGCGAGATCTTCGAGCAGTTGCGCGGGCTGGTCGGCGAGCAGGGCGCCGCCGCCATCCAGGGCATTCTCGCCGCCACGCACCGGGCGGGCGGCAGCGGCGTGGCGGCGCTCGTGGCCACCGGCATCCTCTTCGTCGGCGCCACCAGCGCCTTCGCCGAGCTGAAAAGCAGCCTGGACGACATCTGGCACGTGCCCCCGCCCCGGACGGCGGGCTGGCAGACGTTGCTGCGCGCACGCCTGCTGTCGTTCAGCCTGGTGCTGGTGCTCGCCTTCATGCTGCTGGTGTCGCTCATCGTCAACACGGTGCTGGCAGTGATGGAGCGCTTCTGGGGCGCGCTGTGGAGCGCCTCGTGGTTCGCGCCGGTGGCCGACGTGCTGTCGACGCTGTTCTCCTTCGCCGTGGTCACCGCACTGTTCGCCGTGATCTTCAAGATGTTGCCCAATGCCCGCATTGCCTGGCGCGACGTGACGATGGGGTCGATCATCACCGCCATGCTGTTCGCGGTCGGCAAGCGGATCATCGGCCTCTACCTGGGCAACAGCGCGGTGGCGTCGTCCTACGGCGCGGCCGGCTCGGTGGTCGCCCTGATGCTGTGGGTGTACTACTCGGCACAGATCTTCTTCTTCGGAGCGGAGCTGACGCGCCAGTACGCGCTCCAGTTCGGCAGTTTGCGCGGGCAGGATCCGGCGATGGAGACGCCAACCCGGTAGAATGGCGGGTTGGCCGTTTCCTGGCCCAGTTTTCTGCCCCTATTACGCCGTGAGCACGCTTGTCTCCGAAATTGCGCGCCGTCGCACCTTCGCCATCATCTCCCACCCCGACGCGGGCAAGACCACGCTGACCGAAAAACTGCTGTGGTTCGGCGGCGCCATCCAGGTGGCCGGTGAAGTCCGCGCGCGCAAGGCCGACCGCCATGCCACCTCCGACTGGATGGAGCTGGAAAAGCAGCGCGGTATCTCGGTGACCTCGTCGGTGATGCAGTTCCCCTACAAGCCCGCAGCGAGCGCGCAGGAGAACATCGTCAACCTGCTCGATACGCCGGGCCACGAGGACTTCTCCGAAGACACCTACCGCACGCTGACCGCCGTCGACTCCGCCGTGATGGTGATCGACTCGGTCAACGGCGTGGAAGCGCAGACCATCAAGCTGCTCAACGTCTGCCGCCTGCGCGCCACGCCCATCCTCACCTTCATCAACAAGCTCGACCGCGAGGGCCGCTCGCCGATCGAACTGCTCGACGAAATCGAGGACGTGCTGCAGATCCAGTGCGCGCCGATGACCTGGCCGATCGGCATGGGCAAGCAGTTCCGCGGCGTGTACCACATGATCGACGACAAGGTGCAGCTGTTCGACCCGAAGGGGGAGAAGGGCACCGCCGCCATCCTCGACGGGCTCGACAATCCGGAACTCGACCGCGTGCTCGGCTCGCAGGCCGACGAGCTGCGCATGGAGATCGAACTGGTGCGCGGCGCCTCGCACACCTTCGACCGCGAAGCCTTCCTCGCCGGCAAGCAGTGCCCGGTGTACTTCGGCTCGGCCATCAACAACTTCGGCGTGCAGTCGCTGCTCGACGCGCTGTGCGAACTCTCCCCGCCGCCGCTGGCGCGCGCCACCGAGACGCGCACGGTCGAGCCCGAGGAGCCGAAGATGACCGGCTTCGTCTTCAAGATCCAGGCCAACATGGACCCGCGCCACCGCGACCGCATCGCCTTCGTGCGCGTGTGCTCGGGCCGCTTCGGACGCGGCATGAAGCTGCTGCACGTATCGGCCGGCAAGACGGTGGCGATCAACAACGCCATCACCTTCATGGCGCAGGACCGCAACACGACCGAAGAAGCCTTCGCGGGCGACATCATCGGCGTGCCCAACCACGGCACCATCCGCCTGGGCGACGTATTCACCGAGGGAGAGCCGCTCAAGTTCACGGGCATCCCGTCGTTCGCGCCCGAGTTCTTCCGCCGCGCGCGGCTGAACAACCCGCTCAAGGTCAAGCAGCTGCAGAAGGGCTTGCAGCAGCTGGCGGAGGAGGGCGCGACGCAGATGTTCCGGCCGCTGGCCTCGAACGACCTCGTGCTCGGCGCGGTCGGCATCCTGCAGTTCGACGTGGTGGCGCACCGGCTCGAGCATGAGTACGGCGTGGACGCCATCTTCGAGTCGCACGAATGCGCCACGGCGCGCTGGCTCAAGGGCGACCCCGCCGAGATCGAGAAGCTGATCGAGAAGCACGGCCACAACGTGGCGCTCGACGGCGCGGGCGACCATGTGTACCTGGCGCCAAGCATGGTCAACCTGCGGCTGACGCAGGAGCGGTTCCCGAATTTGCAGTTTTTGGAAACGCGCGAGATGGTGTAAGTGCTGGTCTCCCCTCTCCCGCTTGCGGGAGAGGGGCCGGGGGAGAGGGCCGGCGCTTCGTAGCCGGGGTGACGCCTTGCGAAACCACCCCTCTCCCCAACCCTCTCCCCATGCGGGGAGAGGGAGCGTCTCAATAAGACAGCGTCGCTTGCACGTAGAACGTGCGCGGCATCCCCACGTACTTGCCGAGGTTCTGGTCCACCGAGCGCGTGAAGTAGCGGCGGTCGAACACGTTCTTGATGCCGACGGCGAGCTTGGCGTGCTTGCCGAAGTCGTAGCCAGCGCGCAGGTTCAGCAGCGCGTAGCCGGGAATGTCGCCCAGCGAGCCGTCGGCGCTTTCCCGGGTCTGGTAGACCGTGGTCTTGGTCGGGTCGCCCGGCGAGTGCTGCTTCGACTGGGCGAAGGTGTCGACGTTGAACATCCAGCGGTCGCGGGTATAGCGCAGGCCGAGCGTGCCGGTATGGCGCGAATAGAACGGCAGGTCCATCCCGGCGAAATTGCCCTTGTCGAAGGTGGCCGAGGTGTACGTATAGGTGGCATACGCCGACAGGCCGTACAGCGCCGGCGCCAGCTTGCCAAAGTCGTAGCGCAGGCCGGCTTCCACGCCCCGGTGGGTGGTGGCGCCGAGGTTGGTCCACTCGCCGTTGTTGAGCTGGAGTTCCTGCGAGAAGTCGATGTCGAACAGCGTCAGCTCGCCGCCCCAGCCGTTCAGGCCCTCGACGTGCGTGCCGATTTCGTAGGTCTTGGCCTTCTCGGGCGTCAGGTTGTTGGTGGACGGCGTGGTGATCTGGAAGTACTGCATCGGCCCGAACGACACGCCCGCGTTGGCGAACACGTTCCACTGGTCGGTCACGTGGTACATCACCGACAGCGACGGCAGCGGCTCGTTGGCGCTCACGTCGGAGCGCACGTCCGGCTTGCCCGGCGCGATCGCGGTGGCATATGAGCGGATGAACTCGTAGCGCAGGCCCGGCGTGATGGTCCACTTGCCGATGTCGATGGTGTCGTCGATGTAGATCGCATTGGCCGTGGTGCCGCCCACGCTGCCGGAGGTGAACGTCATCGGCGCGCTGCCGGCGTCGAAGCTGCTGCCCGGCAGGTAGTTCGCCGTCTTCAGCGCCTTCTCTTCCGAGGCCTCGCGCAAGAAGCGGTAGCCCACGCTCACTTCGTTGCTCATGCCCTCGGTGCGGAAGACCTGCGAATAGCGCGGCTCGACGGCGAACGTGTGGTAGTTGCGCGGCGCCGCGCCCAGGCTGGCCAGTCCGGTCTTCGCGTCGGGCCGGCTCTGGATGTTGCTGCCGCGGAAGCTGTCGGTGTAGTACGTCAGCACTTCCCACTTGCGGTTGGCGTCGGCGTGGCTGTACTTCAGGTTGACGTCGCTGCGGCGGCCGCTGAAGTTGTCGAACGGACGGGTCGACTGGAACGGGTCGGCCGCATACTGCGCCGTGGTGAGGCCGCCCGGCATGCCGGCGAGTGCCTCGTAGTAGTGGAAGCCGGCGCTGACCTGGTCGGTGCCCGAGATCTGGTACGCGCCCTTGAGCATCACGTCGTCGATGTTGACGTGGTCGTTGCTCTCGCGGTAGCCGTTGCCGTAGGTGCCCGAGTAGAGGAACGCGCCCCCGAGGCCGAGGTCGTTGGTGCCGCCGATGAACACGCTCGGCGTGGTCTTCACTGCGCCGCCCTTCGAGTAGACGTCGGTCTCGACCGCGGCTTCGGCGCCGAAGGTCTTCGGGATTGCCCGCGACACGAAGTTGATGATGCCGCCCACGTTCTGCGGGCCGTAGCGGACCGAGCCAGCGCCGCGCACGACGTCCACGTCCTGCAGGTTGCCCAGTGCCAGCGGCGCCATCGACAACTGCGGCTGGCCGTAGGGCGCCACCGCCAGCGGGATGCCGTCCATCAGGATGGTCGAGCGCGGCGACAGGCGCGACGTCAGGCCGCGCACGCCCACGTTCAGCGAGATGTCGCTGCCGCCGGTGCCGTTGCTGTCCTGCACCTGCACGCCGGGAATGCGGCGCAGCACGTCGCGCACGTTGGTCGCGCCGCTTTCCTCGATGGCCTGCCGGTCGACGATAGTGCGGGCGCCCGGATGCTCGAGCACCTTTTCGGCGTTCGGATTCTCCAGCCAGTTGCCGACCACGGTCACCGCGCCGAGGGTGGTTTCGTTTGCGTTGGCTTCAGGGCTGGCGTCCGCAGCGGCGGCGGACAGGGAGAAAGTCAGCAGGGCGACGCCAAGGGCGGCACCGGTCAGGCGGAAGGCGGGTTGCAGCATGAAATGCGAGGGCGGCGCCGAGGCCGGCATGGCATGGCACCTGGGTAGGGTCGGAAAGTCGCGGATTATAAATAGGAATGATTCGCAATACGATGAGGTGTGGTCAAGTTTGGTGCAATCTGTTGCGTAGATGCATCAGATTCAATACATTGACAACGCGGGAAACGTGGCCCGGGGCTTATTAAGCAGCTCCTGCATACTTGTGTGTGCACGGTTTAGAATGGCGCTTTGCCCGGCGCGGCCGTGTGCTGCTGCCGGCGCAAGCTTCCCCCCACCGCCCGCCCTCCATGTCCAGCCCCTCTGCCGCCTTGCCGGCCCAAGACTCCGACCGGGTCTTTGCCGATCCCGCCTTCCGTCGCTTCTGGTTTGCCCGCCTGTGCACCACCATCGGCTACCAGATGTTCACCGTGGCGGTCGGCTGGCAGATGTACGACCTGACGCGCGACCCCTTCATGCTCGGGCTGGTGGGGCTGGTGCAGTTCCTGCCGTCGGTGGTGCTGATGCTGATGTCGGGGCACGTGGCCGACCGCTTCGACCGGCGGCGCATCGTGCGCACCTGCCAGGCCATCGAGGCGGTCATCGCGGCGACGATGGTGGCGGCGAGCGTGGCCGGCTGGATCCAGCCGCACCTGATCTTCCTGTTCGTTGCGCTGATCGGCGCCACGCGCGCGTTCGAAACGCCGACGCTGCAGGCCTTGCTGCCCAGCGTGGTGACCTCGCGCCAGCTGCCGCGGGCGGTGGCGCTCTCCAGTTCGGCGGGACAGACCGCGATCATCGTCGGCCCGGCGGTGGGCGGGTTTGCCTACGCGGCGGGGTCGGGCGTGGTGTACGGCATGGCGGCGGTACTCTTCGCCATCGCCGCGCTGCTGGTGAGCGGCCTCGGCCTGCGCCAGGCGCCGCAGCGGCTGACCGCGCCGGTCAGCATGCAGACGCTGTTCGCCGGCTTTGCCTATATCCGCGGGCACCAGATCCTGCTCGGCGCCATTTCCCTTGATCTCTTCGCCGTGCTGCTCGGCGGCGCCACCGCGCTGCTGCCGATCTACGCGCGCGACATCCTGCACACCGGCCCATGGGGCCTCGGCCTGTTGCGCTCGTCGCCTGCCATGGGCGCGCTGGCGATGGCGCTGTGGCTGGCGCGGCATCCGCTGAACCGGCGCGCGGGACGGATCATGTTCGGTGCCGTGGCGCTGTTCGGCGTGGCGACGATGGTGTTCGGCGTCTCGCGCTGGCTGCCGCTGTCGATGGTGTCGCTGGTGGTGCTGGGCGCGGCGGACATGATCAGCGTGGTGGTGCGCACGACGCTGGTCCAGCTCGACACGCCCGACGACATGCGCGGCCGCGTGGGTGCCGTGAATTCGGTCTTCATCGGCGCGTCGAACCAGCTTGGCGAGTTCGAGTCGGGTACGACGGCGGCGCTGTTCGGCCCGGTCGGCGCGGTGCTGCTGGGCGGCATCGGCACGCTGGTGGTCGTCGTGACGTGGATGCGCCTCTTTCCGGCGCTGGCGAAGCGCGACCGCTTGCACGACCACCTGCACGACCACCTGCACGACCATCCGCACTGACGCGCACCCCGGGACCGAAAGCGTACCCAATTCTGCGTGATGGGCGGTTGGCTTGCCTTTGTGCAGTCCGGTGACTGGCCACGCAGAAACGGGTACGCCCGACAGCCACTCGCTAGCTTTCCTCACCGAACAGCGTGCACGCGCCGGTCTCGGCCGTGCTCACGCTGCGGCGGAAACTCGCGAAGAGGTCGCGCCCCACGCCGTGGCGGTTGTGGGCGAGGTCGGGCCGGGGGATGTCGCGCGCGGCCCACTCGGCGTCCGGCACCAGCACGGTGAGCGTGCCGGCCGGCGCGTCCACGCGCACCATGTCGCCCGTCCTCACCTTGCCGATGCCGCCGCCGTAGAGCGCTTCGGGGCAGACGTGGATCGCCGCCGGCACCTTGCCCGACGCGCCCGACATGCGCCCGTCCGTCACCAGCGCCACATGGAAGCCGCGATCCTGCAGCACGGTCAGCGCCGGCGTCAGCTTGTGCAGCTCGGGCATGCCGCAGGCGCCCGGCCCCTGCCACGGCAGCACCGCGACGAAATCCTTCTCCAGTTCGCCGCGCTTGAAGGCGTCGAGCAGGTCGTCCTGCCGCGCGAACACGACGGCGGGCGCTTCCACCACCTGGTGTTCCGGCTTGACCGCCGAGGTCTTGATGACGCAGCGGCCGAGCTTCCCGTCGAGCACCTTGATGCCGCCGTCGGGCGCGAACGGGTTGCCCGCCTCGCGCACGATGGTGTCGTCGAGCGGCTTCGCGGGACCGTCGATCCACGTCAGCTTGCCGTCGCGCAGCACCGGCTCGCGCGTGTAGTCGGCCAGGCCCTTGCCGACGATGGTGGTCACGTCGTCGTGCACCAGCCCGAGCGACAGCAGCGCGCGGATCACCACCGGCAGCCCACCCGCCGCCTGGAACTGATTCACGTCGGCCTTGCCGTTCGGATAGACGCGCGCCAGCAGCGGCACCACGCCCGAGAGTTCGTCGAAGTCGTCCCACTTGAGCTGGATGCCGGCCACGCGCGCCATGGCGATCAGGTGCAGCGTGTGATTGGTCGAGCCGCCGGTGGCGAGCAGGCCGACCACGCCGTTGACGAAGGCGCGCTCGTCGAGCACGTCGGCCACGGGCGTGTAGCGCTCGCCGCCGTGGACCAGCCGCAGCGCCTGCCGTGCCGCCTCGCGCGTGAGTGCCTCGCGCAACGGCGTGTTGGGGTTGACGAAGGCGGTGCCCGGCAGGTGCAGCCCCATCATTTCCATGAGCATCTGGTTGGAATTGGCGGTGCCGTAGAAGGTGCAGGTGCCGGGGCCATGGTAGGAGCGCGTCTCGGCCTCGAGCAGGCCGGCGCGCGTGACCTTGCCCTCGGCGTAGAGCTGGCGGATGCGCGCCTTCTCGTCGTTGGCGAGGCCGGTGGTCATCGGTCCGCCCGGCACGAAGACCGCAGGCAGGTGGCCGAAGGCGAGGGCGCCCATGACGAGGCCGGGCACGATCTTGTCGCAGATGCCGAGGTAGAGCACGCCGTCGAACATCTGGTGGCACAGCGCGACGGCGGTGGCCTGGGCGATCACGTCGCGCGAGAAGAGCGACAGGTCCATGCCATCCTGCCCCTGCGTGACGCCATCGCACATGGCCGGCACGCCGCCCGCGAACTGCGCGGTGCCGCCGGCTTCGAGCGCGGCTTCCTTGAGCCAGGGCGGGAAGGCGCCGAGCGGCTGGTGCGCCGACAGCATCTCGTTGTAGGCCGACACGATGGCCAGGTTCGGCGCCTCGGTGGTCTTCAGCCGGATGCTGGTCGCCTCGGGCATGGCGGCCACCCCGTGGGCGAGGTTGGTGCAGGAAAGCTGGGCGCGCCCGACCTTGTGGCCGGCCATGGCGCGGGTGTAGTCGAGATAGGCCTGCCGCGTGGCGGCGCTGCGGGCCACGATGCGGGCCGTGACACGGTCCAGGACAGGATGACGTGGCATGCGGTCTCTCCGTGGGTTGCTTCGTGGGGAGACTTCAGCCTAGCGCAGATCGGAGCGGGTTGCTGTCGGCGGGGCTCCCATTTCACGCAGAAACGGGTACGGAAAGGCGGGGGGAAGGAACTTCCCCGGCACGATCGGGCTCGCAGAAACGGGTACGCGGCGAGCAGCGCGAGCCTTGGTTTGGGGGTGAACGTCCGCAGAAATGGGTACGGTTGCCGCGTCCGCATGCCGTTAGCCCCGTACGAAGCCCCCCCTTGGGGCGGCGTGCCGGGTGAAAAGGAGGCGAAAGGCAGGGGCCAGCCGGCTACGCAGAATTGGGTACGCTTTATGCAGATGCCCTGGCAGGCCTCCGGGCATTGCAGGGGCGGCGCGGCAATGGTCCCCGATGCGTACGCAGAAACGGGTACGCTCGTTCCTCCCGGCCCGGCCTGTCTCACGAAGTTCTCGCACGTCACGTACAGTCACGTAAACTGGCTGGATGCCGCGCGCGCCCCGTTGCGTGGTCGGCCTGAGCCTTGGGAGAAGCAGGGTGAGCATGCCCGATTTCGACATGGTGCTGTTCGGCGGCACCGGCGACCTGGCGCGGCGCAAGCTGCTGCCGTCCCTATTCAGCGCGCACCAGGGTGGCCTGTTGCACCCGTCGGCGCGCATCCTTGCCACCGGCAGCCATCCGCTCAGCACCGAAGACTATGTGGCGATGCTGGAGGAAAAGGTGCGCCCCGCGCTCGTCCATGCGCCGCCGGAGGCGTGGGCGTCGTTCCTCGCGCGCTTCTGCTACGTGCAGGCCGATGCACGCGAACCCGCGCACTTCGACGTGCTGGCGGCCAAGGTGCATGCCCGCCAGCCCGAAGTGGTGGTGATCTATCTCGCCACGGCGCCGCATCTCTTCGTGCCGATCTGCGAACAACTGGCGCGAACCGGCCTTAATACCCCGAATGTCCGCGTGGTGCTGGAGAAGCCGCTGGGCCATGACCTGGAATCGTCCGAGGCCATCAACGCGGCGGTCGCCCAGTACTTCGCCGAACCGCAGATCTACCGGATCGACCACTACCTCGGCAAGGAGTCCGTCCAGAACCTGATGGCGATCCGCTTCGGCAACGCGCTGTTCGAGCCGCTCTGGCGGCGCGAGTGGGTGCAGGACGTGCAGATCACCATTGCCGAGGAACTGGGCGTGGAGACGCGCGGCGACTTCTACGACCAGACCGGCGCCTTGCGCGACATGGTGCAGAACCATCTGCTGCAACTGCTGTGCATGGTGGCGATGGAGCCGCCGTCGAGCCTGTCGGAAGACGCTATCCGCGACGAGAAGATCAAGATCCTGAAGGCGCTCAAGCCGATCACGCCGCAACTGGTGGCCGAGAAGACCGTGCGCGGCCAGTACCGTGCCGGCGCCGTGGCGGGCAAGCCGGTGCCGGGCTACCTGGACGAGCAGGGCATCGCGTCCGACAGCCGCACCGAGACCTTCGTGGCCGTGAAGGCGGAGATCGCCAACTGGCGCTGGGAGGGCGTGCCGTTCTACCTGCGGACCGGCAAGCGCATGCAGGCGCGCGTGGCGGAGATCGTGATCCGCTTCCGCGACGTGCCGCATGCCATCTTCCCGCGCCCGCTGGCGCTGTCGCCGCAGAACCGGCTGGTGATCCGCCTGCAGCCCGAGGAAAACATCCGGCTCTACTGTCTCGTCAAGCAGCCGGGCGACACCCTCGAACTGTGCTCGACCTCGCTCGACCTCGACTTCGCCAACTCGTTCAAGGCGCGCCGCGCCGATGCCTACGAACGCTTGCTGCTCGACGTGATCCGCGGCCGGCTCGGCCTTTTCGTGCGGCGCGACGAGCAGGTGCAGGCATGGCGCTGGGTCGAGCCCATCATCGATACCTGGGCGGAGAGCACCCTGCCGCCCAAGGCCTATACCGCGGGCACGTGGGGGCCCGCCGCGTCGTCGGCGCTGATGTCGCGCGACGGCTCCCTTTGGCATGAGGAGGTCTGACACGATGCGGCAGTTCGAACATGGATCGACGATGGACCAGGCCGAGGCGCTCGCCCTGTCCATCAGCCACGCCCTCGAACTCGTCATCAAGGTCAGGGGCTGGGCCGTGCTCGCGGTGTCGGGCGGACGTTCGCCGGTGCCGATGTTCGAGCGGTTGCGCTACCGGCCGCTGCGCTGGGATTGCGTGACCGTGACGCTGGTCGACGAACGCGCGGTGCCGCCGGACGATCCGGACAGCAACGGCAGGCTGGTGCGCGAACACCTGCTGCGCGAGGGCGCGGCCCGGGCCGGCTTCCTGCCGCTGGTGGCGAGCGAAGCCGACGCCACCGACCCCGTCGCCGCCGTCGCCCGTCTCAATGCCGCGTTCCGGCAGCCCGACGTGATCGTGCTGGGCATGGGCGAAGACGGCCACACCGCCTCGCTGTTTCCCGACGCCCCGGAGTTGCAGGACGCCGTCTCCGATCCCGCGCCCCGCTACGTCGTCACGCATCCGACCCTCGCGCCGCATGCGCGCATCACGCTCAACCTTGCCGCGCTGCTGGCCGCCGAGCGTACCTTCCTTGCGGTGGCCGGCGAAGCCAAGGCTGCCGTGCTGGAGCGTGCGCTGGAGGGGCCGACGCCCGCGCTGCCGGTCAGCTACGTGCTGCAGCAGCATCGGCGGGGCGTCGATATCTTTCGGGCCTGAGGCCCAGGTAGCGTCATGTCGAACACTTTCCCCCGGTTGCTCGCCGATGTCGGCGGCACCAACGTCCGCTTCGCGCTGGAGACCGCGCCACAGCGCATCGGCGCCGTCACCGCGATGAAGGTGGCCGAGCATCCGTCGCTCGAAGCCGCCATGCGCGGCTACCTGGACGGCCTCGAGGGTACCCGCCCGCTGCACGCCGCCGTCGGCCTCGCCAACCCGGTCACGGGCGACCACGTCAAGCTGACCAACCACGACTGGGCCTTCTCGATCGACGGCATGCGCCAGTCGCTCGGCCTGCGCACGCTGGTGGCCGTCAACGACTTCACGTCGCTGGCGCTGGCCCTGCCGCACCTGCCGGCCGATGCCCTCGCGCAGGTGCGCGGGGGCGATGTCGTGGCCGACGCGCCGCGCGCGCTGGTCGGTCCCGGCACCGGACTGGGCGTCTCGGGCCTCGTGCCGGCGCCAGGCGGCGGCTTCGTCGCGTTGGCCGGGGAGGGCGGCCATATCGAGGTCATGCCCGACACCGACGACGAATGGGTCGCCTGGGGCGCGCTGCAAAAACAGGTCGGACGGGTGTCGGCCGAGCGGCTTCTGTCGGGCATGGGCCTGTCTTCCATCCACGCGGCGCTGGCCGCAGAAATGGGTACGCTTTTGCTGACGGCGCTCACGCCGGCGCAGGTCACGGCCGGCGCGGTCGAGCATGGCGACCCGCTCTGCCAGCGCGCTTTCGCCGTGTTCTGCGGCCTGCTCGGCTCGGTGGCGGCCGACGTGGCGCTGGTGCTGGGCGCGCGCGGTGGTGTATATATCGGCGGCGGCATCGTGCCGCGCTTCGTGCCGGCCCTGCGCGCCTCGGCCTTCTGCGACCGCTTCGTCGCCAAGGGCCGCATGGGCGCCTACCTGGCACGCGTGCCGGTGTGGGTCATCACGGCCGAATTTCCGGCATTTCCCGGGCTGGCGCAGGCGCTCGCCGACCGGCTGGCCATCGAGGGAGCGCATTGAGGGAGAGAAGGAGCGCATGCGCGTATTGCTGGTGGAAGACGACGCCATGATCGGCGAGAGCGTGAGGCTCGGCCTGCGCCAGGAAGGCTTCACGGTGGACTGGGTGCGCGACGGCGACGCCGCGCTGGCCGCCGCGCAGGACGGCCCGGACGGCCAGCCCTGCCACGACCTGATCCTGCTGGACCTTGGCCTGCCGCGCCGCCCCGGCCTCGAAGTCCTGCACACGCTGCGTACCCGGGGCGACCGCACGCCGGTGCTGATCCTGACCGCGCGCGACGCCGTGCAGGACCGCGTGGCCGGCCTCAATGCCGGGGCCGACGACTACCTCGTCAAGCCCTTCGACCTGCAGGAACTCGCCGCCCGCATGCACGCGCTGGCCCGCCGCGCGGAAGGCCGCGCCGAGCCGCTGCTGCGCTATGGCGGTATCACCCTCAGCCCCGCCACCCGCGAAGTTTCGCTCGACGGGCAGCCGGTGCGCCTGTCGGCACGGGAGTTCGCGCTGCTGTCCGCCCTGATGGCGCGGCCCGGCAAGGTGTGGTCGGTCGCGCAACTGCAGGAGCGGCTGTATGGCTGGGACGACGAAGTCGGCAGCAATACGGTCGAGGTCTACATCCACGCGCTGCGCAAGAAGTTCGGCGCGGCGGCGATCCGCAATATCCGCGGGGTCGGCTACGTGATGCCGAGGCCCGACGAGGCGGCGGCCGACTGATGGAGACTGCGTGATGCGTTCCATCCAGCGTACGCTGTTGCGGTGGCTGGCCGTGGGCCTGCTCGTGGGCATCGCCGCCGCTACCGTCCTGATCTACGCGCAGGCGCGCGAAGAAGCCAACGCGCTGTTCGACTACCAGATGCAGCAGGTGGCGGCCGCGCTGCCCATCCAGTTCGCCAATCCCGCCACGCCGTCGTTCGGGCCGCCCATCCCCGGCGACGACCTGCTGCGCGGCGACGACGAGGTGGTCATCCATATCTGGGACGACTCGGGCCGCAGCCTCTATCTCTCGCACGAGCATCCGACGCTGCCGCAGCGCGCCGCGCTGGGCTTCTCCGATGTGCGCACCGGAGAGGGGGAATGGCGGATCTACAGCGTCCAGCTCGGCCCGGCCGTGGTGCAGATCGCCCAGCCGATGAGCGCGCGCCGCACGCTGGCCGCGCGCATGGCGTTGCGCACGGTGGCGCCGCTGCTGTTGCTGCTGCCGCTGATCGGCTGGCTGGTGTGGCTGGCGGTGGGGCGTGGCCTGCGTCCGCTGCACGAGATCGCCACGGAGGTCCGCGCGCGCGACGTTAGCACCCTCAAGCCGCTGGCCGTGCGTCCGATGCCGGAGGAAATCGCGCCGCTGGCGGCCGCGCTCAACGACCTGCTGGAGCGCCTGTCGCACGCCATGGACACGCAGCGCGCCTTCGTCGCCGACGCGGCGCACGCCCTGCGCACGCCGCTGGCCGCGCTGCAGTTGCAATCGCAACTGGTCGAGCGCGCGGAAACGCCGGCCGCGCGACAGGAGGCCGTGGGGCGCCTGCGTGAAGGACTGGAGCGGCTCACGCACCTCGTCACGCAACTGCTGACGCTGGCGCGGCAGGAGCCCGGCGCGGCCACGCCGGCACACGACGCGGTGGACCTGCATGCGCTTGCCACCGGCGTGGTGGTCGACATGACGCAGGCCGCCCTCGACCGCGATATCGACCTCGGCATCGAGGCCGCTGCCAGCACGCCGCCGACCGTGCGGGGCGATGCCGATGCGCTGCGCATCCTGCTCACCAACCTGATCGATAACGCGCTGCGCTACGTCCCGCGCGGCAGCCGCGTCGACGTGCAGGTGGCGCGCGGCGCGGACGGCCGCTCGGCGGTGCTGGGCGTCGCCGACAACGGCCCCGGCATTCCGGCCGCCGAGCGCGAGCGGGTGTTCGACCGCTTCTATCGCGTGCCCGACGCGCCCACCGGCGGCAGCGGGCTCGGGCTGGCCATCGTCGCCGAGATCGCGCAGACGCACGGCGCGCAGGTCGCGCTGGAAGATGCACAGCCGGGTTTGCGCGTGCGGGTGACGTTCCCCGCGGCCTGATCGGCTGGTCTGCCGATCGGCGCTGATTCTCAGACAGGCGTGAGCAGCGGCTCGCCCGCAAGGAAGCGCCGCGCATTCTCCAGGAACTGGTTGACCGAGGCGTCGATGGCCTCGGGCGACCAGCCGGCCACGTGCGGCGTCAGCACGAGGTTCGGGCAGTCGAGCAGCACCTTCGGCGGCTTGGGCTCGCTCTCGTAGACATCGAGCCCGGCGCCCGCCACCTGTCCTTTCCGCAAGGCCTCCGCCAGCGCCACCGAGTCCACCACGCTGCCGCGCGCGATGTTGACGAGGAAGCCGCGCGGCCCCAGCGCGCGCAGCACGTCTGCGTCGATCATGTGCTGCGTCCCGGCGCCGCCCGGCGTGGCGACGACGAGGTAGTCGGCCCAGGTGGCCAGCGCTGTCACGCTGTCGAAATAGGCGAAGGGCACGTCGGCGCGCGGGCTGCGGTTGTGATAGCCGATCTCCATGTCGAAGCCCAGCCCGCGCTGCGCGATGCGCCGGCCGATGGTGCCGAGGCCGAGGATGCCCATCCTCCTGCCCGAGGCGGTGGGCCGCAGCGGCAACTCGGTGCGCCAGACGCCGTCGCGCGTGGCGCGGTCCAGCGCCGGCACGGCGCGCACCGTGGCCAGCAGCAGGGCAAAGGCATGGTCGGCCACGCAGTTGTCGTTGGTGCCCGCGCCGTTGGCCACGGCAATGCCGCGCGCGCGGGCGTGCGCCACGTCGACATTCTCGTAGCCGGCGCCGAGGGCGCAGACCAGCGCGAGTTGCGGCATGGCGTCGATCTCGGCGCCGGTCAGGCCGACCGAGCCGATGGTCAGCACGGTATGAATCGATGCGCCGTGGCTGGCGATGGTCCGCGCCCGGCTGTCGGCATCGGGCGCATACCGGACTTCGAATTGCTCGCCGATGCGGGCCAGGTGTTCAGGGGAGACGTGGTTGAGGATGAGCAACTGCGGCTTCATGGGGAGGGCGGAAACGACGTGGCGGGAGGGGAAAGCGCATTCTAGATCAGCACGCAGAAACGGGTACGCTTGCTCCGGTTTTTCCCGCTATGCCTCACATTTCCGGGCACGCAGAAACGGGTACGCCCCCGAGGGGGCGCACGGTTTGCTGCAGGGGCAGACCCGTGATTCAGACCTCCTTCGTCATCCCCTTCAGGTCGATCCACGCGTTGAACTGTGCCTCGGTCACATGCCCGGACCGGATCGACGCCTCGCGTAGCGAGAGGTTTTCCTTCACCGCCAGCTTGGCGATCTCGGCGGCCTTGTCGTAGCCGATATGGGGGTTCAGCGCGGTCACCGGCATCAGCGAGCGTTCCAGCAGTTCGGCAATGCGCTCCCGGTCCGCCTCGACGCCCTCGACCATATGCTCGGCGAAGCTCGACGCCGCGCCGGCCAGCAGCGACACCGATTGCAGCAGGCTGTAGACGATCACCGGCTTGTACGCGTTCAGCTCCAGCGTGCCGAGCCCGTTGGCCAGCGTCACCGTGGTGTGGTTGCCGATCACGCGGCAGCAGACCATCGCGAGCGCCTCGGCCTGCGTCGGGTTGACCTTGCCGGGCATGATCGACGAGCCCGGCTCGTTGGCGGGCAGGATCAGCTCGGCAAAGCCGGCGCGCGGGCCGGAGCCGAGCAGCATGAAGTCGCGTGCGATCTTGAGGAAGGACGACGCCGTGGTGCTGAGCGCGCCCGACAGGTCGGCCAGCGCATCGTGCGAGGCCTGCAGCGCGTAGCGGTTGCGGGCCGGCTCGAAGGGCAGGCCGGTGTAGTCCGCCAGCGCCTTGGCGAAGGCCGCGGCGAAGCCGTGGGGCGCATTCAGGCCGGTGCCGACGGCGGTGCCGCCCTGTGCCACCGGCATCGCGCGCAGCATGGCCTGCTGCAGGCGCGACTGCGCGTCGGCCACCTGCGTCATGTAGCCGGAGAATTCCTGGCCGAGCGTCAGGGGCACGGCATCCTGCAAGTGGGTGCGGCCCACCTTGACGATGTCGGCGAAGGCGTCGACCTTGCGCGAGAAGGCCTGCTGCAACTGCTCCAGCGCGGGCAGCAGTGTCTGTTCGATGGCGCGCGTGGCCGCGATGTGCATCGCGGTCGGAAAGCTGTCATTGGACGACTGGCTGGCGTTGACGTGATCGTTCGGATGGACCGGCTTCTTGCTCCCCACCTGCCCGCCGAGCAACTGGATGGCGCGGTTCGAGATGACCTCATTGAGGTTCATGTTGGTCTGGGTGCCCGACCCGGTCTGCCACACCGACAGCGGGAACTCGTCCGGCCACTTGCCGGCGATGACCTCCTGCGCGGCCTGTTCGATGGCGTCCGCCAGGTCGGCGGGCAGCACGCCAAGCTCGCGGTTGGCGCGCGCGGCGCACAGCTTGAGGATGGCGAACGCCTCGATCAGCGCCGGCGGCATCTTCTCCGTGCCGATGCGAAAGTTCTGACGGGAGCGTTCGGTCTGGGCACCCCACAGGTGGGCGGCCGGCACGGCAACGTCGCCGAGGCTGTCTTTCTCGAGGCGGGTGTCGGTGGTGGCGAGGGAGGTCTGGTCGGACATGCTGCGATTTCCTTGGTGCGGTGGGAAAGCGGCTGGACTGCCGTGCCTGCGCGGCAGCCCGGATATCATGTGCCGCTCAGGATACTCCCTGCTCCCACGCGCGGCGCCATTGCGGCGCCGCGTCACTGCAAACGGCCCAGGCCGGCAACGTCAGGTCGCCCCCTTCAGACCGTCGTCTTCAGACCGCCGTCTTCAGGCCGTCATCTTCAGGCAGGCTTCCATGCAGACTGCGCAAGCCTGGGCGCATTCCTGGCAGTGGGCGTTGGTATGCCGCTCGCACTCTTCCTTGCACCACTTGCAAACTTCCGCACAGTCCTCGCAGACCAGGGCCGAGAATTCGCTGTTGCGCAGCATGTAGGACACGGCGAGGCTGCAGATGCCCGCGCAGTCCCAGTCAAGCGCGATGCAACGTGCCATCTTGCGCACGTCCGAGTCTTCCAGGCATCCGGCCGCGCACTTCAGGCACGCGGCGGCACAGGCATTGCATGCTGCAATGCAGGCGGCGTAGCGTTCGGCGTTCTCCTGCACGGTGGGTCGAATCATCGGCGTCTCCTTGGTGGGGGATGGACTACATGACATTGCATGACACACGGCACAACCGTTATCCACAATAGCAGGCGAAGGCGGGTCCTGCCGGTGGTGCTGCCCTGCGTCGAGAATGGCGCGGGTCGACTACAATGCGCCCCGCCGGCAGCACTCCCAGCGCCACCGCAGCCGGCGCATACTTGAATACAGCGCCGGCCCCGGTGCAGCTAGGCGGCACACGCCGCACACGAAAGGACACATCATGGGTGAGGCAAAACGTCGGGGAACGCCCGAAGAACGGGCGCAACAGGCGCGCGAGCGCATCGAATCGCTACGGCCGGCACAGCTCGTGTGCGGCCACTGCAAGACCGCCTTCAGCCAGTTCGACGCCATCGAGGCGCCCGACCTGCACGGCATCGACGCCATCTTCGGCGGCCAGTGCCCCAACTGCGGCAACGACGTCATCGTCTTCAAGGGCCAGCCCCAGGCCGTGGCCGAGGCGATGGTGGCCTACGAGAAGATGATGGGTGACGGCACACGCCTGGGCTACCAGTCGGCCGACGGCAAGCACGTGCCGTTCGAACCGGGCGGGCCGGGGCAGCCGGAGGGGTCGGTGCATTGAGGAAGATAGCCGGCCCGTCCCCGGGCCGGCTATCGGGTCATAGGGCCGCCTCCTGTCGCGGGAGGCGCATCATGCGCCATTTCCCATGTGGTGACGGGCGCCAGCGGCCCGATATCAAGCGGGCATCGGCGATGCCCGAGGGCGCGGCTCACACCCCAGCCACCTCCGCCGGCCCGATCTCATACCGCCCCCGCCCCGCCGCCTTCGCGCGGTACAGCAGCACATCGGCCAGCCTCTGCAGTTCCTGCTCCTGCATCGGGCCACCCCGATACAGCGCGATGCCGATGCTCACGTCCACGTCGGCCTGGATACCGTCCAACTGGAACGGGCGGCTTGACGTGTCGAGGATGGCTGCCGCCACGCGGCGGGCGATGGCGGGGTCGCCGATATCCTCGAGGATGATGGCGAATTCGTCGCCGCCCACCCGGGCCACCGCGTCCTGCTCGCGCACGCAGTGGCATATGCGGCCGGCGAAGGCCTTGAGGAGCTGGTCGCCGACGGCATGGCCGTGGATGTCGTTGACCGCCTTGAAGCGGTCCATGTCGAGGAAGAGCAGGGCCATCATGCGGTCGTGCAGCCGGCTGCGCGCCATGGCCTCCTGCAGGTGCGCCTCGAAGGCGCTGCGGTTGAGCAGCTGGGTCAGGTGATCGGTGCGCGAGATGCGCGACAGGCGCCGGTGTTCGAGCTTGCGCGCGGTCACGTCCTGCACGTGGATATGTACCCCCACCACCTGGCTGCCGTCGGCGCTCCACTCGGGGCGGAAGTTGATCTCCAGGCAGTGGTACTCGGGGTCGTCTTCCTCGCGCTCGAAGCTGACCGCCTCGCCGGCGAGCGCCCGCCGCACATACGGCTGGGCCATCGCATAGCGGTCCTCGCCCAGTACCTCGCGCAACGGCTTGCCGCGCAGCTGGTCGACCGGCATGCCGAAGAAGCGCTCGTAGGCGAGATTGTTGAAGACGTAGCGTTCCTCGGTGTCGATGAAGGCCAGCAGCGACGGCAGCGTGTCGGTCACCGCGCGCAGGCGGCGCTCGCTGCGGTCGAGCAGCTGCTGGCGCTCGCGCACGTCGTGCATGAGCTGGACGAAGGCGCGGGTCAGGTCGCCGATCTCGTCCTTGTGCTGGCGTTCCGGCAGGCGCTCGAAGGCGGAAAGGTCGTCCGCGCTGTCGCGGACCACCTGGTGCAGGCGGCTGAGCGGCCGCAGCTGGCGCCACACCGTGATCCAGATCAGCAGCGCGACTACGACGAGGGCGACCGTCGCCAAAGCCAGGAAGCGCAGTTGCATCAGCCGCAGCGGGGCGTAGGCCTCGCGCGCGGGCAGCACCGCCACCAGTTCCCAGCCGCTGCTCGTCATCAGGTAGCGCGAGATCACCGGCTGCCGGGGCACGAGGAATTCGAGCGTGGCCGGGCGGTTGTCCACGCCGCAGGTATCGCCCAGGGCCAGCGCCGGCCGGCGCGCCTGCATGGGGTCCGGGTGATGGACGTAGACCGGCTCGCGGCCCGCCGATACGAGGCAGTAGAAGCCGGTGATGCCCACCCGGTTGTGCATCGCCTCGATCAGGAAGTTCGGCTGCGACAGGTTCAGGAACCCGCCGACCATGCCGACGAATGTCCCGTGCGAGACCACTGGCACGGCCATGACGATGCCGACGGCGCCTTCCGTGCGCGAGCGCAGCGGCCCGAACACGACCGGCGCCAGCGTACGCGCAACCTCGCGGAAATAGCCCCGGTCACTGATCTCGGCCAGGCGGTCGTTGTTGCCCAGCAATGTGCCCTGCGCATCGGCCACCAGCAGGGCATTGAATGTCTCGGGCATTGGAATGGCCCGCAGCATCTCGGCGCGAATGCGCGCGAGCTTCTGGACGGCGGGCTCGGCGGTCTGCCCGGCCATGCTGTCGGCGATCTGCTCGGCCTGGTGGCGCAGCAGGTCAAAGCGGTCGTCCATGGCGGCGTCGAGCTGGTCGGCGGAAAGCTTGACGATGGAGTCCTGCTGGTCCTGCAGGGCGTCGTGCAGGTCGCGGTGCGCGTAGTACAGCGACGCGGCCACGATGCCGCCACCGAGCACGGCGGCCAGTACGGTCGTGAGCAGCGCGATACGGGATTTCAGCGTGAGCGAGAGGCGTGGCATGCGGGTTGGGGCGTCTGAACCTCACCTCCTGGGGGGCACCGTCGGGGCATGGAATCGCAAACGCAATCGGCGACTGGCGGGCACAAACGGGTGAAACATGACATGGCCCGCCGGAATCGGCTAAACCGTACCATACTGACCACCAGTCTGGCAGCCCGCCGGCCTTGCCGATACAGGCGGCAGGCAGGCACTGTGTGTGCGGGACCGGGGACTCCCCCCGTAGCGGCGCTGTGCGGCCCGCACCGCGCAAGGTATATTGCCTGAGCCTGCGGGCGGTGCGATGTCCGCCAGGCCGGGTCCTCCTCCTTGTATCGCCTGTATCCCTGGTCCGGACATGCCCCTTTCCCGCCTGTCGCCCTACCTCCTCGCCGCGCTGGTTGCGGCGGGCGGCGCTGCGCTGACGGCGGGGGTCTGGCACGAAGCGGGCCGGCACGCCGAAGACGCCGCGCGCCAGGAGTTCTCGCTGCTGGCGGGCCAGGCCGCCGATGCGTTGCGTTACAGGCTCGAAAGCAATGCGCAACTGCTGCGCGGCGCGGCCGGGATGATTTCCGCGAGCCCGGGCGCCACGCGCGAGCAGTGGCGCGACTATGTAAACCACATCCAGCGCGACGACCTCGCGACGGGCACGCAGGCCATCGGCTATGCCCGCCTGGCGGGCCCCGCCGAACTTGCCGCCATCACCGAGGCCGCGCATCGCGAAGCGGGGACCACCTTCGAACTGCGACCGCCCGGGGAGCGTCCGCTCTATGCCCCCATCGTCTTCGTCGAGCCGATGGCCGGACGCAATCTCCGCGCGCTGGGCTTCGACCTGCTGAGCGATCCCGCGCGACGGTCCGCCCTGGCCCTGGCGCGTGACACCGGCGAGCCGCGCCTGTCGGAGAGCATCGACCTGTGGCCCGGCGCGGAGCGCGACATGGGCCAGCGCTCCGCACTGCTGGTGCTGCCGGTCTACGATCCGGAAGGCTTCGTCGGCACGGTGGCCGGGCGCCAGAGCGCGGTGCGCGGTTATGTCTACGTGGCGTTCCGGCTGGGCGACCTGATGCGCGGCGTGACGCCGCCCGACGTGGCCGAGCAGGTCGCGCTGTCGCTGTACGAGGGCCGGCTCGGGGCGAACGGCGTGCTGCTGTCCGGGCTTCGGTCCGACGCGGAGCGCCGCACCGACGACAGCGCCCCGCTCCTGCAACTCGACCGCGAAGTGCAATACGCCGGGCAACTGCTGACGCTGCATGCCGCCAGCCGGCCGGCCTTCGAGTCGGCCCACGCCGGCGAGCGTGGCTGGCTGGTGGCGCTGCTCGGCGCGGCCGGCACGCTGATCGCGAGCGTGCTGACGTTCCTGCTGGCGAGGCGCGACCTTGCGCCGCGTCATGCGATGGGCGGCGTGTCGTCACGGCGGTTGCGGCTGGCCGAGGCGTGCATCGCGCAGTCGAGCGATGCCTTCCTGCTGACCGATTCGGTCGGCACCGTGCTTGCCGTGGGCGGGCGTTCCACCACGATGTTCGCCGCCGACGCCGCGCGCATGACCGGGCGGCGGCTGGTCGACTGGCTGCCCGAACTGCGCGGCCAGGATGTGGCGACCGGCGTGCCGGCCGGGCTCGGCGTAACAGGCGCCGCGCGCGAGATGCAGGCGCTGCGCGGCGACGGTTCCACGTTTCCCGTGCGCATCACCGCGACGAAGCTGCCGGCGTCGCCGCGCGCCTCGGCCAACGCGGGCCGCTGGCTATGGACCGTCGTCGACCTGAGCGCGCTGCGCGAAGCCGAGCAGCGCGCGGCGGCCGAAGCCGAGCGGGAGGCCACGCTGTTCGAGCACGCCGGCACGGCGGTCATCGCCTTCGAGGCGCGGGGGGTGATCCGCGCCGTCAACCGCGCCGCCGAGCGGCTGCTCTGGTACAGCGCGGGCGAAATGGTCGGCAAGCTGCCCTACATCGCGCTGCACGACGCGCGCGAACTCGACGAACGCGCCCGCGCCCTCAGCATCGAGCTGGGCGAGCCCGTCCTGGCGGGACTGGACGCGCTGCTGGCCAAGCCCCGCCTCGGACTGGCCGACGAGAACGACTGGACCTGGCTGCGCAAGGGCGGCTCGCGCGTGCCGGTGCGCCTCTCGGTGCTGCCGCTGGCCGCGCCGGCCGACGGCTTCTTCGTGATCGGGCGCGACCTCAGCGAACAGCGCCGCGTCGACGAATACATCCGCTACCTCGCCCTGCACGACGCGCTCACCGGCCTGCCCAACCGTTCCGAACTGCAGGAGCGCGCCGAGGCCCTGCTGCTGCAGGCGCGCCGCGAGGGCACGCACGCCGCGCTGCTGCTGATCGACCTCGACCGCTTCAAGCTCATCAACGACTCGCTCGGCCACCACGTGGGCGACGACATCCTGCGCGGCATCGCCAACCGGCTCAAGGCAACGGTGCGGCAGGACGACCTCGTGGTGCGCATGGGCGGCGACGAGTTCGCCGTGGTGCTCGGCCAGTTGCGGCATGACAGCGAGGCCGAACTGGTGGCGTCGAAGCTCGTGGCGCGGGTGTCGGAGGAATTGCAGGTGGCGGGGCAGCGGCTGCGCGTGACGCCTTCCATCGGCATGGCGATCTTTCCCGCCGACGGCGAGACGCTGACCGACCTCCTCAAGGCCGCCGACGCCGCCGTCTACGCCGCCAAGCACGGGGGCCGCGCACAGCTGCGCCGCTTCGCCAGCGAGATGGCCGAGGCCTCGCTGGCGCGCTTCACCGTGGAGGGCTTGCTGCGCCGGGCGCTGGCCGAGCAGTCGTTCCGCATGCGCTACCAGCCCATCGTCGAGGTCGCCACCCTCGACATCATCGGCGTGGAGGCGCTGGTGAGCCTGACGACGCCCGAGCGCGGCCCGATGTCGCCCGCCGAATTCATCCCGGTCGCCGAGGAAGCAGGGCTGATCGGCCAGCTCGGCGAATGGACGCTGGCCACGGCCTGCCGCGATATCCAGTCGCTGCGCGTGGCGCTCGGGCGCGACATCCACGTGGCGGTCAATGTGTCGCCGCTGCAGCTGCGCGACCCCGAATTCCCGGACATCCTGGAGCGCTGCCTGCGCGAGAGCGGGTTGCCGGCGCGCAGCCTCTCCATCGAGGTGACGGAGGGCATCCTGGTGGAGGGCGGCGAGACCACCGTCCAGCTCTTCCGCCACATCCGCAAGCTTGGCGCGGGGCTGTCGATCGACGACTTCGGCACCGGCTATTCGAGCCTCGCCTACCTGACCCGCCTGCCCATCGACAAGCTGAAGATCGACAAGTCCTTTGTCGATGGCGTGGCCGAACCCGTTCCCGAGGAACTGGCGGACACCACCACCGGCCCGCGCGACCGCGCCGTGGCCGAGGCCATCATTACGCTGGGACGTGCGCTGCACCTGCAGGTCGTGGCCGAGGGCGTGGAGACCGTCGCCCAGTTCGAATTCCTGCGCGACCACGGCTGCGAGGCCGTCCAGGGCTACCTCTTCTGCAAGCCCATCGAATTGCCCGCGCTGCGCGGTGTGCTGCAGGCAGGGTTCGAGACCCCGCTGGCCGTGGCGCCCGCTGCCGCCGACGATTGTCAAAAAAACTAGACCGTTCTGTACAATATTGCAGGGATTGTCAAGGCGGCATGGCAGCGTACCATGGCGGCATTCCACTCATTCCGCTTGCTGTCAGGAGACACGCCATGGCCCTCGACGCCGAATCCTTTGCCCTGCTGCGCGCTTCGGTGCAGCGCTTTATCGAAGAGCGCCTGAAGCCGGCCGAAGACACGCTGGAAGAGATCGACGACGTGCCGGCCGACATCGTCGCCGACATGAAGGAGATGGGCCTGTTCGGCATCTCCATCCCCGAGGCCTACGGCGGCATCGGCCTGTCGATGTCGCAGGAATGCGATGTGATCTACGACCTCGGGCACACCGCGCTCGCCTTCCGCTCGGTGTTCGGCACCAACGTGGGCATCGGCTCGCAGGGCATCCTGATGGACGGCACCGAGGAACAGAAGCAAAGCTACCTGCCGCGCATCGCCACCGGCGAGCTGATCATCTCGTTCGCGCTGACCGAGCCCAACGCCGGCTCCGACGCCGCCTCGCTGCAGACCCGCGCCGAACTGGACGGCGACCACTACGTGATCAACGGCACCAAGCGCTTCATCACCAACGCGCCGCGCGCCGGCGCCTTCACGCTGATGGCACGCACCGGCGGCCCGGGCGCGTCGGGCATCTCGGCCTTCATCGTGCCGGCGGACACCCCGGGCATCTCGCTCGGCAAGGCCGACAAAAAGATGGGCCAGCGCGGCACCAAGACCTGCGACGTGGTGCTGGAAAACGCGCGCGTGCCGGCCGCCAACATCATCGGCGGCACCCCGGGCGTGGGCTTCAAGACGGCGATGAAGGTGCTCGACCGTGGCCGCCTGCACCTGTCGGCGCTGGCCTGCGGCATGGCGCACCGCCTGCTCACCGACGCCGTGACCTACGCGAAGGAGCGCAAGCAGTTCGGCAAGCCCATCGGCGATTTCCAGCTGATCCAGGGCATGCTGGCCGACAGCCAGGCCGAGCTGTACGCCGCCCAGTCGATGGTGCGTGATTGCGCGCAGCGCTACGATGCCAAGCCGTTCGGCAAGACCGATCCGGAAGTCAGCATGCTGGCGTCCTGCACCAAGATGTTCTGTACGGAAATGGTGGGCCGCGTGGCGGACCGCGCGGTGCAGATCCACGGCGGCGCGGGCTACATGGCCGAGTACACGGCGGAGCGCTTCTACCGCGATGTGCGCCTGCTGCGCCTGTACGAGGGCACGACGCAGATCCAGCAGGTCATCATCGCGAAGCACCTGCTGAAGGATTGAAGGGCTGGGAAGCTTTCTCCCCTCTCCCATGTATGGGAGAGGGGCGGGGGAGAGGACGGGCGGTTCTGCTCACGATGTCGCCGATCGAGGCGCTGCGCCCTCTCCCCCAACCCCTCTCCCGCGAGCGGGAGAGGGGAGTCAATCGCCGCATTTCGCGGGCACTCCTACGACCACACCCCATCCACATTCCGAATGAGGTGCCCGGCGAGGATGTAGTCGCCCAGCCGGGTTGCCCGGGCTTCCAGATCGGTCAGTTCCTGGTCGGCCAGCGTGCCGAGGTCGAACTGGCAATACAGATTGCGCTGGCGGAAGGTCCCCTTCGGCCGCGTCAGTCCTTCGGAAAGCGCCTCGCGCGAGCGCACGGCAATGCTTTCGTGCCCCCGATACTGCACCTTGATGTTCCGCTTCTCGCCGAGTCGGCCCAGTTCGACGGCATCCTGCCAGCCTGTCTCGTAGTCAAGCTCCAGCGCCAGCACACCTTCCTCGGCCAGAAGCTTGAGCGCTTCCGCCTTGCTGCCCGCCCGCATTATTGACATCGGTACCTCTTGTCTCCATCCATTACTGTACGAATATACAGTTTATGGCCATGCTCGGGCAACAGGAATCACGGCCGTGCCGCCGGCACGCTGTCGGCGGATGCCGACGCGGCCTGCATTGGCCCGCCCGTGAAGTCGCCCGCATACACCTGCGTCAGCCCGTCCGCGGAAACATATTTGCGGATCGCGGCGTTCACCTGCTCGCGTGTGACGCTGCGCAGTCTCCCATCCAGTTCCACCGTGGCCGCCATGGTGCGGCCCAGGAAAAGCTGGTTGCCGAGGATGGCGGCCAGCGCGCCGTCGTCGCTGCGCTCCAGCTCCCGGGCCTGCAGCAGGCCGCTGCGGGCTTCCTCCAGTTCGGCGTCCGTCACCCCCTCGCGCACCAGCCTGGCGAGTTCCTCGCGTACCGCCGATTCGACGCGCTCGCGGTTCTGCGGTGCATATTGTGCCTGCAGGCCGAAGCGGCCGGCGTGGTCGAGCGCGCCCACCTGCAACCAGCTGCCTGCGCCATAGCTGAGGCCGTCGCGCTGGCGCAGGCGGTCGGCCAGCCGGCTGCGCATGCCGTTGCCGCCGAAGATGCGGTCGGCGATGCGCAGCGCGGCGTAGTCGGGCGACTGGTCGGTCAGGTCCAGCGGCTGCGTGGCCACGAAGACGGCATTGGCCTTGCCCGGCGTCTGGATGGTGAAGCCCGCGGCGGCGATCGGCACGTAGGGGCGTTCGATGCGCGTGAAGGGCGCCGGCGCGGTCCAGTCGCCGAACAGCGTGCCGGCCTGCGCGGCGGCGGTGTCGGCGTCGAAGTCGCCCACGATGCTGAGTTGCGCATGGCTGGCGCCGTAGAAGCGGCCGTAGAAATCGCGCACCTGGTCGAGCGTGGCCGCCTTCATGTCGGCGAGGCCTTCTTCCGGCGTCGGCGTGTAGCGCACGTCGCCGCGCGGATAGGGATTGCCGTGGCGGCCGAGGGCGTTGCCGGCCAGCGTGCCGGGCTGGCGCATCACGCTTTCCATCGCCACCACGTTGCCGGCGCGCATCGTCTCGAACTCGTTCTGCGGGAAGCGCGGCTCGCGCAGCACCGTGCGCAGCAACGACATCAGCTCGGTCAGGTGCTCGCGCCGCGTTTCGAAGCGGATGTCGACGCGCTCGGCGCCGCCGCTGATCCGCACGGCGGCGCGCAGCCCGGCGATGCGGTCGGTGATCTCCTGGCGGTTGAGCGCGCCCGCGCCGCGCAGCAGCATGGCGCTGGCCAGGCTGCCGACCGTGGACTGGTCGCGCAGGCTGTCCACGTCGCCCATGCGCAGCGTCAGCACGCCTTCGACCACGCCGCCGCGCGTGGGCTTGGGCAGCAACGCGAGTTGCATGCCGTTGTCGAGCGTATGGCGCACGGTATGCGCCTCGATATTGGCCGGGCTCGTGTCGAAATTGGCCACCGGCGCGGCGGCCGGCTTGCCGTGGTAGGCGGCCACCAGTTGCGCGACGTCGGGTGCGGCCGGGATCTGCGCGCGCACGGGCTGCTCGTCCGGGAGGAAGGTGCCGGCGGTGCGGTTCGACGGCACGAAGTAGTTGAGGGCGACGCGCTGCACGTCGTCCACGGTCAGCTTCTCCACGCGGTCGCGCGAGACCAGGAAGAGCCGCCAGTCGCCCTTGGCGATGGCTTCCGACAGCGCGATGCCGAGCGCGCCCGGATCATCCATGTAGCTGTCGTAGGCGTTGCGCATCACCACGCGCGCGCGCTCGACTTCCTCGCTCGTGACCGGCTTCGCGGCAAAGCCTTCCAGCACGCCGACCAGCGCGTCGCGCGCGGCGTCCACCGACTGTTCCTTGCCGACCTCGGCGATGAAGAGGATGGCGCCCGGGTCCTTCAGCGAGTGATAGACGGTGCGGATCGAGGCCGCCTTGCGTCCCTGCACGAGCGCCGCGTACAGCCGCGACGACGGCCCGTCGGCAAGGATGACCGACAGCATCGCGACGGCCGTAGCGTCCGGATGCGCGCCGGGGGCGACGTGGTACTGCGCGGCCACCAGCGCGCTGTCGCCGGGCCGCCGGATGACCACGTCGCGCACGCCTTCCTGCACCGGTTCGACCGTATGCTCGGCGGGCAGCACGCGCGCAGGGCGCGGGATCGGGCCGAAATAGCGCGCGATGCGTGCCAGCGTGGCGGCCGGGTCGAACTTGCCGGCCACCACCAGCACCGCGTTGTCGGGCTGGTAGTAGCGGCGGTAGAAGGCCTGCAGGCGGTCGATGCCGACCTGCTCGACGTCGCTGCGCGCGCCGATGGGCGCCTTGCCGTAGTTGTGCCACTGGTATGAAGCCGCCAGCATCTTCTGCACGAGCATGCGCGCGGGATTGTTCTCGCCGATCTCCATCTCGTTGCGCACCACCGTCATCTCGCTGTCGAGATCGGCGCGTGCGACGAAGCTGTTGACCATGCGGTCGGCCTCCATGCGCAGCGCCCAGTCGAGGTTGTCGTCGCTCGCGGTGAAGGTCTCGAAGTAGTTGGTGCGGTCCTGCGTGGTGGTGGCGTTCGACGCCATGCCGCGCCGCGCGAACTCGGTGGGAATGGTGCGGCCCGGCAGAGATGGCGTGCCCTTGAACATCAGGTGTTCGAGCAGGTGGGCCATGCCGGTCTCGCCGTAGTTCTCGTGGCGGCTGCCGACCAGGTAGGTCAGGTTGACCGTGGTGCTCGGCCGGCTGGCGTCGGGTGCGAACACGATGCGCAGGCCGTTGGGCAGGCGGTATTCGGTGAGACCTTCGATGGAGACGACCTCGGTGGCCTGGACCGGCGCGGCGGCGGGCGCCAGCGCCTCAGGCGTCGCCGCTTTCACGGGGGCGGCCTGCGGCAACGCGCCCGGCACGGACAGCAACAGGCCGGATAACAGGCCCGGCAACAGGCCCGGCAGCAGGCGGGACGGAAACCGGGAAGGCGAACCGGACAACATCCGGCGCGAGGCGCAACGACGCATGGACTCTCCGCAATGGCGCTTTCCGGGCACCGGCCCGGCAGCGCTGACATGGTGCCCTGATTCTAGCCGGAGCGGGGGGCAGGCAATGTGACGCATGCCTCGTAATGCGTGCCGTGCGCATGTCCGAATCCAGCCAGTCGGCGGCGCCCGCATCGGGGTACGATGCCGCCATGGAACTCGATCCCGACACCTGCTACAGGGCGGTGGCATCACACGATCGCCGCTTCGACGGACGCTTCTTCGTGGGCGTGTCGTCGACCGGCATCTACTGCCGACCCGTTTGCGCCGTGCGCACGCCGCGCCGCGAGAACTGCAGCTTCTACGAAACCGCGGCGGCGGCCGAGAAGCACGGCTTCCGGCCATGCCTGCGCTGCCGGCCCGAGCTCGCACCGGGCCACGGACTGGCCGACCTCTCCGGCCGCCTCGCGCAGGCGGCGGCCTCGCTGATCGACGAAGGCTTCATGGCCGAGGGCAGCGTGGCGCAACTGGCCGCGCGCATCGGCGTGACCGAGCGGCATCTGCGGCGGCTGTTCGATGCGCAGTTCGGCGTGTCGGTAATGGAGTATGTGCAGACGCAGCGCCTGCTGCTCGCCAAGCGCCTGCTGACGGATACCGCGCTGCCCGTGACCGAAGTCGCGCTGGCGGCGGGCTTCGGCAGCGTGCGCCGCTTCAACGACGTGCTGCGCACGCGCTACGGCCTCACGCCGCTGGCGATGCGCAAGCGCGCGGGCGAGGGCGTGGTCGACCGGCTCGTGTTCGACCTGGGTTACCGGCCGCCGCTGGCGTGGCCCGCGTTGCTCGGCTTTCTCGGCGAGCGTGCCGTGGCCGGGCTCGAGCGGATCGAGGGCGGCGTATACGCGCGCACGCTGGTCGTGGCCGGCGCGGGCCGCTCGCATGTCGGCTGGCTGCGCCTGGAACACCTGCCGCGCCGCACGGTGCTGCGTGTGACGCTGTCGGCGTCGCTCGCGCCGGTCATTCCGCAGGCGCTCGGCAAGGTGCGCCGCTTGTGCGACCTCGGCTGCCGGCCCGACGTGGTCGACCGCCACCTCGGCGAACTGGCTGCGGACGTGCCCGGCATGCGCCTGCCCGGCGCGGTGGACGGACTCGAGATCGCCGTGCGGGCGGTGGTCGGACAGCTCATCGCGGTGACGCACGCGCGGCGCATCCTGGCACGTTTGTGCGAGCTCGCCGGCGAACCGCTGACGGCGCCATCGGAAGGTCCGGAGTCTGCACTGCAATATGCCTTTCCGACCGCCGCCGCATTGACTGCGCTGCAACCGGAGCAGTGGCAGGGGTGCGGCGTCACGCCGGCCAAGGCCCGCGCCATCCGGGCCCTCGCGGGGCAGGTGCTGGACGGCACCCTGCTGCTCGAACCCCAGGCCGGGCCCGAGGACACGATCGCCCGCCTGCGCGCCATCGACGGGATCGGCGACTGGACCGCGCAGTACATTGCCATGCGCGCACTCGGCTGGCCCGATGCGTTTCCCGCCACCGACTACGCGCTGCGCAAGGTGCTCGGCGTCTCGACCGTCGGCCAGATGCGCGGCCGTACCGCGCAGTGGGCGCCGTGGCGCGCGTATGCGGCGGTCCACCTGTGGCATCGCTATGGCGCGGCGAAGGCGGCAGCGCTCCCGGCAGTGCTCCCTGAGGTCGAGGAAGACATCGAAGAGGTAACCCCATGAACGCAACCACCATCAGCTACCGCGTCATCTCCAGCCCGCTGGGCGACATCCTGCTGCGGGCCGAGGGCGAGACCCTGACCGGGCTGTTCTTCGCCGGCCAGAAGTACTACCCGGGCGAGGACGTGACCGTGCAGGAGAGCGCCGCCGCCGCGCGCGTGTTCGACCGCGCCGCTGCCGAGCTGGCCGACTACTTCGCCGGACGTCGGCACGACTTCACCCTGCCGCTCGCCCCGGCCGGCAGTGCCTTCCAGCGCCGCGTGTGGGCAGCGTTGCAGGACATCCCCTTCGGCGAGGTGGTGTCCTATGGCGAGCTGGCCCGCCGCGCCGGACTCGAGGCCCGCCACGCCCGCGCGGTGGGCGCGGCGGTGGGGCGCAATCCGCTGTCGGTGATCGTGCCGTGCCATCGCGTGCTCGGCGCCAGCGGAGCGCTGACCGGCTATGCGGGCGGGCCGCACCGCAAGATGTCGCTGCTGACGCTGGAGGGCGTGGCGGACCGCGTCGCTGCCTGACCCACACGACCAAGTCCGCGCATGGCGCGCCTGTTCGTTGCCATCGAGATTCCCGCCTCGCTGGCCGCCGCGCTGCTGGCCACGGTGCCGGTCGCGCAGGGCCTGCGCGTGGCGTCGCCCGACCAGGTCCACCTGACGCTGCATTTCCTCGGCGACTGCGAGCCCGCGCAGGCCGGAGCCGTGGAGTTGGCGCTGGCCGGCGTGCAGGGAGAGCCACTTGTGCTCGCAGCCCGCGGTGCCGGGCGGTTTCGCGGCCGGCAGGGTTCGGTGCTTTGGGCGGGGGTTGAGATAAGTCCGGCGCTGGCTGCGCTGCATGCCGCCACGGGCGAGGTGCTTGCTGGCGCGGGCATCGCGCCGGACAAGCGGGGATTCCACCCGCATCTCACGCTTGCACGCTGCCGCGCCGGCCTTGCGGAGGCGCAGATCCGCGCGTGGCTGGCGGCGGCGCGCTCGCTGGCGTCGCCCACGTGGACCGCGTCGCGCTTCGTCCTGTTCGAGAGTCATCTGCTGCCGGATGGAGCACGCCACATCTGCCGGCGCGCCTATGGACTCGGCGCGCTGCCGCCTTTGGACGCCTGACCTGTCCCGCCCGCCTCAAGTTCGGCCGCAAATCTGCCGAAGCCCATCTGTATCCCCCTGGCGGTGCGCCTCCCCTGGCGCGCCGGCTGTTCCTGCCTTGCGTGCCCCATGAGCTTCGATGAACTTGTCCCGCCGGCGCCGGACCTCGCCGCCACCGTCACCGACGACCGCTACCGCCTGACCCATGCGGCGCAGATCGGCACGGTGCTGCGCGACCTGGGCGGGCAGCGGTGCCTGCTCAATGTGCGCACGCGCGACGGGCGGCAGTTCGTCACCACCATCCTGCGGGTCGATCCGGCCGGCCGCACCTTCGTGCTCGACTGGTATCGCGACGCCGCCGCCTGCGAGGCACTCCTCGCCTCCGACGAGAGCGCCGTGTCGGGCCTGCTGCGCGGGGTGCCGGTCAGCTTTTCGATCGGGACGCCGGCGGCGACGCGCATCGACGGCCATCCCGCCTTCGTCGCCAGCTTTCCGGCGCAGCTGCATTACCTCCAGCGCCGCCGTCATTTCCGGGCGCGCACGCTCGTGACGCGGGGCTACTGCTGCGAAATACGCTTGCCGGACGCGGTGCCTTTCCTGCTCGATATTGCCGACCTGTCGCTCTCGGGCGTGGGGCTGCGCTCGCGCACCGTGACCAGCGCGCACCTGCCGGTCGGCACCACGGTAGCGAAGTGCCTGCTCGATTTCCGTGAGATGGGGCGGCTCGAACTCGGCCTGCAGGTGGTCGGCCACTGGCTCGTGGGCGGCACGGATGCGGCGGTCCATCATTTCGGCTGTGCCTTCCTCGCGCCGCATGGGCGCCTGGAGAACCGGCTGCAGCAGATGGTGTTCGCGATCGAGGCGGCTTACAGGAACGGGAGGAACGGCGCCGGTGAGACGGCCGGAGCGTGACGCGCCGCGAGCGGGTCAGTGTGGGTCAGCGCAAGACCTGCCGCCCGATGGACGCCGCGGCCTCGCGCATCGGCTGCAGCATGCGGCGGACCAGTTCGGCCTCGCTCATTGCCTCGGCGCGCACGCTGACGCTGAGGGCGGCCACGGGCGTCGCGTCGCCCGCCCGTACCGGTACGGCGATGGCGCGCACGCCCGGTTCCAGTTCCTCGTCGACCACCACGTAGTCCTGCTCGCGCGCCCGCGCGAAGGCGGCTTCGAGTTCCGCGCGGGACACCTTGGTCTGCAGCGTGCGCGGGCGCAGTTCGGCATTGGCGAAGTAGGCCTCGATCGCCGGCTGCGGCTGGCTGGCGAGCAGCAGGCGGCCGATCGACGTGCAGTACGCCGGCAGCCGGCTGCCCATGCCGAGAGGCACGGTCAGCATGCGGTGTACCTGCGCGCGGGCCAGGTAGAGGATGTCGGTGCCTTCGAGGATGGCCAGCGCACACGTCTCGCCCACGCGCTGGCTCAGGCGGTCGAGTTCGGGCTCGGCCACGGCCACCAGCGATGCCGACGAGAAGTACGCATGGCCCAGGTGCAGCACGCGCGGCCGCAGCGTGTACTGTCCGCCCTGCTGGCCCACGTAGCCGAGCTGCTCCAGCGTGTACAGGCAGCGCCGCACCGAGGCGCGCGACAGCCGCGTGCGCAGCGCCACCTGCGAGATGGTGAGCGGGCGCTTGCGTTCGGAGAATGCTTCCAGCACCGTCAGGCCGCGCGCCAGCGACAGCATGAAATTGGGATCGCCGGCGAAACTGGCGAGCTGGTCGGCGGCGGGGTGCGCGGCCTGCGCGCTGTCGGCCGGGGGCTGGCCGGAGGGGTTGGCGGCGGAGTCGCCGGAGTCGCCGGAGTCTGGAGCAGGAGGGGTCGAGCCGGGCACTTCCATCATGCGTTGATCGCATCCACTGCGCTGTTCGATGATCGCACAGTGTAACCGCGCGGCCATCCGGCCGCCACGCGCGCCGCGGCGGTCAGGGTTTGCCGAGGAACAGGTAGACCCCGTAGTTGCCGCCCACGGCGCGCCCGTAGCCGAGGTAGAGCGGACCGATGGGGCTGTCGACGGCGAGGAAGGCGGCGGCCGACTTGAGCAGGCCGGTGGGGGCGCCGGGCACCGCGGCATCGCCCATGTGCCCGAGTTCGAGCGAGAAGCCGGCGTACACGCCTTCGAGCAGCTTCTGCTGCACCAGCCGGTTGTAGTAGACGACGCGCGCGAACTGCAGGTTGCCCCCCAGCAGCTGGCCGGTGGCATAGCCGGATTGCTGCAGGAAGCCGCCCCACTGGAAGAGGTCGTAGTTGGGAATGCTGTCGCCGCCGATCTTGCTGCCGGCGCGCACACTGAGGTTGAGCGTGTGGCGGCCCGACGATACCGCGTAGGTCCCGTTGACTTCGCCTTTCACGTAGGCCTGTTCGGCACCCAGGCCCGGCTGCGAAGCGTAGAGGAGCAGTTGGGCTTCCAGCCCGCTGCGCGGGAAGTTGATGCTGTCGAGCTGGTCGTAGACGCCACGGAACGTGATGGCGCCGCGCCCGATGTGGCTGGTGTCGGGCAGCAGCGAGGTATCGCCGGTGCTGACGCTGCCCTTGAGGGCGCCCGTCTCCACGCCCAGCCGCATTTCGCCGTACTTGGACGTGGCGCCGAAGTCGAGGGCAACGTAATACTGGCGCAGGTCGAGCGTGGCGATGCGCGTGTTGCCCTGGAAGATGTCGACCGGACGCCGCTCGGCGACGACGCGCGGCGCGACGAAGAAGCGCTGCTGCGTGTCCAGCGGCTGGTAGAACTCGCTGATGATGCGGTTGGTCTGGCCGACCTGCAGGTCGTTGCGCCACTCGGCGCCGAGGTCGTTGAGCCAGGTGCGGCGGTAGCTGGCGAGCAGGTTGAAGAAGGCGTCGCCGCGGAAGTCGGACGCCAGGCCCATGCCGAGCCGGAGGTAGTCGGGCCCCCACGACTTCTCCACGGCGCTGACCGACATCACGCGCCGGCCGGGCTCCTCGAGGAAGCGGTAGTTGACGTGCTCGAAGTCCCCCGTGCCGAAGAGCCGCCGCATGTCCTGGTCGAGCTGGGCCTGGTCGATCGGCTGGTCCGGCTTGGTCGCCATCAGGCCCTTGGCGTACTCGGGGTTCACGCGCTGCATCGCATTGAACCGGATCTCGTCGACCGGACGCAGGTCGGGCGGCGGCAGCTTGTGCTGGTTCTCGCGCAGCGCGGCGTACTGCGCGGGCGGCAGCGAGAGGGCGGCCAGGCGGTCGGCCACCTTGCGCGCGGCGGCTTCGCCGATGGGGATGGTCTTCGGCAGGTTGTCGAAGTCGGCGGCGGAAAAGTCGCCCAGCTCGGGGAGGATCAGGATGTCGGTCGGCTTGAGCTGCGCGAGGGAGTTGCGCACGTTCTGCTCGGTCAGCACGTTCAGCATCTGGCTGGTGACGTCGATCACCGAGTGAAGCTGGTCGCGCCGCATCAGCGAGGTGCCGAGGTTGACGGCGATGATGACATCGGCGCCCATCGCGCGGGCCACGTCCACCGGCAGGTTGTCGGTCAGGCCGCCGTCCACCAGCAGCTTGCCTTCGTATTCCTCGGGCGCTACCGCGCCGGGCACCGACATGCTCGCGCGCATCACGTTGGCGAGTTCGCCGGTGGAAAACACCACCGCCGTGCCGGTGACGAGATCGGTGGCCACCGCCCGGTACGGGATGGGCAGTTCGTCGAAGTCGCGATAGCCGGGCACCTTCGCGAGCTGGCGCAGGACGGTCTCGAGCTGCACGCCCGACACGGCGCCCTTCGGCAGCAGCGGACCGTCCTTGCTGATACCGATCTCGGGCGTGATGAGGTCGGTGTAGTCGTCGAGCTTGCGGCGAATGGCCAGGTCCTGGCGCGGCGGCCGTTCCTTGAAGATCTTCTCGGTCGACAGTCCGCCCACCAGCTTTTCCATGTCGGGCACGGTCATGCCCGATGCGTACGCGCCACCCACCAGCGAGCCCATGCTGGTGCCTGCGATGCAGTCCACCGGGACGCGCATTTCCTCCAGTACGCGCAGCACGCCGATATGCGCCGCGCCGCGCGCGCCGCCGCCGGACAGCACCAGGCAGACCTTGGGGCGGCCGACGGGCTTGGCCAGGCTGCGGGCGGTAACGGGAACCGGCTGCCTGGGGCTGGGCGTGGTGGTCGGTGACGGACGCTGTTCCTGCGCCGGGGACGGCTGCGGTTCGGGCTGGGGCGGGGTGGCGGGGACCTGTGCTGTCGCGGGCGCCGCTGGGGGCGGGGTTTGGGGCGGCGTCTGCGGCGGCGTCTGGGGCGGCGTTTGCTGCGACGTGGCTTCCTGCGGTGTCGCGGCGGTCTGCGCGAGGGCGACCGGCGCCGTCATGGTGGCTACGACGGCCAGCATGACAGCGGGGCGCGAACAGAAGCGGGTCGCAGCTTTCATCGAACGGGTCCGGTCGACAACAGGCCGCGCCGTGACGTTGGCGGCCCCCGGTGGGCCGCGCGGGCCACACCTCGATGACTTATCTTGCGTGAAAGCTGCGGCGGCAGCACTGCCCGACGAAACAATTCAACATGGCGAGCGGATTCGTTCAGATCACGCGCGCACCGGGTTTGTGCAGGGGCGGTGCGTGCCAGACGCGAGCGGCAGGCCGTCGGTATACTGGTGTCGACCGTATTTATCCGAGATTCTGCTGTGGCTTCCCTGCCTCAAGACGACCCCTACGACCCCCGGCCGGCGCCCCCCGAGCGCCCGGGCGACGACGAATGCTGTGGGTCCTCCTGCGACCCGTGCATCTTCGACTACTACTACCAGGAACTGGACCGCTACCGCGCCGAACTGAAGGCCTGGCAGGCGCGCCATCCCGAGGCGGAGAAGGAAACGCCCTGATGACGTTGATGCCGACGGGTGCCGCCACCGCCGCCAGTGAGCTCGCCGACTTCGTGGCGCGCCACCCGCGCCTGTTCGTGCTGACCGGCGCGGGCATCAGCACGGACTCCGGCATTCCCGGCTATCGCGACGACAAGGGCCAATGGCAGCGCTCGCCGCCCATCACGCTGCAGGCCTTCCTCGGCTCGCATGCGGCACGCCAGCGCTACTGGGCGCGCAGCATGATCGGCTGGCCGGTGACCGCGCTGGCCAGTCCCAACGCCGCGCACCATGCGCTGGCGCGGATGGGCCGACACGGCCTGCTGACCGCGCTGGTCACGCAGAACGTCGACGGCCTGCACCAGCGGGCCGGCAGCGAGGGGGTGATCGAACTGCATGGCGGGCTGGGCGAGGTGGTGTGCCTGCAATGCGGCCAGCGCCACGCGCGTGCCGACATCCAGCAATGGCTGCTGGACGAGAACGAGGCCTTGCGCGACGCGGTCGCGGCGCCCGCCGCCGATGGCGACGCGCATTTCGAATCGCCGCAATTCGCGCAGTTCCAGGTGCCGGCCTGCGGTATCTGCGCGGGCGTCCTGAAGCCGGATGTGGTGTTCTTCGGCGAGTCGGTGCCGCGCGAGCGGGTGAATGCGGCGCGGGCCGCGCTGGAGGCGTCCGACGCCGTGCTGGTGGCCGGCTCCTCGCTGATGGTGTATTCGGGCTACCGCTTCTGTGTCTGGGCCGGCGAGCTCGGCAAGCCGGTGGCGGCCCTCAACCTCGGCCAGACCCGCGCCGACCCGATGCTCGCGCTCAAGGTGCGGGAATCGTGCGGGCCGGCGCTGACGGCACTCGCCGACGGACTCGGGCTGGCCTGAGCTTTCCCTGCCGCTCCGATTTTTCCTGCTTTTCCTGCTATTTCGTGTTGACCTGCACGCGGATGCCGTCGCCCGCCACCGTGATGGCGCCGGGCACCACTTCCTTGCCGCCCACGCGCAACTCGTCGGGCCCGAAGGTGTGGATGGGGTAGTCGCGCAACAACTCCCGCGCCACGACGGCGCCGATGGCGTTGAGTTGTTGCCCGTATTGCGGATCGACGCCCTGGACCTGCACGTCCTGCACGGTCGGGTTGTCGAGCAGCACGGCGCGCCGGGCCGCGTCGTAGCGGATGCCGCTGTTGAGCGCGAGGGTGCCATTGACCGGCGGCGTCGGCACGAGCGCGTTGCTCATCTGGGCATCGACCTGCGTGGTGACGCGGTTGGCCGCTTCGTCCAGCACGAGGCGCGGATGGCTCAGTTGCACGCTGACGACCTGGGCGTAGCGCAGCGTGGCGGGGAAGCGCTTGTCGAGCGCCTGCTGCAGTTCGTCGCGGGTGAACGTGTATTCGCCCGTCCAGATGTTGTAGCCGGCATGGGCGGCCAGTGCCACGGCCGCGAGCGCGGCGGCGGCGAGTGCCTTCGGGAGCATTCGACGGAGGGTCATAGGCGGGGCGGGGGAAGTCTGGTCTGCCAGTGAGACCGGCGCACGGAGGCGGGCGTTCAGTAATGCGGGGGGATCTCGTGGGCGGGATCGGACTCGGCCGCCATCGGCGCGCTCGTGCGCACCTGCTGGTAAAGCGCCCGGAACTGCGCCTGCAGCAGGTCGCATTGCTGCTGCAGGCGCGCCACCGTCAGGTTGAGGGTGTCGAGCAGGTCTTCCTGGTAGGCGACCTTGATTTCGAGTTCGGTGAGGCGGGATTCCATGGTGTGCGGGCAGTGGCGGCGGTATGGCCGGCATTGTATGCCAGCGTCCGGGTGGCCTCCGCCCGTCGCGCCCGCCCCGGTCGACCTCTCAGTCGCCCTTCACCATGATCATCCACAGCACGCCGAACTTGTCGTGCGTCATGCCGAACAGCGGCGAGTAGAAGGTCCGGGCGAGCGGCATCATCACATTGCCGCCTTCTGCCAGCGCATTGAAGCGGCGCCGGCAGGTGGCTTCGTCGTCCACCGTGATGGCCAGGCCGAAGCCCTCGAACTTCGGCTGGCCGCTGCAACGGCCGTCCGACGCCAGGATCGTGGTGTCGCCGACCTGCAGCGCCATGTGCATGATCTTCTCGGCCATGTCGGCGGTCGGCCCGCAGCCCGGATTGGCCTCGGCGGCGCCCGGTTCGGGGGGCGGTGCATCCTTGAAGCGCATCGACATCACGACCTGCGCGTCGAGCGCACCCTGGTAGAACTCGGCCGCTTCCTCGCAGCGGCCTTCGAAGAACAGATACGGCTGTACTGGCATGACGTCTCCTGCTGGGGTAGGGAGGAAATAGAGGACGCGTGGGGACTGGCGGCGTGTTGTGTACGCCGTCCACAAAACCTTAGCAGACGGGGTCGGCAAGGTACAGGCACGTTACCAATTGCCAATTGCAGAATCGTGTCGAAACAAAGTTTGACGATTATCTGACTATAATCCGATTGTGATCTTATCGATGTCAGGACTACCATGCTCCTCGAACGCTCCGACCAGGCCATCTCCTCAACCGATCTCCAGAAAAACACCCGCATGCTGCTCGATCGACTCGCCAGCGGTGAACAGGACCGCTACGTCGTATTCCGCGACAACAAGCCGGCTGCCGTGCTGCTGGCCACCGAAACCTTCGAACGATTCATGGACGAATTGGAAGACCTCCGCATCGAGATCGCGGCCCGGGACCGGCTCGCCAGCTTCGACCGCGCCCAGGCCATTACCCATGCCGACATGCTTGCCGAATTCGGCGGCGGTGGCGGGTCCGGCGGGAACGGCGCATGACCTGGGCGGTGCTCTATCATCCGCTTTTCAGGCAGGACCTGTTGCGGATGGGGCAGGTCAATGCGCGGACCGCGGTGCGCGCTATCGATGCGCGGCTTGTCCACGGCGAACCGGACAAGGCAGGCAAGGCGCTGGCGGGGCAGTTGGCAGGATGTCGCCGAATTCGCGTCGGGCAGATGCGGATCGTCTATCGTCTGGATGAGGGCCGCATCGAAGTGCTGGTCGTGGCGGCAGGCATGCGGCGCGACGGCGAAATCTACGAATCGGCCTCCCGGCGCAGGGCCTGACTTGCCGCCTTTCGCCGGCACACGACTGTCCGGGATCGCCGCCCAGTTTGGTTCCCGGGCGCTGGCATGTCACAATTCGCGTTTGGCAATTTTCCGGCACCCACGCCAGGACGCTCCCTCCGGTCCCCTCCGACCCCCAGGATCGTCCGAAGTGTGCCGGCTCATACACAAAGTTCCGGCGATGACTACCATCCTTCAGCACATTCCCTCCGGCCAGCGCGTCGGAATCGCCTTCTCCGGCGGACTCGACACCAGCGCGGCGCTTCTCTGGATGCGCCAGAAGGGCGCCATCCCCTACGCCTATACGGCAAACCTCGGCCAGCCGGACGAGCCCGACTACGACGACATCCCGCGTCGCGCCAAGGCCTACGGCGCCGAGGAAGCCCGCCTGGTCGACTGCCGCACGCAACTGGTGGCCGAAGGCATCGCCGCCATGCAATGCGGCGCGTTCCACATCTCGACGGCCGGCGTGACCTACTTCAACACCACGCCCATCGGCCGTGCCGTGACCGGCACCATGCTGGTGGCGGCCATGAAGGAAGACGGCGTCAACATCTGGGGCGACGGCAGCACCTTCAAGGGCAACGACATCGAGCGCTTCTACCGCTACGGCCTGCTGACCAACCCGGGCCTGCAGATCTACAAGCCGTGGCTGGACCAGCAGTTCATCGACGAACTGGGCGGTCGTGCCGAGATGTCGGAGTTCATGCGCCAGAACGGCTTCGACTACAAGATGTCGGCCGAGAAGGCGTACTCCACCGACTCCAACATGCTGGGCGCCACCCACGAGGCGAAGGACCTGGAGCACCTGGATTCGGGCATCCGCATCGTCCAGCCGATCATGGGCGTGCAGTTCTGGAAGGATGAGGTCGAAGTGAAGCGCGAGGAAGTCACGGTGCGCTTCGAGCAGGGCCAGCCGGTCGCGCTGAACGGCCAGACCTTCGCCAACGCCGTCGACCTGTTCATGGAAGCCAACCGCATCGGCGGCCGCCATGGCCTGGGCATGAGCGACCAGATCGAGAACCGCATCATCGAGGCCAAGAGCCGCGGCATCTACGAAGCCCCTGGCCTCGCGCTGCTATTCATCGCCTACGAGCGCCTGATCACCGGCATCCACAACGAAGACACCATCGAGCAGTACCGCGACAACGGCCGCCGCCTGGGCCGCCTGCTGTACCAGGGCCGCTGGTTCGACCCGCAGGCCATCATGCTGCGCGAAACCGCGCAGCGCTGGGTGGCGGGCGCCATCACCGGCGAAGTCACCATCGAACTGCGCCGCGGCAATGACTACTCGATCCTGAACACCACCTCGCCGAACTTGACCTACAAGCCCGAGCGGCTGACGATGGAGAAGGGCGAGTCGATGTTCACGCCGCTGGACCGCATCGGCCAGCTGACCATGCGCACGCTCGACATCGTCGACACGCGCGAGAAGCTGCAGACGTATTCGAAGGCTGGCCTGCTGTCGGGCAGCGTGAGCGCGTCGCTGCCGAAGCTGGAAGACTGATCGACCGGTTTCCCGGTCTCGGGCAGACGGGGCTTGCCGCCATGGTGCGGCAAGCCCCGTTTTCTTTGGGCGATGACAGCAGCGCGTCACGTGACACAGGCAACGGCCGCGAAGCCCGACACAACGCCAATCCACGAAGCACCTCAAGTTTCCCCCGCCACCGCCGATATGACTGCCGATCCCCAACCATCCGCAGTCTTCCGCAGTCCGAAGGAAACCCATGCCTCCCCCTCCCATCCTCGTCGTCGACGACTCCCCCTCCGTGCGCCGCATGGTCGCCGCCTGCCTGCGCGCGGACGGGTTCGAAGTCACCGAGTCGCCTGACGCCGGCCAGGCGCTCGACCTAGCCGGGGCGCAGGCATTCGCCATGGTGCTGACCGACCAGGTCATGCCCGGCACCGACGGCCTCTCCCTGATCCGTGCCCTGCGCGCCATGCCGCGCTATGCCGGCGTGCCGGTGCTCATGCTGACCACCGAGAGCGACGACGACATCCGCGCCCGGGCGCGCGAGGCCGGGGCGTCGGGATTCCTGCCCAAGCCCTTTGACCCGGAGCAACTGATGGCGTCGGTCAAGGCGCTGCTGGCGGCGCCGGCCTGACGCTCAAGTTTCCCGCGGGCACGGACGTTAGAAGGTCTTCGAGACCGGCGGCGCGGCGACCCCCGCGCCGCCGGCACAGGAGCCTTCTTGGACCCGGGGAACTCATCGTGCTTGTTGCTATTGGCTTTGTCGTGGTGGTGGCGTCGATCCTCGGCGGGTACGCGCTCTCCGGCGGCCACCTCGGCGCGCTCTACCAGCCTACCGAACTGCTGATCATCGGCGGGGCGGCGGTCGGTGCGTTCGTCGCCACCAACAGCCCCAAGGCGCTGAAATCCACGGGCAAGGCGCTGCCGTCGCTGCTCAAGGGCACCAAGTACAAGAAAGAAATCTTCATGGACGTGATGGCGCTGCTGTACGTGCTGCTGTCGAAGGCGCGCCGCGAGGGCATCCTCTTCCTGGAAAAGGAAATCGCCGATCCCGCCGCCAGCAGCATCTTCAGCCAGTACCCGCGCCTGCTGGCCGACGCGAAGATCATGGAGTTCCTGTCGGACTACCTGCGCATGATGGTCTCGGGCAATCTCAACGCCCTGGAGATCGAGGCGCTGATGGACGCCGAGATCGACACCCTGCGGCACGAGGGCGAGATGCCGGCGCACGCGCTTTCGCGCATGGGCGACGGCATGCCGGCCTTCGGCATCGTGGCGGCGGTGATGGGCGTGGTGCACGCGCTCGGCTCGGCCGACCTGCCGCCCGCCGAACTGGGTTTGCTGATCGCCCACGCGATGGTGGGGACGTTCCTCGGCATCCTGCTGGCCTATGGCTTCATCTCGCCGCTGTCGTCGCGCATCGAGCTGATCGTCGACGAGAACATGAAGATCTTCGAATGCATCAAGACCATCCTGCTGGCCTCGCTCAACGGCTACGCGCCGACGGTGGCGGTGGAGTTCGGCCGCAAGACCCTGTACTCGACCTACCGGCCGACGTTCACGGAGCTGGACGACCACCTGCGCGAAGTGAAGAGCGTGTCGTGATGCGGAGCCTCCCATGAGCAGCAGCGCGGAAGACACCCGCCCCATCGTCATCAAGAAGGTCAAGGGCCGGCACAAGCCCCACGGCAACCATAGCTGGAAGATTGCCTATGCCGACTTCATGACGGCGATGTTCGCGCTGTTCCTGGTGCTGTGGCTGCTGCAGAGCGCGTCGAAGAAGACGCTGGAAGGCATTGCCGAGTATTTTCGCACGCCGCTCAAGGTGGCGATCATGGGCGGCGAGAAGAGCAGCCAGTCGTCCAGCGTGATTCCCGGCGGCGGCCTCGATACCACCAGGTCGGACGGCGAAGTGGCGCGGGCGAAGGACAACGATCCCTCCAGCGAGCAGCGCCGCCGCGAGCAGGCCGAGGCCGAGCGGCTGCGCGCGCTCAAGCAGCACCTGGAACAGCTCATCGAGAACAACCCGGCGCTGCGCCAGTTCCGCCCGCAGTTGTTGCTCGACATCACCAGCGAGGGCCTGCGCATCCAGATCCTCGATACGCAGAACCGCGCCATGTTCCGTTCCGGCAGCGCCGCGGTGGAGCCATACATGCGCACCATCCTGCGCGAGATCGGGCCGGTGCTGAACGAGATGCCGAACAAGGTCAGCCTCTCGGGGCATACCGACGCGGCGCTGTATTCCAGCGGCGAGCGCAGCTACAGCAACTGGGAGCTGTCGGGCGACCGCGCCAACGCGTCGCGCCGCGAACTGATCTCGGGCGGGATGGAGGAAGCCAAGGTCCTGCGCGTGCTTGGGCTGGCCGCCACCATGCCGCTCGACAAGGAAGACGCGCTCGCGCCGATCAACCGCCGCATCAGCATCGTGGTGCTGAACCAGCGTGCGCAGGCCCGCTTCGAGGCGGAGAACGCCAGTGCGGCCGACGTCACGGTGGCGGCGCAGCCGGGCAAGGCGGCGGGGCAGATGGAGGCCGGCATCGCCGGCGCACCGGCGCCGCGCGGGGCAAGGAAATGAGGCCGGGCGTGCAACGAAACGTGGCAACGAACGTGGCTGTGCAGCCGGCCGTGCAGCGAATCCAGTGAGCAGTGAGCCAGGACGATCATGTCTGTCGATATCGATATCACACAGTTCTACCAGACCTTCTTCGAGGAAGCCGAGGAGCTTCTCGTCGAGATGGAACAGCACCTTCTCGGCGTGGACATCGACGCGCCCGATGCGGAGGAACTGAACGCGATCTTCCGCGCCGCGCATTCGATCAAGGGCGGGGCGGCCACCTTCGGCTTCACCGCGCTGACCGAGACCACCCACATCTTCGAGAACCTGCTCGACCGCACGCGCAAGCGTGAGCTGGCCCTCACCCGGACCATCATCGACACCTTTCTGGAAACCAAGGACGTGTTGCACGACCAGCTCGACGCCTATCGTAACGGCACCGAACCCGACCAGGACACGCTGCGGCGCATCTGCGGCGTGCTGCAGCAACTGGCGCAGGAGGCCAGCGGCGGAGCCCCGGCACCGGCCGCCGCCACCCCCGCCACCCCAACCGCCACACCCGCTCCCGCCCCGGCAGCCGGTGGCGCGCTCAAGGTGCGGCTGAGCAAGGTCTCGCCCGCCGACCAGGCGCTGTTGCGCGACGAGCTCGGCAACCTCGGCGAGATCGCGGGCCAGGCCGAGGAGAACGGCGACCTCGTGGTCTGGCTCAACACCCAGTGCAGCGCCGACGACGTGGTGGCCGTGTGCTGCTTCGTCATCGATGCCTCGCAGATCACGGTGGAAGCCGGCGCGACGCCGCCACCCGCACAGGCCACACAGACATCACCGGCCGTCGCCACGCCCCCTGCGCCGGCGGCAGCGCCAGCGGCACCGGCTGCCCCGGCCCCCGCGCGCGAGAAGGCGAAGCCCGCCGCGCCGGCCGCCGGCGGCGGCGAGTCCGGCTCCATCCGCGTGCCGACCGAGAAGGTCGACCAGATCATCAACCTCGTGGGCGAACTGGTCATCACCCAGTCGATGCTGTCGCAGACCGCCTCCTCGCTCGACCCGGTACTGTTCGACCGCCTTTTCTCCGGCATGGGCCAGCTCGAGCGCAACGCCCGCGACCTGCAGGAATCGGTCATGTCCATCCGCATGATGCCGATGGACTACGTCTTCTCGCGCTTCCCGCGCGTGGTGCGCGACCTCGCCAGCAAGCTGAGCAAGCAGATCGACCTCGTCACCATCGGCAAGGCCACCGAACTCGACAAGAGCCTGATCGAACGCATCATCGACCCGCTCACCCACCTGGTGCGCAACAGCCTCGACCACGGCATCGAGACGCCAGACAAGCGCGTGGCGGCGGGCAAGAACCCCACCGGCACGCTGACCCTCTCGGCCCAGCACCACGGCGGCAACATCGTCATCGAGGTGAGCGACGACGGCAACGGCCTGAACCGCGAGCGCATCCTCGCCAAGGCGATGCAGAACGGGCTGCCGGTGTCGGAAAGCATGTCGGACGAGGAGGTGTGGCCGCTGATCTTCGCGCCGGGCTTCTCCACGGCCGAGGTCATCACCGACGTGTCCGGCCGCGGCGTTGGCATGGACGTGGTCAAGCGCAACATCCACGAGATGGGCGGCCACGTCGAGATCATGTCGCGCCCCGGGCGGGGCACCACCATCCGCATCGTGCTGCCGCTCACGCTGGCCATCCTCGACGGCATGACGGTCAAGGTGGGCCAGGAGATCTTCATCCTGCCGCTGAACTGCGTGATGGAGTCCTTGCAGCCCAAGGCCGAGGATATCCACACCGCCGCCAACGGCGACCGCGTGATGCACGTGCGCGGCGAATACCTGCCGCTGCTGGAACTGCACCGCGTGTTCAACGTGGACGACGCGCTGCAGGAGCCCACCCACGGCATCGCCGTGATCCTGTCGGCCGAAGGCAAGCGCTTCGCGCTGCTGGTCGACCACCTGATGGGCCAGCAGCAGGTGGTGCTGAAGAACCTCGAGACCAACTACCGCAAGGTGCCGGGCATCTCGGCCGCCACCATCCTCGGCGACGGCAGCGTGGCGCTGATCGTCGACGTGGGCGCGCTGCAGCGCACCGGCGTGCGGCGGGTGCAGTAGACGGGTCGACCCAATGCAATCCAGTCATCCAGGAGGACATGCCATGGCCGCACACAACGACAACGCCGGGAGCGAGCCTTCCGGCAAGGAATTCCTGGTCTTCACGCTCGGCACGGAGGAGTACGGCATCGACATCCTCAAGGTGCAGGAAATCCGCAGCTACGAGACCGTCACCCGCATCGCCAACGCGCCCGACTTCGTCAAGGGCGTGACCAACCTGCGCGGGGTGATCGTGCCTATCGTCGACCTGCGGCTCAAGTTCCGCATCGGCGGCGTGCGCTACGACGAGCAGACGGCGGCGGTCATCATCCTCAACGTGGCGGGCCGCGTGGTCGGCATCGTGGTGGATGGCGTGTCGGACGTGCTGACGCTGACCGGCGACGGCATCAAGCCGGCACCCGAGTTCGGCGTCTCGGTGTCGACCGAATACCTCACCGGCCTCGGCTCGGTGGAAGGCCGCATGCTGATCCTGATCGACATCGTGCGCCTGATGACCAGTGCCGAGATGGCGCTGGTCGAACCCGAACCGGCCTGAATCCCCTGGCCACCCTTTCCGCACCTCATCCCGATCCTCCCATGAAGCCATTGCGCTCCACCGCAGGTGCCGCCCGCGCGGCGGCAGGCCAGGACAACCCATCCGCCGCGGCAGGCATGCGCGAGGAGCTGCGTGATTTCCGTCTCACCGAGCGCGACTTCGACCGCATCCGCACGCTGATCCACCAGCGCGCCGGCATCTCGCTGGGCGAGCACAAGCGCGAGATGGTCTACAGCCGGCTCGCGCGGCGGCTGCGCGCGCTGCGCATGGACGAGTTCGGCAGCTACCTGTCGATGCTCGAGGCCGACCCGCGCTCGGGGGAATGGGAGTTCTTCACCAACGCCCTGACCACCAACCTCACCTCGTTCTTCCGCGAGGCGCACCATTTCCCCATCCTCGCGGAGCACGCCAAACGCGTGGGGCGGCCATACAACGTGTGGTGCTGCGCGGCGTCCACCGGCGAGGAGCCGTACTCCATCGCCATCGCGCTGGCCGAGGCGCTGGGCGATCGCGCCGCCACCATCCACGCCACCGACATCGACACCCAGGTGCTGGCCAAGGCCCGCGCGGGCGTCTACACCAGCGAGCAGGTTGCGAAGGTCGCGCCCGAGCGCCTGCGCCGCTTCTTCCTGAAGGGCAGCGGCGCGCGCGCCGGATCGGTGCGGATCAAGCCGGAGCTGGCCGCCACCATCACGTTCGCGCCGCTGAACCTGCTGGCGCCCGACTGGGGCATCCGCGAGCAGTTCGACGTGATCTTCTGCCGCAACGTGATGATCTACTTCGACAAGCCGACCCAGGGCCGCATCCTCGAACGCTTTGCGCCCCTGCTCAAGCCGCACGGGCTGCTCTTCGCCGGCCATTCGGAGAACTTCTCCTACGTGACGCGCGCCTTCCACCTGCGCGGGCATACCGTCTACGAACTGGCCGGCCCGGCTGCCAGGGGAGCGGGCTGATGCAGACGCCGCGCCTGCCCGAGGCCGTCGCCACCCGCACGTACTTCGACGTCGAATTCGGCCGGCAGTCGATCAAGCTGCTGCCCAACGAGTACTACGTGACGTCCGACGACGTGATGCTGACCACCGTGCTCGGCTCCTGCGTGTCGGCTTGCATCCGCGACGAGCGCGCCGGGGTCGGCGGCATGAATCACTTCATGCTGCCCGACGACGACGGCCAGCCCGCGTCGGCGGCCGCGCGCGCGGCGCCGGCGTCGATGCGCTATGGCAGCTTCGCGCTGGAAGTGCTCATCAACGACTTGCTGAAGCTTGGCGCGCGGCGCGAGCGGCTGGAGGCCAAGGTCTTCGGCGGCGGCGCGGTGCTCGGCAACATGACCACGCTGAATATCGGCGACCGCAACGCCGCCTTCGTGCTGCGCTACCTGAAGGCCGAGGACATCCGCGTGGCTGCGCAGGACCTGTGCGGCCCCCATGCGCGCCGCGTCAGCTATTTCCCGCGCACCGGCCTGGCGCTGGTGCGGCGCATGACGCGCTCCGACGACCTCGCCGTGGCCAATCACGAGCGGGCGCTGGCCCGCGACCTCTTCGCCGACCGGCGCCCGCCCGGCCGCTCCGAACTCTTTGTCCGCCCGGCCACGGTGGTGCCGGGCGCGCCGTCCTGAATCCAACCCGCAAACGAACTGCCATGACTGCCGCCAAGATCAAGGTGCTCTGCGTCGACGACTCCGCGCTGATCCGCAACCTGATGACCGAGATCATCAACAGCCAGCCCGACCTGGAGGTGGTGGGCACCGCGCCCGACCCGCTGGTGGCGCGCGACATGATCAAGGCGCTCAACCCCGACGTGCTGACGCTCGACGTCGAAATGCCGCGCATGGACGGCCTCGACTTCCTCGAACGCCTGATGCGCCTGCGGCCGATGCCGGTGGTGATGGTGTCGTCGCTGACCGAGCGCGGCTCGGAGATCACCATGCGGGCGCTCGAACTCGGCGCGGTGGACTTCGTGACCAAGCCGAAGATGGGCATCCGCGACGGCCTGCTCGACTACACCGACACCATCGCCGACAAGATCCGCGCCGCCGCCCGCGCCCGCGTGCGCGCCGGCAGGCCCGCCGCCGCGCCGGCCGCGCCCGTGCCGATGCTGCGCAGCCCGCTGCTGTCCACCGAGAAGCTAATCATCGTCGGCGCCTCCACCGGCGGCACCGAGGCCATCAAGGACTTCCTGATGCCGCTGCCGCCCGACTCGCCGGCCATCATGATCGTGCAGCACATGCCGCCCGGCTTCACCAGGTCCTTCGCAGCGCGCCTGAACGGCCTGTGCCGCATCACCGTCAAGGAAGCCGAGCACGGCGAGCGCGTGCTGCCCGGCTATGCCTACATCGCCCCTGGCGACAGGCACCTCGCGCTGGCGCGCAGCGGGGCCAACTACGTCGCCCAGCTGAACGACGATCCGCCGGTGAACCGGCATCGCCCGTCGGTCGACGTGCTGTTCGACTCGGCGGCCATCCACGGCGGCAAGAACGTGACCGGCGTCATCCTGACCGGCATGGGCAAGGATGGCGCGCGCGGCATGCTGCGCATGAAGGACGCGGGCGCCTACAACCTGGCGCAGGACGAGGCCACGTCGGTGGTGTTCGGCATGCCGAAGGAGGCCATCGCGCTGGGCGGCGCGCACGAGGTGGTGCCGCTGCAGAACATGGCGCAGCGCGTGATGGCGCGGCTGGCCACCTTCGGTACGCGCGTGGGCCGCGTGTAGGGCCTGTGTAGGGCATGTGTGGCGTGTGTCCCGCCGCACAAGACATGACTCGCATCAACGTGCGGACCTCAAGAATCGTCGCGTGGCGCCGAAGAACATCCACTACCTGTATGGAGTTGTAGCGTGGACAAGAACATGAAAATCCTGGTGGTCGACGACTTCCCGACCATGCGCAGGATCATCCGCAACCTGCTCAAGGAGCTGGGCTTCGTCAACGTCGAGGAAGCCGAGGACGGCGCCGTGGGCCTGCAGATGGCGAAGACCGGCGGGTTCCAGTTCGTCATCTCGGACTGGAACATGCCGAACATGGACGGCCTGTCGATGCTGCAGGCGATCCGCGCCGACGGCGCCATCGGCAAGACGCCGGTGCTGATGGTCACGGCCGAGGCCAAGAAGGAAAACATCATCGCCGCCGCGCAGGCCGGTGCCAATGGCTATGTGGTCAAGCCGTTCACGGCGGCCACGCTGGACGAGAAGATCGGCAAGATCTTCGAGAAGCTGGGCTGAGACAGGCGAGAAGCGAGGCACGCATCATGGGATCCATCCAGTCACCCGACACCAACACCGCCGCCGCCACTGCCGCCGGCGCTGCCGACCAGCCCGGCGAACTGCTGTTCCAGCGCATCGGCAACCTGACCCGCACGCTGCGCGACAGCGTGCGCGAACTCGGCCTCGACAAGGAAATCGAGCGCGCGGCCGAGGCCATTCCCGACGCGCGCGACCGCCTGGCCTATGTCGCCGCCATGACCGAGCAGGCCGCCACCCGCACGCTGACCGCCGTCGAGGCCGCGCAGCCGCTGCAGGACGAGATCGGCGAGAAGGCCGAGGCGCTCGACAGGCGCTGGGAAGCCTGGTTCGCCCAGCCGGTGGAACTGGCCGACGCGCGCGAGCTGGTGCTCGACACGCGCGAATTCCTCGCCGCCGCGCCGGAGAAGGCGCGCGCCACCAACAGCTATCTGCTGGAAATCATGATGGCGCAGGATTTCCAGGACCTGACCGGGCAGGTCATCAAGAAGATGATGGACATGATCCGGAGCCTGGAGAGCGAGCTGCTGCAGGTGCTGATCGAGAACGTGCCGGTAGACCGCCGGGCGGAGGTGGCGCCGTCGCTGATGAACGGGCCGCAGATCAATCCGCAGGGGAAGGCGGACGTGGTGTCGGACCAGACGCAGGTGGATGACTTGCTGGCGTCGCTGGGGTTCTGATTGTTCGTTCTCTCCCCTCTCCCCGTGGGAGAGGGGCGGGGGTGAGGGGCCGCGTTTACTCGGGCGATATCGCCAGCGCCACCGCCTGCCCTCACCCCCAACCCCTCTCCCGGAGGGAGAGGGGAGAAGACCGCCGCCCCGCCCCATATCCCCCAAACAGCCCCACTTTCCCCCGGCTGTTCCCCCGAATACATCACCCGCCCCCTTCCCATAATCCTCGGAGGCGAAACCCCGTCCGCGGGTGTCGCCAGTCACCCCCTCCCGCCATGGAGCCCCGATGTCCGAGGAAAGCGATCTCGAGAAGACCGAACCGGCCTCAGCCCGGCGCCTGGAAAAGGCGCGCGAGGAAGGCCAGGTCGTGCGCTCGCGCGAACTCGCCTCGGTGATCATGCTCATGTCCGGCCTCGCCGCGCTGTGGACGCTCGGCGGCCTGCTCGGCCGCAAGCTCGACACCGTCATGCACGCGGCGCTGCGCTTCGACCCGGCCGTCGCCTTCGACCCCGCGCGCATGCTGGCCCGCAGCGGCCTGCTCGTAGCCGAGAGCCTGCTGGTGCTGCTGCCCCTGCTGGGCCTGATGGCCGTGGCCGCGTTTGCGGCGCCGCTGCTGCTGGGCGGCTGGCAGTTCTCCACCAAGGGCCTGATGCCGGACTTCGCGCGGCTGTCGCCGGCGAAGGGGCTGGGGCGGATGTTCTCGGCGCACGCGCTGGTGGAATTCGCCAAGGCCGTCGGCAAGGCGCTGCTGGTGGGCTCGGTCGCGGCGTGGGCACTGTGGCGCCAGCTTCCCGAATCCGTCGCGCTGATGCAGGCGCCGGTGCACGAGGCCTTGCTGCACCTGCTGGAAATGGTGCTGCGCTGCTGCGCCGCCGTGGCGGCGTCGCTCGTACTGATCGCCGCCATCGACGTGCCGTGGCAGTTCTGGGAGTACTTCCGCAAGCTGCGCATGACCAAGGAAGAAGTCAGGCAGGAGCACAAGGAAGCCGAGGGCAATCCGCAGATCAAGGGCCGCATCCGCCAGATGCAGCGCGCTGTCGCGCGGCGCCGGATGATGGCCCAGGTGCCGAAGGCCGATGTGGTGGTGACCAACCCCACCCATTTCGCCGTGGCGCTGCGCTATGACGAGGGCCGCATGGGCGCGCCGCGCGTGGTGGCGAAGGGCATGGGCGAGGTGGCGTCGCGCATCCGCGCGCTGGCGGACGAGCACCGCGTGCCGATGCTGTCGGCCCCGCCGCTGGCGCGCGCGCTGCACCGCCATGTCGAACTCGATCACGAGATTCCCGCCGGCCTCTACACCGCCGTGGCCGAGGTGCTGGCGTGGGTCTACCAGATCCGGCACTGGCACCATGCCCACGGGCCGCTGCCCGCCGCGCCCGCCGTGCTCGCGGTGCCGGACGAACTCGCCGTGCCGGCCGATCCCGCATGAACGCCCTGACTTCCCTCTTCAGCCATCCGGCCCTGCGCAATGCCGGCCAGGTGAAGGCGCTGGCCGGCCCGCTGCTGGTCGTGATGATCCTCGGCATGATGGTGCTGCCGCTGCCGGCGGTCGTGCTCGACCTGCTGTTCACGTTCAACATCGCGCTGTCGATCATGGTGCTGCTGGTGGGCATGTACACGCGCACCGCGCTCGACTTCGCCGCCTTCCCCGCCGTGCTGCTGTTCACCACGCTGCTGCGGCTGTCGCTCAACGTGGCGTCCACGCGCGTGGTGCTGCTCCACGGCCACGCCGGGCCGGACGCCGCGGGCAAGGTGATCGAGGCGTTCGGGCACTTCCTCGTGGGCGGCAACTTCGCGGTCGGCATCGTGGTGTTCGCCATCCTCGTGGTGATCAACTTCATGGTGATCACCAAGGGCGCGGGGCGCATTGCCGAGGTGGGCGCGCGCTTCATGCTCGACGCCATGCCGGGCAAGCAGATGGCCATCGACGCCGACCTCAACGCCGGCCTCATCAACGAGGAAGGCGCGAAGAAGCGCCGCGCCGAGGTGGCGCAGGAGTCCGACTTCTACGGCGCCATGGACGGCGCCTCGAAGTTCGTGCGGGGCGATGCCGTGGCCGGCCTGCTGATCATGTTCATCAACGTCACCGCCGGCATGGTGGTGGGCATGGCGCAGCACGACCTCGACTTCGCCACCGCCGTGCACAACTACACGCTGCTCACCATCGGCGACGGCCTCGTGGCGCAGATTCCCGCGCTGATCATCTCGACCGCCGCCGGCGTGATCGTCTCGCGCGTGTCGAACGAGCAGGACGTGGGGCAGCAGCTTACCGGCCAGCTCTTCTCGAACCCGCAGGTCATGTTCATCACGGCCGGCATCCTCGGACTCATGGGCATCATCCCCGGCATGCCGCACTTCGCCTTCCTGCTGCTGGCGGGGGCGCTCGCCTGGTTCGGCCGCTATCGCATGCAGCGGCGGCAGAGCGAGGCGCAGGCCGCCACCGCCAGCGCGGCGCGCGCGGCGATGCCGGCGCCCGAGAGCACCGAGGCGAGCTGGGACGACGTGACGCTGGTCGACCCGCTCGGCATGGAAGTCGGCTATCGCCTGATCCCGATGGTCGACCGCGCGCAGCAGGGCGAACTGCTGGGCCGCATCAAGAGCATCCGCAAGAAGGTGGCGCAGGAAATCGGCTTCCTGGTGCCGGTGGTTCATATCCGCGACAACCTCGACCTGCGCCCCAACGCCTACCGCCTCACGCTCAAGGGCGTGGAGATCGGCCACGGCGAGGCCATGCCCGGCCAGTGGATGGCGATCAACCCCGGCCAGGTCAGCGGCACGCTGCCGGGACATGCCACGCGCGATCCCGCCTTCGGCCTGCCGGCGGTGTGGATCGACGCCGCCATGAAGGAGCAGGCGCAGGCGTTCGGCTACACCGTGGTCGACGCGAGCACCGTGGTCGCCACGCACCTGAACCACCTGATCCACCTGCACGCGCCAGAACTGCTCGGCCGTCAGGAGGTGCAGCAACTGCTCGACCGCATCGCCAAGGAGTCGCCCAAGCTGACCGAGGACCTGGTGCCCAAGACCATCAGCCTTACCGGCCTGCAGAAGGTGCTGCAGAACCTGCTCGACGAGGGCGTGCCGATCCGCGACATGCGCACCATCCTCGACGTCATTGCCGAACATGCGCCGAAGCTGCCCGATCCCAACGACCTCACCGCGCAGGTGCGCGTGGCGCTGGGCCGCGCCATCACGCAGCAGCTGTTCCCGAACAACGCCGAGCTGCAGGTGATCGGCCTCGACGCCGGCCTGGAACGCGTGCTGTCGCAGGCGCTGGCCAACGGCGGCGGCATCGAGCCCGGGCTGGCCGAGGCGCTGCTGCAGCAGGCCCATGGCGCGCTCACGCGGCAGGAGCAGCTTGGGCTCGACGCCGTGCTGCTGGTGCCGCCGCCGCTGCGCCCCCTGATGGCGCGCTTCCTGCGCCGCACGCTGCCGCAACTCAAGGTGCTGTCGCATGCCGAGGTGCCCGACAACCGGCAGATCCGCGTCACCGCGATGATCGGTGCCGCCACACAGTAGGAGTCACTAACGGAATGAATGAATCCGGTTGCTTTCTCCCCTCTCCCTCTCCCTTTGGGAGAGGGGCCGGGGGTGAGGGGCGGCGCCACATCGGGCGATTTCGTCCGCACGACCGCCTGCCCTCACCCCCACCCCCTCTCCCGCAAGCGGGAGAGGGGAGCCAACCGCCAGGATTCTTGTTAGTGCCGTAAGCAGATCGAGCCGATAACGACATGAGCGTTGCAAAGTTCACCGCCGCCTCGGGCCGCGAAGCGATGCGGCAGGTGCGCCAGGCGCTGGGTCCGGATGCCGTGGTGCTGTCCAACCGCGCCGTCGAGGGCGGCGTGGAGATCGTCGCGATGATCGGCGACGAAGCCGCCGCCGTCGCCGCTGCCGCGCCGGCCTACGTCCAGCCATCGACCGTGACGGACAATGGCGCGCTCGGCCAGTTGCGCGGCGAATTGCAGTCGATGCGCGCGCTGCTGGAGCGGCAGATGGCCGGGATGGGCGCACCGGCCGCGCCGGCGGGCGATCCGCTGCGCGAGTCGCTGTTCGACTGGCTGGTCGGCGCGGGCTTCTCCGCGCGGCTCGCCCGTTCGTTGCTGGCGCGGCTGCCGGCCGGCCACGACCGTCCCGCCGCCATGGCGTGGGCGCGGCAGGAGATCGCCGGCAAGGTGCCGGTGCTCGCGGACGAGGACGCCCTGTTCGACCGGGGCGGCGTGCTCGCGCTCGTCGGCCCCACCGGCGTGGGCAAGACCACCACCACCGCCAAGCTGGCGGCGCGCTTCGTGCTGCGGCACGGCGCCGCGAAGCTCGCGCTGCTCACCACCGACAGCTTCCGCATCGGCGCGCACGAGCAGTTGCGCATCTATGGCGACATCCTCGGCGTGCCGGTGCATGCGGTGAAGGACGCCGCCGACCTGCGCTTCGCGCTCGCCGCGATGCACGACCGGCACTTTGTCATCATCGACACGGTCGGCATGAGCCAGCGCGATCGCAACCTGTCGGAACAGACCGCCATGCTGGCAGGCGTCGCCGACCGGCAGCGCGCGCCGATGCGGCGCCTGCTGCTGCTCAACGGCGCGAGCCACGGCGACACGCTCAACGAGGTCGTGCACGCCTACCGCAGCGACGCGCAAGGCGGTGGCATCGACGGCTGCATCCTCACCAAGCTCGACGAAGCCACGCACCTCGGCGCGGCGCTGGACGTGGTGATCCGCCACCGCCTGCCGGTGTTCTACGCGTCCGCCGGCCAGCGGGTGCCGGAACACCTCGAACGCGCCGACGCCGCCGCGCTGGTGGAACGCGCCTTCCTCACGCCCCGGCGCGGTTCGGTGTTTGCCGACGCAGATGCCGTGCGCCGGCAGGCGCCCGTGGCGGAGCCCGCCGACGATGGCAGCGTGGACATGCTGCGCACGCTTGCCGGCAGCGGCAGCGCCGTGCACCGCTGCGTGGCGGAACTGGACGGCGGCCCCTACGGCTTCGCCTGCGCCCGCGCCCTCTGGCAGCAGCGCGCCGACCCGCGGCTCACGCCGCGCCAGCTCGCCGCCCGTCTGCGCGAGGCGCTGTGCGCCGACAGCCGGCACACCAGCGAGCGCCATGTGCTGGCGCTGCAGGCGCTGCCACGCATGCGGACGGCAGGCCGCCGCGCGGCGTCATCGGTGCCATCGGTGCCGCAGACGCTGTGGCTGGGCGACCGCGACGGCCTGCCGCTGCTGGCCACCGTGCCGCCGGCGTGGGCCGAGAAGGCCGAGAAGGCTGGCGGACTCGCCGCCGAGATCGCCGCGCTGCGCAGTACGCTCGGCATCGCGCGGACCCTCGTCAACCTCACCGACGGCCTTCCGCCATCCGACATGCTCGCCCGCTGGCAAGCCGCCGGCGAACGCTGGATGGCGAAGGTGCGCAGGCAGACGGCGGTGACCGTGGCGGGCAAATCATGGAAGCTCGACGCACTGGCCGACAGCCTGACCTTCCACGCCGCGGGCGACTGCCAGTGGCGTGGCGCCGATGCCACGCAGTGGGTGGCCGAGGCAACCGTGCGCGTGAGCGACGGACAGGGCCGCGGGTCCAGCGGGCCGGAGGTCCGCCTGGTTGCGTCGCGCATCGTCGGCCAGTCCGGCGGTGCGCCTTTATCGGTCCGCTACCTGCTCTGCGATCCGCTGCTCGATGCCGACGCCGCGCGCATCGCGCAGTGGGCCGGCTGGCAGGCCGATGCCGACGCCTCCCTGCGCACGCTGGGCCACGCGCTCGAGCACTTCGCCGACCCGGGCGCGACGGCGGCGGCCATGGTCGCCGCCCTGCAACTCGGCCTGACTGCCATGCGGCTGGAGCGCGCCCCGACGGCCAATGCGCCCGCCTTCCTCGCCCGGCTTGCGGGCCGCGACGCCCGCGCTGCCGCGTCGCCCGCCCCGTCGGGCCCCGTCCTCAACGAAGGCCTCGGCCGGCTGCTCGCGCTGCTCGATGTGCTGGAAGGCTATCCGGGCCGCCCGGCCGACGCGGAACGTACCGAGGCGTCTGGCGAGGAGGTCGCATGACGCTGCCGGCCACGGACCAGGCCGAGAGCCTGCGCCGCATGCTCGCGCCGCGCGTGACGCGGCGCATCGCGGTGGTGTCGGCCGAACGCGGCGCGGGCGGCTCCACGGTGGCGCTCGGGCTGGCCCACGCACTGGCACGGCAGGGCGAGCGCGTGCTGCTGGTCGAGGAAGACGGGCAGGGCCGGGCCGCCGCGCTGTCGGGCGCGCAGTCGGGCGCGCAATCGGGCGCGCAGCCGCGTGCCACGCTGGCCGACGTGCTGGCCGGACGCGTGTCGCTCGACGCCGCGCTCGGCGAGCGTCCCGCCGACGCGGCGGCCGTGCTGCCGGCGGGACGGATCGACGCGGACGCTGCCCGCCGCGCCGACGCGCTGGCCGACCTCCGCACCGTCCTCGTCGACACGCGGCCCGAAGCCGATGGCGCGCTGTCGCCCTTCGCCCAGACCGCGCACAACCTGCTGGTCGTGATGCGCGCCGAGCGTCTCTCGTTGCCCGCCACCTACGCGAGCATCAAGCGCCTGCACCACCTGTATGCCTGCCGCCGCTTCCAGCTACTGGTGAACCTCGCCGCGACGGAAGCGGAGGTCGGCACGCTGGCCCGCAACCTGTCGCAGACCTGCAGCGCCTACCTCGGCGTGCAACTCAACCTCGCCGGCTATCTGCCCGCCGACCCGCTCGTCGCCCGCAGCGCCCGGCTGGGCCGTGGCGTGGTCGACGCCTTTCCCGCCGCGCCGGCCACCGCCGCGCTGCGCCGCACCGCAGCGGCCATCGGCACATGGCCGCTGCCGGCGCCCGTGCCGCATGCCTCCCCTGTGGCGGAAGCCGGCGCCTGACGCCGCTGCTTTCCCGCCGCCAACTTCGACTCCACCCGTCCATCATGTACACCATCCAGGGAACGCCCGATTCGACCGACGTCGTCAAGGCCCATGCGCCGCTGGTGCGCCGCATCGCGCTGCAGCTCGCGGCCCGGCTGCCGGCCAGCGTCCAGATCGACGACCTGATCCAGGCAGGCATGATCGGCCTGCTCGATGCGGCCAAGCGCTACGAGGACAACCACGGCGCCCGCTTCGAGACCTACGCCAGCCAGCGCATCCGCGGTGCCATGCTCGACGAGGTGCGCGCCAACGACTGGCAGTCGCGCAGCCTGCGGCAGTTCACCCGGCGCATCGAGCGCGCGCAGCGCAACCTCGAACAGAAGCTCGGCCGCGCGCCGTACGACTCCGAGGTGGCCGAGGCGATGGAGATGTCACTGCAGGAATACCAGACGCTGCTCAACGAGGTGCACGGCTGCCAGTTGCTGCACTACGAGGACTTCGAGCGCTCGGGCGAGGAGGACTTCCTCGACCGCCATCTCGGCGCCAGCGAGGAGAGCAACCCGCTGACGGTGCTGATGGAGAACGGCAAGCGCGAGGCGCTTGTGCGGGCGATTGAACGGCTGCCCGAGCGTGAGCGGCTGGTGTTGTCGCTGTGCTATGACCAGGAACTGAACCTGCGCGAGATCGGGGCGGTGCTGGAGGTGACGGAGTCGCGGGTGTGCCAGATCCGGACCCAGGCGATTGCGCGCTTGAGGACGCAGTTGCGGGGGACGTTGTGAGGGAATGAAGAGATCCGACGGTTTGCTCCCCTCTCCCATGCATGGGAGAGGGGCGGGGGAGAGGGCGGGCGCTACGCTGAATGATATCGCCAGCGCTACCGCTTGCCCTCTCCCCCGGCCCCTCTCCCGCGAGCGGGCGAGGGGAGCAAACCGCCCGCGGCCTTCGCCTCAACCGCTCGCCAGGCTAACCCCCCGCAACCCCGTCTCGGCCCTCCCATTGCGCCCATACAGCCCCGCATCCGCCCCACCCGAACGCAATGCCTGCAGCGCCTCACGCGTGAAATCCAGCTGCGCCTTGACGATCGCTCCGTTGAGCTGATTGGCGTCGCGCGCCGTGGTGGCGGCAAGCCGCAGCTTGCGCCACGCATCGGCCACGGCAGGTTCGATGTCGCTGCCGAGAAGCTGGCCACCGGGGCCGGCGCGCAGCCCGCGGGCCGTCATGCGCGCCTCGCGGTCGGCGCCGAGGCGGGCGAGCGAATCGGCCTGCGCAGTCTTGCGGGCAACCAGTTCGGTCAGGGCGGCGAAGTCGCCGCGCTTCATGGCGGCGCGCTCGTCGGCAAGGCTCTGCGCGAATGCGGTGACGGCTTCGGCTTCCCGCCGGAGGGCATCGATGAGGGTCTGGGTCTGCATCATGGCTGGTGTGTCAGCCGTCGGCCTGCCCAATCTCGCGCAAGGTGGCAAGCAGGCCGTCGGCAATGCGGGGCGGGTCGATCCGGATCTGGCCACTGGCAATCGCCAGGCGAATCTCGGCGACCCGCGCCGTGTCGATATCGGAATCGGCGGGCTGGCAGAGCGCGGCAGTCAGGCTCTGCAGCCGGGCGCCGAGGGGGCTGAGGCGCACATCGTCGGCGCTGCCGGTGCCGGTGCCGGCCGGGGCGCTGCCGGCGTTCTGGCCGGTGGCACGCATAGGGGTGCCGGCGGTGTTGCCTGCCGGCCGTGTCGGGGTGGCGTGAGGGATTTTCACGGTCGCTCCTTGCTGGGGTTCCACAGGCTTATCGGACCCCCGGCGCGGATCTTTAGCGTTTCGTGATCGAAATCAGCAAATTACGATGCCGGCCTCCTGCCGATCCCCCTGCCGATGTACCCCGGAGGTCACTGCCGGATCACCACCGTATCCGCGCCGCGCACCACCGCGCTGACCGCCTGCCCGCCACGCATCCTCACCTGCACCGCGCTCCCCGCCGGCGCGTCCGCCAGTGCCTTGCCCTCGCCGGTGAGCCGGAATCCCTCGCCCTCTACCAGCACGGTCACGTTCTGGCCCTGCCGGACGGAGGGAGCCTGCTTCAGGAGGTCGGTCCGCACCGGCGATCCCGCGGCGATCCGGTTGGCGGTGAGCGCGCCCGTCACCTGTGCCGGGTCGGTCACCACGGTGCGGGGCAGGGTGGCGAGGTCGCCTTCGCGGGCGGCGAGGTCGGCCGGGCCGAGCTGCTCGCCGGGGCCGAGCGCGCGTGCCGCCACGTAATAGGTGGTCTGCACCGACACCTGCGCCTGCAGATAGCGCGTCCACGGCCGTTCCCCGCCGCAGCGCACCCCCACGCTCACGCGCCCGGCGCCGGGCTTGCCGGCCGGCAGGAAGGGCTGGGGCGCTTCGCACGCCGGCGCGCGGCCACCGGAGGGGGGCATGACCTGCACCGTGACCTTGCCGGGCAGGCCGGCATTCTCGTTCAGCAGGAATTGCTCGACGGCGGCGCGCACGGGGTCGTCGGCAAAGGGCGAGGCCGCCCGGGCTGGCAAGGCCGTCGGCAAGGCGAGGATGGCCAGGATGGCCAGGCGCGGCAGGGGGGAGGGCATGAGGTGAATGGCGGCGCATGCGGCGCACCGCGCAGGCTGGAGAACGCCGTCGATTGTAGGAACGCGTGCGCGCCCGGGCTTTGCCGAAATGGCTCCGCATCCCCTTCCTTTTCGTCGAATTGCGATGGCCGGCCGGCTCCTAAGATGGCTGCCGTGGACAAGAGCCGCCCTTGCTGGGAACAAGCCGGTTCGAATCCCCCACAGTGGACCAGAGCGAGATCGACATGATTGACAGACTCGACGCCGCCCTGCGCTTCCAGCAGGAGGCTCTCGGCCTGCGTGCGGAGCGGCAGTCGGTGATTGCCTCCAACATCGCGCATGCCGATACGCCGGGCTACAAGGCCCGCGACTTCGACTTCGCGGGCACGCTGGCGCAGACGGTGGAGCGCGGCCGTGCCGCCGACGGGTTGTCGCTGTCGGCCACGTCGGCGCGGCACATGCCGGCGCAGGCGCCGGCGCGCGACAACGTCGACCTGCAGTGGCGCGTGCCGCTGCAGTCGAGCGCCGACGGCAACACGGTCGAGATGGATACCGAACGCGTGGCGTTCGCCGACAACACGGTGCATTTCGAATCCGGACTGGCCGTGGTCAACAGCAAGATCAAGACGATGCTCGCGGCGGTCCAGCCGTGAGTACCGAGGAGCAGGACCGATGCCATCCCTGAGCATTTTCGATGTGGCGGGTTCCGCGCTGGCGGCGCAGTCGCAGCGCATGAACGTGACCGCCTCCAACCTCGCCAATGCCGACAGTGCCGTCACGCCCGGCGGGCAGCCCTACAAGGCGAAGCAGGTGGTGTTCGGCCTCGCGCCGGTGCCGGGCCAGTCCGATATCGGCGGCGTGCGGGTGGAGGCCGTGGTGGAAGACCCGGCGCCGCCCCGCATGGTCTACAACCCCACGCACCCGCTGGCGAACCCGCAGGGCTACGTGACCATGCCCAACGTGAACCCGGTGGAAGAGATGGTCAACATGATCTCGGCGTCGCGCTCGTACCAGGCCAACGTGGAAGTGCTGAATGCCGCCAAGACCATGATGGTCAAGACACTGACGATCGGGCAGTAGCGCCGGTCCTTCCCCCCGATCCTTTCCGACTCCCCATGACCACGACCTCCCCTGTCGGCGGCAGTCCCGTCAACATCAATGCCGCCCTGCAAGGCAGCACCGCCAACGCCGCGGACCTGCAGAAGAACTTCCTGACGATGCTCGTCACGCAGATGAACAACCAGGACCCGCTCAATCCGATGGACAACGCGCAGCTCACCTCGCAGCTCGCGCAGATCAGCACGGTGAGCGGCCTGCAGACGATGAACGCCACGCTGTCGCAGCTCCTCGGCCAGGTGAGCGCCAGCCGGGCGATGGACTCCGCCGCGCTGATCGGCCGCACGGTCATGGTGCCCGGCGCGCAGGTATCGGTGCGCGATGGCGTGGCCGGGGGCTTCGGCGTCGACCTGCCGTCCACCGCCGAGGGCCTCACGGTGGACATCCTCGACGCGCAGGGTAACGTCGTGCGCAGCATGGAGGCGCCCGGCCGCTCCGCCGGCGTGCACGACCTGGCCTGGGACGGCAGGGACGGCAACGGCAACGCGGTGCCCGACGGCGACTACGCCTTCCGGGTCACGGCCACGGCCAACGGACAGGTTCTCAAGAGTACGGCGCTCACCTATGGGAAGGTGCAGGCCGTGAGCGGCGACGCCAACGGCGTGCTGCTCGACATCGGCAACGGCAACAGCGCGAACGTCGACGACGTGCGCCGCATTTCGTAATCACCTTTCGCAAGGGCAGATCACCATGGGTTTCGGACAAGGCGTCAGCGGCCTGAATGCGGCCGCCGCCAATCTCGACGTCATCGGCAACAACATCGCCAACTCGGCCACGGTCGGCTTCAAGCAGTCGACCGCGCAGTTCGCCGACATCTACGCCGGCACGAAGATCGGCCTCGGCACGCGCGTGAATGCGGTGGTGCAGTCGTTCAACCAGGGCAACGTCACCGCCACCAACCGGGCGCTGGACGTGGCCATCACCAACGGCAACGGCTTCTTCCGGCTGACCAGCACCGACGGCGCGGTCTACTACTCGCGCGACGGGCAGTTCCAGCGGCAGGAAGACGGGCGCGTGACCAACATGATGGGCATGCAGCTCACCGGCTATCCGGCCGGCGTGGCGGCCGGCGCGGGCGTGGCGCCGGGGCCGCTGGTGATCAGCAACGCACAGATGCCGCCCAATGCCACAAAGAACATCACCGCCAAGTTCCAGCTCGACTCGGGCAGCACGCCGCCCACGGTCCCGTTCGACGCGGCCAACCTGAAGAGCACGATGTTCAATTTCAGCAGCCCGATGAACATCTACGACTCGCTCGGCAACAAGCTGCAGGTGACGGCGTATTTTTCCAGGACGACCGCCGGGCCGACGTCGCCCGGCGGCACCGACTGGACCCTGCACGTCCTCGACATCAACAACAACGAGCTGGGCGGTTCGCCGCAGACGCTGGCCTTCGACAACAACGGCGCGCTGACCAACGCGCCCGCCATCGGCGGCGCGGCGCTGACCATGCCGCCCGCCAACGGCGCCGCGCCGATCTCGATGAAGATGGACCTGACCGGCACCACGCAGTTCGGCACCGGCAACGACGTGAAGCAGCTCAGCCAGGACGGCTACACCTCCGGCAGCCTGCTCGGCTATTCGGTGGATGCCGACGGCACCATCCGCGGCAGCTACTCGAACGAGCAGACCCAGGCGCTTGGCCAGATCGCGCTGGTCGCGTTCGGCAATGTCGAAGGACTCAATCCGGAGGCGGACAACCTGTGGACGGCCACCGGCGCCTCGGGCCAGCCGCTGCTCGGCGCGCCGGGCGGCAGCCTCGGCACGCTGCAGTCGAACGCGGTAGAGGCGTCGAACGTCGACCTGTCGAACCAGCTCGTCAACCTGATCGTGGCGCAGCGTACGTACCAGGCCAACGCGCAGACGATCAAGGCGCAGGACACGATCATGCAGACGCTGGTCAATATCTGATGACTCTCCCCTCTCCCCAAGGGAGAGGGGAGTAAACCCATCGAAGCACCATGGACCGCATCCTCTACACCGCCCTGTCGGGCGCGAAGCAGATCCTCGACCAGCAGGCGGCGGTGGCGAACAACCTCGCCAACGTGTCGACGCCCGGCTTCCGCGCGCAGATCAACATGTACCGCGCCGTGCCGCTGGTGGGCGAGGAGTTGCCGACGCGCGCCTTCACGCTGGCCTCGGCACCGGGCGCCGACATGAAGGCCGGCCCGCTGATGCACACCGGCCGCCCGCTCGACGTGGCGTTCTCCGGCAACGGCTGGCTGGCGGTGCAGGATGCCGACGGCAACGAGGCCTACACGCGCGCGGGGTCGCTCCATGTGGCGGAGGACGGGCGCGTGCTGACGTCGTCCGGCCTGACGGTGCTGGGCGACGGCGGCGCGCTGTCGATCCCGCCCGGTTCGCAGATCACCATCGCGACCGACGGCACCATCACCGCGCGCGGCCCCGGCGAGGCGGCCGCCGGCCTCGCGCAGGTCGGCAGGCTCAAGGTCGTGGCCGCACAGCCCGATGCCCTCGCCCGGGGCGACGATGGCCTTTTCCGCCTGCGTCCCGGCGCCGACGCGCCGCAGCGCGACCCGCTGGTGCGCGTGATCTCCGGCGCGCTCGAAGGCAGCAACGTCAACGCCACCGAGGCGATGGTCGACATGATCGCCAACGCGCGCCGCTTCGAGATGCAGATGAAGATGATCCAGGGCGCCGACAGCAACGAGCAGCGCGCCAATTCGCTGCTCTCCAACAACTGAGGAACACACCATGATCCGCTCACTCTGGATTGCCAAGACCGGCCTCGATGCGCAGCAGACGCAGATGGACGTGATCTCGAACAACCTCGCCAACGTGTCGACCACCGGCTTCAAGCGCAGCCGCGCCGTGTTCGAGGACCTGATGTACCAGACCATCCGCCAGCCGGGCGCGCTGTCGTCGGACCAGACCACGCTGCCCTCCGGCATGCAGATCGGCACCGGCGTGCGGCCCGTGGCTACGGAGCGCCTGCACACGCAGGGCAACCCCACGCAGACGGGCAACGCCAAGGACGTGGCCATCCTCGGCCAGGGCTTCTTCCAGGTCGTGCTGCCCGACGGCACCACCGCCTACACGCGCGATGGCTCGTTCCAGGTCGACCAGAACGGCCAGCTTGTGACCGCCAGCGGCTTCACGGTGCAGCCGGCTGTGACCATTCCCCAGAACGCCACGTCGCTGACCATTGCGCGCGACGGCACGGTGTCGGTCACGCAGCCGGGCAGCAGCGCCAACGTGCAGGTCGGCCAGCTCCAGCTCGCCACCTTCATGAACTCCGCCGGGCTGGAGAGCATGGGCGAGAACCTGTACGTGCAGACCGACGCCTCGGGCGCGCCCAACACTACCGTGCCGGGGCTGAATGGCGCCGGCACGCTCCAGCAGAACTACGTGGAGGCGTCGAACGTCAACGTGGTGGAAGAACTGGTCAGCATGATCCAGACGCAGCGCGCCTACGAGATCAACAGCAAGGCGGTGTCGACGTCGGACCAGATGCTGCAGCGCCTGACGCAGCTGGGCTGACGGATTGGCAGAGACCATGTTCCCGCCCGGCGCCCGTTGGAAGCCCCCCGTCGCCCCCGCGTTCGAGGAGACGGCGCGCAGGCGCGGCATGACGGCCGTCGCCATGCTGATCGCAGCGCTGGCCGCCACCGGCTGCGCCTTCGTGCCGCACGAGGCGGTGGTGCGCCTGCCCACCTCCGCGCGCGCGGAGCCCCGCACGGCGGCGCCGCCGTCGGGGTCGATCTACGCGCAGGGCAGCGTGGGCAGTCCGCTGTTCGAGGACCGCCGGCCGCGCCGGGTGGGCGACCTCCTCACCATCGTCATCAGCGAGAAGGTCAACGCGAGCAAGAACTCGGGCGCGAACGCGCAGCGCGGCGGCGATGCGTCGCTGAGCTTCGACGCCGTGCCCAAGGCACTCCGTGGACTGTTCGGCGCCGCGCAGAACGCGAAGATCGACGGCAGCAACAGCCTCAAGGCGAGCGGCGGCGCGAGCGCGGCCAATACCTTCAACGGCACGCTCACGGTGACGGTGCTGGAAGTCCTGTCGAACGGCAACCTCGTGGTGTCGGGCGAGAAGCAGCTCGGCATCAACCAGGGCGCCGAGTTCATCCGCTTCTCCGGCGTGGTGGACCCGCGCGCCGTGACGGGCGACAACGCCGTGCTGTCCACGCAGGTGGCCGACGCGCGCATCGAGTACTACGCCAAAGGCTATATCGACGAGGCCCAGCAGATGGGCTGGCTGCAGCGCTTCTTCCTCAACGTCTCGCCGTTCTGACCCGAATTCCTGATTCCAGCGCCATGCCGCGTCCGCCTCTCGACATCCAGCAGGACTCATCGCCTTCCCCGTCCCGCGAGGAGGGCTCGATCCTTGCCGGCATCGTCGTGGCGGTGGTCGCGCTCATCGTCATCGCCCTGCTGGCCCCCGCGGCGCACGCCGAGCGGCTGAAGAACCTCGTCAACGTGCAGGGCGTGCGCGACAACCCGCTCGTGGGCTACGGCCTCGTGGTCGGCCTCGACAGCACCGGCGACCAGACCATGCAGACGCCGTTCACCACGCAGAGCCTGAACAACATGCTCGCGCAGCTCGGCGTGACGCTCCCGCCCGGCAAGAACATGCAGCTCAAGAACGTCGCCGCCGTGATGGTCACCGCCACGCTGCCGCCGTTCGCGCAGCCAGGCGGGCAGGTGGACGTGGTGGTGTCGTCGATGGGCAACGCCAAGAGCCTGCGCGGCGGCACGCTGCTGATGACGCCGCTCAAGGGCGCCGACGGTCAGGTCTACGCCATCGCGCAGGGCAACCTGCTGGTGGGCGGCGCGGGGGCGTCGGCCAACGGGAGCAAGGCGCAGGTGAATCAACTGTCGGTGGGGCGCATCGCGAACGGCGCCATCGTCGAGCGTGCGGTGCCGGCCTTCCAGCCGGAGAACGGCATCCTCAACCTCGAACTGCGGCAGGGCGACTTCTCCACCGCCGACCGCGTGGCGCAGGCCATCAATGCCCGCCTCGGGCCCGGCGTGGCGAACGCCGTCGACGCGCGCGTGGTGCAGGTGCGCGCGCCCGACGGCGCCACGCGGGTGGGCTTCCTCGCCGCCATCGAGAGTATCGACGTGGTCCCGGCACAGGCGGCGGCGAAGGTCATCCTGAACGCGCGCACCGGCGCGGTGGTGATGAACCAGTCGGTGATGGTCGAGAACTGCGCCGTGGCCCACGGCAGCCTGTCGGTGGTCATCAACACGCAGCCGGTCATCAGCCAGCCGGGCGCGCTGAGCGGGGGTGAAACGGTGGTGGCGCCGGTGTCGCAGATCGACATGAAGCAGGAGGGCGGCGCGCTGCGGATCGTGCCGGCGGGGGCATCGCTGGCGGCGGTGGTCAAGGGCCTGAACGCGCTCGGGGCAACGCCCGCCGACCTGCAGAGCATTCTCGAAGCCATGCGCGCCGCCGGGGCGTTGCGCGCGGAACTGGAGATCATCTGATGGCCGGCACCCCTGACATCTCGCAGCGCTTCGCCCTCGACACGCAGGGCTTCGAGGCGCTCCGCCAGGGCGCGCGCGCCGGCGTGGACGGGCGCACGCTGCAAGTGGCCGCGCGGCAGTTCGAGGCAGTCTTCACGCAGATGGTGCTCAAGAGCATGCGCGACGCCACGCCGAAGGACGGGCTGTTCGACAGCGAGCAGGGCAAGCTGTACATGTCGATGCTCGACCAGCAGATGGCGCAGCACCTGTCGTCGCGCGGGATCGGGCTGGCGGACGTGATGGTGCGTCAACTGGCGCGGGCGGCTGGCGTGCCCTGGCCGGAAACTGCGGCTGGAGCGGACACGGCACGGACCGCGCAGGCGATGACAGATCCGGCGTCGGACCTGCCGCCGCTGGACAGCGTGGTCCCGGGCATGCAGTGGAATCCGGAGGCCGGTGTGCGCGACTACCGCGCCCAGGCGCAGGCCGCGCCATCCGACGGTGACGACGCCGGCGAGGCGCCGGCGCACGTGGCCGGCTTCGTCGCCCGCATGACCGGACCGGCGCAGGCGGCGTCCGCGGCGAGCGGGGTGCCGGCAAGGCTGATCGTCGGCCAGGCGGCGCTGGAATCGGGATGGGGCAGGCGGGAGATCCTGCACGCGGACGGCAGCCCGTCGTACAACGTGTTCGGCATCAAGGCCGGGGCAGGGTGGAACGGGCGCGTGGCCGAGGTGACGACGACCGAGTATGTGGACGGCCAGCCGCAGAAGGTGAAGGCGCGCTTCCGGGCCTATGGCTCGTATGAGGAAGCCTGCCACGACTATGCGCGGCTGCTGGCGGGGAACCGGCGCTACGCGGAGGTGCTGGCGGCCGGGAGCCCGGAGGAGGCTGCGCACCGGCTGCAACGGGCCGGGTATGCGACGGACCCGGCGTATGGGGAGAAGCTGGTGAGGGTGATGCGTCGGGTGGCGGTGTAGGAACCGCCTTCTCCCCTCTCCCATTGGGAGAGGGGAGCAAACCGAGGAGTATCTTGTTAGATGGTATGGACGCCTCCCCCCGGCAACGGGAACGCCAGACTGCGTGGATCCGAATCCAGGGATCCTCGCCGCGACGGCAACGCTGTGCCAGAGTGGAAATGTCAAGTAACCACCTG